>SMVA01292608.1_pt1 | contig 13354 bp, 14 predicted proteins | sample 2456451 | NCBI WGS metagenome assembly SMVA01 (sample SAMN11095933, study PRJNA526329) | marine sediment metagenome | biome: Marine sediment; feature: Surficial sediment; material: Deep marine sediment; isolation source: Hadal surficial sediment | place: Pacific Ocean | collected 2014-05 | depth...
GCGGAATGTTTCATCCTCGGCGCTGAATTCAAAATCCACTTAGCACCCCTTCAACTTGATATTTGCGGATACAGCGTTCTCGGGGTGATGCGCAACGAGGCGCAGTGCGCCGGAAATGGCCATAGTCCCTCCTGTCATAAAGAGCAAGCGCTGCAACGAAGCTGCGGGGCACCCCGGGAGCGCCCTACGGGTTGTCATGTCAGCGTCCATGAACAGCGTTACGCCTCTTGGAAAGGACTATGGCCATTTCCGGCGAGGACACGAGGCGCAATCTTCGATTGCGCTTAGGCCAATCGAAGATTGGCCCCCTTGCCATGAACGCTGACATGACAACTGTATGCGTAAATATCAAGTTGAAGGGGTGCCACCCCTTCACCACTTGAGAGCCGGGTAGGGTGAGGTCGTGCCTTTACCGCCGTCACCATCGTTGTACAGCACCGCGTAGTGACGTTCCGCGAACTTCCATCCGTCTGACGTGCGCTTGTATCTGTCCTGATAAACGCCAATGTTGAACATGCCTTTGCCATCCGCAAACTTCAGAATTTCGGTGATGTACCAACGGCCGGTAGCGGTGTCTCCAGCCACTTCCACCGTGCCGTTCTGTATGAGCTGAGCGACAAAAGGAAAACCCGCCATGGCCCCCAGCCAGAGTTGCACGATATTGTCGCGACCTTTTGTTTCCGGTGCGCCTGGCAATTGCCACAAGCCGTCTTCGGCCCAGGTGGCGCTCCAGTCATTCTGGTCGCGACGGCATACCGCGTCCGCGTAACTCGCCACGAGGTTGCGAATCTCCTGTTCGTCTTCCATGTTCTATCCTCTGTTATGGGGAAATCGGCCTGTGGAACTGAAACATCACTTTAGCCGTCGTGTTCATTTCTTCGCTTTGAAACACCCGTACCGGTGGAACCCCTCCGCCGCCGAGCTAACAGTCAGGGGTGACTGTTTTAACTCATCCGGCAGTCGTTTTGTAGGCCGGATGTTCAAACGAGCAGCCGATAGGGTGCTTCAAGCAACGTTTTGACTTCACCGAGAAACAGTGCGGCCGGTGCCCCGTCGAGTGCCCGGTGATCCCAGGTGAGGGACAGGCGCATCGTCTGCCGTTTGACCGGTGTTGATCCCTCCCAGGCAACATCGTCGCGGATTCGATTGACACCCAGTATGCCGACCTGGGGGCTGTTGATGATCGGCGTGAAAGCATCGACGCCGAACATGCCGAGGGTGGAAACCGTAAAAGTACCCCCGTGCAGATCGTCGATCCCGAGTGCTCCCTCCCTGGCTGCGACGGCCAGCCGTCCCGACTCGGCGGCCAACTGCTCCAGGGTCAACTGGTTGGTATGCTTAAGTACGGGCACGATCAGCCCTTCTTCCAGCGCTATAGCCACGCCGACGTGGATGCTGCCCAGCAAGGTGATTTCGTTTTCATCGAATGTGGCATTCATTCGTGGATGATTTTCCAGGGCCTTGGCCACGGCTCGGACAACCAGATCCGTGTAGCTCGGCTTGATTGCACGATCCGACCATTCGTTGATCAGTTGCTGACGGAGTTTGACTGCGTCATCCATGTTGACGTCCATGTCCATGGTGAGCTGAGCCATGGTTTGCAGGCTCGTCAACATTCGCGAAGCGATCGTTTTGCGCATGCCTTTGACGGGCACCTGCGAATTCCGGCGGATGTCGCCTGCGGGCACGGTCACGGGTGCGGTGGCCGCCGCGGCTTCCACGTCGTCCTTGGTAATGCGCCCATTGGGACCAGTACCACCGACCGTTTCGAGGTTGATATCGAGTTCCCTGGCGAGCTTCCGTGCCATGGGTGAAGACGGGGGAGGCTTTGCGGAGGGTACTTGTTGTAGTGAGACCCCTTGCGCCGCGGCTTTCAAGACATCGGCTTCGTTGATGCGTCCACCCGGGCCGGTACCCGTGAGCAGATTGATCGAAACGTTCAGTTCACCCGCGAGACGTCGTGCGACAGGAGAAGAAAGAACCCGCCCCGTTGTGATCGTTGTTCGAGCGGCGCTGATCGAAGTCGAGATGGTTGCCTCGGCGACTGCTGCCGCGGATTCCGCCCTGGGTAATTCGTCAGGGATCACTTCACCCGCGGCATATATGTATCCCACGACATCACCGGGCTGCAGAGTGATCCCTTCTCCTACCAGGTGTCTGACTATGCCCGAAGATTCCGCGTCGACGTCCATGTTGACCTTCTCGGTCTCGAGGCGGTACAACAATTCACCGGCTTCGACGCTGCCGCCGTCTTCTATGTACCACTCTTCCACAACGCCTTCGGTCATGTTCATGCCGACCTTCAGCAGATAGATCTCTGCAGGCATAGGCTTTTCCTCAGTCAGGTTCCGTTATGAACTCGTGTTGTTCGGCGGCGATCAACATCACCCGTTCGACGTCTACGACCTTCGGTCCGGACCGGGTGATGCGCAAACTCGCAGTCTGTCCGGGCTTCAAAACGCGTTCGCGCTCACCATCGAGCGCCAATACACCTGGACCCTCGATGAGGATCTCTTCTGCCGAGTTTACCAGGCGGTGTTTGCGCACCTGTACCTGGCGGTAATAGCCTGGTGCGATAGGCGCGTTGACGATCCACCCCGGGGATCCGAATTCGAGCAACAGACCACAGTCGTCCTTGTCCGAGATGGGGTTCAGCAAGCCGCCGACGGCGGTGATTCCCACTGCGGCGGGGTCTGCCCGGGTGAGCAGTGCAACCTCGAGTTGCTCGGGCGCGAGTAGCGCGCGCGCTCCGACGAACCGTTCCCTGCTCAGCACCGCGTCGATCAATGCCAGGTCGTCCCGTTCGCCGTCGATTGTCACTTGAACTACCTTGTGCTGTGTCGCCGCTTCGTTCAGACCGACGGCGCCGCTGGCAATGAGCCCTGCCGCGGCGCCCGCGATTGTTGCCTCGATGAGCAGCGGAAATACGTTGTTGGTTCCGGTGGAGATCGGTATCAGCGGGGCATCGCGCCATCCGAGTGCAAAAGCGCGATTGGTACCGTCTCCACCGAGGGTCACGACCACATCGCAACCAATCTCTTTGAATGCGCGAGCGGTGCTGGTGGTATCGAGGGCGGTTGCGGTCTGGGTCGAATCCACCGCCTGAGCCTCAATGACCGTTGAACATTCCTCGAGTGCGTGTCGAACGATATGATGACCGTCGTCGAAGTAGGCGATCTTGTCGGCTCCGCTTTCGATTATTCCCGCCAGCACACGTTGTACGATGGCTTGTTTTTCCTGATTGTCGAATACCGATGCACGCGCAACCAGGCGGCGGATATCTTTCCCTGATGATGGATTCGCAACGATGCCGACGATGCCCATGCCGCGATGTTTTTTACAGTCCCAGAAGTTCTTTTGCGGAAGCGACGATGCGCTCGGCGTTGGGCACATAGTGGGCTTCCAGTGCCGGGCTGAATGGTACCGGAGAGAAGGGTGCTCCTACCCGGGCGACCGGGGCATCCAGGTAGTCAAATGCATATTCCTGTATCTGCGCCGCAATTTCGGCGCCGATCCCGCCGAAACGAACTGCCTCGTGAACGATCATTGCTCGATGGGTTTTCTTGACCGACTCGACGACCGTCGCAGTATCGAAGGGCTGTAAGGTGCGGGGATCGATGACCTCCGTATCGATGCCGAGATCGTGCAGAAGTTCGGCCGCCTTGCACGCTTCGTGCAGCATACGACCCATCGCAACGATGGTGAAGTTTGTTCCTTCACGGACAATTTTGGCCTGTCCAAGTGGAATTGCGTAAGCGCCTTCCGGAACCTCACCTTTCAACGCCAACGACATCTTGTTCAGCACCACAATCACCGGATTGTCGTCACGAGCGGCAGCGATGATGAGTCCCTTGGCGTCGTAAGGGGTGGCAGGCATGACAACTTTGAGTCCCGGCAGGTGGCACAGCCAGGCTTCGAGGCTTTGCGAATGTTGTGCTGCCAGGCTTGCCCCGGCACCCGCCATGGTCAACATGGTCACCGGCAACGTCGCCTGCCCGCCGAACATATAACGCATCTTGGCAAGTTGGTTTGCCACCTCATCCATGCACTCCCCCAGGAAATCCATGAACATGAGATCGATGATCGGGCGACAGCCGGTCGCCGCGGCCCCCACCCCCAACCCGACAATGGCTTCCTCGGAAATTGGTGTGTCGAAGATCCTTTCCGGTCCGAACTCGTCCAGTAGACCGCGGTAATAACCGTAGACACTGCCGGCACCCGCGACGTCTTCACCGGCGACAAACGCATTGTCCTGCTCTAAAAGTACCTGACGAACGCCATCGGTGATGGCGGCCACGTAAGGTAGTTCGCGAATTTTTTGTTGTGCCTGGGCCATGATAATTCCTTGTTCTTCCTTAGGCGTAGACGTCCCCTACGCTAGGCGTAGACGTCTTCCAGCAGTGCCGAGGCTTCGGGCATCGGGCTCGCCTCGGCAAATGCCACGCCTTCTTTTACCTGTTGGGAAATTTCGTCGCGAACGGCTTTGGCATCTTCGCCAGACAAAATTCCCTGTTCCGCCAGCCTCGCCTCCAATTGCTCGATCGGGTCACGCGCCTGCCAGTGTTCGAGTTCTTCGTCGGTGCGGTATTTCAATCCCATGCCGCGAACACCGACGTGATCGTAGAAGCGATAGGTTTTGCACTCGACCATGCTCGGGCCGCCGCCGTCACGCGCACGCTCGATGGCAACGCCGGCGGCTTCGTAAACGGCAACGGCATCCATGCCATCAACCACAACGCCAGGCATGCCATAACCCGCCGCTCGATCGGCGACATCGACGATGGCCTGATGATTGGTCTGGGCCGTATATTCCCCGTAGCCGTTGTTCTCGCAGACGAATATCACCGGTAATTTGAAAACTGCCGCAAGGTTGGCGGCTTCGTGAAACGCACCTTCATTGCTGGCGCCGTCGCCGAAAAACGTAACGGAGACATTGTTGGTTTTGCGGAACTTGTTCGAGAATCCGGCTCCGACCGCGATGGTGGTGCCACCGGCAACGATGCCGTTTGCACCCAGCATGCCGATCTCCATGTTGGAGATATGCATGCTGCCGCCCTTACCTTTGCAATAACCGGTTGCACGTCCGAAGATCTCGGCGAACATTTTGTCGAACTCGCCGCCTTTTGCGATGAGATGACCGTGCCCGCGGTGGGTGCTGGTAATCCAGTCCTCATCGCTCAGGTGCGCCATCACGCCCGCCGCCACCGCCTCCTGGCCCACATAGAGGTGCAGAGCCCCGGGGATCTTGCCGTTTTCCATCATCTTGCCGGCAGTTTCCTCAAAAAGGCGGATGCGCACCATGCATCGATGCAGGTCGATCAAGGTTTCGTCGCTAATCTGATTATTCACCTGTCTTCTCCATAACTAGCGGTGCAGTAATTGGCTTTCTGACCGGCCCGAGTGGACGGGTGAAACCTTCACCTTTAACAACGACATCTCGTCAACCTCTCAAGCTTGTTCGATTATGTACTTCCTCGTTGCGAGAAAACAATCAGGCATGCTTTTTATTGGCAGGAAGTGGCGAGAAGCAGGGGTTAGTCCGCGGGACGTTTCACCGTGCCGAGCACATCCTGGTAGCTGCGCCGGAGTTCCCTTTTCAACCAGGCGATCATCATCTTGTCGGGTACTTTCGAGGCACTGGTCATCCGTGCCATCGCGATACCCTCGAGCAGGTACTGGGTCAGATAGTTGGCCCGTTCAAAGGCTTCGGAAAGCACGAGGTCCGGGAAAATTCTTCTGACCGATTGGTAGAAGGCTTTGTCGAATTCCTGCATGGCCGGTAACAGCACTTTGGCGAGTTCTTTGTCGGTGCGTGCGGCAACTTTCAGTTCGTGGAAAACGATGAATGTCGGCGAGTTGAGTTGTTTCCAATAGGTGTCGATACCTTCCTCGATGCGGGTGTGTTCCGCACCGCGCTGGACCACGGACTCTTCTTCTTCGAACCATTCGAGGCGCTTGCGATTCAAATGTTCGATGGCGGCCTTAATGAGCACAAATCGGGTTGGAAAGTGGTGCAGCATTGCCCCTCTGGAGACCCCGGCGGTCTGCGCGATATTTTCTGTCGTGGTGTTGGCATAACCAAGCTCGTAGAAACAATCCACAGCGGCCTCCAGAATGGAGGTTCGAGTCAATTCGCTTTTGGTTTTTTGCCAGGTCTGGGCAACGGGTTGCAATGCCATGGTGTTACTCGGATATTATTGCCGGACATGTTAATTGCCTTGGTGGTGCCGTGCAAAAAGAGATTTTATTGGTGACCAAGGGGCATCCTTTCGAACGCGAACCGTTTTTTCGGGTTTTCGATGAGATGGACGATGTCGGCTGGACTCATGTCGAGCAACCCGCGGCCCAGGCGCTCTTCACTCCTGAGCAAGCGCTTGGTTTTGATGCATTCGTCATGTACGACATGCCGGGCATACGGTTCAAGCAGGCAGGCGGGCCGGAATTTTCGGAGCCCTCACAGCGCTACATGCACGGTTTCATGGAACTTCTGGAGGCAGGCCACGGCTTCGTGTTCCTGCATCATGCCATTGCCGGTTGGCCTGCCTGGGAGGAGTACGCCGAAATCATCGGTGGGCGTTTTCTCTATGTGCCGGGGTCTCTGCAAGGCCGGGAATGCCAGGATTCGGGATACCACCACGCCGTGACCCACACCGTCAGTGTGGTAGGCGATCACCCGGTGACCCAGGGCGTTGCCCCTTCGTTCGCCATTACCGACGAGGTGTATCTTTTTGAAGTGTTCATCGATGAAGTTGAGCCATTGCTGGTGAGTGACTATGAATTCGTGGCGGAAAATTTTTACTCCGCGGCAAAAGTCGTTCTGGAACAGAAGATGTTCAATAACGACGGTTGGTCTCATCCGCCGGGTCACAATCTCATCGGGTGGACCAAAACCTACGCGAACAGCCGCATCGTTTACCTGCAATGCGGGGACGACCCCCTCGCCTATGCAAACCCGCACTATCGGAGGCTGATACGCAATGCCATCCACTGGGTCAGCGGTCATCAGGGTCATCGTTAGCTGCCCAGGCAGCAGGAGAGGTTCATGAGTCGATTCGAAGGGGTTCGCTGTGTTGTTACCGGGGCGGCGGACGGCATCGGTTTTGCGACGACACGAAAATTCCTCGCGGAGGGGGGTAAGGTGCTGGCTTGTGATCTCGACCCTGCGGGCCTCGCGAAACTGGAGGGGGCCGAAACGCTGGTTCTCGACGTCACCGACGCCGATGCCCCGGTGCGGTTGATGGAAGCGGCCGAGCAACGCCTGGGCGGGCTCGATGTGCTGGTCAATAACGCCGGTATCTCGGCTGGCGCACCGATTGAGCAGCTTACCGATGAGCTTTGGGACAGAGTGCTGTCGGTGAATCTGCATGCGGTATTCAAGATTTCCCGCGCCGCGATTGGGCTGCTTAAACGCAGTCAACGGGGACGTATCATCAATATCGGCTCGGTCATGTCGCAACTTTCCGCACCGGCCATGGGTGCCTATGCGGTCTCGAAACATGGCGTCGCCGCGCTGACCAAGACGCTGGCGTTGGAGCTTGGCGAATTCGGCATTACCGCGAATTACGTGCAGCCTGGCGCGATCGTTACCGGTATTACCCGCGAGGTTTTCGCCGAGAACGAGGAATTTCGAAATTTCTGGACCAACAAGGCGGCACTCAAGCGCCTTGGGCAGCCGGAGGATATCGCTAATGCGATCGCCTTTCTTGCGTCGACGGAGGCGGATTTTGTTACCGGGCATGGGTTACTTGTGGATGGGGGTGCATTACAGACTCCCTAGTGGTAATAATGTTGCGACAAAACATTCACATCTGACGGTTTTAGTAAACGAGGTGAGGGTCTACCGCAACATCGAACGCTGATGAGTAAGGGCCGTATTCACCAGGAGACAGGATTCAAAAAAGAGAATTTAAAAGGGACTACAACCATGGATTTATTGCTGAAAGGTCAAAAAGCGCTCATCACGGGCGGTACGAAAGGTATTGGTCGTGCCATCGCCAATCAACTTGCTGACGAAGGCTGCAACGTGTCAATTTGCGCACGGAACGCGGAAGGTGTCGATGCGGCCGTTGCTGCGCTCTCGGCCAAAGGCGTCACGGCGTTTGGTCAGTCCGTTGATGTCAGCGACGGAGACGCTTTGAAAGCCTGGATCGCCGCTTCCGCCGAAGCATTGGGTGGGATCGATTGTATCGTCGCCAACGTGAGTGGTGGCAACAAGCCGGGCGAAGAGGGCTGGCGGGCTAATTTTGAACACGATGTGCTTGGTACGGTGCGTTGCGTGGAAGCCGCGATGCCGCATCTGGAGAATTCGAAGAATGCGAGCATTCTCATCATCTCCACCACGGCCGCCGTGGAGAAATTCATCGGCGCAGGGGCATACAACGCCATGAAAGCGGCGCTGTTGAACTACTCGGGCGCACTCTCTCAGGACCTCGCGCCAAAAGGCATCAGAGTCAACGCCATCTGTCCGGGTCCGATCTTCATCGAGGGCGGCGCCTGGGATTACATCAAGAAAAACATGACGCCTTTTTACGAAGCGACGGTCGCGGACATTCCGCTTGGCCGAATGGGGACGGCTGAAGAGGTGGCGGCACAGGCGGCGTTGCTGGCGAGCCCTCGAGCCGCATTTACCACGGGTACGAACGTCATCATAGATGGTGGGATTACCAAGCGCATTCAGTTCTAGCAGATCGTTGCCCGAGTTGTGCGGCGTCGTCTTAGAAACTGATGGATCGGCGCTTCTCATTATGCACGGTTTTGGCGAGGGAGGACTATGTCGGAACACAGGACGATCAACGTCTACCTGGTGGCCGCCGGTCAATATCACGATATTGACTATGCGCGCCTGGAACTGCTGAAACTCCTGGCGGAAAACGAAAAGATTCGTACTCATGTGGCGGAGAACTACCACGATCTCGATGCCATTGCCGCGAGTGATTTCCTGATCACCTATACCTGTAATCTCATCCCTACGGAGGATGAGCAGCTGGCGTTACGGGACTACATCTCGTCCGGTAAACGATGGTTTGCGCTGCACGGAACAAACTCGATTCTCGAATTTCTGGCGGACGGTCGCGTGAGGGCTCCGGAAACGGCACCGGTGCTCATGGAGACTCTGGGAACTCAATTTATCGCCCACCCGCCGATCATGCCCTATACGGTCAACATCGCTGACCCGGACCACGAGTTGGTCAAAGGCGTCAATGAGTTCGAGACCGATGACGAACTTTACCTGAGTCGCATTCATGGCGATCTTCATATGCTGTTGGATGCCCGCTTCACCGGCAAGGCGACCAACTGGGTGGAGGAGCAGTGGGACGATGATGACCCGCGCCCGGTTTATTACCTCAACAAGGTTGGATCGGGTGAGGTGTTGTACCTCACCCTCGGCCACTGTCGCGGCCACTACGATATGCAGCCGATGATTGACTATTACCCGGTTGTCGAACGTGGCAGCTGGGAGGTGCCGGAATATTACGAACTGCTTCGCCGCGGCATCAAATATTGCGTCGATCGGGCCAGCTAGAAAACGTTCAAGGAGTCGACTCGATGATCAAGCCGTTTCGTTTCGGAGTTCAATCGTTCCACGCGGAGTCTGGAGAAGACTGGGCAGACAAAGCGCGCAAAGCCGAGGCGTTGGGGTTCAGCACGCTGCATCTGGCGGATCATCTGCTCGGTCCGGGTCCGGCGCTGGAAGCCACCAACCACCCGGTGCAGAACATCGCCGCCATCCCGGCAATGGCCTACGCAGCAGCGGTAACAAAAACCATCAACATCGGTTGCCGGGTTTTCTGCATCGACTACCACAATCCGCTGGTACTGATCAAGTCGGCGATGACCATCGACATGTTGTCTGGCGGGCGGTTGGAACTTGGACTGGGGGCGGGGTGGTTACAGGGAGAATACCGGGCGATCGATCTCGGTTTTGACGAACCCAGGGTTCGAATTGATCGACTCGCTGACATCGTCGAAGGCATCAAAGCTTTCTGCAGCGATGGTCCGGCTGACGTGCACAACGACACAATTCACTGGGAAGGCTTTGCCGGGGTACCGAAACCTGTCTCCAAACCCCCGATAATGATCGGCGGTGGCAGCCCGCGTATCCTGCGCCTGGCGGGACGGGAAGCGGATATTGTCAGCCTCAATTTCAACAATCGTTCGGGGATGATCGGTCCGGATGGGGTGCAGTCATCCTCGGAAGAACTCACGGCCAAGAAGGTCGACTGGGTGCGAGAGGGTGCCGGAGACCGATTCGATGCGCTCGAAATTGAAATTGGCGCCTATTTCACCTTCGTGATGGATGATGCAAAACAGATGGTCGAGAACTTTGCTCAGATGTTCGGCTATTCCGAGGAAGATATGCGAAAACACCCCCACGCGTTGTTTGGCGGGGTTGACACGGTCTGCGAGGAACTGGAACGGCGTCGTGAACTGCATGGTATTTCCTACATAACGGTCGGCCTTGATGCCATGGAAGCGTTCGCGCCCGTGGTCGAACGTCTGAGCGGCAAATAGTACCCGGCGGGCGGTTGGGTCATAGGCGCAGGGCTCCACAGCGGTGGCTCAGTTGGTCAGCTCCGGAACGCTCAAACGGCAGGTTTGTTTTTTCATCAGGGTCGAGTAAGGAAAATCAACTATGAATACGAAGACCAGAATCATCATCTCCGGTACGGTGGATCTGCCACCGGACAAACTCGACGCGGCGCTGGAAGCCGCCAGACCGCTTATCGAGGGTGCACTGACCGAAGACGGCTGTCTCGATTACGACTGGTGTCCCGAGCCGCTTCATCCTGGCCGAATCAGGGTGTTCGAACGATGGACGAGCGAAGAAGCACTGGCCGCGCACTTTAAAAGCGAGTGGTATCTCAAAATGCGGGAAACCATTGGTTCGTTTGGCGTGCTGGCCGCCGACCACTCCAAATATCGCGTTGATCTTTCCGAACCCGTTTACGATGAGTCTTTGACGGCACGCGCCGACTTCTTCACGGCGGAGGATTAGCCGTGCTACCCGGGTAGCCGACCCATTTGCTGACCACCTGCCAGGTCTATCAATTGGCCATTGACGAAGCCGGAGGCATTTTCGTCCGCCAGCCATAGCGCGGCTTCGGCCACATCATCCACCGTGCCCATTCGACCGGCGGGGATCGCCTGGGTAAAAAGGTCCACTATCCCGGGAGTAGCAAACAGACCCGCCGTCATATCGGTTTCAATCAAGCCCGCGGCTATGGAATTGAAGCGAATCTTCTTGTCCGCATACTCGATCGCCGCCACTTTCAGGGTGTAATCGATACCGGCGCGGGCACCCGCATAGATGCCCAACCCGGGTCCCGGCAGGCGGGCGGTCAGAGACGAAATAGTGATTATTGAGCCACCGTCGTCCATGGCTGCGGCCGCATGTTTGAACAGCAGGATCGCACCGATGAAGCTGACCTCGAGGGTGGGTCGTATGTCCTCAGCCGTCATTTCGGCAATCGGGCCGCCGCCGAGTCCGCCAGAGCAGTTGACCGCGACATCGACCTGCCCATAGGCCGCCCTGGCCTGGGCAAACAGGTTTTCAATCTGATTCTCATCGGTCACATCACAGGTAACCGCGAGACCGCCGATCTCCGTCGCCAGCGCCTGCAGAGGTTCTTCGCGCCGGGCCGAGACCACCACGCTGGCACCGGCTCTCGCCAGTCGCCGGGCGATCGAGGAACCAAAATTCTTTTGCCCGGAGGCGCCGACGACGACTGCTACCTTGCCATCCAGTTGTCCCATGTTTTCTTATCTCGAAGTAATACCGTTATTCGATATTACCTCAGTTGACCAGGCTCCATGTCCGGCACGGGTGTCGGCGCAGCAGCAGTGCGACCCCGGCTTGAAGAAGTTCAGCGCGAACATCGTCGTCGTTATTTGTCGTACACGGAACAATCACCATTGACTCCTCAACCTGATTTCTGCTAAAACCGTCAAGGCTGACGGTTGTTGCGTTGTTGGCATTGCAGCCGCATGACGAGATTCGAAAATTGGGTCGTCTCGTGGCAATTTGTCTCGGAGTCGACGATCAGGGGAGAGATAAATGAGACTAATCAGGTCAGCAGTACCCGGGCTTCTTTGTACAACGATCTTGAGTTTGTCGAGCATCGTGGCTCCTGCCGTGTATGCGGAGGAATCTTCGGCGCGCGTGATCGAAGAAGTCATCGTAACGTCGCGTCGCGTAGAGGAATCGGTGCAGGATGTACCGGTCGCGGTAACCGCATTTACCCGGGCGAACCTGCAGCAGATCGCGCCACGCACACTGCGCGATTTCGACGGCCTTGTTCCAAACGTCCGGATCGGTATGAACACGGCTGGTCCCAGTGCGGGTGCCATATTCATACGTGGCATTGGCTACGCCGACATCGAAAAGACTCAGGCCCCGGCGGTTGGAATAATCGTCGATGGGGTGTTTCAGGGCTCGAGTACCGGTCAGCTGATCGACACCTTCGACATCATGCAGCTGGAGATCAACCGTGGTCCACAGGGAGTGTTGCAGGGTAAAAATACCACGGGTGGCACCGTCGTTGTCACCCGTTATCGCCCGGAATTTAACGAATGGGGATTTGCCGGAGCCGCACAGGGAGGCTCGTACGACGAACTGCAGTTGAAGGCGCAGATCAATATTCCGCTCATCGACGATGTCCTCGCTCTGAAAATCGCGGGCATCAGCAAGGAGCGCGATGGTTTTTACGACAACATCACCAAGGGCTGCAAAGAGTGTGCGGGCGAAATCGACTACGTCTCGATGACCGCGGCATTACGCTGGGAACCCACCGATAATTTCAGCGCTACATTAACCTATGATCGCATCAAGGATCGGGGTGATATCCCGCCTCAGGATCCGACCTGGGACGGTGACAATCCGTTCGAGAACGCGGCTAATTTGGACGAGTCCCAAAAGTACGACGTCGATGCTTTCAGTCTGAATATGGCCTGGGATCTCGATTTCGGTACCCTGACGTCAATCACCTCCCTGACCCTTGCCGATGACTCGGTGGTTCAGGACTTCGACGGCGGCGACCGAACCAGCGGCGCTGTCCCCTTGGGAACACTCCATACGCTGCGTGCGCAGGAGTTTGATGTCTTTACCCAGGAATTGAAGCTCAATGGCGACCTTGCGGACAACCTGCGTTATACCGTGGGCGCGTACTACTACAAGTCGGAACTGGACTTCGCGCAGGGCACTAACCTGATTCTGCAGCTACCGCCGGTGGCGCTGGATATAGCGGCATGCTCGGACCTCGGTTTCCTCGGATTTGTCGATAATCCGAATCCTGCGATTGGCGGCGCCCTGTGTCAGTTACCGCCCAGCTATGCCAACCAGGAGAGTGCCGAAGAC
>SMVA01448126.1_pt1 | contig 13352 bp, 10 predicted proteins | sample 2456451 | NCBI WGS metagenome assembly SMVA01 (sample SAMN11095933, study PRJNA526329) | marine sediment metagenome | biome: Marine sediment; feature: Surficial sediment; material: Deep marine sediment; isolation source: Hadal surficial sediment | place: Pacific Ocean | collected 2014-05 | depth...
CGGCAACATCAACCGACTCAAGGCCGGCATGATTCTGCGCATCCCGGGTTCCGAACAATTGCGCCTGCTGGGTCGCGGTGAAGCCACGGCCGAGGTCAAGCGCCAGCACGCAGCGTGGCGAGGGGCAGTCGAGGACCCGGGTCGTTTGCGACTCGTGCCGCCCCCGGACGTGGCCGACGATGCGGACGGTGACCCCACCGGGACGAGTCGCGCCGCAGCGGACGCCGGCCGGTCGCGGGAAGTCGAGTCGTTGCGCGAGGAGGTCGGGCAACTCGAAAGAGAGCTGGCGGAGAGCCGCCGGCTGATCGAGCTGCGCGATAGCGAGTTGGCGGCGCTGCAGCAGCGAGCAGCCGAGTCCGCCGTTATCGAGCCCGAGGTAATCGAGCCTGGCGTCACCGAACCGGGCGTCACCGAACCGGGGGTTGAAGAGCCCGCCGCCGAAACACCCGTGGTCGAGCCGATCGAACCCGCTCCGTCACGCCCGGACGTCGTCGTTACGACGCCGGATGAAGAGCCCTCGCTGATCGGCAGCCTGTTTACCAATGTCTGGTTCTACGTAGCACTCGGTGGCCTTCTGATTCTCGGTCTGTTCATCGTGCGGCGGCGTGCGAGCGAGCCCGCCACGCCGGCGTGGAGCAAATTCGAGGAAGAAGATCATCCGCACGCCCGGACCATCGGTGAAGAAGCCGCCGAGACCACGCAGCAGCTCAGCCCGCACACGCCAGGCGAGGACGAATCGTTTGTTGTCGAGGAGAGCCTTGCCGCTGAGCAAACCGACGAAGGACAGGTTTCGTTTCGCCCTGATACCGAGGGCGTCGTTGCGGAATTTGCCGGCGACGAGGAAGAGCCCGAGACGCCGCTCGAGCGCACCATCAGCACGGATTCTGCGGTCAATCTTGATGAGGCGGATCCGATCGCGGAAGCCGATTTCCACATGGCATACGGTCTGTACGACCAGGCGGCCGATTTGCTGACCAATGCCCTCAACGCCGAGCCTGAGCACAAGGAACTGCGACTCAAGCTGCTCGAAGTCTATTTTATCTGGGAGAACCAGGGTGGCTTCCTGCGCGAGGCGCAGGCGCTGCAGTCGCGGCTGGATAATCCGGCTGACCCGGACTGGAACAAGGTTCTGATCATGGGTAAGCAGATCTGCCCCGACGAGGAGTTGTTCGCGGCGACCCTGGCGTCGCCGAGCGATGCCGAGGCCATGGATTTCGATCTCGGCGAAGACCTGGCCGGCATGCAGGATGATTCAGTCGATTTTGCGTTCCCTGAAGAAGGCGATGAGGGGCTCGATTTCGACCTCGGCGAGGTCGGCGCAGCAGACGACAGCGGCTCGCTGGACTTCAATATCAGCGCAGACGACGAAGATGCGACGATGGTTGCCGAAGACGGCATGATCGAAGCGCAGACGCTCGAATCACCGATCGAGCCGCCGTCCGGTGAAGCGACGATGGAAACGCCGACGATCGAATCGCCGTCGCTCGAGGCAACGATGGAATCGCCGATCGAGCCGCCGTCCGGTGAAGCGACCGTGGAAACGCCGACGATCGAATCACCGGTCGGAGATTGGGCCGACGAGCCATCGGGGTCGGAAGAAGTCGATTCCGGCAGCGTCGAACGGACTGCCGAGATCGAGCTGGACGACCTGGGGCTGGATCTGTCGGATCTCGACGATGTGGTCGGAGCCGACGATGCTGACGACGGCGGTTTCATGGACGATACCGGGGTACAGGCGGAGCTGCATGCAGAAACACTGCGGCTCGATGCCGATAGCCTGGAGGTGCTCGACGACGATACGCTGAGCCGGCCGATACCCGCCGCAGAGGGTCTCGCCGGAACGACGGAGGGCGAAGACGCTGCGCCGGAAGTGGCGAATATCGACGCGACGGCCGAGCATCCGGTGTTCGGCGACACCGTCGAACAGCCATCCGGTGGGGACACGGTGGAACAGCCTTCCGTGGACGGGGAGACGGCCGAGCAGCCCGCCTTCTCCGGCGCGGGTTCGACCGATGCCGAGGAGCTGGCTGCAGCCGGTGAGACGTCGGCTGGCGTCGATTTCGAAGTCGGTGAGACGTTTGTGGATAGTGATGACACGACGAGTGTCCTCTCTGCCACGGACAAGGGCGACGGCGAGACGCAGACGGAGGTTGGTACGAAGCTCGATCTGGCGCGGGCCTATATCGACATGGGCGATCCGGATGGCGCACGAAGCATCCTGAACGAGGTGGTCGAAGAGGCCAGCGATGAACAGCGCCAGGAAGCGCGGAAGCTGCTCGACGATTTGGCCGACTGACGCCTGGCTCATCGCGACGGCGAATCGTGCCCGGCCCCCGGGGCCTTTCTCCCGTGTGCAGTCAAAACAGTAACCCTGAAATCCCGCCGGTCCCATCGGCCGCGTCGGTCAATGTGCAGCGGGTCGCGTTGGGTGTCGAGTATGACGGCACGGACTACTGCGGCTGGCAGTCGCAGCTGCATGCTCCGAGTATTCAGGAGACGCTGAACGCGGCGATCTCGCGGGTCGCCGATGAGCCGGTCGCATGCGTCGGCGCGGGGCGCACCGACTCCGGGGTTCACGCGTCCGGTCAGTGTGTGCATTTCGACAGCCGTGCGGTGCGCAGCCGACATTCCTGGTTGCTCGGAATCAACAGCAACCTGCCCGCGAATATCAATATCCTGTCCGTACAGCGCGTGTCGACCGATTTTCATGCGCGTTTCTCGGCGACAGGTCGCGCGTATCGGTATGTCATCCTGAACCGGTCGGTGCGCTCCGCGCTGACGAGACACCGTGCGTGGTGGGTGCGTGAAGACCTCGACGTCGAGGCCATGGCCGCCGCGGCGACGAGCCTCATCGGTACGCACGACTTCTCTTCGTTCCGGGCCGCCGGCTGCCAGGCGCATACGGCCGTGCGGGATCTGCGTACGCTGAACGTAGCGAAAGTCGATGAGCAAATTTTCATCGAATGCGAGGCGAATGCGTTTCTGCAGCACATGGTCCGAAACATCGTCGGCTCACTGGTCCGGATCGGGCACGGCGAGGCCGACGCCGCCTGGCTGAAGGGGCTGCTCGGACAGCGCGATCGTCGCGTGGCGGGGATCACGGCGCCGGCCTGTGGCCTGACGCTGATGCGTGTCGATTATCCCCCGGGGCTGGGCGCCGAATCAGCTGATAAATAGGGTGGCGTCGTGTCCGGGCGAGCCCCGTGGCTCGCCGAATCGACTCAGTTGATGATTAGTCCACAGGTCTTGTTTATCATGCAGTCGCCATGAGCTGGTTCGAAAAACTGATGCCTTCCAGAATCAAGACCGAGCGTCGTACGCGCTCGGTCCCCGAAGGCATTTGGATGAAGTGCCAGCAATGCGGTGCGCAGCTTTATCGGGCTGAACTCCAACGCAACCTGTACGTCTGCCCCAAATGTGAGTATCACATGCGGGTCTCGGCGCGAGATCGCCTGCAGATGTTTCTCGACGAAGATAGTGGTCGTGAGATAGGCGCGGGACTGTCGCCACAGGACCCGCTGAAATTCAAGGACAGCAAGCGCTATCGAGATCGCGTGGCTCAGGCACAGAAGACGACTGGCGAGCGCGATGCGTTGCTGGCGATGACCGGGCTGCTGAAGGGGCAGCCCGTGGTCGCTGCGGCCTTTGAATTTCGTTTCATGGGGGGGTCGATGGGCTCGGTGGTGGGTGAGAAGTTCGCTCGGGCCGCGGGCCATGCCCAGAATAATCAGATGCCGCTGATCAGCTTTTCCGCCAGCGGAGGGGCGCGTATGCAGGAAGCCTTGTTCTCGCTGATGCAGATGAGCAAGACCAGCGCCGCGCTCGCGCGCCTTTCAGAAGCCAGCGTTCCCTACATTTCGGTGATGACGGATCCGACGACGGGCGGCGTCTCGGCCAGCCTCGCCATGCTTGGCGACATCAATATTGGCGAACCCAATGCGTTGATCGGGTTTGCGGGCCCGCGCGTTATCGAGCAGACCGTCGGGGAGAAACTGCCGGACGGGTTTCAGCGCAGCGAATTTTTGCTTGAGCACGGCGCGCTCGACATGATCATCGACCGTCGCAGCATTCGCGACGAGATCGCGCGATTGCTGGCCAAGCTGATGAAGCAACCACAACCGGCCGAATGATCTGGATTCGGGCGTGGTTGCTCACGATACGATGGGGAGGTCCCTGGCTGACTGGCTTCGCTGGCAGGAGTCCCTGAGTCCGCATGAGATCGACCTCGGACTCGACCGCATTCGGCAGGTTGCCGAGCGGTTGCCTCTCGTCGTTCCGACCGGTGCCGCAAAGGGTGGCCCCAGCGGTGGAGTGTTCACGGTTGCCGGCACGAATGGCAAGGGGTCGACCGCGAGCTTTCTGGAGCGATTGTTCGCGGCGAACGATCGCCGGGTTGGCCTGTACACGTCCCCGCACCTGGTGCGCTACAACGAGCGCATTCGCCTGAATGGCGAGGACGTGCAGGACAGACGACTCGTTGAGGCGTTCGAGACGATCGAGGCGGTGCGGCAGGATGTTCCGCTGACGTTTTTCGAGTTTGGCACACTCGCCGCATTGACGTTGTTTTCGCAGGAAAGTTGTGATGTGTGGATTCTTGAGGTCGGTCTCGGTGGTCGACTGGATGCGGTCAACATGATCGACCCGGATTTCAGCCTGATTACGACAGTTGCGTTCGATCATCAGGACTGGCTCGGGGAGACGTTGGAGGAGATCGCGGCCGAGAAGGCCGGGATCCTGCGCCCGAACCGTCCGGGCTTTTACGGGGATACGGCGCCGCCGGAAGCCGTCGTCACGCGCGCCGCGGAACTCGGTACGACATTGCATTGCCTCGGGCGAGAGTACGCGTTCGAGGCGGCAGCATCCGGCTGGTCGTGGCGTGGCCGGCAGGTCGTGCTGGACGGGCTGCCGTTGCCGAGGGTTGCCGATGCCGCGCAATTGCGCAACGCGAGCCTGGCGCTGGCTGCCACCGAGGCTTGTGATCCCGCCTTGCTGTCGCCGGGCGCGGTCGCAGCGGCGCTCGGTGGCCCGCTTCCCGCGGGCCGCTTTCAGGTGGTCGGTCGCGCGCCGCAATGGGTGCTCGATGTCGCCCATAATCCTCAGGCGGCGTCGGTCCTGGCCGGTCGTCTCGATCAATTGGGCGCACACGGCGCGACGACCGCGGTGATCGGCATGCTCGCCGACAAGCAGGTCGAACCGTTCATACAGGCATTGGCAGGTCGGGTGAATCGCTGGATCGTTGCTAAGGTCGACGATCGACGCGCGGCAGACGGGGCTGCACTGGCCGCGACGATCGGGCACATGACCGGGCAGCAGGCCACATTCATGGATGAGCCGAACGCCGCGTTCGAACGCGCGGTGGAGCTGACGCCCGCATCGGGGCGGATTCTGTGTTGCGGTTCTTTTCGTATCGTCGGTCCCGCATTGCAATGGCTTGGTCTATACTGATGACGCAGGAGACATCTGGGTTTATGGAGCGCCAGTTACTGGAACGCATGATCGGCGCGGGGGTGTTGCTCGTCGCGCTGGTCATCATCGTGCCGGCGATTCTGGACGGGCGTCCGGACGTCGAGGACACATCGCAGTCGAGTGCAGCCGGTCGGGATGCGCCCGGATCGGCAGTGCCGTTGCGCACGCATACGATTCGTCTCGATCGCCGTCCCGAGAGTCCGCCCGTCGCACGCCAGGCGGTCGTGCCTGCGTCGCCGCCCCGTGCCGCGGAACCGGCAAGCGAAACGCAAGCGGCGACCATCTCGACACTGACGACACCGGCGCCGACGGCGGTGACTGAGCCGCTGCCGCAGCCCGCACCGACCCCAGCGCCCCGGCAGGCGGAGCCGCCGAAACCGCCGGCTGTGGCGGCATCCGAGCGCGTCGGTTGGGTTGTGCAGCTCGGCAGCTTCTCGCAGAAAGCCAACGCGCAACGTCTGGCCGAGGACACGCGCGCCAAAGGGTTTCCCGCGTTCCTGATGCCGTTGGAGCGTTCCGGCAAGACCTTGTATCGCGTCCGGATCGGGCCGCGCGACACGCGGGAGAGCGCCGGGGAACTGGCGGCGAGTCTGTCGAAAGCCGGCTTCACCGGTCAGGTCGTCGAGCAGAAGCCGAACGACTCGTGACGAGAAAGCAGTGTCAGTAACGTTGTACGCCGAATAACCAGGAGTTGCCCGTGGTAACGATCGATTACCTGCTGATCGGCGTGATCGCATTGTCGGCGCTCATGGGCGTCATGCGCGGTTTTGTCAAAGAGGCCTTGTCGCTGGTGGGCTGGATCGCTGCCGTCTGGGGCGCCTGGCAGTTCGGCCCGCAGGCAGCGGCTCGCTTACCGGACTTCGTCGACGACCCGGCCGTAGACCTGTGGATCGCTCGGCTGATCATCATGATCGGCGTGCTGTTCATCGGGGGGGTGATCATCCGGATCGTGTCGTTGCTGCTGAAGCAGACCGGACTCAGCGGGATCAACCGGGTGATCGGCATGGTCTTCGGGTTGGCGCGCGGCGTCATTCTCATCGGCGTCGTCGTGTCATTGCTCAAGGTGGCCGGGTTCGACGCGGATCCCTGGTGGCGACAGTCCATTCTGATACCTTATGCGGCCCCGATCGCCGATCGGCTGAGCGACTACGCCGTCGAAGGCATTGAGATGCTGCAACTGGCCCCCACCTCATCCAGTTCCCTCAAGCTTATTCCAAAGGATTGATTGCTCGTGTGTGGAATCGTCGGAATCGTCGCTAATTCTCCCGCCAACCAGTCGATCTATGACGCGTTGACGGTCCTGCAGCATCGCGGTCAGGATGCCGCAGGCATTGCGCTCGATGACCGGGGCACGCTGTGTACGCGCAAGAGCAAGGGTCTGGTGCGCGACGTCTTCCATACCCGGCACATGATGAGCCTGCGTGGCAACGTCGGCATCGGCCACGTACGTTACCCGACAGCCGGTTCGTCGAGCGTCACCGAGGCCCAGCCATTTTACGTGAACTCTCCGTTCGGTATTTGCCTCGCCCATAACGGTAACCTGACGAACGCCGAGGAGTTGAAGGAACTGCTGATTCGTCAGGATCGCCGGCATCTGAATACCGGTTCCGATACCGAAGTGCTGCTGAATGTCTTCGCCGATGAATTGCAGCGGCAGAGTGACGCGGACCTGACTCCCGAGGCGGTGTTCGCTGCTGTAGCGGGGGTGCACGCCCGTTGCCATGGCGGCTATGCGGTGGTTGCCATGATTCTCGGTTATGGTCTGGTCGCGTTCCGCGACCCGAACGGTATTCGTCCGGTATGCCTCGGGCACCGCGAGTCGCCGGACGGCATCGAACGCATGATCGCGTCGGAAAGCGTCGCGATGGACGCACTCGGTTTTGAACTCGATCGTGACATCGCGCCGGGTGAGGCGGTTTATATCGAGACTGATGGAACGCTGCACAGTCAGCAGTGCTGCGAAAGTCCGGCGCACACGCCCTGTATCTTCGAGTTCGTTTATTTCGCGCGGCCGGACTCGATCATCGACAAGATTTCTGTCTATAAGGCGCGCTTGCGAATGGGTGAGCGGCTAGCCGACAAGCTCCTGAAAGAACGTCCCAACCACGACATCGACGTCGTGATCCCGATTCCCGACTCGAGCCGTTCGAGCGCGCTGCAGGTCGCCCACCGGCTCGGCGTGAAGTATCGCGAGGGGTTCATCAAGAATCGCTATATCGGCCGCACCTTCATCATGCCGGGACAGGAACAGCGGCAAAAATCCGTGCGGCAGAAACTCAACGCGATCGACCTGGAGTTTCGTGGCAAAAATGTCCTGCTGGTCGACGACTCCATCGTCCGGGGCACGACGTCGCGTCAGATCATCGAGATGGCGCGCGAGGCCGGAGCCAAGAAGGTGTATTTTGCATCTGCTTCGCCGGCCGTGCGTTTTCCGAACGTCTACGGCATCGACATGCCGGCGGCAACAGAACTCGTCGCCGGCGGGCGCTCGGACGAGGATGTGCGCGCGTTGATCGGTGCCGACTGGCTGATCTACCAGGATCTCGACGATCTGATCAACTCCGTGCGCTTCGACAACAGCGAGATAGACGAATTCGATACGTCGTGCTTCTCGGGCGTGTATGTGACCCGCGATGTGACGGCTGAATACCTGGAGCGCCTTGCAGCCGCGCGATCGGACGTTGCGAAGACGGCGCGCGAGGCCGAGCGTCGCCGACGCGAGAGTGGCGAAGGCGAGGATGATATCGACGATCTGTCGGCTGACACGCGTGTTGGCGTCGCATGACGATCGCTAAGCGCCACGCCAACGTCGCGCGAATCTGGCGGAAATGAAGCTACGGGTGTTCATCATCGAAGACGATGGGGACTACCGCTCCCTGCTCAGCCATCACGTCACGACGCACTGGCCTGAAGCCGATGTCCGTCATTACAACCCGATCGAGGCCGGGCGATTGCCCGAGAGCTTCGCCGGCGCCGGCAACGACCTGGTGCTGCTCGGTCACCCGGCCGGCAAGGGCGACGCGCTCGACTGGCTGCGCCAGTTTCGGCGTGTAGCGCGGTTTCCGCCGATCGTCTTTGTCGGCAGTGGTGATGAGCGTCAGATCGTTGAGGCCATGCGGGCGGGCGCGGCGGATTATATATCCAAATCTCGTCTGAGCCATCGTCGCCTGATTGACATTATCGATCCGTTGGTCGGCCGTGAAGAGTCGTCCTCATTTTCGGGCAGGTTTTTCGTCGATCAGGCGGAACTTGCGACCGGCTTGCCGAAACTGAAGGGCTACGAGTTCCAGCGGCGTATCTCGATGAACGAGCTGTCCGCCGTCTACCTCGCCACAGAACTGGCCGGCGATCGTACGGTTGTGCTGAAGGTGCTGCGCCAGGTGCCCGACGATCACGGCGGCGAGGCCGTATTCGATCGCTTCTTGCAGGAATATGAGCTGATTGCGAAGATTGACCATCCGAATGTTGTCAACATCTATGACCTCGGTATTGCCGATGACCATGCATTCATCGCGATGGAATACTGCAGCAAGGGCAGCCTGAAACTGCACATATCGCGCGGCCTTAAGGCGCCGCATGCATTCGACCTGATGCGCCAGCTGGCCGGGGCGCTGGGCGAGTTGCATGGATCCGGCATCACCCATCGCGACCTGAAGCCGACCAATATCATGTTTCGCGAGGATGACCAGCTCGTCCTGATCGATTTTGGTCTCGCCAAGCAGGCGGAGCTGCAGGCCGAGATCACCGGTACGGGTGAGATTTTCGGGACTCCGTACTACATGAGTCCCGAGCAGGGGCACGGTGGGGAAGTCGATGCGCGCGGCGATATCTATAGCCTGGGCGTTATCTTCTACGAGATGCTGACCGGGCAGAAGCCCTACGATGGCGAGACCGCGATGTCGGTCATCATTCAGCATCGCCAGAGTCCGGTGCCGCAGCTGCCCGGGGCTCTGGCCGTGTATCAGCCGGGTATCGACCGGATGATGGCCAAGCGGCCGGACGATCGCTTTCAGACGGTAGAAGAACTGCTGACGTGGGCGCCGAGCGGCGTGGTGGATGCCGACTGCATCTGAACCGACGTCCCGTCGCTGGTGTCGATCGGCAGCACACGCAGGTCGGGGCCGTTCGCATCCCAGTGCAATACGCTGCCGTGCGTGTACCAGTCCCCGAGCACGACGCGCATGGCATCAGCGGCGCCCAGAGTGAATCGGTGGATGGCCGGACGGTGCGTGTGTCCGTGGATCAGCGTGCGAACCCCGGCAGCGTGCATCATCGCGTCGACGGTACCCTGGTTGACGTCCATGATCGCGTCGGGCTTGATCGTCTCCTGACTCGATTGCCGGAGCCACTCGGCGATGCGCCGACGCGTGCCAAGCGGAATCCGGGCGAACAGCCAGCCTGTGAGCGGGTGCCTGACAAGTCGGCGGAATCGCTGGTATTTGTGATCGTCCGTGCACAGCTCATCGCCGTGCATCAGCAGGACGCGTTCGCCGCGCAGGTCAATGCACGAAATCTCCGGCAGCAGTTGCATGCCCGCCGCATCGGCATAGCGTTTGCCGATCAGAAAATCCCGGTTGCCGTGAGTCAGGTAGCAGGGTGTGCCGGAATCGCTGAGGGCCTTGAGTGCCGCGGCGACGACCGCGTGATCCGGGTCCGGGTCGTCATCGCCGATCCAGACCTCGAACAGGTCGCCGAGGATATACAGCGCGTCGGCCTGACCCGTGATGGATTCCAGGAAGCGAACGAAGCACTCGATGGCTCGTGGACGCGAGGTGTGGAGGTGCAGGTCTGAGACGAACAGGGTGGTCATGGCGCCTGCTCTATATAGGCGAATTCAATGGGTGGGTGTCATTCGACGGCGTTGGCCGGGACCACGACGACGCGTTCGATGATGACCGGCGCAACCGGCAAATTCTGGAACCCCTCCTGCGAGCTGGTCGGGCGGTGGCCAATGTCATCGACGACCTCGATTCCTTCGGTCACGACGCCAAAAACGGCGTAACCCCAGCGCGTGGCCTTCGGGTCGAGCGCGACGTTGTCCGCGAGATTGACGTAGAACTGCGAATCGGCTGAATGTGGCTCGCTCGTGCGAGCCATCGAGACCGTCAGTCGCAGGTTGCTGAGACCATTGCCGGACTCGTTCGGAATCGGCTCGCGCGGTGGTTTGCTTTTCATGTCGACCGTGAAGCCGCCACCCTGGATGACGAAGCCGGTGACGACGCGGTGGAAAATCGTGCCCTCATAGTAGCCTTCGTCGACGTACTGCAGGAAATTCTTGACCGTCAGCGGCGCGCGCGCATCATCGAGTTCCACGAGGAAATCGCCGGCGGTCGTCTCGATGCGTACTTTCGGGTAATCCGCCGCGGCAACCGTCGAAGCGCCGAAAGCGAGCCAGATAACACTCAGTCGGAATAACAGTAAAGTCACAGTGTCCACCTATCAAAATGTTTCTTGTCGCCTGATTCTATCGCAGGTCAATAGTGATCGTCCGGGTGCGAACGTGCTTCTAACAGAGTCGTGCCGGAGATTGCGGCCGTCAGCGTATTATGCAACAGCATGGCAATTGTCATCGGGCCGACGCCACCGGGCACCGGCGTAATCCATGCGGCGCGTTTGGCCGCGGCCTCGAACCGGATGTCGCCACAGAGTTCGCCGGTTTCGAGCCGCGTGATGCCGATGTCGAAGACGATCGCACCCGGCCTGATCCATTCGCCCGGGATCAGGTTCGGCTTGCCGACCGCGACGGCCACGATATCCGCGCGCTCGATGTGCGCCTGAAGGTCGGTTGTGAACCGGTGGCAGACGGTCGTCGTGGTTCCGGCCAGCAGGAATTCGAGCGCCAGGGGGCGACCGACGTGATTCGACGCGCCGACGACGACGGCATGGCGACCCTTGGGGTCTTCACCGATACGCCGCAACAGTTCCATGATCCCGTATGGCGTGCACGGACGCAGGACCGGGATGCGCTGGGCGAGCCGCCCGACCGTATACGGGTGAAAGCCGTCCACATCCTTGAGGGGGGCGATGTGCTCGGTGATCGCGTTCTCGTTGATGTGGTCCGGCAGTGGGAACTGCACGAGGATTCCGTGGATCGCCTCATCTTCATTGAGTTCGTCGATCAACGCCAGGATTTCGGTCTCCGGCGTGTCGATCGGCAGATCGTAGTCCTGCGATACGATGCCTGCTTCTTCGCAGGCTCGACGCTTGTTGCGGACGTAAATCTGCGAGGCCGGGTCTGACCCGACGAGGATCACGGCGAGGCCCGGGGGAGCGTGGCCGTTTCCGGTGTGTGCGTCGATTCGTGTCCGGATCTCCCGGCGAATTTCGGCCGCGATGGCCTTGCCGTCGATGATCTGTGCCGTCATGTGATGGTTCGGAACCCCTTGTAATCAGGCGGGCAACATACCAGAGGGGGGCGTGGCGCGACAGTCTGCGCCGGCCGCGACCGTCGATCCCGCCGATTGACGGGCCTCGGGTGCGCCCGTATCATCCTGCGGCCCGGCCACCCGGCCGGTATAATGATTCCGTCGGGGGGTTCCGCCGCGGGGCCCGGCCGTTGGACGTCGCAATCGATCGGGGCATGGCGCAGCCTGGTAGCGCATCTGCTTTGGGAGCAGAGGGTCGGGGGTTCGAATCCCTCTGCCCCGACCATGTGACGCGACACCGTTTTTAATGGGTTTGATCCGAGGAGGAGCAGCCATACAAAGATTGCATAGCGCCCGTAGCTCAACCGGATAGAGCATCGGCCTTTGAGTGAAACAGGAGCCTCCAGTGGGAAACGGAACTGCTGGAGTGGACCGCACCGTAACGGGGAACCCTTAACAGGTCATGCTGATGGCAATCCCGTGGAAACCCGTGGCTTGCTGCATCGGCAGTGAGCCGGAATTCCGCAAAGGCTCGGGCCGTTGAATTTACGCCGGATATAGTCCGGCGACGGTTTGGAGGGTAGCGGGATTCAGTCAGGGTAGCGCTTCGCCTGTGGCGGACGCGTGAAACTACGACTCGGGGTTCCGTAGAGACTATACGTGCGGCGCCTGAGACGGTGAAGAGATAGTCCAGACCACAAACGCGCCTGTGGCGCGGTTGCGAAAGCAGTAGTGGTACGCTAAGCCGACGGTTGCAGGTTCGAGTCCTGCCGGGCGCGCCATCCTCTCGGTGCCAAAGACATGGCGCCGAGGTAAAATATGCATCAGTTCAACGGTGGGTGTAGCTCAGTTGGTAGAGCCCCGGATTGTGATTCCGGTCGTCGTGGGTTCGAGTCCCATCATCCACCCCAGTTCTCGAGTCCGTTCTGTCGCGATGGCAGGACCGGATGGCGAACACACCGGGAAGCGTCGGGCGCCGTCCGGTCAGGTCAACATGAAATGGGCCGTTAGCTCAATTGGCAGAGCAGTGGACTCTTAATCCATTGGTTGTAGGTTCGATTCCTACACGGCCCACCATTTTTTCGCTTTAGGGCACAAATTAGGGCACACTCAACTCCGAGAGGCCCTGAAATCAAAAGGCATACAGCCAGAGTACTCAGGGCAATAAATAGGCCCAGCCGGGAGTGCGCCCAACTGAGCCTGTGTCACCACTGACAGGATTCAGGAGTCGAGACAGTGGCAACAATCCGAACCATAGAGCGAAAGAAGGGCATGGTCTACAAGGCCATCGTCCGCACCCACGGGCAGACGCTGACCCGAACCTTCCATACCAAGTCCGATGCCACGAAATGGGGCAAGCGAACCGAACAGCAGCTGCAGCAGGAAGCCTCCGGCCTCGTCAGCGAGGGCCACCGCAGGAAGCTGCTGGAAGCCTCGCAGCGGTACAGGGCAGAGATACTGCCCACGAAGGAGTTAGCTACGCAGAATGGCTATGGCGGGCATCTGGACTACTGGGAACAG
>SMVA01101614.1_pt1 | contig 13348 bp, 11 predicted proteins | sample 2456451 | NCBI WGS metagenome assembly SMVA01 (sample SAMN11095933, study PRJNA526329) | marine sediment metagenome | biome: Marine sediment; feature: Surficial sediment; material: Deep marine sediment; isolation source: Hadal surficial sediment | place: Pacific Ocean | collected 2014-05 | depth...
ATTCTTGCGCTGGTGAACCTTCCCTCTTACAACCCGAACGATTTGTCCAACAATCATTACCAGGGTATGCGCAACCGAGCGGTCACGGATGCCTATGAACCCGGTTCGACGGTCAAGCCGTTTACGGTGCTGGCCGCCTTGGAATCCGGCCGGTATCGCCCTTCGACGCTGATCGACACCAACCCCGGGTATTTTAGAGTTGGCCGCAAGCTCGTCGAAGACCGGCGGAATTTTGGGGTGATCAGCCTGAGTGAGGTGCTGCAGAAATCCAGTCAGGTGGGCATTGCCAGAGTGGCGCTCGCGCTTGACGAGCGAGCCGTGTACGACGTGCTGAACCGAGCGGGCGCTGGTGCATACGTGGGTACCGGGTTGCCGGGTGAATCCATTGGCAAGTTGTCGGACCGCGGTCTCGGCAACCCTGTCATGCGGGCAACCTTGGCTTACGGATATGGATTGGCGGTTTCGCCGCTGCAGTTGGCCCGAGCCTACCTGAGCCTGGCTACCTTCGGGATCAGGATACCCGTATCGGTTGTGAAGCAAAATGACCCGCCCAAGGGCAGGCGGGTCTTCGACGCGGATCGGGTAGGTGAGGTTTTGGACATGATGGTGGGGGTGACCGAGGACGGTGGCACCGCCCCGAAGGCACGGGTCACCGGTTACCGGGTCGCGGGGAAAACGGGTACGTCACGCAAAGTTGGTTCTGCTGGTTATGACGATCGGCGCCACGTGGCGTTGTTCGCGGGTATCGTGCCCGCAACCGACCCCCGTATCGTGATGGTTGTCGTGGTCAACGAACCTCAAGGCAAGAACATTAGTGGTGGCACGGTCGCGGCACCGATCTTCTCCCGCGTAGCGGCTCGAACGATGCGTTTGCTGGGCGTTAAGCCTGACTCTCCGGTTTCTCCGTCGAGGTCGGTATGAGCATGAGCCTACGCACGTTGCTCGACGATTCGACCCTGCCGGATGTGCAGATCTCAGGTTTGACGGAAGATTCCCGTCAGGTACTGGCGGGTGATGGATTTATCGCAATCAAGGGCGCGCAGGTGGACGGACACGACTACGCCTTGGATGCCCAGCGTCGTGGAGCCCTGGCAGTACTCGCTCAGCACAGGCATTTAGCTGTGGATATTCCCGTGGTGGTGGTTGCCGAGTTGCCGGAGCGGCGTGGCGCTCTGGCAGCGAAACTCTACAATTATCCGAGCGAGAAGTTGCACTGTGTAGGAGTCACTGGAACCAACGGTAAGACATCGATCGCTCACTTCGTCGCTGACCTTGCCGGAAGGCTCGGTGAACCAGCTGGATATATGGGCACAATTGGCTGGGGTGACATCGGTAGGCTCGAACGAGTAAAGCTCACGACCGAAGATGCGGTGACCATACAGAAACGCCTTGCGCTGTTCGCGGAACAAGGCAAACGCTGGGTTGCCATGGAGGCCAGCTCCCATGCCCTTGACCAGGGCCGGGTAATTGATGTTGCTTTCGACGTGGCCGTGTTCAGCAACTTGTCGCGTGATCACCTCGACTATCACAGGACGTTTGATGACTATGCACAGGCCAAAACCCGCCTGTTCGATTGCGCTTCGTTGAACCTCGCTGTCATCAACGTTGATGATCCATTTGGCAGAACGCTCGCGCCTCGATTGCAGAATCGAATGACCGTGCTCAGCTATGGAAACAAGGACGCGGATGTTTCCTGGCGGAACCTGCAATTCTCTAATACGGGTGTTTGCGGGGAGTGGCTAACCCCCTGGGGTTCTGCCGAGCTCAATCTACCTCTGGTTGGAGAATTTTTTGTTGCCAACATGGCTGCCGCTCTTGGCGTTTTGTGCGCTGCTGGAAAAGATTTGTCTGCCGTTACTGCCGCGGCGATGAATATAGTTCCGGTACCCGGACGCATGGAGTTCTATCACGAGCCCGGCCGGCCCGTCGTGGTAGTGGATTTTGCGCACACACCTGATGCGCTGGAAAAGGTGCTGGTAACACTCAAGCGCCATACCGAAGGTAAACTCGTGTGTGTATTCGGCTGTGGTGGCGATAGGGACCCAGGTAAACGCCCGCTCATGGCCGAGGTGGTAGAACGATGTGCGGATGTGCTGTGGCTGACCAGCGACAATCCCCGCAGCGAAGATCCCGGGAAAATTATTGCCGACATGCGCGAGGGTTTGTCCGATCGAAGTCGGGTGTTTGAAGTCAGTGATCGCACCGAGGCGATTACTCGCGCCGTGGAAACTGCCGCTCCGGAAGATCTCATTCTGGTCGCCGGAAAGGGTCATGAAGAATATCAGGAGATCCAGGGAGAACGGATTCCGTATAGCGATTCAGAACTGGTCGCGACCTTAACGCGTGGGGTGAGCTGATGCTCTTGTGGTTGACTGACTATCTGTCGGAATTTGTCAGTGGGTTTTCGGTATTTCAATACCTGACGTTTCGTACCATGGTCAGTGTTGTGACTGCGATGACGATGTCGCTACTAATCGGTCCCATTGTGATCGCAAAGTTGAGCCATCATCAGATCGGTCAAGTTGTGCGTGAGAACGGGCCTGCAAGCCACCTGAGCAAGGCGGGAACACCCACCATGGGTGGCGCGTTGATACTCATCGTGATCGTCATCACGACGCTTTTGTGGGGTGATCTCGACAACCGTTATATCTGGACGGTTTTGTTGGTCACGATCTCGTTCGGTGCCATTGGTTGGTGTGATGATTATATGAAACTAACCAGGCGCAACAGTCAGGGATTGCTCTCCCGTTGGAAATTCTTCTGGCAATCGGTCATGGGTCTGATTGCTGCGGGTTTTCTCTACGCGACTGCAGAGGTACCTGCGGAAACTGCCCTCATCGTGCCGTTCTTCAAAGAAATAGCGATACCGCTGGGGGTCGGTTATATCGCGGTGGCCTATTTTGTGATCGTGTGGACAAGCAATGCCGTGAATTTCACCGATGGCCTGGATGGACTGGCTATTTTGCCGACCGTCCTGGTGGGAGCGGCACTGGGTTTGATCGCTTATCTGGTCGGGCACATTGAATTCGCGGCATACCTGCAGATTCCCTACATTCCGAATGCCGGAGAACTTGCGGTGTTCTGCGGAGCGTTGATCGGTGCGGGGCTGGGCTTTCTGTGGTTCAACACCTACCCGGCTCAAGTGTTTATGGGTGATGTGGGGGCGCTCGCGCTTGGGGCTGCACTCGGTGTGGTGGCGATCATCGTTCGTCACGAGATTGTGTTGTTCATCATGGGTGGGCTCTTTGTCGCTGAAACCCTGTCAGTCATTTTGCAGATAGCGTCGTTCCGGTTGACCGGACGTCGCATCTTTCGTATGGCGCCGATACATCACCACTTCGAGCTGAAAGGCTGGCCGGAACCACGGATCATCGTACGGTTCTGGATCATCACGGTGGTGTTGGTGCTGATTGGTCTTTCGACTCTCAAGCTCAGATGAACAGCTCCTCAGGTGTAGGAAAGCTCGGCTAGATGGTATGCACGGCAATCATAGGAATGGGTATCACAGGCTATTCGTGCCTGCGTTATCTGGCCGGGGTGGATAAGCTGGTGGTAGTCGACACGCGCAGCAATCCCCCCAATGGTGCGCTGGCGCAAAACAACTTTCCGGGTGTGGATTATCGCTTTGGAAGGTCTCGATACGATTTCGCCGGAATCGATCGGGTGATCGTCAGTCCGGGCATCGATATGGACAATTGCCTGCTCGCGGCTGCTCACACCTTGCGCCTGGAATTCTTGAGCGACATCGACTTGTTCTGTCGGGTGGCCACGGCCCCCATCATCGCGATCACGGGAACCAACGGTAAAAGCACGGTGACCTCCCTGGTCGGACATATCCTCGAAACAGCAGGCAGGCGCACGGCAATTGGCGGCAACCTCGGGGAGGCGGCGCTGGACCTGCTGGATGAGGAAACGGAGTGTTACGTTCTGGAACTGTCCAGTTTCCAACTCGAGAGAATGACGAGTTTCGGGTTCCGTTCGGCAACCGTCCTGAATATCACCGAAGACCATCTCGATCGGCATGGATCCATTGAGAGTTACGTGGCTACCAAGCAGCGTATCTATACAGGGTGTGAGGTTGCTGTCGCCAATCGAGCCGATGTAATGACGCTGCCGGAACACCCGGCGGGGCAGTTGGTGACCTTTGGTCTCGATGCACCTGAGCGAGGAGCCTGGGGTGTTGTGTCCCGCGGAACAAGGAGGTTGCTTGCTCGCGGAACCGCACGCGGGGCAGCGGACGAATTCGCCAGCGAGGTGGAAGACGTTGTTGCGGTTGACGAGTTGGCGGTTTCCGGACTTCACAACGAACTGAACGTACTGGCCGCGTTTGCTTTGCTGGATGCCGAAGACATACCCGTATCCACGTTGGCGGAGGGTGCGCGATCTTTTCGGGGATTGCCGCATCGCTGCGAACTGGTTTGCGAGTGCGGTGGTATTGGCTATGTCAACGACTCTAAAGCGACCAACGTAGGCGCGACGGTGGCGGCGCTCGAGGGCCTGGGCGCTGAGACCCGAAAACGCCCGGTGTTGATCGCGGGTGGAGAGGGTAAAGGTGCAGACTTTTCCCTGTTGAAACCGGCAGTCGAACGATATGTAAAAACGGTTGTACTGCTGGGTAAGGATGCTGCGGAATTGCAACGCGCTCTGCAGGGTATTGTCGAAACCATTCGGGTTGCCGACATGGAGGAAGCCGTCGCCGCGGCTCAGGGTAGCGCTGAAACCGGTGATCTCGTGCTTCTTTCCCCGGCTTGCGCGAGCCTCGACATGTATCAGAATTTCATGGAACGCGGAACACATTTTTCGCGTCTGGTGGGTGAGCTGTCGTCGTGATGCTATGGACGCTCAGAGTCGATAACGCCCTGGTGCTTTCGTGGTTGTCTGCGATGGCCATTGGCACCGTGATGGTGGCTTCTTCCTCCGTCGCCATTGGTGAGACCTACATCGTCAAACACGGCATCTTCATCGTGGTGAGCCTGCTCGCTTTTTTCTTCGTACTCTCGGTGCCGCTCAACGTTTGGCAGAAGTGTCACCGCATTGCGTGGCTGTTGGCGGTGTTGTTGTGTCTACTCGTTCTGGTGCCTGGGGTGGGCAGAGAGGTCAATGGAGCCACCCGTTCGATAGGGCTGGGAGCATTCTCATTACAGGCATCGGAAGCCGCGAAGTTTCTTCTACTCGTCTACCTCGCAGGTTACCTGGCTCGATATTCCGACGCCATACGGGACAAACCGATCGTTTTGTTCCTGCCGTTGTCGATGATGTCGGTGGTTGCCGTGCTATTGCTGATGGAGCCGGATTTTGGCTCGGTGGTAGTCCTTGGCGTGACGTCCTGCGCTCTGCTGTTTATAGCAGGTGCACGGCTCAGGCACTTCCTGCTCATTGGCAGTGTCGCGATGCTGATGCTTGCGGTGCTTGCGGTATGGCAACCGTACCGGCTCGAACGAGTCATTACTTTTACGAACCCCTGGGAGTTCGCGTTCGGCAGCGGCTACCAGCTCACCCAGGCGCTCATCGCCTTTGGTCGAGGAGAATTTTTTGGCCTCGGGCTTGGTGAAGGAATTCAGAAGCTGTTCTATCTGCCTGAAGCCCACAACGATTTCATCTTCGCGGTCATCGCTGAAGAACTGGGACTCTTTGGAGCCATCGGCGTACTCGCGTTACTTGCCTTCATGGTCGTACGTATCATGCGTGTTGCCCGCACCGCGATTGTGGAGAGGCGGTTGTTTGCCGGATACCTGGCGTACGGTGTTGGGATCTTGTTGGGTGTTCAGTGTTTGATAAACCTCGGCGTCAACACTGGGTTGTTGCCGACCAAGGGGCTGACGTTGCCGTTCATCAGTTATGGCGGTAACAGCCTGGTTGTGTGTTGTGCCATGTTAGCTCTGGTCTTGCGTGTGCAGCTCGAAGGAGACCGGTGTGGCTGAAGTCGCTGCGTATCAGGTTCCGGAAATGGGCCGCGTCCGCCGCATCCACTTTGTTGGCATTGGTGGTGCGGGGATGTGCGGCATAGCGGAGGTGCTCCTCAACCAGGGGTACCTGATAACCGGATCCGATCTTCAAGCAAGCAGCGTCACTGCCCGTCTTATCGAACTGGGCGCACGGGTGCGAATTGGTCACGATTCCAGTCACGTGCAAGATTGTGATGTGGTGGTGATATCGAGTGCCGTCAGCGCGGATAACCCAGAAGTGGTGGCAGCCCACGAAATGCGTATACCTGTGGTGGCACGTGCGGAGATGCTGGGTGAACTCATGCGATATCGCCATGGAATAGCGATCGCGGGAACACACGGGAAGACGACGACGACCAGCCTGATCACCGCAATCTTCCAGGCGGCCGACTTGGATCCAACCTTTGTTGTCGGCGGGCTCTTGAACAGTACCGGCACCAACGCCCGGCTCGGGGTGAGCCGTTACATGATCGCTGAGGCAGATGAAAGTGATGCATCGTTTCTATTTCTGCAGCCTATGTCTGCGGTCATCACCAATATCGATCGGGATCACATGGGAACTTACGACGATGACTTCGAAAAGCTGAAACGAACGTTTGTCGAATTCGTACACCGATTGCCTTTTTACGGTTCCATTGTGCTGTGTATCGACGATGAACACGTCAGGGATGTGCTGCCACAGCTGGCACGGCCCATGCTTACCTACGGATTCGCAGATGATGCGGACTTTCGCGCCGAGGACCTGCAGACAGTGGGTCAAACCTGGCAGTTTGTGGTCAGACGACCTCACGGCTTGCCGGACCTTTCAATTTCACTTGCGATTCCAGGACGGCACAACGTGTTGAACGCCCTCGCCGCGATAGCGATCGCGACGGATGAAGGGATAGATGATAAGGCCATCGTAGAAGCCTTGCGGCAGTTTTCCGGCGTTGGTCGTCGCTTCGAGGTGGTAGAAAATGTAGCCATCGGTGCGGGTCGGGTCACCTTGGTTGACGACTACGGTCATCACCCGACGGAGGTTAAGTCGGTCATCGAAACGGTACGAACGGTATGGCCCGATCGCAGGTTGGTCATGGCCTATCAGCCGCACCGGTACACCCGCACGAGAGACTTGTACGATGATTTCGTCAAGGTGTTGTCGGGCGTGGATGTTCTGGTGTTGTTGGAAGTGTACTCTGCGGGCGAGGAACCGTTGCCGGGTGCGGATGGTAAATCCTTGTGTAAAGGCATTCGCCAACGAGGCTTGGTGAATCCGGTTTTTTCCGAGACGCCGGACGAAGCGTTCGATCTATTAATGGGTTTGCTCGAGGATGGCGACATTCTGCTCGTGCAGGGTGCAGGTAACGTCAGCCGGATCTCTCAACAATTGCAGGATGCTCGTGAGTAGGTTGCTCCTGGTATTGCTGCCGGTGGTGTTGCTTGTCGGAGCAGGTGCTGCATGGATTGCCGTTAATGAACCAATTCGTGCGGTGCGCGTTGAAGGGATGTTGACTGATGGTGAGCAGCGAGCAATTCGTGATGTGATAACTCACTCTCTCGATCAACCGCTGTTGAGTCTCGACCTGAATCAAGTGAAGCAACGAATCCGTTCGCTCTCATGGCCACGCGAAGTTTCGGTACGCAGAATCTGGCCGGCTACGTTGTTAATCATCGTTGAGAAGGAATCTCCAGTGGCGAGGTGGGGGAGTGATGAGTTTCTCACCAGTGATGCGAAAGTCGTTCAACTACCGCAGGGGGACGATTCGCTACCCGGATTCGATTGTCATCTTTCCGCACCGAAGAAGGCCATGGAAGTATTCCACCAGTTACAGGATGTGTTGGCCGACTCCGATTTAGTCATCAGAACGTTGGAGGAAAGTGCTTCTGGAGAGTGGCGGGTAACCCTCGACAACGGTGTCACCGTCATGCTCGGTAGCGAGCGACTTCTGGATCGCATCCACCGATTCACCTTGGTGCACGATCAGGCGCTTTCGAAACGCACGGGGATTGTTGCACAGGTGGATGCGCGTTATTCGAATGGCGTTGCGGTGCGCTGGCGGCCCGTCGGGGCCATAGCGATGTTGGACCAACGGCCTGAATGAAATGAAACATAGAGCAAACGAGAGTTAGATATGGCATCCAACAACGAAGTGACCCGGATCGTTGGGCTGGACATTGGCACGAGCAAGGTTGCCGCTATCGTCGGCGAGATCAATCCTGAAGGCGAACTCGAGATCGTTGGAATTGGCACGCACCCGTCTCACGGCTTGAAGAAGGGTGTGGTCATCAACATCGAATCGACCGTGCAGTCGATTCAGCGCGCGGTAGAAGAAGCCGAGTTGATGAGTGGGCGTCAGATAGATTCGGTGTATGCAGGAATTGCGGGTAGCCACATTCGAAGCATCAACTCCCATGGAATCGTCGCGGTTAGAGATCGAGATCGGGAAGTGTACCCACAGGATGTAGAACGCGTTATCGACGCTGCACAAGCGATGGCCATTCCAGCAGATCAGAAGATTCTCCATATTCTTCCCCAGGAATACATCATCGATAATCAGGAAGGCATCAAAGAACCGCTGGGCATGTCAGGCGTTCGCCTTGAAGCCAAAGTGCACCTCGTAACCTGTGCGGTAAACGCAGCGCAGAACATCGAGAAGTGCATCGAACGCTGCGGATTGACGGTAAACGACATTATCCTCGAACAGCTTGCGTCGAGTTATGCGGTGCTGACAGACGATGAGCGCGACCTTGGCGTTTGTTTGGTCGACATCGGAGGCGGAACAACGGATATCGCTATTTTTACCGATGGAGCGATTCGCCACACCGCGGTAATTCCAATTGCCGGAGATCAAGTAACTAACGATATTGCGATGGCGTTGCGTACGCCAACGCAGTATGCCGAAGACATAAAAATGAAGTATGCCTGCGCGCTGACGCAGCTCGCTAGAGCAGACGAAACCATCAAAGTACCGGGAGTAGGCGACAAGCCTATGAAAGAACTTTCCCGGCAGGCTCTGGCCGAGGTTGTCGAGCCACGATATGACGAGCTTTTTACGCTTATCCAAGCGGAGCTTCGTCGTAGCGGGTTCGAAGAGCTTGTAGCCTCGGGCATTGTGCTCACTGGGGGCGCATCAAAAATGGAAGGGGTGATCGACTTGGCGGAAGAGATTTTCCACATGCCGGTCAGCTTAGGGTTGCCACGCAACGTGGTGGGCTTGAAGGACATTGTGCGAAATCCCGTTTATGCAACTGGCGTTGGCTTGTTGCAATACGGAAAGCAGAGAGAAGAAGAAATCTCGGGACGGGGCAGGTTGCGCCGGTCCGGTATGTTCAATCGAGTCAGGAAATGGCTAAGCGAAAACTTCTAGTTAGGAGATCAGGATGTTTGAACTAGTAGACAGTGCACCCCAGAGCGCGGTGATCAAGGTCATTGGCGTTGGAGGTGGCGGTGGTAACGCCGTACAGCACATGTTGACGAAAAAAGTAGATGGAGTGGAGTTCATTGCGGCGAACACGGATGCGCAGGCATTGAAGAACCTCGAGGCGAAGACCTTGTTGCAGATTGGTAGCTCGATCACCAAGGGACTGGGGGCTGGTGCGAATCCGGATGTCGGTCGCCAGGCGGCTATAGAAGATCGAGACCGCATTGCAGAAGTTCTGGCCGGAGCGGACATGGTTTTCATTACCGCGGGTATGGGTGGAGGAACGGGCACAGGTGCGGCGCCAATAGTTGCAGAAATTGCCAGGGAGTTGGACATACTGACCGTTGCAGTTGTCACGAAACCGTTCAGGTTTGAGAAACGAACAGACATTGCCGAGAAGGGCATTCGAGAGCTTCAGGAAAATGTGGACTCGTTAATCACTATCCCCAATGAAAAGTTGTTGGTGGTTCTTGGCGAGCGAACCAGCATGTTGGATGCTTTCAGCGCGGCGAACGACATCTTGTTGGGTGCGGTGCAGGGGATTGCCGACCTCATTATTCGTCCCGGAATGATCAATGTGGACTTTGCCGATGTACGTACCGTCATGCAGGAGATGGGCATGGCGATGATGGGTACCGGTCGAGCAACGGGAGACAATCGTGCGAGAGATGCAGCCGAAGCAGCCATTCGCAGCCCGTTGTTGGAGGATGTTGATTTGCATGGAGCGCGTGGAATTCTGGTCAACGTAACCGCCGGACCAGATCTCAATATTGGCGAGTTTACCGACGTGGGTAACGTCATTGACGAGTTCGCTTCGGAACAGGCGACCGTCGTAGTCGGCACGGTGATCGATCCGAATATGAGCGATGAGATCAAGGTAACTGTCGTTGCGACCGGGCTCGGAATGCCAGAGAAACCTAATGTCGTCGTAGACAACATGCTGACGAATGCGGCAATGGACGGACAGGTGGACTATGCGAGGCTGGATCGCCCCGCTTATGCGCGACATAGCGCAGCGCTCCAACAAGATAACTTAGCGGAGGACCTGGAGAATCAGAATCTGGACTATCTGGATATCCCTGCGTTTCTGAGGAGGCAGGCCGACTAAGGTCGAGGTATTGCTGAGCGTGGCCTGATACAAAATGTAACAAATTTGTGATCTGGTGTCATAGTTCGGGTATAGGACCTTGCTAACATCCGGGCCCTTCCGTATTGGAGTTTCTGTGCTTGCGCGCGCGGCTACTTGAGGAGAAGAGATACGCCGAATATAAGCGCAGCGCAGGATACAAAAGGTCGATGAGAGGGGCTTGAAGATCCTAATAACAAGTAGAGATCAGCGGACGTAGTGTTAGCAAAGCCATGGCGCTGAATCAACGAACTTTGAAGAACGTAATCCGCGCTACGGGCGTGGGGTTGCATACGGGCGAGAAAGTCTACCTGACCTTGCGACCTGCACCGGTCGATACTGGTATCGTTTTCATCAGAACCGACCTGGATGAGTTGGTGTCATTACGGGCGCACGCCGAAAACGTGGGCGACACCACCATGGCCACTTCATTGATCAACGGTAATGTAGAGATATCTACTATCGAACATCTGATGTCCGCTTTTTCCGGGTTGGGTATCGACAATGCCTACGTCGATGTCAGCGCGCCTGAACTTCCCATCATGGACGGGAGTGCAGCCCCCTTCGTTTTCCTACTGCAGTCGGCTGGCGCAGAAGAACAACCCGCACCAAAAAAGTTCGTGCGTATCAAGAAAACTGTGAGCTACGCGCAGGGCGATGTGACCGTCGAATTACGTCCCTACGATGGCTTCCGGATCGAATACACATTGCTTTATGATCATCCCGTTTTCCGTAAACACATAAAATCCGCCTGTGTGGAGCTCTCCACAATGTCGTTTGTCAAGGAGGTCAGCCGGGCGCGTACGTTCGGATTCCTTGCGGATTATGAAAAGTTGCGTTCGATGAATCTGGCCAGGGGTGGAAGCCTGGATAACGCGGTTGTTGTGGACGACTACCGCATTCTCAACGAAGAAGGTTTGCGCCTCGAGGACGAGTTCGTGAAGCACAAGATCCTCGATGCGATTGGTGACCTCTATCTACTCGGCCACAGCATGATCGGAGCGTTTTCGGGGTACAAATCCGGGCACGGCACCAACAACGCGCTGCTTCGCAAGTTGCTCGCCGACCAGGATGCGTACGAGATCGTGACCTTCGAGAACGCCGAGGACGCTCCTGTTGCGTTCTCGAAGCCGGTTCTTGCGGGTTAACCGCGCTAACCGATCGTCCTGGTTCACACAACCCGTACCCTGACTACACTCTCAAAGTAAACCCCGTTATTGACGTATTAGTGGTTTTGGCGCTGTTGAGCACTGGTTCTCGTAGTGAGGGTCCGATCTGATCTCCAAGTCTCAGAACTGATACCGACGCGGTGGATAATTGCTGCAGGCTTGTTCGTATTTTCTATTGTTGCTTATTTCTGATTCTCGAATGCACCGGCTGCCACGCGAATGACGATCTCATCAGCATCACGAAAATCGGCCAGGCTCTGGAGTTTCATCAAGAGTTCGGGAGCAAGGAATCGTAGCCGTGTTGCACTGGCCGCGTTATTACACAAAACCAGAACGCGCTTTTTGTGGATGTCGGTCACTCGGCAGTCTCTGCAAAGCGGTTCCGGTAGCAGGGTTTGAAGCTCAGAAGTCCAGTATTCCTGGTTTGCTGCATTGCGCAATAGACGTTGCAGAGGAGAAAATCGCTTGTGGCGTTCGGTCAAAAGATCATTTATCTTAAGTTTGGACACTTGAGAAGCCTGTTTTACAGTTGCCTTGATCCATTAACCGCGCATGTAGACGGATTATTGGGTCGTCATCCGCTGCGGTCTTTCGAACTTTTGGGGAGCGGGAGCCGCGCACGATGATAGCCACTGCAGAAAAAAAAAGAACTAAAGCATGAAGATCATTCTGCTCAGAGAAAAAGGACGTTCACATTCGATTCGCGTGTTGCGGCGGACTTTGATCGTAAGTTTTTTATCTTTCTCAATGCTGATCTCGGTAGGCGGGGTATTCGTTTATCAAGGTTTGACGCGCGATGTCGCGGATGAGGCGGTGGTTGCCGGTTGGCGCGAGCGCTTGGCCGAGCAGCAGGGGGAAGTGGATCGAATACGCGATCGCTCCGCAGCCCAGCGCGAAGCCGTAGGCCGACAGCTCGCGCAGATGCAAGCGCGTTTGCTCAGGATGGAAGCCCTGGGCGCCCGTGTGACAGAAGTCGCCGACCTGGAAGGAGGCGAGTTTTCTTTTGCTCAGCCTGCCCCGCAGGGGGGTCCTACCTCGAGGACCGAAGACGCGGTTCCGTGGCCCAGCCTGCTTGCCAGCCTCGATGAGCTTTCTATCGACTTGAAGTACCGTGAAAACGAGCTCGAGGTGCTCGAGTCGCTGCTTCGTGATCGTGAGTATCGCAAGGCAGTTGCAGTGACCGGACGACCGGTAACCTGGGGTTGGATGTCGTCTCCCTATGGCCGGCGGGTTGACCCGATCAGTGGCAAGAGTGCGTGGCATGCGGGGGTCGATTTTGCCGGTCGTGACGGATCTGAGGTGATTGCCGTGGCGAGTGGGGTAGTGACTTATGCGGCAAAACGGTCTGGATATGGAAAGATGGTGGAAATCAATCATGGCGATGGTTTTGCCACCCGCTATGGTCACCATGCTGAAATACTCGTGTCCGCAGGTGATATCGTCAAAAAAGGTCAGGTGATCGGCACTATGGGTACCTCAGGCAGGTCCACGGGTCCTCACGTGCACTTCGAGGTGCTGAAAAATGGCCGGCACGTTGATCCAGCCAAGTACGTCGCCCGCCGCTGAATCTTAATTGGTGCCGTGCGTAATGGCGAACGGGTGCCGTGCATAATCGTTGATGTTTTGCTCGCAAAACATCAACGATTATGCACGGCACCCGTTCGCCATTATGCACGGCACCAATTCCCCAATCAGGGTAAGATGCGC
>SMVA01042660.1_pt1 | contig 13347 bp, 13 predicted proteins | sample 2456451 | NCBI WGS metagenome assembly SMVA01 (sample SAMN11095933, study PRJNA526329) | marine sediment metagenome | biome: Marine sediment; feature: Surficial sediment; material: Deep marine sediment; isolation source: Hadal surficial sediment | place: Pacific Ocean | collected 2014-05 | depth...
CTCTTTACCCCATTTTTACTCTGACCCCACCTTTCAGGAAGCTTACTGTTGTTGCCCTGCGTAGGTTAATACGGGCTTCGGCGTTTTTCGGAAATCCCCAACAATGTTGTACAGGCAGGGGACGAGAATCAGCGTGATGACGGTCGAGAAAACGATGCCGAACGACAACGACACCGCCATCGGGATAATCATCTGAGCCTCCAGGGAGGTTTCCAGAACGATTGGCAACAGGCCGAAAAACGTGGTGAGCGAGGTCAACAGAATTGCCCGGAAACGGACGATACCGGACTCAATCGCTGCTTCAGAAGCTGTTGCGCCCTCGGCAACGGCGCGGTTGACAAAATGCACCATGATCAAGCTATCGTTCACCACCACGCCTGACAAGGCAATGATGCCAATGAGTGAGAGAGAGCTGATAGCGATACCAAGAAACATGTGCCCGACAACCGCACCAATGATGCCGAACGGAATCACGCTCATGACGATAAGCGGCTGCACATAGGACTTCAGCGGGATTGCCATTAACGCATAGATGCCAAAAAGTGCTGCGACGAACGCATAACCCGTTTGCATCAGCCCCATCTCTTCCTCAAGGGAGCTGCCCGTGAGTTCGTATTTGATGCCGGGATAACGACTCAGCAGTTCAGGCATGAAATCGCGACCAACCTCGCGAACGATCTGCATGGGTTCTGCAACAGACAGGTTGACGTTCGATGTCACAGAAACCGTACGCTGTCCATCGAGGCGTTCGATGGTGTCGTAGCCCCGGGTCATTTCGTAGCTGGCAACGGCGGAAAAAGGTAGCTCACGTCCATCGGGCAGGCGTATCCACATCCTTTCCAGATTGCCGATGGATGAACGCTCCGAGCGCGGGTAACGCACCATCACCTTCACTTCCTGATCGCCACGCTGGATTCGCTGCGCCTCGGCACCGTAGAACGCCTGGCGAACCTGTCGGGCTAGATCGGCAAGCGTAACACCCAGGGCCTCGGCTTCGGGCTTGATCTTGAGTTCAATCTCCTCGGGGCCCGCGTTTGCCGAGCTTTCCACTTCGTAAAGCCCTTCGAAGGTTTTCAGGTGCTCGACGAGTTCGCTCGCAGCCGCTTCCAAACGCCGGTAGTTGTTGCCTTTCAAGGCGAACGCCACCGGTGGACCTCCACCCATGTGCATGCCCGATGAGAACCGCAATGCCTTGGTACCGGGGATCGTGCCGACTTTCTCGCGCCAGCGTCGCTCAATCTCCTTCGGTGACACGATTCGCTCGCCACTCTGGTTGAGTTCGACCTGCAACCGACCCTTCGTGCCGTCCTGGATATACGCAAACAGATGCTCGGCGGCGTTGAGATCGGTTCCCGTCTCCGCTTTGATCTCCTCGTTGATTTCAGCCAACTTCGCGTCCATCTGCTCAACGATTTCCCTGATCAGAGACTCTGGCGCACCTTCCTGCAGTTCGATGTCGGCCATCACATAAGGCTGGTCCATTTCCGGAAAATAAACAAAACGCACCAGTCCGCTTCCAACCAGACCCACCGTCAATATGAGCAGGCTGAAAAAGAATGCGAGCGTTGCATATCGAAACTCGATCGCCTTCGCGAGAAACGGTGCATAGATGTTATGGATGAAGTGTTTGAGCCCACGATCCACCCAATCCGCAATTCCCGATTTGTCTCCATGGGAAGATTTCATGATTGCGAGGTGGGAAGGCAGGATGAGCTTCGATTCGATGAGAGAAAAGAACAGACAGAAAATCACCACAAACGCGATAGCCGCAGTAAATTCAGACGTCGGTCCGTCCACGAACAGCATCGGGAAGAATGCCATCATGGTCGTGAGGACGCCAAACGTTGCCGGCACTGCAACCCGTTGCGCGCCCGCGACGATGTTCGGCAGGTTGTAACCGTGCTTTTCGGTATAGGTGTACGCGCTCTCGGCAATGATGATTGCATCGTCAACGACGATGCCAAGCACCAGGATGAATGCAAACAGACTCATCATGTTGATCGTTACGCCGACAAAAGGCAGCGGTAACATCATGAAGGCGCCGAGAAACGCGACGGGCAGACCAATGATTACCCACGCCGCGATCTTCACGTGCAGAAAACCCCCGAGAATGACGAACACGAGGATGGCTCCCATCGCCATGTTTCCCAGCATCATGTTCAGGTGACCCCTAAGGTAATAGGTCCCGTCCATCCAGGCGGTGAGCTTTACCCCATCGGGTAGCGTCGCCTGACGTTGATCAACGTATTCGTTGACGGCGACCGCGATGTCCAGTTCGCTCTCTTCTCTGTTCGACATCACGGTGATGCCGAAGCTTCGTTCACCATCAAAGAACGAATAACTCTCGACCTCCGCGAACTCGTCGCGGATCAATGCGATGTCGCCGAGGGTGACCCGGGTACCGTCGGGCCGTGTCAAAAGAACTATCTTGGCGAAATCCTCGCCCGTGTACGCCTGGCCCTTCGTTCGTAAACGAATGTTGCCCGACTCGGAGCGAATCGATCCGCCCGGCAGGTCAATCGACCAGAGCCTGATCGTTTGCGCGACTCTGTTTAACGTCATTCCATACTGGCGCAATGTATTTTCGGAAATCTCGATCGAAATCTCAAAAGGTCGCGACCCCATAACCTCGGCGTAAGTCACATCAGGCAGAGCAACAATCTCCTCACGAATTCGATCCGCAAGCTCCTTCATGGCCCGTTCGTCGAGGTTGCCGTGCACCTGAACGTTGATCACGCCGCGTCGGAAGAGTTGTTTCGAGTAGGTTGGCCGTTCCGTCTCAGCAGGGAAGGTTGAGATCCCGTCTATCGCAAGCTTCAACTCGTCGGTAATTTCCCCCAGTTCGTAACCATCCTCTACCTCGATCATGACTCGCCCGAAACCTTCGGCCGCAATCGAATTGATCTTGCGAATACCCTGGATGGACTTGATGGCTTCCTCGATCTTGATGATCACACCCTCTTCCACTTCCTGGGGTGCGGCGCCGAGGTAGGCCATCTGGACGGTGATGATGTCGAACCGAAACTCCGGCATCATCTCCTTTTTCATGACCACGAGAGAGTAGATGCCCATACCGAGTATGAAGAACATCAGCAGGTTGGCGGCAACGTGGTTAGTCGCAAACCAACCGATCAGCCCACGAACTTTTTGATCAGGCACTTATCCCACCGGATTTATTGTGAGCACAAAAGATCAGGATTAACCATCAAAGCGGACCTTCATACCCGGCAGTGGCTGATCGATGGACGTGATCGTATAGCGGTCGCCTTCCTCGAGACCTTCGTCGACGTAAGCAAAGTTTTCATCCATTCGAACGATGTGCACGTCGCTCGGGTGAATACGAAACTCGTCGTCGACGAGCCACAAGGTCTTGCCGCGTGACAGGGCATACCGGGGAATAACAAATAATTGACCGCCAGAGTTACCGGTAATTTCCGCGGTAACAAAGGTGCCAATACGAAGCGGTTCGCGACCTTCAGATTCGAGACCGTAGGGGTCCTCAATCTGTGCGACTACATACAACACCCGGCTGGTCGCGTCAAATACACCTTCCGAACGCACGATCTGGGCATTCCAGGTGAAGGCTTGATCGCCAATATCGGCTGACAATGTCACTGGTAGCCTTGCGCCGGCGACCAGACTCTGCAAATCCAGGAATTGCAGATCGTTTTGTGTCAGTGGGAGGCGAACCTCAGCGCGGTCTATGGCGAACGTTCGTGCGAGCTGCCCACTGACGCCCACAAACTGGCCAATGTCGGCGATTTTTTCTCGCACCATGCCATTGTAAGGGGCGCGAATGATTGTGCGGTTCAAGTCTTCCTGAGCCATTTCGAGATCGGCTTCCTTCGACTCGAGTTCGGCAATCGCCGCCTGCAACTGCGGCTTTCTGAGCACCAGCGACGAAGCCTCCCGTGAGGCTCGGTCGAACTCCCGCAATCGCTGCCAATCTTCATATGCGTAACCGGCGAGTGCACTTTCCGTCGCAACCTGCGTTTGCGCTTTGGCGACGCCGGCTTTCGCCCGCTTGACCGCGGAGCGATAATTGCGCGGGTCGATACGAACGAGAATGTCGCCGCGTTTGAAAAAACCGCCGCTGACGAAAGCGGGCGAAACATCGATGATCTGTCCTGAAACTTCGGACATCAGAATCGTCTCGGTGCGAGGTGAAACCGAACCTTGCGAGCGCACCACGAAGGTAACCGGTGTTCGAACAGCGGTGTTGACCGAAACGCGTAACGCGGGAAGTGACACGGGCTTCTGCATAGCCGCGGGACGCGACTGGACCATCACGAAAGATGCACCGATCGCCAGGACGATAAATACGATCGGCAGAACTACCTTCAACATTCGTGTCATGGTCGAAAATCGCTCGAATTCGGAGTGATACGAAAGGTAACGCACCAGTCTACGAATCTTAACGCAAAAAATCTTGCGAAATTTGGGCTTCTTCACGTCCTGGCGCGATATTTCGGCCTCTACGGCCTAAAATCTCGCGTTCAGGCAGCAACTGCCCTCACTCCGACAATCGCCTGCGCGTGTATCCTAGCCTGGATTATTCATGAACAAGCTACTGCGGTCGCCGATAGCAGCACAAACGCAGGGCGTGCTCCTTCCGGGTGCTCGACGTGCTGTCAATGCACGCGCCCGTCCCTATGGGACGGGACCCGCGCCCTCCAGTCCTCGCGCCCTGCGTTTGTACTACTCTGGCAGTTTGCTTCGCAAACTGCTTAGCAATTCGCTTGCGAATTGCCCTCGACCCAACCTCGCTAAGCTCGTTCATGAATAATTCAGGCTCAGTGAGTTGAGTTCGTCGTGGGCGGGCCTTTGCTGGTGAAGGGCGCCGTTGGGATCTGCGTAAACCCGATGTCCGGCCGTGATGTGCGCCGTCTGGCAGCGCATGCAAGCAACATGACCCATGAAGCAAAGCGAGACATGGTAACGCGCGTTGCGGTCGGTGCCGATGCGGCAGGAGCAACGGACATATTTGTTACTCGAGAGCCCTTTCGCATCGCATCCATGGCAGTTGAGCACATGGAGATGAACGCTCGCGTGCATGTACTCGAGCACCCCATACACCATGACGCAAGGGATACCGAAGCCGCCGTACTTGCATTCCTCGCCTGCGGCTGCGAGACCATCGTATCGCTGGGTGGTGATGGTACTCATCGCGCTCTGGTACGCGCACTGCTCCAGGCGGGGGATAAGGAAACGCACCTGCTTCCCTTGTCGACCGGGACCAACAACGTGTTTTCGCGACTTGCCGAGCCGACAATCGTCGGGATGGTGGCGGGTTATCAGGCAAGCGGTCGATTGACGGATGCGGCTGTGAAACAGCGGGTAAAAGTGCTTCATGTCACCGGTGGTGCGGGATCTCGGCCCGTCGACGATATCGGCCTGATCGATGCCGCGTTGTTGCGTCGCGATCACGTTGGCAACCTGTTGCCTTTTGATGCTGATCGAATCGATCGCCTGTTGCTTACCCGGGCTGAACCAGACGCCATCGGTATGTCGCCCATCGGAGGGCTTGTTAAAGTGATTGACGAGAACGCTGATGTGGGGCTGTTGGTCGAACTCGGGGGCGATCACAAGTTTCTTGTGCCCGTTTCACCGGGATTGTTCCAGCGGGTTGCGGTGAAAAGCACCACGGAAATTCCCTTCGATGATCCCGTGGAATTTTGCGGTCCAGGCGTTTTGGCACTGGATGGGGATCGTGATCACAACCTTGGGCGCAACGAGACGCTGATAGTGCGTATCCGCCGAGATGGCCCCTGGGTGATCGACATCAACCAGGCCATGCGCTGGATAGTGGCCCAAGGTATGATTGCGAGTCCTCCTACGCGATAAACGGGCAGTCGTCGGCATGATCATCAAGCCCAGAATACGGGGTTTCATATGTACTACTGCGCATCCCGTGGGCTGTGCGGCGCATGTGAACGAACAGATCGCCTACGTTCGATCTAAAGGACCCATAGCGAGCGACATCAAGAAGGTATTGGTGATCGGTTCATCCGGCGGTTATGGGCTCTCATCGCGCATCGTCGCCGGATTTGGTTGTGGTGCTGCGACCCTCGGAGTCTCTTTCGAGAAGGTGCCGCGGGAGAACAAGACCGGAACGGCCGGTTGGTATAACAACATCGCCTACGAACAAGCAGCGCGCGGCGCAGGTTTGTATGCCGTGACCCTCGATGGCGATGCATTTTCCGATGAGATGAAAGACCGTGTGGTCGAAACCACTCGCGCCGGCATGGGGAAGATCGATCTGGTGATCTACAGCCTGGCCTCGCCTGTGCGTCAACACCCGAAGACCGGGAAGCTTCACCGTTCGGCCATCAAACCGTTGGGCGAAGCGGTGCAGATGAAATCCTTACACGTTGAAAAAGGCGAGGTCCACCAGGTGGATCTCGAACCGGCAGATGAGGAGGAGACGGCGAATACCGTCGCGGTGATGGGTGGCGAGGATTGGGAGTTCTGGATCGAGGCACTGAAAGATGCCGATGTTTTGGCCGATGGCTTTCGTACGCTGGCATTTACCTATATCGGCAGCGACCTCACCTGGCCCATTTACTGGCATGCCACACTTGGAAAAGCCAAGGAAGATTTGGATCGTGCGGCCGGGGTAATCAGCGCGTCCCTCGCGGATCTCAACGGCGAGGCTCGGGTTGCGGTACTCAAAGCGGTTGTCACCCAGGCAAGCTCGGCGATTCCCGTGGTGCCTCTTTATGCTTCGTTGTTGTTTCGGGTCATGAAAGACAAAGGCCTGCATGAGGAGGTCGTCCAGCACATTCAACGATTGTTTGCGACTCAACTCGCAAGTGGGGTAACCCAGCGGCTGGACGATCAGGGCCGAATCCGCATGGACGACATCGAGCTCACCGACGAGATTCAGGGTGAGGTGCGCAGGCGTTGGCCGTTGGTCGACACGGAAAATCTCGAGGAATTAGCGGACCTGGAAGGCTTTCGTCGAGATTTTCTCAAGATTTTTGGATTCGGGTTCGCCAGCGTGGACTACGAAGAGGATCTCGACCCCACTCTGGGGAGGGACGTTTGAACGGCTCGAAATCGGTGCAAAAGTAAGCCTGGACCCACGCCCGTCCCTGCGTTTGGCCCTATCTGATCGACTCCACAAGGCGGCATAGTTGGTTGGGTGACCGCTCGCCGCCAGCAGCCAAAAGCCTACTCGTTTCGTTACGTTGGTTATTTCACCCTGGCGGTCATCGTCGGGTGTCTGCTGCCGACCGTCAGATCGTCCTGGCAGCTTCTATTGGGAGTAGGTTGCTGCGTTGTCTGGCCATTGGTGGCCCATTGGCTGGAGCGGTCGGCACAGCGAGCCAACCGTTCTATCAACCTCGTGGAGTGTGGGGTTGCCGGCCTGGTTGCCGGTATCGTGAATCTGCCCCTGCTCCCGCTTGCAGCCCTTGGGGTAGCGCTTCTGGCCGGGACTACCGCACAGGGAGGCAGGCGTTATCTCTGGCCGAGCGTTCCGGTGCTGATCATTGGTGTTGGTGCGGGCTTCTGGTTGACGGGCCACACACTGATGAGTGCCTTTTTCTCCCAGTCGACTCCGATGGCGGACGTGTTGAGTGTGTTGATGATTCTGATTTACACCGTGCTGCTCAGTGAGCTCGGCTTTCGTCAGGCCATGCGGCTGTACGAGTCGAAATCTCGTCACCGAAATCGCTCTGTTCATGCCGCTCAGGTGAGCGCGCGCCTGGCGCGTTACGTCCCCGCAGAGCTGCACCGGCGTCTGGAAAAACAGCCTGACGAACGCTGTGCGCTCGAACGCTGCTGGCTTACGGTGGTGTTCATCGACGTAGTGGGTTTTACCGAACTCACCGAACATCTCGCCACCGAGGCATTGAATACAGTGCTCAACGACTACCTCGCCATGTTGGGAACACTCATCGAAGCCCACGACGGTACCCTGGGCAAGCTGTTGGGAGATGGGGTATTGGTATTTTTCCGGGCCGATACTGCTGAAGAAAAGGGCGTTGTCGCTCAAGCGAGTATTGCGCTGTGTTTGGCCGTACAAAAGGGCCTGTGTCTCCTCGCTCAGCGCTGGACCACCCAAGGTTACCTGGTAAGCCTGGCGACTCGAACCGGGATCGCGAGCGGTTTCTGTACACTGGGTGACTGGGGTGGCGAGGGTCGACTGGACTATACGGTGATCGGTTCCCCGGTAAACCTGGCGAGCCGTTTGCAGGCCAGGGCCACGAGCGGTGGTATTTTAGTTTGTTCCGCCACAGCGGCTATCCTTGCACCGGGTTTGCCAGCATCGGTGAAGCTCGAGGGACCGTTGCTGAATAAGCTCAAAGGTTTTGGCCAAGTACAGACTTTTCGTCTTCTCGATCCGCGATAATCGTCTGCTTCTCAACAAGCGTCTGTTGCACCGCAGGCGAGTGTAGCTCAGCAATCGTCTGCTTCGCGGCACCCCTCTGTTAGAGTACCAGCCACTGCGGCAATGACTGTCGAAGCGACGCCCGTAAGAAATGGATAGGGATGTCGGTTTTTCGTCAATTAAGAAGGGCACGTTACGTGGACCACGTGGAAAAAGAAGAAAAAATATTTCTAAAAGCCTGTCGCGGAGAACCGACCGACTACACTCCCATCTGGCTGAACCGTCAGGCTGGGCGGTACATGCCAGAATACCTCGAATTGAAAGACGATATGCCGAGCCTCGCGTTTTTCAAGAACCCGGAGAAAGCGGCTAAAGCTACCCTGGATGCGCAACGTATTCTCGGGGTAGATGCGGCCATTCTCTTCGCCGATCTCCTGCCGATCATGGAACCCATGGGTCTCGAGCTCGACTACCTGGAAGGTGTGGGTCCGGTGTTCGCCAACCCCGTACGTAACATCAAGGACGTCCATAGGCTCATTACCCAGCCGGCAGTAGAAGCGACCCCCTACATCGCAGAGACGATCCGCAACATTCTTAGCGATCTACCTCGGAACATAGCGTTGATTGGATTTGCTGGTGCCCCGTTTACCCTGGCTTCTTATGCGGTAGAAGGTCGCGGCTCGCGGAACTATGTGCATGTCAAGAAACTGATGTACCAGGCGCCGGAGGTGTGGGATCTGTTGATGGACAAACTGGTCAGTCAGGTGACGAGCTATCTGGAACTCCAGATTGCCAGCGGCGTGGATGCGGTGCAGATATTCGATACCTGGGTTGGTTGCTTGTCTGTGGCGGATTTTCGCCAGTACGTACTCCCCTACACGGCCAGGCTGATTCGAAACCTCGAAGGTCGAGTTCCGCTGATTTACTTCGGCACCGGCAACGCTCACTTGTTGTCCGATATGGCGCCGTTGGTCGATGTACTCGCGTTGGATTGGCGCACACCGCTGGTCGAAACGTGGGATCGGCTGGGCATCGATGTGGTGCAGGGAAATCTCGATCCGATCGTGCTGTGTGCCGATCCGGAAACGGTGTCCAAGCACGCGCAGCGATTGCTTGACGAAGTCGCGGGAAGACCTGGACACATATTCAATCTGGGTCATGGAATCATCCCGGAGACACCGGTTGCGAATGTGCAGCGTTTGGTGGATCACGTCCATCAGTACTCGAATCGTGGTTGAGACCCTTTTGGCTCCCGGACAGGATCCCAGGCAGGAATCCAGAGTGGCACGCATACTGATGCTTTCCGCCTTCTGGGTACCGTGGGTGGTTTGCACTTATCTCGCGTTTGCGCCCAGTCCACCGGAGGCTGTGTTCAGGGTCAGTGATGTGTTGTTGCATGGGTTCGCTTTCAGTTACCTCACCTTTGCTTTGGGGCTCGCGCATCATGCAAAACGCTGGGTAATGGCAGTCGCCTGGATGATTGCCTATGGGGTCGCGATCGAACTCGTTCAGAGCTTTGAACCCGAACGATCAGCGGAATGGAAGGACATTATGGTCGACCTGGTCGGCATTGGGATTGGCGTTGTTGCGTTCAGACTCGTTGGTGGCCAGATCGAAGCTCTGGTGAATTGGCTGGCAGACACCGTCGTTCGTTGGCTGCCTTCGAGCTAGTGCCCTGCAGCAAATTTCTAGGTGATTTCTCGACTTTCCAGGATGTGCTGGCTGCGCCAGACGATTGATGGTTCTCCATCGACAATGTTCAACACGTAAATTTCCAGCCCCCCTTCCCTGAGTCGTTGTTCCTGAAGACTGAACTCCACGACAAAACGCATATGTACGACGGCGGTGGTTGCGAATTCGAAAACCTCGATTGAGCTGATGACAAACTCGTGGAGCGTGGCCGCGGTTGCGAAATCGTCGTAGGAACCGATGACTGCAGCTCGCCCAAGTATGGGCTCGCCCGAGTCTGGAGGAAGCAATACGACATCCACGTGGTAGAAACGGGTGAGCTCGTCGAGTTTACCTTGTTGCCAGGTGTTGTTGAGTTCGCGGATGAAATGCTCAATGGGTTGGCTCACCTGGGAATATCCTTGTAAACGGTAACAACTCGCAAGATGCTCTGCCAATAGGTGACTTCATGACCGGCGGCACAGCGCTTTACCGACCAAGTCCAATAGGCGACTGAATAAACACGTTCATCCAGTAAACACGGTCTTGTCGTCGACGAAGCACACCGGGTTACCGAAAGGATCATGCAAGTAGAACGAACGTTCTCCCCAGGGCCGTGTGGCGATCTCTCCCAGGCTCGGTCCCCCTTCCTGAAGCTGTTTATCATCGAATTCCGCTCTTACTGCCTGGCATCGCTCATAGACTGCTTCCAGATCGTTTTCGCTCAGGTAAATGTGTTGCGGGTTGGGTGTAGACGTAGCCTGCTCGCCGTCCGCCTTGGAATCAAAGCAGGCCAATATCGTCCCTCCGCATTCGAAGTAGTGCCTTCCGGGAGAAATTCTAGTTCCCGACTGATTGAGAATTGCCCCATAGAAAACGGCTGCCGCTTCGATATCGCTGACGGGAACGATTACGCGAAAGAGGTGCGTCATGTGTGCCTTCTGTCTCGATGATTGATAAGCGAGCGTAGCAAGCCTCACGACCCATGGCCATGTAAGGATTCGAAGCGAACTCGTTGTGGTGTGCGAAGGTTCATTTCATTATCCTCGCGGCTTCATTGCCAGGTACCCGAATGGAGAGATATGAAAAAGATAGGTTTGCGGGCTCTAGGTTTGCTCGTTGTTCTCGTGGTTGGGGTCTTAGGCCTGCAGATGGTCGCATCGGAAACCGGCGAGGTGGTCGTCGTTACCATCCAGGACAAAGCCGGAGTCAAAGCAGAGACGCGTCTGTGGATCGTTGAGCATCAAGGCAGTCGCTGGTTGCGCTCTAGTGGTGGAGGCGCTTCCGGCTGGTATCAGCAACTGTTGGCCAACCCTGAGTTCGAGTTACTTCGCGGGACTACGCGATATTATCTCCGGGCGACGCCTGTACTGGAGATGCAAACTACCGTGAATGACCTGATGAACGAAAAGTACGGGTGGGCGGATAGTTATATCGGTTTGCTGTTCGGTCGTGAAGATTCTATTGCCATTCGCTTGGAAGAGCTTTGACCGCCGGAGCCAATGGCTTGCGCATCAAGCAGGCTCCTTATCCGTGAGAACTTTCCTGACCAGTTCCATATGACTGCCAACGAACAAGTCTGCAACCACGCGGTTGGTGATTTGCCGGGACTGATCGACAAGGTAGGTGACGCGGCGAACGCCGAAACCCAATAGGCCGTCAACACCGTAAGCCCGGATGACGGTTTTCCTGGAATCGCACAACAGCGGGAAAGGAAGCTCGTAACGGGCGATGAATCGCTCGTGGCTTTCCGCGCTCTGTGGGCTGATGCCGACGACCTGGACCGACACCTTCGCCAGATCTTGATACGCATCGCGAAACGCACAAGCTTCTTTCGTACATACCGGAGTGAAATCGGCCGGGTAGAAATACAATACGACATCACCGGCGCCGAGCAGGTTCGAAAGAGTTCGTAGCGAGCCTTGCTGATCTTCCAGTTCAAATTCTGGGGCCGTATCACCAATTTTCAACATGAGACACCTCGGTGTGTGAGAGAAATCGTAGCCCGCCTTGTCACCTATATCTAGCAGAATCGTCTGTTCGAATAAGTAGTGACAGGGCATGTGCACGCGTCTATGCGCAGCGCTGAAAGGGGTGGATGAGGTTATGTTTTGCGGATTTGGATTTGTTCTGGTTTGCGTGTCAGGCAGACACTGGTTACCGGTTTTGTCTGGAAATCAGGCGTCCGGAGCGCGACTGCGAGCGATTGTAAGAGTCGATATCCCTACCTATACTGCGCGATTATTAGAATCCGCTCCGATTACCTGCTGAGTTCTTTCTCTGTTGAGTCGGTCTCAATTCTGATATGCAGACTTTTGTGAAAAGAGTCGTTTATGCAACGTGGTTTGGGCTAGCGGGATCGCGTTAGGGACTATTTGAGAACTTTGAAATGAAAAAAATCTACGTTGGGAATCTTCCTTGGTCAGTGGGGGATGTGGAACTGGAAGAATTGTTTGCGTCTCTTGGAACGGTACATTCGGCAAAAGTCATTACCGATCGCGACACAGGGCGTTCTCGCGGGTTTGGTTTTGTGGAAATGGATGACGAAGCGGGCGATAAGGCTATAGCGGAATTGAATGGCAAGGATATCGAAGGCCGTCAGTTGCGAATCAACGAAGCCAACGAACGGCGCAGGCGCTAGCTCCTATTTTCATTTCACCGCTACACGCAAGGAAGCAAGCGGTAGCTATGACTGCGAGCCGCCAAACGGCTGAGCAAGCGCAGTAGTGGAAGATCACTTTCCGGTTTGTTTTGTGAGGTAGCGATCGAGCTGGTTGGCGAACGATTGTATGTCGGTCTTTGCCAGGGTCGGTGGACCGCCAGTGATGGTGCCGGTAGCGCGTAACTCTTCCATGAAGTTGCGCCGCGCAAGGTGTGATTGGATATTCTCCTCGGTGTACAGCGTTCCCCTCGGGTTGAGGGCAACCGCGCCGAGGCTGACAACCTCGGCAGCCAAGGGTATGTCTGCCGTGATCACCAGGTCACCTGCGTCAATTTCCGCGACAATGTGTGCGTCGGCAACGTCGAATCCGCCCGGTACCTGAATTGCTCTGATGTATGGCGATTTTGGTACCGTCAGAAACTGGTTGGCCACCAGCGTGGTTTGAATCTTCATCCGCGCGGCGGCGCGGTAAATCACCTCTTTGACTGCCTTGGGACAGGCATCGGCATCCACCCACAGGTTCATCGTTTTCGGGGGTTCGTGATTGCAGGCCTCACCGATGCAAACGGGACAGGGCAAGTGAGCAACGAGACCCGTTTAGTGCCTTGTTCGGTTTCCTGTTGCCCTACTTCCTCGAATCCGAGATTTTCGTGAAATCGCACAGAATCGGGATTGGGGGGGA
>SMVA01341384.1_pt1 | contig 13345 bp, 25 predicted proteins | sample 2456451 | NCBI WGS metagenome assembly SMVA01 (sample SAMN11095933, study PRJNA526329) | marine sediment metagenome | biome: Marine sediment; feature: Surficial sediment; material: Deep marine sediment; isolation source: Hadal surficial sediment | place: Pacific Ocean | collected 2014-05 | depth...
CAAGGTCGATCAGGTTGACGATCCCGAGATCATTGAGCTGGTCGAGATGGAAATTCGCGAGCTGCTGTCGAGCTACGACTTTCCGGGCGACGACATTCCGATCGTCCTGGGCTCGGCGCTGGCGGCGCTGGAGGGCGGCGACGAGAAGACGGGGCGGGACTCGATCGTGGCGCTGATGGCCGCGGTCGACAAGTACATTCCGCAGCCCGACCGGCCGAAGGACAAGCCCTTCCTGATGCCGATCGAGGATGTGTTCTCGATTTCGGGCCGGGGCACGGTGGTGACGGGCCGGATCGAGCGCGGCATCGTGAAGGTCGGCGAGGAGATCGAGGTTATCGGCATCCGGGAGACCCAGAAGACGGTGGTGACGGGTGTCGAGATGTTCCGCAAGCTGCTTGACCAGGGCGAGGCCGGGGACAATATCGGCGCGTTGCTGCGCGGCACCAAGCGCGAGGACGTTGAGCGCGGCCAGGTTTTGGCCAAGCCGGGCTCGATCACGCCGCACACCAGGTTCAAGGCCGAGGCCTATATCCTGACCAAGGACGAGGGCGGCCGCCACACGCCGTTTTTCAGCAACTACCGGCCGCAATTTTACTTCCGCACGACGGACATAACAGGATCGGTGGTGCTGCCGTCGGGGACGGAGATGGTGATGCCGGGCGACAACATCTCGATGGAAATCGAGCTGATCGCGCCGATCGCCATGGACAAGGGCCTGCGCTTCGCCATCCGCGAAGGCGGCCGAACCGTCGGCGCCGGCGTCGTCGCCGATATCATCGAGTAGAAAGGTTGATTGTCCGGCGCCCCGATGGGCGCTGGACCTTTTTCGGGTAAAGATATGGAACAACAGAACATACGCATCCGGCTGAAGGCGTTCGATCATCGCGTCCTCGACCAGTCGACGAGCGAGATCGTGCATACCGCCAAACGCACCGGCGCCGAAGTCCGGGGGCCGATTCCGCTACCGACCCGGATCCAACGCTATACGGTGCTGCGCTCGCCGCATATCGATAAGAAATCGCGTGAGCAGTTCGAAATTCGTACCCATCGTCGGTTGCTCGATATCATCGACCCGACGCCGCAGACCGTGGACGCGCTGATGAAGCTCGACCTGGCCGCCGGCGTCGATGTGGAAATCAAGCTGTAGGGCCTCGCCATGCGTACTGGAATGATCGCACGAAAGCGGGGCATGACCCGCATCTTCTCGGACCAGGGCCGCCATATCCCGGTCACCGTTCTCGACGTCGGTGGCTGCCGGGTGGTGGCGACGCGGACCGTGGAAACCGACGGCTATACCGCGGTGCAAGTCGGCTTTGACAACGCCAAGGCGAAGAACGTGACGAAGGCGTTGCGGGGCCATTTCGCGAAGGCGAAAGTCGAGCCCAAGAAGCGGCTGGCGGAGTTCCGGGTCAGCGCGGACGCGCTGCTTGACGTGGGCGCGGAAATCGCACCCGGGCATTTTGTCACCGGCCAGTTCGTCGATGTCGCCGGCACCTCGATCGGCAAGGGTTTTGCCGGCGTGATAAAGCGGCATCATTTCCACGGCCTGGGAGCGTCCCATGGCGTATCGATCTCGCACCGCTCGCACGGCTCCACCGGCCAGTGCCAGGACCCGGGCAAGGTCTTCAAGGGTAAGAAGATGGCCGGTCAGATGGGCAACAAGCGGGTGACGACGCAGAATTTGGAGATCGTTTCGACCGACGCCGCTCGTGGCCTCATCCTGGTCAAGGGCGCGGTGCCCGGTTCCAAGGGCGGCTACGTCCTGATCCGCGACGCCGTCAAGCGCGCGTTGCCGGAGGACGCGCCGTTCCCGGCCGGTCTGGTCGGCCCATCGGCCGAAGACATTCCGGCCGAGGACCAATCGACCGAGGACAATCCGGCGGTCGACGGCGATGAGAACAAGGACGCCTAAGCGATGAAATGCGAAGTCATAACCCTCGACAACAAGAAGGCCGGCGAGATCGACCTCGACGAGTCGATCTTCGGGTTGCCGGCGCGCAAGGACATCCTTGCCCGCATGGTCGAATGGCAACTCGCGCGGACCCGCGCCGGGACCCATAAGGCCAAGGGCCGCAGCGAAGTCAACGGCTCCAACCGCAAGCCCTGGCGCCAGAAGGGCACCGGCCGAGCGCGTGCCGGCAGCACCCGGATCAGCCAGTTCCGTGGCGGTGGCGTGATCTTCGGACCGACCCCGCGCGACCACAGCATCAAGTTGCAGAAGAAGGTGCGGCGGCTGGCGTTGAAGACCGCGCTGTCGGCCAAGCAGGCCGAAGGCAAGCTGGTCATTCTCGATCGTGCCGCCATGGATGAAGGCAAGACCAAGATCCTGGCCCGCGCCCTGAACACCCTCGGCTTTCAATCGGTGCTGTTCATCGACGGCCCGGAGCTTGACGAGAATTTCGTCCGCGCGGCTTCGAACATCGTCGGCATCGACGTGCTGCCGCAGCAAGGCGCGAATGTCTACGACATCCTCCGCCGCGACGTGCTGGTACTGACCAAGGACGCCGTGAGCCACCTGGAGGCACGACTCAAATGAGCCGAAAACATTTTGCCAGCGTCAAGGTCAGCCGCGAGCGCATGTACGACATCATCCGCAGCCCGTTGATCACCGAGAAGACGACCCTCGGCGGCGAGCACAATCAGGTCACGTTCCGGGTTCCCCTGACCGCGACCAAGCCCGAGATCAAGCAGGCCGTCGAGGGCCTGTTCGAGGTCAAGGTGAAGGCGGTCAATACCCTGCGCCAGCGCGGCAAGGTCAAGCGGTTCCGTGGCCTGCTCGGCAAGCGGCCGGATGTAAAAAAAGCGATCGTGACCCTCGAAGAGGGCCAATCGATCGATGTGACGACGGGGGTCTAGGGCAATGGCATTGAAGACCCATAGGCCGGTAACGCCGGGACGCAGGCAACTGGTCCTGATCGACCGCTCCAGTTTGTGGAAGGGCCGCCCGCTCAAGGAATTGACCGAGGGCATGAGCAAGAAAGGCGGGCGCAACAACGTCGGCCGCATCACCGCCCGGCACATCGGCGGCGGTCACAAGCGGCGCTATCGGATCGTCGATTTCAAGCGCGGGAAGTTCGACGTTCCGGGCACGGTCGAGCGCATCGAACACGACCCCAACCGGTCGGCGTTTCTGGCCCTGATCGTTTATGAGGACGGCGAGAAGAACTACATCTTGGCGCCGCAACGTCTGCAGCCCGGTGACAAGGTGATCGCCGGCGAGCGCGTCGATATCAAGCCCGGCAACGCGATGCCGATGAAGAACATGCCGATCGGCACGATCATCCACAACGTCGAGATGAAGCCGGGCAAGGGCGGCCAGATCGCGCGCGCCGCCGGAACCTATTGCCAGCTGATCGGCCGTGATTCCGGTTACGCCCAGCTTCGCCTCGGTTCGGGCGAAATGCGCATGGTCCGCGCCGAATGCATGGCGACGGTCGGCGCGGTGTCGAACCCGGACAAGAAGAACATCAATTTGGGCAAGGCCGGGCGTACCCGGTGGCTCGGCAAACGCCCGACGGTGCGTGGCGTTGCGATGAACCCGGTCGATCACCCGCATGGTGGTGGCGAGGGTCGGACCTCCGGCGGCCGCCATCCGGTTTCGCCATGGGGAAAGCCGACCAAGGGCAAGCGCACCCGTGGCAAGAAGTCGTCGGATCGTCTGATCATTCGACGACGGCATAAGAAGTAGTAGGGAAGGAGCGAAGCGTTGGCGCGTTCAGTCTGGAAAGGTCCGTTCGTCGATGGGTATCTGCTGAAAAAGGCGGAGGCCTCGCGGGCGTCGGGGCGCAACGAGGTGATCAAAATTTGGTCCCGCCGTTCGACCATCCTGCCCCAATTCGTCGGCCTGACCTTCGGCGTCCATAACGGGCATAAGTTCATCCCGGTTTTGGTCACGGAAAACATGGTCGGCCACAAATTCGGCGAGTTCGCGCCGACACGGACGTTCTACGGCCACTCTTCGGACAAGAAGGCAAGGCGGGGATAGTCATGGGCAAGCCAAAAAACGAACGCCGCGTGCGAGACAACGAGGCGCGGGCCCATCTGCGGCGCGTCCATGTCAGCGCGCAGAAGCTCAATCTCGTTGCCCAGATGATTCGCGGCAAGCAAGCGGACGCGGCCTTGGCGATGCTGACGTTTTCCTCGCGGCGCATCGCGGGCGACGTTAAGAAGACCCTGCAATCGGCCATCGCGAACGCCGAGAACAACCACCAGCTCGATGTCGACCGGCTCTACGTGGCCGAGGCTTATGTCGGCAGGAGCCTTGTAATGAAGCGCTTTCGCGCCCGCGCTCGGGGCCGGATGGGACGCATCGAAAAACCCTTCAGCAACCTGACAGTGGTTGTTCGGGAACGTGAGGAGACGACCTAATGGGTCAGAAGGTCAACCCAATCGGACTGCGCCTGGGAATCATCCGGACCTGGGATTCGCGGTGGTACGCCGAGGACGATTACGGCACGTTGCTGCATGAGGATCTGCGCATTCGCAAGTATCTTCGCGAGCGCCTGGCCCAGGCCGGCGTCAGCCGGATCGTGATCGAGCGCCCGGCGAAGAAGGCCCGCATCACCATCCATACCGCGCGGCCCGGCGTCGTCATCGGCAAGAAGGGCCAGGACATCGAACGACTGCGCGCCGATTTGGCCCGGATGACAAAGGGCGACGTCCACTTGAACATCGTCGAAATCCGCAAGCCGGAAATCGACGCCCGCCTGGTGGCCGAAAACATCGCCCAGCAGTTGGAGCGCCGGGTCGCTTTCCGCCGCGCCATGAAACGGTCGGTGCAATCGGCGATGCGGCTTGGCGCCGAGGGCATCCGCATCAATTGCGGCGGCCGCCTGGGCGGCGCCGAGATCGCCCGGATGGAGTGGTATCGCGAAGGCCGGGTGCCGTTGCATACGCTGCGCGCCGACATCGATTACGGCGAGGCCACGGGCAAGACGACCTATGGCACCTGCGGGGTCAAGGTGTGGATCTTCAAGGGTGAGATCCTGGCCCACGATCCGATGGCGCAGGACAAGCGCGCCGCCGAACAGCAGCCGAAGCGCTGAGTAAGGGAAGAGGGTCGACACCATGCAAAGCCCCAAACGGACCAAGTACCGCAAGCAGCATAAGGGCCGCATCCATGGCAATGCCAAGGGCGGCACGGCGCTGAATTTCGGTGCCTACGGGCTCAAGGCGATGTCGCCGAATCGTATCACGGCCCGCCAGATCGAGGCCGCGCGCCGGGCGATTACGCGCCATATGCGCCGCGCCGGCCGGGTCTGGATCCGGGTCTTCCCGGACGTGCCGGTCAGCACCAAGCCGGCCGAAGTGCGTATGGGCAGCGGCAAGGGCACGCCCGAGTTCTGGGCCTGCCGGGTTCACCCGGGCCGCATCATGTTCGAGGTCGACGGCGTTTCGATGGAAATCGCCAAGCGCGCCTTCGAATTGGCCGCGGCGAAATTGCCGTTAAAAACCAAGTTCATAACCCGGTTGGGTGAGGAATAGTCGATGAAGATTGTGGATGTCCGGGGCCAGTCGGACGACGAGCTGAAGAGCGGACTTTTGGGCCTCAAGAAAGAGGCCTTCAATCTTCGCTTTCAGCGCGCCAGCGGCCAGTTGGAGAACACCGCGCGGGTGCGCCAGGTGCGCCACGATATCAGCCGTATCAAGACGGTCATGGGCGAGCGTGCGCGCGCCGGCCGGCAGGAGGACTAAAGTCATGTCGAGGCGCATTCTTCGGGGCACGGTGGTCAGCGACAAGGGCGACAAGACGGTGGTCGTTCGCGTCGATCGGCGCGTGATGCACCCGATCTACAAGAAGTTCATTACCCGTTCGAAGCGGTTCGCCGCCCACGACGCCAACAACAAGTACAAGACCGGCGACGCGGTTCAGATCGAGGAATGCCGGCCGATTTCGAAACGTAAGACGTGGCGGGTATTGGGCTATGTCGGCGACGCTGCCACTCAGTAGGAATTGAACGATGATCCAGATGCAAACACGACTGGACGTAGCCGATAATTCCGGCGCTCGAAAGGTTCAGTGTATCAAGGTTCTTGGCGGGTCGAAGCGCCGGACCGCCGGCGTCGGCGACATCATCGTGGTGTCGGTGAAGGAGGCGATTCCGCGCGGCCGTGTCAAGAAAGGCACCATCCAGCGCGCGGTCGTCGTTCGCACGGCCAAAGAGATCCATCGCGACGACGGCACCACGATCCGCTTTGACCGCAACGCCGCGGTGCTGATCAGCCCCCAGGGCGAACCGATCGGAACGCGGATTTTTGGCCCGGTGACGCGTGAACTGCGCCAGCGCGGGTTCATGAAGATCATCTCGCTGGCGCCAGAGGTTTTGTGATGGCTGAAAAATTCAAGATCAGGAAGGGCGACCAGGTGATCGTCATCAGCGGCCGCGACAAGGGCAAGTCCGGCGAGGTCCTGGAGATGCGCCGGGACGCGTATCGCGCCATTGTCCAGGGCGTCAACATGGTCAAGCGCCACCAAGCGCCGTCGACCTCGCAACCGGGCGGTATTATCGAGAAGGAGGCTGCGATCCACCTCTCGAACCTGTCCCTTATCGACCCCAAGGACAAGAAGGCGACCCGGGTCGGCTACAAGTTTCTCGACGACGGGCGCAAGGTTCGATTTGCCCGGCGGTCGGGCGAAATGATCGATCGATAGGCGGAACAGCGATGGCCAGGTTACAGGAACATTACGAAAATACCGTCAAGGCGGCGTTGCGCGAGGAATTCGGCTACAGCAACCCGATGCAGGTGCCGCGCCTTGAAAAGATCGTCGTCAACATGGGTGTCGGCGAGGCGGTCCAGGATTCGAAGAAGATCGGCTTTGCCACCGATGAACTGATGCTGATCACCGGACAGAAGCCGATCGTCATCCGTGCCAAGCGGTCGGTCGCGGCGTTCAAGCTTCGCGAAGGCATGCCGATCGGCGCCAAGGTGACCCTGCGGCGGCATCGGATGTACGAATTCCTCGACCGGCTGGTCACGATCGCCTTGCCGCGGGTGCGCGACTTCCGCGGTATTCGGGGACGTAATTTCGACGGTCGCGGCAATTTTGCCATGGGCCTGCGCGAACAGATCGTATTCCCGGAAGTCGACTACGACAAAATCGACGAAATTCGTGGCCTGGATATCGTTATCGTGACGACGGCAAAGACCGATGCTGAAGCCAAGGCGCTTCTGCGTGGGTTCGATATGCCGTTCGCAAACTGACGTTTAAGACGGAGAATTCGAATATGGCGAAAAAGAGTGCCGTCGAAAAGAACAAGCGTCGCGCCCGGCTGATCGCAAAGTATGCCGACAAGCGGGCCGCGTTGAAGGCGATCGCACGCGACAATTCCTATCCCGCGGAAGAACGGTTCGCGGCACGGCTGAAGTTGGCCGAGTTGCCCCGGAATTCGGCGCCCGTCCGGCTGCGCAGCCGATGCGAAATCACGGGACGGCCGCGGGGTTATTATCGCAAGTTCAGGATGTCGCGCATTGCGCTACGTGAACTTGCTTCGGCCGGCCAGATTCCCGGCATGGTCAAATCGAGCTGGTAAGGAGGACGGGCGAGATGTCAATGAGCGACCCTCTCGGCGATATGCTGACACGCATTCGCAATGGGCAACACGCGAGCAAGGACACGATCAACAGTCCTGCGTCCAACCTACGCACGAATGTGCTCGAGGTCCTGAAGCGCGAAGGCTATATCCGTGGCTATTCGCGGTCGAATATACGGGCCGGCATCGACGAGTTGATGATCGAGCTGAAATACATGGATGGCAAACCGGTCATCCAGGAAATCGCACGGGTGTCCAAACCAGGGCGCCGGGTTTATTCGAAAATCAAGGATTTGCCGCGCCAGTTCGGCGGCCTCGGCATTTCGATCCTGTCGACGCCACGCGGCGTCCTTTCGGATGCCGAGGCGCGCGCCCAGAACGTCGGTGGCGAAGTCCTGTGCAGGGTGTTCTAGGGGGCGTCATGTCACGAATCGGCAAAAATCCAGTCACCATTCCCGACGGCGTCGATGTCAAGATCGAGGCCCGGAACCTGACCGCCAAGGGCAAGCTTGGCGAACTCAGCATGGCGTTCGACGACACGGTCGAGGTCAAGGTCGAGAACAAAGAGGTTGTGGTCCGGCCGGCCAACGATTCGAAGCGTTCCCGCCAGATGTGGGGGACGATTCGCAGTCTCGTCGATAATATCGTGACCGGCGTTTCCACCGGCTTCACGGTTAATCTCGAGATCGTCGGCGTCGGTTATCGCGCGGCGGTCGCGGGCCAAACGCTCACGCTCCAGCTCGGCTACAGCCTGGACGTCATCTATGCGATCCCCGATGGTGTCACGGTGGTCTGCGAGCGGCCCACCGCGATGGCCATTTCGGGTACCGACAAACAGCGCGTCGGACAGGTCGCGGCCGAGATCCGAGCATTCCGGAAGCCGGAGCCCTATAAGGGCAAGGGCATCCGCTATGCCAACGAATTCATCCTCCGCAAGGAAGGCAAGAAGAAGTAGAGCGATGGCTATTTCAAATGAACTATTCAAGCGCCGCCAGCGGCGCAATCGGGCGAAACTACGGCGCGTCGGCGGTGGCCGGCCGCGGCTGTCCGTCTTCCGCTCTGGCAGACACATCTATGCCCAGGTCATCGATGATCGCGAGGGCCGCACGTTGGCCGCCGCCTCTTCGATGGAAAAAGAGCTGCGCGACACGCTGAAATCCGGCGCCGACGTCGATGCGGCAAAAGCGGTCGGGCAGAAGATCGCCGAACGCGCGGTCGCCGCCGGCGTCACGGGGGTCTATTTCGATCGCGGTGGGTTCGTCTTTCACGGCCGCATCAAAGCGCTGGCCGATGCCGCCCGTGAGGGCGGATTGAAGTTCTAAGGGAACGCTCATATGGCATCACGCAATCCAACACGTAGTCAGTCTCGCGGTCCTTCCCGGGGGTCGGATAATCGGGAAGAAAACGACGTCATTGAAAAGCTCGTCGCCATCAACCGCGTCGCCAAGGTGGTCAAGGGCGGGCGTCGTTTCGGCTTTGCCGCGCTGGTCGTGGTCGGCGACGGCAAGGGACATGTCGGCTATGGCCACGGCAAGGCGCGCGAGGTCCCCGAGGCCATCCGCAAGGCCACCGAGCAGGCCAAGGGACAGTTGATCCGTGTACCGCTGCGCGAGGGCCGCACTCTGCATCACGATATCATCGGCCATTTCGGCGCCGGGCTGGTCAAGCTGCGCTCCGCGCCGGCCGGAACCGGGATCATCGCCGGCGGGCCGATGCGCGCCATTTTCGAGAGCCTCGGCGTCCAGGATGTGGTCGCTAAGTCGATCGGCTCGTCGAACCCCTACAACATGATCAAGGCGACGTTCGATGCGCTCCGCCGCGTCGATTCGCCGCGCCAGGTCGCGGCCCGCCGCGGCAAGCGGGTCGGCGACATCGTCGGCCGGCGCGAATATTCGGCTGAAAAGGACTGACGGCGATGGCGGCAACAAAAAAGACCCTCCGGGTGATCCAGACCGGCAGCGCGATCGGCCGCCAGGGGCGGCAGCGAAAGACGTTGATCGGCCTCGGCTTGAACAAGATCGGCCGGACCCGTGAGTTAGAGGATACGCCGGCGATTCGCGGCATGATCGCCAAGGTCAGCCACCTCGTCCGGGTCGAAGATTAACCGGCGAGCAGAGACGGAATCAAGACGATGAAACTAAACCAACTCAGCGACAATCCCGGTGCGCGCAAGGCCCGGAAACGGGTCGGACGGGGCCTGGCATCGGGGACCGGCAAAACGGCGGGGCGCGGGCAAAAGGGCCAGAAATCCCGCTCCGGCGTCAGTCTCGGCGGTTTCGAGGGTGGCCAGATGCCGTTGTACCGGCGCCTGCCCAAGCGCGGCTTCAACAATCTCTTCAGCGTCCGCTATGAGGTCGTCAATCTCGGCCTGTTGCAGGGTGCGATCGACGCCAAGAAGCTGAATCCGGCCAAGACGATCGACATCGATGCGCTGCGCGCCGCGGGCCTGGTCAACAAAGAGCGCGACGGCATAAAGCTCCTTGCAAAAGGCGAGCTCAAGGCCAAAGTAAATATCCAGGTCGACCGGGCGTCGCAATCGGCGGTGAAGGCTGTCGAAGCCGCCGGCGGCAAGGTCGTGTTGGCGGCCGCGAAAAAGGACGACAAAGCCTCAGCTGCCGCGGCCGACGACAACGCTGGCGCCTGAGCGCAGGAACCGGAGCTCCCATGGCGTCAGCTGCCGAACAACTTGCGGCCAATATAAATTTCGGCGCGATCGCCAAGGCGACCGAGCTCAAGAAGCGAATCTGGTTCACCCTGGGCGCGCTGATCATCTATCGCCTCGGCACCTATATTCCCGTCCCCGGCATCGATCCGTCGATCCTCTCGGAAATCTTCCAGCAGAACGCCGGCGGCATCCTCGGCATGTTCGATATGTTCGCCGGCGGTGCGTTGGGCCGCATGACCATCTTCGCGCTCAACATCATGCCCTATATTTCGGCGTCCATCATCATGCAGCTGATGACCGCCGTTTCGCCGACCCTCGGACAGCTCAAGAAAGAGGGCGAGACGGGGCGTAAGAAGATCAATCAATATACCCGCTACGGCACGGTGGTGTTGGCCTTCGTCCAAGGTTACGGCCTCGCCAGCGGCCTCGAGGGGCTGGCCGGATCGCAGGGCTCGGCGGTGATCGACCCGGGCATGTTCTTCCGGCTGACGACGGCGATGACGCTGACCGGCGGCACCATCTTCCTGATGTGGCTCGGCGAGCAGATCACCGCCCGCGGCGTCGGCAACGGCATTTCGCTGATTATCTTCTCCGGCATCGTCGCCAACCTGCCGGGCGCCATCGCCGGCACCCTGGAAATGGGCCGGACCGGCGCCCTGTCGCCGCTGATCATCATCGCCCTGATCATCATGTCGGTCGCCGTCATCGCGTTTATCGTGTTCATGGAACGGGCCCAGCGCCGCATCATCGTTCAGTATCCGAAGCGCCAGCAGGGCAACCGGATGGTCGGCGGCGATTCCAGCTTCTTGCCGCTGAAACTGAACACCGCCGGCGTTATCCCACCGATTTTCGCCAGCTCCCTGTTGCTGATGCCGTTGACGGTGGCCAGCTTCAGCGGTGGTTCCGGACCCGGCTGGATCAACGAGATCACGGCCTTGGTCGGCCGCGGCACGCCGTTGTTCCTGATTATCTATACGGCGCTGATCGTCTTTTTCTGCTTCTTCTATACGGCGATCGTCTTCAATCCCGAGGAGACCGCCGACAATCTGAAGAAATATGGCGGCTTCGTGCCCGGCATCCGGCCCGGCAAGAACACCGCCGAATTCCTCGATTATGTGTTGACCCGGCTGACCATGGTCGGCGCCGGTTATTTGGCATTGGTCTGCCTGTTGCCGGAGATCCTGTCGTCGCAATACGCGGTCCCGTTCTATTTCGGCGGCACGTCGCTGCTTATTGTCGTGACGGTGACCATGGATACGGTTGGCCAGATTCACGCCCACCTGCTTTCCCACCAATATGACGGGCTGATCAAGAAGGCCAAGCTGCGGGGCCGGCGCGGATGAACTTGATCCTGTTGGGGCCGCCGGGCGCCGGGAAAGGCACCCAGGCCAAGCTCCTGGAGGACGCCTACGGCCTTATCCAATTATCGACCGGGGACATGTTGCGCGCCGCCGCCGCATCGGGCAGCGCGCTCGGCAAGCAGGCCAAGGCGGTGATGGATTCCGGCGAACTGGTCTCGGACGACGTCATCATCGCGATGATATCGGAGCGCATCGACCTTCCCGATTGCGCAAACGGTTTCATCCTCGATGGTTTTCCGCGGACCACGGCCCAGGCCGAGGCGCTCGACCGGATGCTGGTGGAAAAGGGCTTGTCCCTCGACCACGTCATCGAGATCAAGGTCGACGATGCCGCCGTGACCAGGCGGATCACCGGGCGCTTTACCTGCGCGGCCTGCGGCGCCGGTTATCACGACGAATTCAAGCTGCCGCGGACGGACGGGGTCTGTGATCAATGCGGCGGCACGGAATTTATCCGCCGTGCCGACGATAACGAGGAGACGGTGAAGGCGCGACTGCGGGCCTATCATGACCAGACCGCGCCGATTCTGCCCTATTACGCCAAAAAGGAGGCCCTGAAAACGGTCGATGGCATGACTGATATCGAGTCCGTGACACGGGCAATTAATGACGTTCTGGGTGCAGCGTGAGCGTTGACTTACATTCCGGGCGGCCTATAATCCGGCACCTCTCGGGTGTTCCCGCAGGGGCGGTTTGGCGCGTCCGGGCGATTGTTCGCATTCCGGACCTATCCAGGAAAAACAAGGAGTAAATGGCGTGGCGCGTATTGCTGGCGTGAACATTCCTACTCAAAAGCGGGTTGAGATTGGCCTCACCTATATCCGCGGTATCGGGCGGACATCGGCGAAGGACATCTGTGCCGCGGTCGGCATTCCGACAGAGCGTCGGGTGAACGATCTGAGCGACGACGAAGTTATGCGAATTCGCGAGATGATTGACCGCGAATACCAAGTCGAGGGCGATTTGCGCCGCTCGGTTGCGATGAACATTAAACGGCTGATGGACCTTGGTTGCTATCGCGGCCTGCGCCACCGCAAGGGCTTGCCTGTGCGTGGTCAGCGGACCCACACCAACGCCCGTACGCGGAAGGGCAAAGCCCGGCCGATTGCCGGTAAAAAGAAAGCATAAAGAAGGCCTAGCGCCGCAAGTTCGAGGGAAAGAAGATGGCCAAACCTGCTGCCGCAGGACGCGTTCGGCGTCGCGAGCGGAAGAATATCACCTCCGGGATCGCGCATGTCAGCGCGACCTTCAACAACACCAAGATCACCATCACCGATGTCCAGGGCAACGCGATCGCCTGGTCGTCGGCCGGTAGCCAGGGTTTCAAGGGCTCCCGGAAATCGACCCCTTACGCGGCGCAGATGGCCGGCGAGGATGCCGGGCGGAAGGCGCAGGAGCACGGGATGAAGACGTTGGAGGTCCAGGTCAAGGGACCGGGGGCGGGACGTGAATCGGCCCTCCGCGCGCTCCAGGCGGTCGGCTTTACGATTACCGCGATCCGCGATGTCACGCCGATTCCCCATAACGGTTGTCGGCCTCCGAAACGACGCCGGGTCTAAAGCCGGCCTGCCCTTCGGCAGGCGGCGAACGTCGGCACCGCCGGCGATACATCGAACAATCCATCGCGGCATCAGGCCGTGACAACGACATGAGGTCAGCCCGTGTTACAGAAGAATTGGACGGAAATGATCAAACCGAAAGGTTTGAAGGTCGAAGCCGGCGACAATCCGCAACGGGTCGCGACCATCATTGCCGAGCCGCTTGAACGCGGTTTCGGTATGACCCTC
>SMVA01301072.1_pt1 | contig 13344 bp, 11 predicted proteins | sample 2456451 | NCBI WGS metagenome assembly SMVA01 (sample SAMN11095933, study PRJNA526329) | marine sediment metagenome | biome: Marine sediment; feature: Surficial sediment; material: Deep marine sediment; isolation source: Hadal surficial sediment | place: Pacific Ocean | collected 2014-05 | depth...
CGAGAACAAGTGCAATTCGCCCTTGGCGTTGAAGATCAGCTCTTGAAAGCCCGGATAGCGGTCTTCAACGGCTTCGATGCACGCTTTCACGGTGCCGGCATCGACTTCGATGCGGGCTTCGCCTTTCGTGGGAACCCGGTAAACGGAGGGAACGTGGACGTGGGGCACGGGATCCTCGCAGCTTGGAATGGTGCAATTTCGAGAAACGAGTGTAGCGAGTCCTCGCGCCCACGTCCCGGGGGGCACGCCACCATCGACCGCCGCGCTGGATTCGCCTTGCGGTTCGGAACCCGGATCTACGCGGTACGTCGCGTCAAGCCACGGTGATCAGGGTCAAGCCACGGTGATTCGCGTCAAGCCACGGTGATCCGCGTCAAGCCACGGTGATCCGCGGTCAACCACCCAGGGTTTGCGGTCAACCACCGTGAACCGTGTATAAGGAGACGGTGGGAGGCTTCTAGCCCAGTAGGCGTTCGTTCTTCGGGTCGTAGAGCGGTTGTTCGACGACCGTTGCGGCGCGCCGCTCGCCGAGGATCCCGACTTCGAGTTCGGTACCGGGCTCGCTATAAGCGACGGGTAGATACGAGAACGCGATCGACTTTTGCAGCGTGTGTCCATACCCGCCGGACGCCACGTAGGCGATCGGCTCGCCGCTCGCGAAGACCGGTTCGAAGCCGTGGGCGTCGGCGTCCTCGGCGGCAATCACCAGGCAGCTCAGCTTGTGCTCGACGCCCGCTTCCCTCTGGCGCAACAGTGCATCGCGTCCAATGAAGTCGCCCTTGTTGAAATTGACGAAGCGCCCCATGCCGGCTTCCAGCGGCGTCCAGTCCGCGGACATGTCCGATCCCCAGAGGCGGTACGCCTTCTCGAGGCGCATCGAGTCCAAGGCCCGATAACCCCAGTCGGCAATCCCGTACTGCTCGCCCTCTTGCATCAAGAGATCGTAGATATGCCGCTGGTACTCCATCGGGTGATGGAGTTCGTAGCCGAGCTCGCCCACGAACGAGACCCGAAGTGCGCGAACCGGAGCCATTCCGACGCGCAGGTCTCTGCAGCGGAAGAATCGAAATTCCTCGTTCGAGATGTCGGTGTTGGTCAGCGCCTGCAGCAGATCGCGTGAGCGCGGTCCCGCGATCGTCAAGGTGGCGACTCGACTCGTCGTGTTCTCGAGCCGGACGCTGCCGTCTTCGGGCAGGTGCCGCTCGATCCACGCGTAGTCGTGCAATTCGGTCGCGGCTGCGGAGACGAGGTAGTAGTGGTTTTCGCCGAGCTTGGTAACGGTGATGTCGCACTCGATTCCGCCGCGCGGCGTACACATCTGTGTCAAGACGATCCGGCCGACGGTCTTTGGGAGCTTGTTCGCGCAGAGGGTGTCGAGAAAGTCTACCGCCCCCGGTCCGGAGACTTCGTATTTTGCAAAACTCGACTGGTCGAGCACGCCGACCGATGATCGCACGGCCCGGCACTCTTCTCCAACGGTGTCGTGCCAATTGGCTCGGCGAAACGAATACTCGTCCTTTGCGGGCCCCTGTTTGGCAAACCAGAGCGGTCGTTCCCAGCCAAAGCGCGCACCGTAGACGGCGCCCTTCGCGAGCAGCTTGTCGTAGAGGGGCCCCGTCTTCAACGGACGCGCGGCCGGGAGTTCTTCTTCCGGGTAGTGGATCGCGTATTCGCGCTCGTAGACCTCGATCCCGCGCGATACGACGAAATTCGACGTACTCGCGTAGTCGTCGAAGCGGCGAACGTCGAGTTCCCACATGTTGTCGCTCGGTTGTCCGTCGACGATCCACTCCGCCGCGTACTTGCCTGCGCCTCCGCCAAAGACGATGCCAAATATGCTGAAACCCGCGAGCACGTGGAAATTCTTCAGGCCGGGGACAGGGCCCATCAGGCAGTGTCCATCCGGTGTGTAACCGTCCGGTCCGTTGATGATCGTCCGGATCGGCGCATCTGCGAACGCTGGCATCCGCTCGGCGCAGCCTGCGAGCGCTTCCTCGAGCCGCTCCATATCGGGCTCGAGCAAGCTGCTGTGAAAGTTCTCGGGGATTCCATCGACCGCCCATGCCACCGTGTTGCGCTCGAAGGGACCGACGAGCAAACCGCCACCTTCTTCGCGGACGTAGTACGAGGAATCCGGATCTCGGAGTACCGGCAGCTCGACTTTTAGATCTTGCACGACTTTCAGTGGATCGGTGATGAGGTAGTGGTGTTCGAGGGGGACGATCGGAAGTTCGAGTCCGACCATCCGGCCGACCTGTCGCGCCCATTGTCCCGCGGCGTTGACGACGATGTCCGCGCGAATCTCACCCTTGTTGGTCTTGACGATCCAGCTGTCACCGGATCGTTCGATCGCGGTCACGCTCGTGTTGCGGTTGATCTCTGCGCCACCCGAGGTAGCTCCCTTCGCGAGTGCATTCGTGACGCCGGTCGGATCGACGTAACCGTCCGTGGGGATGTAGGCGACCGCCTTGGCGTCGTCGAAGTTGGCAAGCGGGTGGAGTTCGCGCGCGCGATCGGGAGTGATGACCTCGAACGGTATGCCGAGTGTATCCGCGATCCCCTTGCGGTTGTGGAATTCATCGACGCGATCTTGCGAGGTTCCGATCCGCAGGCTCCCGCACTCGTGGAAGTCTACGGCCTGCCCCGTCTCGGCCTCGAGCGAGTTGTAGAGCTGGAGGCTGTACTGGAGAACCTTCATCAGGTTCCAGCTCGAGATCATCTGCGTGCACAGGCCCGCCGAGTGCCAGGTCGAGCCACTCGTGAGTTCATTCTCCTCGACGAGCGTAACGTCGCTCCAGCCGAGTTTGGTCAGGTGGTAGAGGATGCTGCAACCGGCGACACCACCGCCGATGACGACGACTCTTGTTTGACTTCGCATTTTGGGGGAACCTCATCCATCGCTTTCGGGCTGGCGGAGTGTACGGGATTCTCGTGACCGCCCAAAGGCCACTTGCTGCCGCCGGGCAGTCAAGAGTCGAATCCGGGGCCGGTAAAATCGAGCATGCGCAGCCAGAGGCCGCGCCGCCCCTCGTTTTGGTCCGCGTGTGCAAGTCCGCGCTGGGTGAGCCGGACCGCGATGCTGCGGATCGGCTCGGGAGGCCCGGGTTCCCAAGGCGGGATTTACCTACTTGGAAATCATTTCGCTGAACGTCTCATTAGGTGTTCACCCGATACCCCATTACAAAGCTACAGGGGGTGTTTGAACCGCCGACAAGCGGCCGGCGATGAGAGGGCTGCGGCTGCCGCATGATTCCATGATTCGCTATGAGTTCCGGATGGTTGATCACATCTTCTACCGATGCTCGTGACGCCGTCGATTCGAGCGAAGTCCGGCGATGGTCGGATGACCTCGCGAGCTCGATGTCGAGCCCAACGTCGGCTGTCGTCCGCTAGTTCGAGGACTCGAGTCGAAGCGTGATCAACCACCCCTATCTCTCGTGGATCGATTTCGCGGTGCTCGGTGTGTACCTGCTGGGCATGCTCGGTGTCGGCTATTACATCAAGCTCAAGATCCCGAGCTTCGAGGAATTTCTCATCGCCGGGCGCTCGATGACCACACCGATCCTCGTCTGCACGCTTGCTTCCACCTACTACGGCCTCGACGTCCTCTTCGGAACCTCCGAGATGGCATTCAACAACGGGGTGGTCGCCTTCTTCGGTTACTCGCAGCTCTCGCTCGCCATCTATGTCTTTGCGGCGTTCGCGCTCAGCCATAGGTTGCGCGACGCAAAATTCACGTCGCTGCCCGAAATCCTCGAAAGACATTACGGGCCGGCGGCGGGGATCGTTGGCGGGTTCGCGTCCCTCTTCTATTCGCTGCCTGCGCTGGCACTCTTCGGGCTCGGTCGGATGTGCGAAGTGGTGTTCGGGTTCGACGCGCACCTCGGTGCACTGCTTCTCGGAGGGATCGCGCTTCTCTACACCCTGTGGGGCGGCCTCTGGGCGGTCGCGATCACCGACACCGTCCAATTCATCCTGATGTGCGTGACGCTCGCGATCGCGATGCCGCTTCTGATGGCGAATATCGGTGGCTTCGAAGCCGTGGCGGCGGCGGTCCCCGCCGGTCACTTCACGATTTTCGGCGACATGCCGATCTGGCTCATGCTGGCCTATACGGCCACCGGAATCAGCATCCTGGTCGACCCCGGTTTCTATCAGCGTGTCTTCGCGGCGAAGAGCGCGCGCCAGGCCCGCAACGCGATGTTGCTGAGCATGCTCATCTGGTTCGCCTACGACTGGCTGGTGGTTGCAGGGGGCATGCTCGCGGCTGCGGGAGTCGAATCCGGAGTCCTGCCCGCGGGTCTCCACTCCAATGACGCACTGCTCACGGCGGTGATGTATGCGCTGCCCGCTGGCCTTGCGGGCCTGTTTCTCGCGGGCGTGCTGGCCACCGCGATGTCGACCATCGACAGCTACTCGCTAGTCGCCGGTGCCAACCTCTCCTACGACCTCTATCGACCCCTGTCGAAGAAACGGGTGAGCGATCGCGAACTGGTTCGCATGACGAAATTGGGGATCGTTCTCGCGTGGACGTTCGGCTACATACTTGCTTTCACGTTTGACAAGTTGATGGCGCTCTGGGTCTTCCAGGCAACCGCACTGACGTCGACGGTTTTGGTTCCGATCTTCGTCTGTCTGTTCTGGAAGGGGAAGAAGACGCCGACGGCGTGTTTATTGAGCTACGGGTTGGGTCTGCTCGGCGTCGTCGTGTTCTACACCACGGTCAAGTACTTCGGCGATCCGAATGAGATCTACGGCACCTACATCTGGTCGTTTTCAGTCTGGGGCTCCGACTTCGAGATCTGGCAGGAGTACTCGCTCTTCTTCACGCTCCCGGTGAGCGCAATCGGATTCTTGATCGGAAATTGTTTCGGGAGAAACTACGTGCCACCCGAGCGGGAGCTCGCTTGACGATGAATGGATGGGACCTCTTTACCTGGTTCAATAGCGTGATGCTGGGCGGGGCCGCCGTCGTGATCTTCTTTTTCTTTCTGAGAGATGTCGGTGGCATTCTCTCGGGTCAGGGACGGGAGAGCGAAAGCGAGCGAGACGACGCGCAATCGGACGTAGATCCAGATTGAATATTGCGGGCTAGATGTTGGGCGAGATCAGCCTACGACTGGAGCGCCCTTCGGCACTGGCCGGCGAGCCCCTACCGAGTAGGCGCATACCCGCCCCATAGACCAGCGCGGGCAGGATGGATGAGGCTACGGATGCGGGTATGTACTGGGAGAGGGGGTGGATTTCGCCGCTGATCGGGTTGTACATGATGATGTAGACAACCTGTCCGAGCAGCAGCGATCCGAGCGCCACCCAATTGAAGCCCCGGTTGAAGTAATACTCGCCGCTCGGATCGTCCTCGAAGAGCGCGCGAATATTCAGCTTCTGCTTGCGCAGGAAGAAATAGTCGGCGAGCAGGATGCCCGAAATCGGTGCATACATGGTGCCGTTGTAGGCGAGAAAGGCGTCGCCCATGTCGAAGAGCGTCTGGGGCCAGAACACGAACGGAAGGCACGGAACGATCAGCACCAGCATGAGCTGCCACCACGGTGTCGAGCGAAACCGCTTGACGTGTCGCATCGCGAGGCCACTGGCAAAAAGCGAGACAGCGGTCGAGGTGATGTTGGCGAGCGCGACGAAGGCCAGCGCAAGAATCCCCATCACGACTCCACCGAGCGGGATCATCCACTCGGTGGGGTCGTTGGACTTCACGACCAACGCGGAAAACAGTCCAATGCAGCACGCGACGGCGCCGGATAATCCGAGCTGGATGATCTCGGGATAGATCGCGTTGCGCTGGCTGCGGGTATTGCGCGCGAGAAATCCCACCCCACCCCACCACGAGATCCCCGAAGCGATGCCGAGTTCGACGGCGATCACATAGTTGGTGGCCGGATTGGGTCCGGGGTCGAGCGGAGGAGCCGCGGCGATCATCTCCCAGCCGTAGTCGTGAAACAACGTGTAGAACAGGAACACGATCAGGATTCCGATTCCCGGCGCAATGATCGAATTCGCAACGCTCAACAGATGCACGCCGCGTGTGACGATCAGATAGGAAAGCCAGAGGCCAAGTGCGACGCCGGCACCGACGATCCAATCGCCGGGGTGGTATCCGAGTCCTATCAGGATGTTCCGGATACCGTTTCCGAACATCACGAGCAGCAACCCCGACCAGCCGATCATGTTGATCAGATAGAAAAGCAGCGGGATTTTGACGCCGCGCTGGCCGAACGACGGCTTGCAGCAGTCGATCTGCTCGATCCCGTAGCGCTGGCAACCGAGGCCGAGCGCCATCGTGGTGATGAAGATGCCGATCAGGTTCCCGGCGATCAGACAGACGATGCCTTCAACCGCGCCGACGAGATCGGCCACGAAGCTGCCCGTCAGGAAACACCAGGTCGCGATCGAGTAGGCAAAGCAAGTGGTGTGCGCACTCGCCGTTCCGTACTCGCGCTCGCCAATCGACAGGGGCATGCGCCCGAAAGCGCTGCTCTCCTGGGCTGGCGAATCGAGTTGATCCGCTCCGGAATCGAAGCCCTCGGCACTCATCGGCGGCCTTGCAGCCCGTTCAAGGGGCAAACCACCACACCGCGATCACCGGAATGACAACCGAACCCGTGATGCAGAAAAACCAGTCCAGGCTGGTGAAACTGCCGACATCCGAATCGTCGAGCGCTTCGAGTTCGTCGAGCCTGCGCTCGAGATCCGCGACGAGTCGCTCGCGGTCGACTTGCTCCGAGCTCGTGTGGAAATCTGTTCCGGGCTGGTCGGACATCTCGCTCCGCCTGGGGGTGCTCAAAAAGAGGGGTCATCCTAAGTCAGATGGGGGTCGAGCCTCAAGTCTCCGATGGCGGTCCGCCGAGGCATCCGGATTGGGGTTTCGCGCTTTGAACCGGCGGATCGAGCGAGATCCGTCCGCGTCGCCATAATCCTGCGGCCTCTCCGGCAATTGGCCACAGGCCGTGGCAGTTGCGCAACTTTCTGGGGTAAATCACTGTGGGGGCTGCTATCTGCTCCGGGCGACCGCCTCGGCGCGGGCTTCGCGAGGTCCAAATCGCCCGGTTTTCCAGAACGGTCGCAATTGGGAGAAACTCCGGGTTGCAATATCATCCCGAGCCGGAATACTGTTCCGCCTCCCACCTGGTGTTTTGGTCGACTTCTGGAGGGTAGCTGGTCGGGCAAAAGATCTCGGAGAAATCAGATCAATGCGAGCGTTGTATGAGGGCCCCGATGCGAGGAATGAGGGGGCCCTTCTTTTGAGGAGAACAGCTTGATGGTCCGCAAAATTCAAAACGAAGTTGGCGGCCTCGCGGTTGCCTTGGCGGCTGCATTAGTCGCGATGGGTTCGGGCACCGCGGTCGCGGTCGATCTCGATCAGGTGGTCGCCCAGCGCATGGCAGTCAACGATGACGGTGCCAAGAGCCAGGTGCGGATCGATAAGCTCAGTGATGATACCGACAGACTCACCGCCGAGTATCGAGTCGTCATTCAGCGCATCGACGCACTGCGCGTCTACAACCAGCAGGTCAGCGACCTGATCACCTCGCAGGAAGAGGAGATGGTGTCCCTGCGAAGCCAGATTGACGATGTCGAGTTGGTCGGTCGCGAAGTCACGCCGCTGATGCTGGGAATGCTCGACTCGATTGAAAACTTCGTCGAACTCGATGTGCCGTTTCTGGAGGAAGAGCGCAGCGAGCGAATCGCCGATCTTCACGACGTGATGCTTCGAGCCGATGTCACCGACGCCGAGCGGTACCGAAAAATCATGGAGGCCTACCAGGTCGAAAATGAATTCGGGCGAACCATTGAGGCCTATCAGGGCGAATTGAATCTCGATGGGATAACTCGCCAGGTGGACTACCTGCGCGTCGGCCGCGTGGCATTCCTCTATCAGACGCTCGACGGAGACGAAACGGGTGTTTGGAATCAAAAGAAACGGGCTTGGGCGGATGCGGGGGGCTCTGCCAGCGCAGTTCGCTTGGGGATTCGTATGGCGCGTAAACAGACGGCACCGGACCTGTTGAGACTTCCCTTGCCGCCGGCGGAGGCGGCGCGATGAAGCGGCTGGGAGCAATACTGGTTTGTCTGATGATTTTCGCGGGAGCTCACAGCGCCCTCGCGCAGCAACCCTCGGCTGCGGAGGTGGCGGCCGATGAGGCTGCGGCGAACACACCCGCGCCCCCTCCGCCCCCCAAGTCCACCACGATGGACGCGCTCCTCCAGCGCGTGAAGGCGGGCTGGAACGGAGAGCGCAAGGAGAACCGCGACCGCGAGGCGGCCTTTGCGAACGCAAAGGCAGACCAGCAGCGTCTGCTCAACGACGCGAAGGCGACGCGCGCGGCGCTCGAGCGGCGCAGTGAGACACTCGAGACGCAATTCGAGGGCAATGAAATCGCGTTGACACAGCTCGAGGATACGCTCACGGAGCGACTCGGTGCTCTCGGCGAACTCTTTGGTGTTGTGCGTCAGGTTTCCGGTGACACGCGGAGCTTGATAGAGGGTTCGCTGGTCAGCGCCCAGATCCCCGGACGAGCCGAATTTCTCGCGGAACTCGGCAAGAACAAGAGTCTGCCGTCGATCGAATCGCTCGAAAAGCTCTGGTACATCCTTCATCAGGAGATGACCGAACTCGGCAATGTGGTCCGTTTTTCGGCGACCGTCATCGACAACGACGGCGCGCAGAATCAGCGCGACGTCATCCGCGTGGGCGCCTTCAACGCGATTTCGGGGGGGGTCTACCTGATCTACGAGGAAGGCAAACTCCAAGAGCTGCCCAAGCAGCCCGCGGGTACCTATCTCGACACGGTTGGCCCCTTTGAGTCCGCCACTGGAGACTTCGCGACGTTCGCGCTGGACCCCTCTCGTGGTTCAATCCTGAAGGTGCTGATTCTAACACCCGGCTTCATTGAGCGAATCAAATTGGGCGGCACGGTCGGATACACGATCATCGTGCTTGGCCTGATGGCCGGGTTGCTGGCGATCGTTCGCTGGGTCGTGGTGTCCACTACCGGCCGTAAGGTCGCCGCCCAGAAGAAGAGTGACCAGGTGAGCGACGGCAACCCGCTGGGACGCATTCTCGGGATCTACGAAGCGAACCGGTCCGCTGATGTCGAGACGCTCGAACTCAAGCTCGACGAAGCCATCATGAGGGAGTCCTCGAGCCTCGAAAAGATGCTCTGGGCGATCAAGGTGGTCTCGGTCGTGGCGCCGCTGATGGGACTGCTCGGTACCGTGACCGGAATGATCCGGACCTTCCAGGCGATCACGCTGTTTGGAACCGGCGACCCCAAGATGATGGCCAGCGGGATCTCCGAGGCCCTCGTCACCACCATGCTCGGTCTCTATGTCGCGATCCCGCTGGTGCTGCTACACGCCCTCGTCTCCAACACCAGCAAGGGCGTGGTCGAGGTTCTCGAAGAGCAGGCTGCAGGCCTGATCGCCCGCCGAGCGGAACAAAGCTGATGCTACTTGATTTCGAACCCATCGCGGCAGTCCGCGCGTTCATGGAGCGCGGGGGCGACGTCCTGACCTTGATTGCCGGGGTGACATTCGTGATGTGGACCTTGATGCTCGAACGCATCTGGTATTTCAAGGTGATACAGCCGCGGGAAAGCAAGCGGGTGGAGGCAGCCTGGCGGTCGCGCGGCGATCATCAATCGTGGTTCGCTGACCAGGTGCGAAGGCTCATGGTGTCGGAAGTGCGGCTCGAGCTCCACCACTCGGTTCGCGCGATCAAGACCCTGGTCGCGATATGTCCGATGCTGGGCCTGCTGGGGACCGTGACGGGCATGATCGAGGTCTTCGATGTGATGGCGATCTCGGGCAGCGGAAATACCCGCGCCATGGCGTCCGGAGTGTCGAAGGCGACGATCCCGACGATGGCCGGCATGGTGGCTGCGCTATCGGGAATGATCTTGAGCGTGCAGATCGAACGTTTTGCCAACAGGGAAACGGAACGCCTGGCGGATCACCTGACCCACGCGCACGACTAGAGGATTCAATATGCGCCGACAACGAAGAGCAAGCGTAGAAGAGGCAGAAGTCGATCTCACGCCCATGCTGGACGTGGTGTTCATCATGCTCATCTTCTTCATCGTGACGGCTTCGTTCGTCAAGGAATCCGGCATGGAAGTCAACCGCCCGGATGCTGCCACGGCGACACTCAAGCCTCGCGGCAACATCCTAGTCGCGATCACACCGTCGGGCCAGATCTGGATCGATAAGCGCCAGATCGATATCCGCGCCCTCCGCGCCAACCTGGAGCGCCTACACGCCGAAAATCCGCAAGGGGCCGTCATCATACAAGCGGATAAGGAGTCGAAGAATGGCTTGCTGGTGGCGGTCATGGATGCCGCGAAGCTGGCAAAAATCGAGAGTATTTCGATTGCTGCGGAAATCATTGACTGATGGTGCGTCACCTCACCGCGGGATTGCTTGCGGTCTTCGTGACCTTTGGGCTGTTCTATCTCATGCAGGCGCTGATCCTCGGGAACGACATGAAACTCGGCGAGGCGGGCGGGCACATGATCGATTTCGTCCGGCTCAAGAAGGATTCCGAAGTCGAGACCAAGAAGCGCAAGATGCCCGATAAAAAGGAGCCGGAGGAACCGCCGCCGCCGCCTGATCTGACCACGACCAGGATGAACAAACCCAGCCAGGATATGGGGAATATGGCGTTTGCGATCGACGTCAACGTCGATGTGGGCGGGACGGACATCGCAATTGCCGCGAGCGACTCGGATGTCATCCCGATCGTGCGCGTCAACCCCCAATATCCATTGCGGGCCTCCGAGCGTGGCATCGAAGGATGGGTCGAAGTGACATTCACCATCAGCAAGCTGGGAACCGTCAAGGAACCGATGGTGATCAATTCACATCCCAGCTCCATCTTCGATCGCTCGGCCCTCAAGGCGATTCGAAAGTGGAAGTACAATCCGAAGATCGAGGACGGTGAGCCGGTCGAGCGTTCCGGCGTCAAGGTCAGACTCAAATTCGAGCTGAATCAATAGAGTGGCTAGCTGAATGTTTTCAGGTCAAATCTCGCGCATCCATCGGGTCTGCCTCTTCCTTTTGACGCTGGTCTTTGCGCTCGGTGTAGTGGGCAGTGCCGAGGCGGCCAGGAAGAAGAAGAGGGACGAAAAGGACGCGGGCAAGAACTTCACCGTCAATACGCAGATGCATAAGAAGCTGACAGCCGCTTATGAGGCCTTGGAGGCCGACAAGTACGACGAGGCTGCCCGAATTCTCAAGGAACTCGAAAAGCGCTCGAAACGCCTGAATCCCTACGAAATAGCGGTTGTCTATCGGATGCTCGGTCAAACGAAAGCGGGACAAGAGCGATACGAGGAGGCTCTCGGTTACTTTGAAAAGTGCCTTGTTGACGATGCTCTCCCGAACGCCCAGTCCTTGACCATCCTTTTCGGGATCGCGCAGCTTTATATGGCGACCGAGGAATTTGATAAGGCGGTGACAACGCTGAAGAGGTGGTTCGGGCAAGTCGAGACTCCCAACGCGAACGCCTATTATCTTCTCGCGGCGGCCTACTACCAACTAGAGGAGGTCGAGAAGGCGATCATCCCCGCCGAAACTGCCGTCGAGATTTCGAAGAAGCCGAAGCCGCCGTGGCTGCAACTTCTGGTCGGTCTGTACTACGAGACCAAGCAGTACCCGAAGGCCCTCAAGCCTCTCGAAATGCTGATCGTGGTCGATCCCAAGAAGAGCTACTGGACGCTACTCTCCGGGCTTTACTCGCATCTGGAGATGGACGACAAGTCGCTGGCGGTCATGCAGCTCGCCTACGCTCAGGAATACCTCGTCAAGGATTATGAGCTGCGCTCCCTCGCGCAGCTCTTCCTCTATCACTCCATGCCGTATCGGGCGGGATTGGTGCTCGAGAAGGCAAAAGAAGACGAGTTCATCGACGTAGATGCCGCTTACTGGGAGATGCTCGCGAATAGCTGGCTGCTCGCTCGTGAGACCGATCGAGCCTTGGTGCCGCTGAAGACGGGAGCAGAGGTTTCAGAAGACGGCAGCCTCTACGCGAGATTGGGACAGCTCTATCTCGAGCGCGAGCAATGGGTGGATGCCTCCAAGGCACTGAAGAGCGCAATCGCGAAAGGCGAGCTTCAAGACAAGCCGACCACGCATCTGTTGCTGGCCATCTCCTTGTACAACCAGAAGCAGTACCAGAATGCGATCAAGAATCTGAGGATCGCGCGGAAGAGCGAAACGGAGTCGATCAGCAAGGCTGCAAACCAGTGGATATTGTTGGTCGATCGCGATGTGCAGGCCCTGCTGGATGCGGAGGCCGAAGAGATAGCGATGGCCGAAGCAGCGGCGCAGGCCGAGGCAGCCGCGCAGGCCCTGCTGGATGCGGAGGCCGAAGCGATAGAGATGGCCGAGGCAGCGGCGCAGGCTGAGGCAGCCGCGCAGGCCGAGGCAGCGGCGCAGGCCGAGGAAGCACCGCAAACCGAGGAAGCGCCGCAAGCGTAGCGGGCAGCCCGGACTGACTGCTCGCATTTTGCGGAGCGCGAAGAGTCAACCGCCGAGCATGCGGTTCAGGTCGCGCTTCATCACACCATTGACGATGATGGTGCGCATGATCTCGGAAGTGCCCTCCCAGATGCGATCCACCCGCACGTCGCGGTACAGGCGCTCCGCCGCATAATCTGCGCAATAGCCGCGCCCCCCGAAGATCTGTACGACGCGGTCCGCGACCCGTCCCACCATCTCGGAGGCGTAGAGCTTGCACATCGACGCCTTGGTGTGCAGCTCCTTGGGGTCGGCTCGGCCGGCGTCCTCTTCCCATGACGTCGCGTAGACCATCAGGCGCGCCGCGTAGAGTTCCGTCGCAGAGTCAGCGAGCATCCAGCCGATACCCTGGTGCTCGTGGAGCTTTCTGCCGAACGATTCGCGCTCCGCGCACCACTCCTTGGCTTCTTCGAGCAACCGCTGTGCGGCACCCAGGCAGCGGGCGGCGATGTGCAGGCGCTCTTCGCGGAACCAGCTTTTGCTGATGCTGTTGGCCTCGCCGAGGCCGCCAAGGATCTGCTCTTCTCCCACTTCGCAATTTTCGAACGCCATTTCCGGGTGGCGATCCTCCTGTCGGTGCATGAAGCGCGGTGTCCGAACGGTGCGCATGCCCGGTGTCCCGTGGTCGACGAAGAAAAGCGTCTCTTCGCCGGGGCCAGTGACGGTGTGCACCAAGACAGCGAGGCCTCCATGGCCACCGCTCACGAACCACTTCTGGCCGTTGATCACCCAGCGATCGCCCTTTTTCACCGCGGTGGTCTGGAGATTGGTGGTGTCGGAGCCGGCATTGGGTTCGGTCACCGCGTAGGCCAC
>SMVA01322023.1_pt1 | contig 13335 bp, 9 predicted proteins | sample 2456451 | NCBI WGS metagenome assembly SMVA01 (sample SAMN11095933, study PRJNA526329) | marine sediment metagenome | biome: Marine sediment; feature: Surficial sediment; material: Deep marine sediment; isolation source: Hadal surficial sediment | place: Pacific Ocean | collected 2014-05 | depth 0-1...
TAGCCCTCTTCCCGCAGGGCGACCATCTGCTCCTCGGTCAGCTGTCCACCGGTCACCAGATGGTCCGAGGGCATGCGGAAATTGATGATCTGCAGCGAGGCAATGTCCCGCCGGGCGCCGTGGTCATCCCCAGGAGTCGCCACTTCATGGGAAGCTGCTCCGGGGGAGTGATCGCCACCGGAATAACAGGAAACGCCGAACAGCGCCAGCAGAACCAGGATCACGCTTCGTGACATTTTGCATCCTCCTCAGGCTGTCCATTCTACCGCTGTGTCCACGCTGAAAGGAGGTCATTGGAGTCGTCTAAATACTTAACAATAAATAACTTACAATAGCGGTGGATTTTCGCCCGAGGCATTGCTAGACTGCCGGCACTTGCTCACCTCCCGAAAAAGCCTCGCGTTGATTTCCCAACATCGGCAATTGAGTTGTGCAGGTACGGCTTCAAGGGGTTTGTGCCGCTCCCGAACAGGGGGTGGGGCCCCGGGCGAAGACGCCCAGCAAGCATAAGGAAGGGTAGTACGCATGACACAAGGTATTGTGAAGTGGTTCAGTGATGAGAAGGGCTTTGGGTTCATCAGCCTCGACGACGGTTCCAAGGACGTGTTCGTCCACCACTCGGCGATCGCCATGGAAGGCTTCAAGACGCTTTCCGAGGGACAGCGGGTCGAGTTCGAGGTGGTAGCGGGACCCAAGGGCCCGGCGGCGGAGAACGTCAACCCCGTCTAGCACTTGCCATCCACCAACGGCCTCCGGGGGTTCCCTCCGGAGGCCGTTTTCTTTGTACGGTTGTTCTAGAAGTCCTGCCGTGGCACGTACGCCAAGGCAACAGACAATGATTACCTCCGCCAAGCTGCGCTGCCCTGCGGCAGGTTATCCGGCTTACCGGCTCCTCTACACCGCAGGAAGTAGATGATCCCGGCACTCAAAAAGCTCAACAACCCGAACCCAGCAAGGAAGGTGTTGAGGTTGTCCTGCACTCCTGCCTGGAGCATCGCAAACACCCCGTAGAGGAGCCCCGCAACGCACCAGAGAGCCCGTGACCACATAAAGGTGGTCCGCCGCTGGAGAACCACAACGAGGAACACAAGAAACCCGAGGATAGACGACATGATGATGGTCAGATCGTGCATCATGGTTCTTGCCCTGCCGAGCTATCCGAGAGGGGTGCCAGACGCCCCCACTTCCGCGTTCGAGTGGTCGGGTCGTCCTCCTCATTCAGGCAGATGAAACAACTCGCACACGCAGCAACCAACGCAGCGTGGAGACCGGTGTGGACCATTAGTTGTCCAATACAAACCGCAGTTACGGCTACGCAGGTCACGGGCAACGATAGGACATTGGCGATGTAGAAAAGAAGGGCCGAGATACAGGCGAAACAACTCCAACAGATTGCCGCTGCATCCGTCTGCCCCTCCATCAGCGATTGAAGTTCCTGGTCAGCGCTCGCCACCTTTTCCCAAAAAAGCGACGAGGCTTGGTCTGCCAGGACTCCCCGAAGAGCCTCGAAAACGCTCGTGTCAACGTCCCAGGGCACTTCCTCTTCTGTCTGGGCAAAGGAATACCACGTAAGCTCAGACACCTCGGGAAACTGGCCGAGGAGATCCCAGTGTGAGGCACTCCCCTGTGTTGGGGAGTCGATCGCAAGCCACGTAGGCTCGCCCTGCACGCCTACGACCTGGGACAGCGTTGCGTCACCAACGGTGAGCACCGTTTCAGTATGCTGGGCGTCCACGGGGACTTGCCTAAGTTCCAAGGTGACGGTCTCGATGCCGTCCGTAATGGACGCCGTTGTTGTATCCCCCCCCAGCGTCACCTCAATAACGATCCCGTTCGAGGACTCAAACCTCCCCGACCGACCATCGGCGCTCTGCGTAAGGGTGCCGCCTCCTGTTGCCGTAGCTGGACCGGCCATGACCAGGAACATTGCGAAAATGCATGTAATGGAAATGAACGGTTTCATGTTACCTCCTTCCTTCCGAAGTGCATCGTAAAGCCCAACCCGAACTGGCTCATACCTTGTAATTCGCCATTGTCGGGAACAAGGACTGGGATTGCAGGAGTCATGCCGGAAGGGTGCCTAGCGGTTCCCTGTCGTTCCAACTTGCTGATTTCATTGAAGAGCGGTGGGTTCTGTCGACCGAGTGGACGTTCAGCGAGATGGCCCTGGGGTGATACATCATGTGACGCCATGAACATCGAGTGACAGCATACGAGCAATTCCGAGGATATTGCAGCTCTGCCAGTGTGCGTCGGACGTGTGCGCCTGCCGGCCCGCTGGACCCGGATTCCTTGGACCACTACAGCGAGCACCGGCTGAACTAAGCTAGAAGTCCGGCCGACAAGGGGGCGCAGGTCGCGAGGAGAGACGCTAGGAAGCTGCGGCCGGTTCGAGTTCCTCCGTGTCGTCCTGCTCCATGGGCTGTTCGCGGGAACGATCCATGTTCAGGACCACGCGCATGCCGCGCTTCACGTCGGTGAGGATCAGGTAGACACACGGCACGATGATCAGGGAGATCACCGTGGAGAACACGACACCGAACGCCAGCGCCACGGCCATGGGGATGAGGAAGCGCGCCTGCATGCTCTTCTCCAGCATCAGCGGCGTCAGGCCCAGGAACGTGGTGAGTGAGGTGAGCATGATGGGTCGGAAGCGCTGTACTCCAGCGTCCCGGATGGCCTCGAACAAGCTGCCCGCCTGCGTGCGGTAGCGGTTGATGAAGTCCACCATGACCAGGCTGTCGTTGACCACCACGCCCGAGAGGGCGACGATGCCGAACATGGTCATGATGGTGAGATCCATCCCCATGATCACATGGCCCCAGACCGCCCCCACCAGGCCGAACGGGATGGCCAGCATGATGATCAGCGGCTGCATGTAGGAGCGCAGCGGCACGGCCAGGAGGGCAAAGATCACCACGGCAGCGATGACGAACCCGTTGATCAGGCTGGTCATGGTGTCGCGCTGCTCGGCGCTCTGGCCCTCGAGCGAGTAGGCGACGCCCGGATACTCGGACAGGATCTCGGGCAGCACTCCGGCCTCCATGGCGGTGAGGATCTCGATGGCGGTGGCCCCCTCCTGATCGTTCACATCGGCGGTGACGTTGACGGAACGGCGGCGATCCACCCGCGTGATGGTGGCAAACCCGCGGCCGTGGCGCACCGTCGCCACATCGGCAAATGCTACCTCGGCCCCCTCGGGGGTGCGGATGCGCAGCTCGTCCAGGTTGCCCAGCGAGCGGCGCTCGCTCTTCGGATAGCGCACCATGACGCGGATGTCCTCACGGCCGCGCACGATGCGCTGGGCTTCCTCGCCGTAGAACGCCTGCCGCACCTGGCGAGCCAGGTCGGACAGCGTCAGCCCCAGTGCTTCCGCCTTCGGCCGGATGTCCATCTCGATCTGCTTCTTGCCCTCGCGGAACGAGTCGGAAATCTCGTAGACATTGGGATACTCGGCCAGCCGTGTCTTGACGGCAGCGGCCGCCGCTCGTAGATCGCCGATGTCCGAGCCGGTGAGCTGGATGTCCACATCGTCCCCGGCAGAGAACATGCTGGCGCTGAACACCACCTCCACGGCATCGGGAATGGCTTCGGTGGTCTCACGCCAGCGCTGCATCAACTCCTCGCTGGAGGAGCTGCGCTCTTCGCCCGGCAGCAGCTCGATGACCACCTCCCCCAGATGGCCTGCCGAGCGCAGACCCACCATGCGACCGCCGTTCTGGCGCTGCAGCGTGGTGTAGGGCTGTGAGCCGATGCTGGTCACCAGGTGCTGGAAAGGATCCTCACCGGTGGCGTCGATGGTCTCACGGCGCACGTGCTCCGCGCTGGCCTCGAAGTGCCGCAGCTTCTCCGAGGTGACGGATGCCGGTGTTCCTTGCGGCATGGTGAGCGTGGCGGAGATGTAGTCGGCCTCCACGTCGGGAAAGAACGTGAACCTGATCCAGCCGCCCGCCACGAAACTCGCCGTCAGCAGCAGCACCGCCAGGCCCAGGGCCAGGGTCACATAGCGATAACGCAGCCCCCGATCCAGGGTAGGGCGGTACACGTGGTGAGCCACCCACAGCAACCCCTCGGAGAACAGCGACTGGAACCGTAACCAAGGGCCCTTGCGACGCTCGCCGTTCTTCTCCATGTGCCGCAGGTGCGCCGGCAGGATGAACAAAGACTCCACGAGCGAGAACAGCAGGCAGGGAATCACGACGAGCGGGATCACGCGCATGATCTTGCCGATGATGCCGTCGGCCATCATCAACGGGGAGAAGGCGGCCACCGTGGTGAGCACGGCGAAGATCACCGGCATCGAGATCTCCTGGGTCCCCTCTATCGCGCCGCGCAACCCGTCTCCGTGGCGTTGCTGCTGGGTGTAGATGTTCTCGGCGGCCACGATGGCATCATCCACGACGATCCCCAGGACCACGATGAAAGCGAACAGCGAGATGAGGTTCACGGAGACGCCCAACCAGGGCATCATCCACGCGGCGCCGAGGAAGGACAGCGGGATGCCCATGCTGACCCAGAACGCCAGCCGGAAGCGCAGGAACAGCGCCAGGCTGATGAACACCAGGATGAGGCCGGCGATGCCGTTCCGGATCAACAGGTCCAGACGGTCGCGCAGCACCTTGGCCTGATTCTGCCACGTGGTCAGGTGGACGCCCTCCGGCAAGCGCCCCTCGTTGTTCTCGATGAACTCGTTCACCTGGGTCACGATCTTCAGCGCGCCCTGATCGCCGGTGCGGAACACCTGCAGCTGGATGGCCGGCTTGCCGTCGAAGCGCGAAAACTGATCCGTCTCGGCGAACCCGTCGATCACATGCGCCACATCGCCCAACCGCAACCGCGTGCCGTCTCGGCGCGTGCGTAGCACCAGCTCCTCGAACTGCCTCGCCACCTCCGCCTCGCCGCTGGTGCGCAGGAGGATCTCCCCCCCCTCGGTCTTGATGGATCCTCCGGGAAGATCCACCGACGACCGGCGCACCGCCTGCGCCACCTCGTCGAAGGTCAAGCCATGTCGACGGAGGGAGGATTCCGGGACCTCGATGGAGATCTCGTACGGCGGGGCGTTGCTCAACTCGACGATGGTGATGCCGGGCAGGGCGGCCAGGTCGTCGCGCAGGCCCTCGGCCAGCACTTTCAGGACCTTTCGATCCACCTCACCCCACACCGCCAGATCGATGACCTGGCGCTTGTTGGTGACCTCCCGGATGATGGGCTTCTCGGTCTCCTCCGGAAAAGTGTCGATGGCATCGACCCGGGACTTGATCTCGTCCAGCACTCGGGAGCTATTCGCTCCCGTTGCCAGGTGTGCGACCACCGTGCCCTTGCCCTCTCGTGCGCTGGAGGTGATCTTCTTGATGCCGTCGATCCCCTGGATGGCCTCCTCGATGCGCACGCACACCGCCTGCTCCACCTCCTCCGGCGCCGCGCCGAGATAATCCACGGACACTGCGATGAGGTCGAGGTCAACCTCCGGAAACACCTCCTGCTTCATGTTCATGAGGCTCGATGCGCCGGCGATGAGGATCACCACCATCAGCACGTTGGCGGCGACGGCGTTGTTGGCGAACCAGGCGATGGCGCCCTTCATGGCGTGTCCGCCGAAACCTCGGACAATTGCATGCCCTCCCCATCCCCACCCTCAGCGGCGATGCGCACGCGCATGCCCTCGGTGGCGGCCTCCAGGGACGACAGACACACCCACTCTCCCTGCGCCAGTCCGGAGGAGATCAGCACCTGGTCTCCCTGGGTGCGGAACACGTGGACCTCGCGGAAGTGCAGGCGACCCTCCTCATCCACCGTCCAGACCACGTCGCCGGGGTGCAGCGCCCCCCGGGGGAGCACCGCCACATCCCGGGCGATGTGGCCGCGGAGCTCGGCCTCGACGAACATGCCCACCGCCAGCGGCGGCCGATCCCCGTCGCGGCCGTAGGGGTCCTTCACCTGCGCCACCACATGCACCATGCGGCTGCTCGGATCGATCTCACCCTCGGTGCGGACCACGCGCCCGACCCAGCGATGGACCGTGCCGCCGAACTCGGCCTGCAGGGTCACCTCGGGGCCGCGTCGATCGGCATCCTCGCCGCGGTAGTTCAGCGGCAGGTCCAGGTAGGCCAGCTCGGAGTCGGGCAGCGGCAGGCGCACCTCGGCAGCGTCCACGGAGTACAGCGTCGCCACCGCCGTTCCCCGGGTCACGTACTGACCCACATCCACGCGCTTGTCGCGCACCCGCCCGGCATACGGTGCCTTGACCACGGTGCGTTCGAGATCGCGCTGTGCTTGCTCCACCCCCGCCGACGCCGCCTGCAGCGCGGCATGGGCATCCTCCAGCTGGAGCTGGCGCAGCGTGAGTGGCGTGGCCTCGCCGCTGCCCAGTTCCACCCACTCGCGCCGTGCCACCTCGGCCTCTGCTTCCTCCTGTGCCAACCGCAGCCGCGCCTGCGCCACCCGGGAGCGCGCCTGCACCAGCGCCTGGCGGTAATCGTACGGATCGATCTCCAGCAAGCTGTCACCGGCTTCGAAGAACCCACCCACCACGAATGCCGGCGAGACACGCAGCACGCGGCCCGAGACCTCCGGGACCAGCCGGCTCTCGGTGCGCGGAGCCACGGTCCCCTGGCTTCGTATCGTGAGCTGGACGTCCTGCAGTTCCACCTTGTGGACCCGCACCAGCGGCGGCTTGAACTCGGGCGCTCGTCTCTCCGGCGCCGGTTTGGAGACGAAGATGGCGAACGCGCCGAGCCCGGCGGCAAGGAGGATCAGAAGCGGAAGGACATAGCGAGTGAGGGTGCTCATGGATGAGACTCTCCGCGATCCAGGCGCGAGGCCACGGCCTTCACCTCGCGCCCTGGTGTCGGAATGGTGTCCGGGCGCTGGAAGCCACCTCCCAGCGCCAGGTAGAGATCGACACGGTTCTCCAGGCGCTTCTGATACGCCGCGATGTGCGCCGACTGGCTGTTGAACTCACGCCGCTGCGCGTCGAGCACGGTGACGTAGTCCTCCAGTCCGGAGCGGTAGCGGTCCTCGGCCAGCTGGGTGGCCGCTGCGGAATGCCGCGCGGACTCGGCCAGCCGCTCCACCTCCCGGGACAGATGTTCGTCGGCGGCCAGCGCGGTCTCCACCTCCGCGTACGCCCGCAGCGCGGCGGCGGCGTAGGACTGCAGGGCCTCCTCCGCCCCTGCACGGGCGCGATCCACACCGGCGCGCAGCCGTCCGCCCTGGAACACCGGCTGCAACAGGTTGGCGGCAATGCTCCAGACGCGGAAATCGTAGTCCACCAGATCGCTGAGCGCCTGGCTGGCCGTGCCGCCGGAACCGGTGAGGACGAGGCGCGGATAGAGCGAACGCCTGGCCACGACGAAGCGCTCGTCGGCGGCGGCCAGACGGCGCTCGGCGGCCACCAGGTCCGGGCGGCGACCCACCAACTCGGCGGGCAGGCCGCCTGGAATGGCGGCCGGCGCGTCGGGCAACGTCGCGGGCGGCTGCATCCGCCGTGCCGGGTAGCGACCCAGGAGGATCTCCAGCTGCCGCAGCGCTGCATCCTGTTGGCGCTGCCGCACCTCCACCAGCGCCTCGGCACTGGCGAGGTTGGCGAGAGACAGCCGGACGTCCAGGGGCGATCGCAGTCCGCGTCGATAGCGCTGGTTCACCTGCTCGTACGCGGCGCGCCAGCTGTCCACGGTGCGCCGCGCCAGACCCAGCTGCTGTCCGATCTCGGCGGCGGCCAGCCAGGCCTTCACCGTCTGGCCGGACAGGGAGAGTTGCGCCGCGTGGTAGTCGGCGTCAGCGGCCTGTGCATCGGCCACGGCGGCGCGGGTGGAGGCGCGCAGGCGACCCCACAGGTCGGCCTCCCAGGAGATGTCCACGGATGCGCCAAGATTGGTGGACCGGCTGATGAGTATTTCCTTGTCGCCGCCGGGCACCGGAAGTCCGATGAAACTCTGGCGACGACGCGCAGCGCTCACGCCCACGCCCGCCGCAGGCTTGAGGTCCGCGCCGGCGATGCGCGCCTCCGCCAGGGCGCGATCCAGCCGCGCGGCAGCGGCGCGTAGATCCTGGTTGTGCTCCAGTGCCGCCAACACCGCCTGCGACAACGCCGCGTTGCCGAAGTCCTCCCACCAGGCGGCGGGCACCTGCGGCGCATGCGGCGGCGCCGCCTCGAACCGCGGAGGAACTTCGACCTGCTCCGGAGAGGTGCGGAGCAGCGGGGCACCTGCGCACCCGGTCACCAGCAACAAGGACAGGACCAGAGCGAGCGTTCTCACCGCAGAGCTCCTTCCTCGTCCTCGGACACGGGTGCCGACATGCCGGCGGTGCAGAACGCCACCATGGCCCGCAGGAGCTTGTCCGGGTCGGCCTCCACCGGGGTGTCTCCGCCCAGCATGGCAGCACACTGATCGTGCCGCCCCCAGGACAGCAGGTGCGCCATGCTTCCCACCAGGCAGTGGAACTTCCAGTGCAGTTCCTCGTCGCCCATCTCCGGCCGGGCACGCCGGAAGGCGGCCATGAAACGCTGCACCACCTGCTGGAATAGCGGCAGGAACACCGCCCGCACCTGCGGATTGGCCTCCGAGTGCGCCCGGCTGGCCAGCCGGACGAACTGCTCGCCGGACGCGCCGAGCCGACGAATCTCCCGCAGGGGAGGCTCCAGGAAGGCTCGCAGCACCACCCTCATGCCGGGCGGTTGTTCGTCGGAGTCGCCCTCCAGCCGGTCCAGAAGTTCGATGCGCCGGCGGTTGATGGGTTCCAGCCGCCGGGCGAGAACGGCCTGCAGCAGCGCCTCCTTGGAGCCGAAGTAGTAGTGAATCGCCGCCAGGTTGACCCCCGCCCCGGCGGTGATGCCGCGCAGGGACGTGCCATCGAAACCCTTATCCGCAAAGAGCTTTTCCGCGCTATTGAGGATCAGCTCCTTGGTATCTCCCGCCCTCGCCGGCTCCGCTTGAGTGCTCACCTGCATCTCCATTCAAACGTCTGATTTAATCATACGTCTGAATTTAGGGAAAGTAAAGTCTCCTTCGTGTAGGGTGTGTGGGCTGGCTCCACGGGACAGGTGCAGACAAGTAATGAGCAAGATCCGCAATTTCTCCATCATCGCGCACATCGACCACGGCAAATCCACGCTGGCGGATCGTCTCATCCAGCATTGCGGCGCTGTGGACGAGCGCAAGTTCCGCGATCAGATCCTCGACTCCATGGACATCGAGCGGGAGCGCGGCATCACCATCAAGAGCAACTCCATCGCACTGAGCTACCAGGCTGCCGACGGGGAGACCTACGACCTGAACCTCATCGATACGCCTGGCCATGTGGACTTCTCCCATGAGGTGCGACGCTCGCTCATGTCGTGCGAGGGCGCGCTGCTGCTCATCGACGCGTCGCAGGGAGTGGAGGCCCAGACCGTGGCCAACATGTACCTGGCCATGGAATTCGACCTGGAAATCGTGCCTGTGATCAACAAGATCGACCTTCCGTCGGCTGACATCGAACGGGTCAAGGAGGAGATCGAGGAGGACCTGGGGCTGGACTCGTCGGACGCCGTGTGCTGCTCGGCCAAGGAGAATACCGGCATCGAGGAGATCCTGGAGGCCATCGTCCACCGGCTGCCGGCGCCGGACACCGATGTCGACGCCCCGACACGGGCACTGCTGTTCGACGCCCAGTACGATACCTACCGCGGGGTGGTGCTGTTCTGCCGGGTCAAGGAAGGCCTGTTGAAGGCCGGACAGCGGCTGCGGTTCATGAACAGCGGCAAGGAGTATAACGTGGAGGAGGTGGGCCGCCTGGGACTGACGCGGCTGCCGGGAAAGGAGTTGCCGGCCGGTTCCGTGGGGTATGTGCTGGCAGGGATCAAGGCGGTGCGCGACATCACCGTGGGCGACACCATCACCGACGCCGCTCGCCCCGCCGAGGAGCCGCTGCCGGGCTACAAGGAGGCCAAGCCCGTGGTGTTCTCGTCCCTCTATCCCATATCGTCGGACGACTACCCCGAGCTGGTCAAGGCGCTGGACAAGCTGGTGCTCAACGACGCGGCCCTGACCTTCGAGAAGGATTCCTCCGTTGCGCTGGGCCACGGCTTTCGCTGCGGCTTCCTGGGCCTCCTGCACCTGGAAGTGGTGCAGGAGCGCCTGTACCGCGAGTACGATCTCTCGCTGTTGCTCTCCGCACCGTCGGTGCGCTACTTGATCCATCTGCAGAAGGGCAAGACGATGTGGGTGGACAATCCGAGCTACTATCCCGACCCCACGTTCATCGAAGGCGCCGAGGAGCCCTTCATCAAGGCCTCGGTGATGATCCCCGAGCGCTACATCGGCCCCGTGATGGAACTATGCCGGGAACGGCGGGGCCTCGACGTCAAGTTCAGCTACCTGGCCGCCGGCCGCGTGGAGATGACCGCGGAGCTTCCCCTGGCCGAGGTCCTGTTCGACTTCTACGACCGGCTCAAGTCCATCACGCAGGGTTATGGATCGTTCGACTACGAGATGATGGACTACCGTGAGACGGATCTGGTCAAGGTAGATATCCTGGTGAACAGTGAGCCGGTGGACGCCCTGTCACAGCTCGTGCACCGCGACAAGGCCCGCAAGCGAGCACTGCACTACTGCGAGCGCCTGGCCAAGATCATCCCGAAGCAGCAGTTCAAGGTGGCCATCCAGGGAGCCATCGGCGGCAAGATCATCGCCCGGAACAACATCCAGGCGCTGCGCAAGGACGTCACCGCCAAGTGCTACGGCGGCGACATCACGCGCAAACGCAAGTTGCTGGAGAAGCAGAAGGAAGGCAAGAAACGCATGAAGACCGTTGGATCGGTGGAGATCCCGCAGGAAGCGTTCATGGCCGTCCTCAAGATGGATCCCAATTGACGCCTGCCGGACTTTACCTGCACGTTCCGTTCTGCGCCCGCATCTGTCCCTACTGCGACTTCGCCGTCCTTACCGGAGATCGGGAGCGCCGCCGTACCTTCGTCGAGCACCTGCTGGCGGAGATCGATCTACATGCCGATAGCCCGCTGGAGTTCGACACCATCTACTTCGGCGGTGGAACGCCGTCCTGTCTGGAGCCGGAGGATCTGGCGCGCATCGTCCATCGTGCCCGGACGCGGCTGCACACGGCTGCCGACACGCGCATCTTCCTGGAGGCCAATCCCGAGGACGTCTCACCCGAGTCCGTGGCCGCCTGGCGGCAACTCGGAGTCGACACGCTGAGCCTGGGGATCCAGGCGTTGAACCGCGAAGGGTTGAAATTCCTGGGGAGACTGCACGATCCGGGTTCTGCCGAACGGTCGGTGACGCTGAGTCGTGAAGCCGGATTCCGGACGGTCTCCATGGATCTGATCTACGGCCTTCCCGGGCAATCAGCCGCCGACTGGCAGGACGAACTGGACCGTGCGCTGGCATTGCAACCGGATCACATCAGTTGTTACCAGCTCACCATTCATAGGGGGACCCGGTTCGGGGTCATGGAGAAGCGCGGCACGCTGACACAGCTGTCGCCCGACGCCCAGGGGGAGCTGTTCCACTTGACGCATCGGCACCTCAACGCGTCAGGCATGCAGGGCTACGAGGTCTCCCAGTTTGCAGCAACAGTGAAGCATCGCTCGCGCCACAACCAGAAGTACTGGGACCATTCACCCTACCTGGGGCTGGGACCCTCGGCGCACTCCTACTCGGAGGGCCGGCGCTGGTGGAACTTCCGCAACACCAGCACCTGGCAAGAGAAGATCGCTGCGGGCGTCCGTCCGGTGGAGGAAATGGAGACGCTGGATGCGCAGGCCCTCACCCTGGAGGCGATGATGACGGGCTTTCGCACCTACGCCGGCGTCGACCTGGAACAGATCCGCCGCCGCTGGGGGATGGACCTGCGCGCCACCAACGCCGATCATATCCGGCGACTGGCAGGCGAGGGCCTGGTGACCGTGCATGGGGATCGGCTCAGCCCGACCCGGGACGGACTGGCAGTGGCCGATAGCCTGGTGCGAAGCTTCGACCTCAGCTGAGGACCTGGAGGGCCGGTAGGAAAGTCACGGACAGCCCGCCGGTTGTGCGGATCCCGCACCGTCGGTGTCGGAGGGCCGCGGCCCGAAAGACCCCTCGTAGCCGAAGCGCTCCGCCACCACCACCCAGTGGCCCTCGAGGATCAACCCCGGACCGATCGGTGTCCAGCGCACCGTATCGGGACCGATGGGGGTCCAGGTGCCCAGGGTCTGGGAAGCCAGATCGCAGAACTTGTGGGTCCAGTCCCCGGCGAGGACCTCGGCCGCAGTGTCCGCGTGGTACAGGTGGTACACCACGTAGGGCTCCGACAATAACTCGAACTCGATGGTGCCGGCGGCGTCCAGCCCCATGCGCAACGGCACCGGGGTTGCCGCGGCGCTGACCTCCGGCGGCGTGCAGGCCTGGCAGGCGACGGGATGGGGTTCGGACCCGAAGCAACCGCTGACGCCTTCCACCGTCACCGTGTAGGTCCTGCCGCAGGCCTCCAGCCCCAGCGCGAGCACTTGCGAGGTCCCCACCACCGCGGCCAGGTCATCCTCCCATGAGTAGGAGACAAAGCCCGCGCCGGCATCCAGATCGACGCTGCCTCCTTCGGTGCACAACAGACCGGGGGTCTGCACGATGGCGGGCGTCGGCGCGGGCAGGACGTTCACCGTGGCCGTTGCCGTATCCGCTGCCAGCGTGGAGGCGTCGCGCGCATCCACCTGGTACACCGTGGTCACCGCGGGAAACACCACCGCATCCACGTCGGTGGACCAGTCCTGGACCAGGCCTCCGTTGGAGAAACGGTACTCCAGCGTTCCACTGCAGTCGCTTCCCAGCTCGAAGGACCCGTCTCCCGAGAGCGTCGAGGGTGTCCCGCCGCACACCAGCCCGGGTGTGGCCGTGGCCTGGGCGGACACCGTGCATGGCACCGGATTGCACGTCACCGAGAGCACGCCGTCCACGCTCAGGGACCAGTTGTTGAGCTGCCCGACGTTGGCGTTGGCCGCGTCCACCACCTTGAGGGTCCACGTGCCGGCCACGTTCTCGCCGTCGAAGTCCGACATGGAACCCGGACCGTCGGGTGCGGTGAACAGATCGTAGGTGGTCATGATGTCATCGTTGTTGTCGCCGCTGCGATCGTGCAGACGAACCGTGGTGCCGCCGGGTGACGTGAGGTCCACCTCCAGGTCACCGATGCGGGGGTGTGTGATGTTCACCGCCACCTGGATGTCCTCGATGGTGAACCCACCGAACACCGCGATGGTGGACTCCACGCCGGCAGGATCGTTGTCCGGAATGGCCGGGGACCCACCCATGGAGAGATAGACTTCCGAAGGATCCACGATGAGCCCCACGTCCTGCTGGA
>SMVA01115992.1_pt1 | contig 13325 bp, 11 predicted proteins | sample 2456451 | NCBI WGS metagenome assembly SMVA01 (sample SAMN11095933, study PRJNA526329) | marine sediment metagenome | biome: Marine sediment; feature: Surficial sediment; material: Deep marine sediment; isolation source: Hadal surficial sediment | place: Pacific Ocean | collected 2014-05 | depth...
AAGCGAAGCGATTCGCAGACCCCAGGATCGAGCTGTATCAACGGCCGAGATGGTATCTGCCGTTTCTCCGCTCTGGCTAATGGCGAGAATAAGGTCACCCGCTTCGAACATTGTGGACACCGAATCTATCTCATAGGCCGGCACGGCCAACGCCCTGACGCCGCCAATTACCCGCAGTAACCAGGCTATCTGGATAGAGGTGAAGTAGGCTCCACCAGCACCTGTTACAAGTATGCTTCTGCCACTGCCGCAGATGTCTGACAATCGGCTGATTTCTGTTGCATCTACATTTACCTGCCGGGCGATACTCTGCCATTGCTCCATGATCTCCTTTAGCATGTAGTGAGCATAGTCATCCTTACCTGTTTCTGATTCAGGGAGCTCTATAATTTCCCACTTGACCTGCTGAACCTGGCCCCGGTTATTAAACACCTCCACACCGGCTCCCTTTATCCTTACGATGGAGCCTTCTCCCAGAGCAAAACACCGATCTGTCTGTTGCGAGAAGCTCAAAACATCAGAGGCGAGAAAATATTGTCCATCCCCTTGCCCAAGCACCAGTGGCGAGCCCTCTCTGAAGCCCAGCATCTCACCATCTGAAAATAACACCACAATGGTATTCCTGCCTTCGAGTTCTGAGATTACTGACCTGAAGGCTTCAAGGCGCGATGGAAGATCACAAAGCGCAGATTCCAAAAGCCTGACGATGACTTCTGTATCAGTTTCACTCAGATAGATGACATCGCCAATTGCCGCCTTCAGCTGCTGATGATTCTCCACAATGCCATTATGAGCCAGCGAAAATTCCATTGTCCGCGCTGTATGAGGATGGCAGTTTTCCAGGCTAACACCACCATGGGTTGCCCATCTGGTATGCCCGAGTACCGCTGTGCATTCAGGTAATGGATCCGTGAACTCTTCGAGAGAATCAATACTTCGCCGAGTCTGAATTGCTTGATTTCTCCCATCAACCCAGGCAAACCCATAACTGTCATAGCCACGATATTGCATACGCTTGAGTCCCCTGACAGCTATTTCTCCGACATCTTCCCCGACACACGCCATTATTCCACACATTGTCATACCTCGTTTGACATACTTGCTCAAAGCGGCACAATACATGTAATAAACTGGCAACAGCAATATACTTTGTCATCAATTAATTGACTATATATGATAATACACGAAACACTGAGGCACCTGGGTCTGACAGATCGCCAGACAGACATCTACCTGACACTGCTTAAGCAGGGACCCGGCTCTATTCGGGATATCGCATCAGGGGCTGGAATCAACCGCGGCACGACTTATGAAGAGCTAAAAAAACTTAAGGCTCGGTCGCTTGTAAGCTATTTTCCAAAGGGCAAGCGAAAGTTTTTTTGCGCCGAATCTCCTGACCAGCTTGTGAAGATCGCGGAAGCCAAGCAAGAAGCGCTGGTACAGGCTACAGACATATTGCGTTATGACCTTCTGCCAGATCTAAATAACCTCGCACCTGACTTGACGACGACAAATGTACATCACTATGAGGGAGATGACGGGATAGAATTCGTCCTCAAAGATATTCTGAATACCGTTGAATCATCGAAGGAAAAACTCTATCGGGTTTACTCTTCCAAACAGATTCGAAAATACCTCTACCGCCCCTTCCCAACCTTTACCCGGCAGCGGGTAAAAAAGGGGATATCAGTGAACGTCATCGCCATCGGTGATGGCGGAGAGGATGCTCCCCTGGCTGACAGAAAATGGATCGAGGTGGGTGAAGGCAGTACTGCGGCAAGCTATGTTGCAATCTATCCACCTAAAGTCGCCATGATCTCTCTCGTAAAGGGTGACTACCCGGTAGCCATACTACTGGAATCAGATGCTATTGCACTGGTCATGCAAATCTCATTCGACACCCTCTGGAACAGGCTCTAACTACCAGTGACCATGGGTTTTGAGGCACTCCCCCAGGCACTATCTGTAATCATTGCGTATCATCCCGCTAAAGTGCAAACTGCCGTAAGACCCAAGTCCCTGTGGGAGTTGTGCAAGTGTCCAAGACAAAAATTTCTGATTTCATGGTTGAAAACCCGGTTTCAGTTCGCCCTGATATGGATGTATATCAGGCATCCCAGGAAATTCTGGCGAACCAGGTCTCGGGAGCGACCGTCGTAGACGAAAACGGCAAACTGGTTGGTATGCTATCTGAACTCGACTGTTTGCAGGCCATTGTGAACAGCGTCTACAATGGCGCCGATCCTGGTGGGGCACTGGTTGGCGATATCATGACGGCCGATGTGGAAGTCAACGACCCTGATGAAGGAATCCTCGCAGTAGCAACATCCATGCTCGACCATAAACATCGGCGACGCCCGATTGTGAAGGATGGCGCGCTTCTGGGCCAGCTGACCTGCAGGCAGATCTTGAAAGCTGTCACTGATTACGCCGAAGATGAACATCCTGAAGACCTGGGACGCTAGATCGACGAAATGTCAATTCATTTACATTTGGTCCTCACATCAGGCATATTCCCCTGAATTGAAAAACTTTTCCTTGTATCCTACGCAATATGAGTGAACTACTCACAAAACTTGAGAATGCCCTGGAAGAAGTTGAATCACAGCTTCTTGCAGAATTTGAGCGCATTCGTAAGACCCTGTCGGCTGAGGCTTACAGCCCGATTGACCCCGGCGTCAAAACGGCACTCAATGAGGTTGTCATTCATCTCTGGCAAGAACTCGAACATAGTGGCGATGAAAGTAATTTGACATTGCGTACAGAACACCACGAAGCGGTGGCTGACCGAATCATCGTCATTAAAAAACTTCTCGACGCTCGTATTCCCACAGCCTACCTGCAAGAGGCTGAAGATCAACTAGGCAGCGCAAGACCTACCCATGACCCGGCGACAAAAACACCAACTGAAAAGCAAACACAAAAGCCCAAAATCATCATTGATGAAAAGAAGGGTTTACTCGAATCTATTCGGGATTTTCTCGGTAAAAAGACCAGCGAACCCCAGGACGGTATCCGGGTTAATGATCAGGGTTCGAACGAACAAGATGCTGTCAGTGTCTATAACGATGATGGTGTCTATGCACCAGGTAAAAAATTAGCCGAGATCGCAGGACGATTTAAAACCTCAGGTGACGACAGGGAAATGATGAACGCTGTCATCAGAGGCAAAGCTGTATTTGAGTCACGTGATGTCTCAGAAGTTCTGACCGAAAAAGAAGTCGAGGAAAATTCAGCTGATCCACAAATAACCGGCGCTTCTGTGTTTGATTCGAGAGAACTCAGCAATCGGAAACATGAACCGGCAACAAATGACTCCGAGATTGCTAAAACACCCGATGCTATTCGTCGAAAACTGGGGAAGGCGACCAGACGGTCAAACGGAGCCTCAACATTTGGAGCCCGTGACTTGTCGAACGCCCCACCACCGGTGGCTGTAAAAGCCGAACCGAAAATCGAGAAGCCGAAAAAGAAGAAAAGCGTTGCTCAAACCCCGGAAGAGATACGTAAAAAACTTGAAGCACGCCAGTCTGATTCAACATTCGACGGCAAGGCCTCATTTAATTCTAAAGAAATAAAACATGCCGCCCCACAAGAATTTCGTGCCAGGCCAGAGAAGAAGAAAACCCCGGAACCTGAAACACCCGTTGAACGACCCACCGGGAAAGCCGTATTCAAGGTTAAAGATCTAACTAAAAGCCCCACAGACAAATAGCAGATATTAATCTAATTTTCCCAGATAACGTCGTTCAAGGTGCCCTATAAAATAATCTGCATTCAACGATTCTCCCGTGGCACTAGTCAGCAATTCATCAAAATTCAGAAATTTCCCTTTGCTGTGAATGTTTTCACGCAACCAATGTAACAATGGTGCGAAATTCCCCTCGCGAATACTGCCTAATACTTCTGGCACCTGATCATTCACCGCTGAAAACAATTGAGCAGCCGTCATTGCCCCCAGGGAATAGGTCGGGAAATACCCAAATAAAGCAGCGGGCCAATGCACATCCTGCATGCAACCATCAGCATAGTTATCAATAGTCGATATGGACAAATATTCGTTCATCTTGGCGTTCCACATCTCTGGCAGGTCACAGACTTCGGCCTTACTTTCAATAAGATCTTTCTCAATTTCATATCTCAAAATCACATGCAGGGGATAGGTTGCCTCATCGGCATCAACACGAATAAACCCACGCTCAACACGCGTATACAGACGATGTAGATTGTCAACACTCCATGCCGGGTCATTACTTTCGCGACCCAGAAAAATGTTCTGCGCGATAGGTGTCATATATTGCAGAAACTCACGAGAACGACATGCCTGCATCTCCATCAGTAACGACTGGCTTTCATGTGTCCCGGCACTAAGTGCCCTGCCCACAGGAAAGTCTCTCCAGGCCTTTGGCAGACCCTGTTCGTACATGGCATGACCGGATTCATGAATGACACCCATCAAGGACTGGATAAACGTATCGTCAAAATAACGGGTTGTAATTCTCACATCGTCGGGCACACCACCACAAAACGGATGGTGACTGATATCCAGCCGACCATGCTTAAAATCAAAGCCGAGAGTTTTCATGATGGCCATGCCCAGTTCCTTTTGCTTCTCTATTGGGAACCTTGACCCAACAGAAATAACCGGGTCACTGGCCTGATGATCTAATACTTCGCCAATGAAACCCGGCAAGAACTGTTTAAGCCTGGCAAACAACACATCCAGTTTTGCGCAAGTCATATCCGGTTCGTATACATCCAACATGGAGTCGTACAGGGACATCCCAGTGGATGCTGCCCTCATCGAAGCCTCCTGGCGAACCAGTGAAATCACCTCACCCAGGAGCGGCTCCATTTCCTGCCAATTATTGTCAGGTCTTAATATCCGCCAGGCCTGTTCGCAGCGAGAAGAAGTACGGCTCAGTTCACCAACCAATTCCGGTGACAGGCAGGTAGCCTCTCGATACTGTCGTGCTATTTCCCTGACACTGGCTCTTTGCTCTGGCTCAAGCTGTTCATCACTCGATTTATCAATCCATTCAGCAATTCGAGGATCAGTTTTAAGTTCATGAATCAGAACTCCGAGCGTCGCCATTGCTTCACCACGAGCTTCACCGCCACCGACTGGCATCATCGAGGCTTCATCCCAGGAACTGATGGATTGGACATGTTCAAGGTGGGATATTTTTTTAAATTGTTCGGATAGATTCTGGTAGGAAGACATCAATTGGACCCCAGCTCTGAGGAAGCAGATGGTAATTGATTGTCCCGTGACAAGCCATGGTATGCTTTTGCTTATCACAACTCTCCAGGGCGAATTTACAAATGGCCGTGAAATCAGTCAGCCGCTTAATTACTGATAACGCAACTGCTGACCCTGATATACCGGCTATTACTCACGAAGGTACAACCGTCACCCGGCAGGAACTGGATCTTCGTACGAACCGGCTTGCCAGGGAGTACCAACGACTTGGTGTGCACGAAGGTGACATGGTGACGATTGCCTTACCTAATTCAATCGAGTTCTATGAGTCATGCATTGCAGTCTGGAAACTCGGTGCAACGCCCCAACCTATATCAGCCAGATTACCGACAATCGAGCAAGAGGCAATAGTTGAGCTTGCCAACCCGGCCATCGTTGTTGGTGGAGAGCCAGGATCTCATGGAGAAAGAATTGTCCTGCCAGTTGGTCATACTCCTGTTGATTCCCTCTCGTTCGATCCCCTGCCTGACAGAACAGCCAGATACTGGAAAGCACCAACTTCCGGAGGCTCTACCGGCCGCCCGAAAATTATTGTCTCAGAAAACCCGGGAGCCTTCGATTTCGATATCGCACTTCCTCTTCGACAGCAAAGAGACAGGGCTCAACTCGTCACGGGACCGCTATACCACAATGGTCCATTTTCCTTCTCAATGAATGGACTGTACCTGGGGAATCACATTATCGTCATGACACGTTTTGACTCGGAACAAACCCTGCAGCTGATTGAACAGTACAAAATAGATTGGTTGATGATGGTGCCGACGATGATGCTACGCATTTGGAAGCTGCCGGAAGCAACCCGAAATCAATACGATCTTTCATCTCTCAGGGTCATGCTACACCTGGCAGCACCCTGCCCTCCCTGGTTGAAAGAAGAGTGGATCAACTGGCTTGGGGGTGATCGTGTCCACGAACTTTTCGGTGGAACCGAGGGGACAGGTGCGACATGGATAACCGGGGATGAGTGGATGAGCCATAAAGGTTCAGTTGGCAAACTAATGGGTAACAGTAAGGTGAAGGTTGTAGATGAAGAAGGTGCTGAGCTGCCGGTGGGAGAAATTGGCGAAATTTTTCTCTTACCCGAGGGCGGTCGTGGTAGCACCTACCATTACATCGGAGCTGCTTCAGAAGCCATCGAGGGTGGCTGGGAATCCCTTGGTGATCTTGGCTATGTCGATGATGAAGGATACATTTATCTTACCGACAGAAAGACGGACATGATTTTAAGCGGCGGCGCGAATATATATCCCGCTGAGGTTGAGGCTGCTATTGATGCACATCCAGGCGTCAGGTCCAGCGCTGTCATCGGCCTGCCGGATGAAGACCTGGGTCAGGCTGTACATGGTATTGTCGATGCACCGGACGGTGTCACAGAAGCAGAACTTCTTGAATTCCTGGCAGACCTGTTGGCCCGCTACAAGATTCCCAGAACTATAGAATTTGTAGACAATCCACTCCGGGATGACGCCGGTAAAACCAGGCGTTCCGCGCTGCTAAAAGAAAGAACACCCTAAAACAACTTATTCCCTGACAAGATCTACGTTGGCAGGGATTGCAATGCAGGGTTCTTCTCATCCAGATGAGAAGAATCATTAAAACCTCTGATGAGCACCCTGCCTTCAATCATTACAATATGGCTAATGGAACCATTGTCCGCGCCGCTGAAAGCAAAGGGTGTGGCACCTGTTGCGCTGGCCAGGATATGGCCAATTACGCCTCCATGAACCACAGCCACGACCAGCTGGTTGGGATGATTAGCGGCTATCCCAGCCAGACCCCGCTGGATACGTTCTTCAAGTTTCTCTCTTGATTCAGCCCCTGGTATCACATCCCAGCGCTCTTCTTCCTGCATTCTTAAATAGATCGGATCCTGCTCATGAACCTTGATCCTGAACACACCACCTTCCCATTCACCCAGGTGGACTTCCCTTAAGTCTGCTTCAATTCTTGAACTAACGCCAAGGTGTTCACACAAGGGAGCCGCCGTTTCCTGTGTTCTTTTCAAGTTGGTGACATAGACTGCATCGATGGGTAAATGCCTTAATCGTTCACCGACTTTTACCGCCTGTTCCCGACCGGTCTCCGCCAGAGCGGGATCACCCTGACCATCAACCAGCGGAAATGGTATTCCCGCTATTGCGGCCTGTGATTCTCCATGCCTCACCAACAATATTTCAGTGGCGCCTGCAGGTCTTTCGAATCGATGTTGCTTGTATTCCTTCAATTTCTACACTCATGGGATGTTCAACTTCCCATGATAGCGGAAAAGATAACCGTTAACAGTTGGCTACATGGCCACACTTAGCAGATAAATCCTCTTACCTGAAATACCATTAGCGCTCGGCATATTAATGCTTGCTTTGTTCTTCTGGTCAATCATAACCAATGCCAGGCTTTCACCATCGTTTGTTCTATCGACACCCTCAATCCCTTCCTTGTAGAAAACCACGTAAGCTGTCGCATTAAGTTTGGTCCGCCTGCCAACATTTTTAGACTCGCCCTTATAGTTGACCCGTGCTGCAACTTCAACAGCTAGCTGTTCCCACCTATCATCGGGGAAAGATTTTTTCGACTTCACGCGACTGAATTTAAAGCTATCATCACGTTTTTGTTTTCCTGAAATCTGATAGAAACCATCATATTCCGCAGATAGTATTGCCTCTGCCATACCAGGCGCCATCTTTTCCCTGATTGCTTTGGAAATCGACCGGTTGTCTGCAACAGTTTTACCACTGTCCGAGATAGCCCATGAAGGACCGGACAGAAGCAGGATTGTAGCTATTAAAAATATTCTCATGATAAATGTCTCTGTTATTTGTAACTCGTTTGGCTGTTTAAGAAAACTGTTTCTCGTTACTTACCCTTTATGACGACATAGCTTAAGAAATGGTTTGAAAAAAATCGGGAAATTGAGTTGAATTGACTCGAAGAAGGGATAAAGCGAACAATCTTTTGAAATTTCGAGACAAAACCGCTATTTCCCATTGCACTATCGATTGAGAACAGGACTTACGATGATTGAAAAAACCATAAATAACTGGCACTTATATATGAAAGGCCAGTTTCCTGGCGGATTAGACGAATTATTAGCAGACGATGTCGTATTTTATTCACCCATAGTCTTCACACCACAAAAAGGCAAAGAAATTACAAAGCTGTATCTAGGCGCCGCTGGAAATACGTTTAGTGAAGGCAGTAAGGAGAAATCCCCTGGTAGTTCCAATTCGAATTTCAAGTACTTAAAAGAAGTACTTTCAGGCAATCATGCAGTACTGGAATTTGAATCTGAAGTCGACGGTAAATACATTAACGGTGTTGATATCATTACCTGCAATGATGAGGGCAAGATATCTGAGTTCAAGGTGATGATCCGGCCGCTACAAGGCGTTAATGTCATGCATAAACAAATGAAAGCCATGCTGGAAAAGATGCAAAGCCGTGTCTCGGAAACCTCTGATTAGGTGGATATATTTGTCAGGGCCATTCTTTAAGAGAAGGAAAAGGCGCACGAAGGAAATTCGTTAACATGATGTAAGTTTTGATTACGACTCTAGCGTCGACATGGTGTAAATAGTGATGCGGCATACCGACCTTAACCAAACGTTCCCTGGGCTTTTTTCTCAGGAATAGATTGCCTGAGCAATCCCAGCCCCATCATTGCCATCACAATCGAAACCAGCGGATTCAGGTAGTTAAGAAACGCGTATGGCGCATATTCCAGAACCGGCACCCCTAGCGTAACAGCATAAAATGCACCGGCCGTAGTCCAGGGTATCAACCCAGTAGTCAATGTTGAGCCTTCCTCTACTGAGCGGGATAACATGTTCGCCTTCAAGCCAATCTCCTCATAGGACTTCCTGAATAGCTGGCAGTTGAGGATAATACTGATATACGCTTCCCCCATAGCGAGGTTACCCATAAATCCGGCGCTGATCGTCACTGCAATAAGGGTGGACACCCTTTTCAACCGTCCGATGACAGCGGACAATAGCGCAGAGAGAAAACCTGCTTCAAACAGCACACCACCCATTGCCAATGCCATGACGGACAACAACAGAGTCCAGCTCATACTGCTAATACCGCCACGACCCAGTAATGCATCAATACTCTCGATCCCGGTTGAGCCACTGGTATTCGACCACAAAGCGTTCGAAACCGAAACAAAATCCGATCCCTGATATAAAACAGCAATCGCACAGGCAACCAAGATACTGCTGCCCATTGATACTTGTGGTGAAAATTTCCGCATACTCAACACCAACATCACTAACAGGGGAATCAGCGTAACAACCGGGTTAATTCCATAGTTCGCTTCCAAAGCGGTTTGTATGTTGCTGATTTCAATCTCTGGGAGACTCTTCTCCGAAAACTGCCAGCCAAAATAGAGCATGATAAAAATAACCAGCACCAAGGTAGGAACCGTGGTGTACAGCATTGATTTTATGTGGCTATATAAATCCGTCTCTGCACTCATTGCAGCAAGGTTTGTGGTATCTGATATAGGAGAGAGCTTGTCGCCAAACGTTGCCCCGGAGATAATCATTCCTGCAACAATAGGCAGAGGTATTTCCATTGCCCCGCCTATTCCTATGAAGACAACTCCAAGCGTACCCGCAGTACCCCATGATGTCCCGGTTACCACCGACATTAAACAGCACAGGAGCAACCCGGTTACCAGGAAGAAAGTCGGCTCCAACAACTCCAGTCCGTAATAAATTAGCGTGACGATCGTGCCACTTTGCATATAACTTGCGATGACCATGCCAATCAGGAAGAAAATGAAGATTGCCGGTAACGCCCGGGTAATCGCCTTACCCATCATGGCTTGTATATCCGGATAGGAGTACCCGAGCAGGCTGGCATTCAGGGTTACCCACACAAGACAATAGAAAATGATGCTGTGAAGGCTGATTTCTAAAAGAAATAAGCCAGTTGATATCATTAATACAACGATACCGAAACACAGTATGGAATGGAAAAGAGAGGGTGTTTTTACCATAGTTTTTCCACTCATCCCAAGAGTTTCAGACATTAACGATTACTGTTCACGACAACTAGTCTGCTTCAGCTGGTATCTTGACCCATCTGTATCAAAAAGCAGCACACAGTGCGAATTGTTCATTACCAATCTGAACTGTGCCGGGGATTGTGCAACACGCCTGCCATCTCGTTCACCTTTCAAATTCTGGATTCGTCTAATTTCTATGACCAGTAAATTAGTTCTGGTCAATGCATCATGAGAAAGCATAACAGGTGATTGGTTTAACACACTGGAAACTATCTCAACCAGCTCGCCATGGCTTGCCACTGTCGGCTTGTCGATTAGTGCTGGAACATCATCTTCCGGTTTCTGTGTTACACAGGAAACCAGTGCGACAGTAAAAAGTACGATGATGACTGCTCTAAACACTGGCCTACTGCCTCACTATTCTATTTTGCAACCACACCGGTTTTGATACTCGACCATCCACAGCCGCAAGCGGATTTAGAGATGCGCGACTGGTAATCGTTGCCGATGGACAGCTTCCGTCAATCCGGTAGGCAAGCGCGGCAGCAAATCGAGCTTCTTCTGGATCACCAAGTTGATGAAGAAAATCATCCGGGACCGAGCATCCGGGAACACTGGTTCCTTCTGTCACCGCAACATTGGCCGGAGAAAACCCGTCGGTGTAGTCGCCAAATCCCTTCGCATTTACACCCTTGAACTGGATACTGAAATAAGTAATGCCACAATTATCAAATGGATAGAAACCGTATGGCTTGCCACAGGTAGTTGAACCAATCTGGATTACGCCCACATCAACCCCGCGCAGACCATTAATGATCGATTCGCTGGCTGAACATGTTCCTGGTCCGGTAATGATGAACACCCTTGATAAATTCAGGTCCGGCAACGGCTGGTTGGCCGATACTGAAAGGCCAACTGACGACGCGTGGAAGAGGATCGGGCTCAACAGTCCACCCGTCACAGGATTGAAAGTCGGATGTTTGTCGTTAAATTTCAACTCTTCAAATATTGCCCCGGACGCAAGCTGGGGACCGGCAATCATAAACGCCAGCTCATTGGCAATATCCAGAAAACCACCCCCGTTGTAACGAAGATCCAGGACGAGATCACTGATGCCCTGAGCCTGCAGCTGCGTTATCGCATCGATTAATCCTAATTCTGAAGTGGCGATGTGGTCATTGAAGAGTATGTAACCTACTTCCCCCAATTCAGTTGTCACCGTTCCGACGTTTTGCACAGGAATGGAAGTAATAGACTCAGATTGCAACAGCACCGTCCTTGGTTCACTCGAGCCAGGATCCAATACAGAAAACTCGTGAGGTTCGCCTACCCCAGAAGGAAACAACCCGGCATTAAGCACATCAACTTCGCTGCCGTTGGCAACATCCACACCATCCACCTCAAGAATACTTGCGCCACGAACCAGATTCGCCGGATCTCTTGTTGCCGGAGTACCAGGTTCCGTGTAAGCAATTACAATCTGGCGTGGTGGTGAACCGGCAATAATGGCAAGCGTCATACCATATCCTGCTGATATGCCGCTTTGCGCAAGCGCCTGATAATCATCAGTCGGAATGGTGAAATGAAACTTATCCCTGAAGGAACCAGATGGTGTTCTCTCAAAGGTTTTCATCAGGTCAAAGTACTGATCAGTCTCATGAAACGCAGGATCAACATCAGTGATCTCGTTGTACCAGAGATATAGCTCATTGCTCCACGATCGAATCCAGTTATTCTCATCTATTGTGCTCCCCTGCACATCTGGAAACTGCCGTCCTGATTGAATATCTACGCCAGTGCGCGGGGACTCGCACAACTCCTCGAATTCGGAAAACGGTTGAAAGACGCCGCTAGTAAAACTAAGGCCAACCGCCACTGGATCTGGCAAGCCGGTGGATACTGGTGCTGAAGATCCACCACCACCTCCGCCACTACAAGCCACTATCAGAGAGATTGCAGCAAAATATGCGAAACGGAACGGGGAATGCTGACCTGTCTTCTTCATATCGGTTGTGGGTGGATCGCGACTATCTTGTAAAACCGTTCTTTGCCATGACCGGTTGAGTTTACCTTATCAAACTGAACCTGCGTTAATTGGTATCATCCATTCATAAATCAGAAATTGACCAATACGGGGCGGTAGATGAGTTGGGATAAAGAAATTGATGAACTGAATCATCGCGGCAACCTGGCCGAAGAAATGGGGGGAGCTGAGAAGGTTGCCAGGCAACATGAATTTGGCAAGCTGACCATCCGCGAACGGGTTGACAGAATAGTCGATGACCACAGCTTCCATGAGATCGGCAAGTTGGCTGGTGTTTCAGAATATGATGATGCAGGTGAGCTACTCAACTTCACACCCTCTAACTTCGTATTTGGAACCGCCGAGATCGACGGCAGACCCGTTATTATTTCCGGAGATGATTTTACAGTTCGTGGCGGTTCAGCGGATGCCTCCATTGCCGGTAAAAGAATGCAGGCAGAGGGCTTCGCCCATGAGCTTCGCTTGCCTCATATCAGACTGGTGGACGGCATGGGTGGCGGTGGATCGGTCAAGACAATAGAGACCGCCGGTCGAACCTATATCCCGAGAATCGCAGGTTGGGAAACCATCGTAAATCACCTGGGAATCGCGCCTTCCGTGTCACTGGCACTGGGTTCTGTTGCCGGTATTGGGGCAGCGAGAGTCACGACCTCCCACTATTCCGTCATTGTTAAAGATACCGCACAGATGATGATTGCCGGACCCGCACTTGTCAATTGGGCAAGCCTGGGGAATGTCAGTAAAGAGGAACTTGGTGCCAGTAAGATTCATACCAGGAACGGAGCTATTGATGACGAAGCAGTCTCTGAAGACCAGGCATTCCAGATGGCTCGACAATTTTTGTCGTACCTGCCGACCAATGTAGATGAACTCCCCCTGAAAACCGACACGGATGATCCTGTAGACCGCAGGGAAGAACTATTGCTGGATGTAGTACCCCGTGATGCCAGGAAGGTTTACAAGATGCGCCCGGTGATCAATGCAATTGTTGACCGGGATTCTTTCTTCGA
>SMVA01159238.1_pt1 | contig 13320 bp, 14 predicted proteins | sample 2456451 | NCBI WGS metagenome assembly SMVA01 (sample SAMN11095933, study PRJNA526329) | marine sediment metagenome | biome: Marine sediment; feature: Surficial sediment; material: Deep marine sediment; isolation source: Hadal surficial sediment | place: Pacific Ocean | collected 2014-05 | depth...
AGAGCTTCTCCATCACCACGCCGGTGCAGGCCTCGAACACCTCGGCCACGACGTCTTCCACCGGCTCGCAGCTCTTGCCGTCCACCTCACGCTTGATGATCTCGGGACGCGACACGCTGAACTCGTAGCCCTCGCGGCGCAGGGTCTCGATCAGGACCGCGATCTGGAGCTCGCCGCGGCCGGCCACGACGAAGGTGTCGGTGGTCCCGGCCGACTCGACCTGGATCGAGACGTTGCCCAGGACCTCACGCTCCAGTCGCTCACCAATCTGGCGGCTGGTCAGGAAGCGGCCGTCCAGGCCCGAGAAAGGCGACGTGTTGATCGAGAAGTAGACGCGGATCGTGGGGGGATCGATGGCAATCCGGGGCAGCGGATCCAGCCGATCGAGCGCGCAGATCGTGTCTCCGATCTCGATCGAGTCGACGCCAGCGATCACGGCGAGTTCGCCGGCCCCGGCCGATTCGAGCTCGATACGCTCGAGGCCCCGGGCACCGAGCAGCTTGGTCACGCGGAAGACCTCTTTCTCGCCGTCGGCCCCGATCCGGGCGACCTGCTGGCCCCGCGTCAGGCGACCGCGCTCGACTCGGCCGATCACGAGCCGTCCGATGTACTCGTCGTAGCCCAGGGTCACGGCTTGGAACTGGAGCGGTCCATCCAGATCGACCAGGGGCGCCGGAGCGTGTTCGAGCAGCGCCTCGAGCAGGGGTCTCAGGTTCTTGCGCTCCCCTTCGAGCTCGCGCGACGCCACGCCGTGCTTGCCCGAGCAGTAGATCACGGGAAAGTCGAGCTGCTGGTCGTTGGCGCCCAGTTCGACCAGCAGGTCGAAGACTTCTTCCACCACTTCTTCTGCGCGATGCTCGGGTCGGTCGACCTTGTTGACCAGCAGAATCACATGGAGACCGTGGGACAGGGCCTTGCCGACCACGAAGCGGGTCTGGGGCATCACGCCTTCGACCGCGTCCACAAGCAACAGCACGCTGTCGACCATGCCAAGCACGCGCTCGACCTCTCCGCCGAAGTCGGCGTGACCCGGCGTGTCCACCAGATGGATGCGGACCCCTTCGAACTCGATGGACGTGTCCTTCGAGAGGATCGTGATGCCGCGCTCACGCTCGATATCACCGCTGTCCAACACGCGATCCGCCACGACCTGGCCTTCCCGGAACACACCTGTCTGGCGCAGCAGACCGTCCACCAGGGTAGTCTTGCCGTGATCGACGTGGGCGATGATCGCCACGTTCCGGACGTCCTTGCGAAACTCGTTCATCGGGCGCGCAGAATAGCGAAATTGGGGCGTTCGTGATCATTCAACCCTGACCGACCCAGTCCGTCGCTTGCGCGGAGAGGCTGAATCTTCACCAACGTCCCCGCGGTGAGGTAGGTTGGCAGCATGAAAAGCGCCTGGAGCCCGGGGCAGCTGCTGTTTGCCGGTTTCAAGGGAGCTGAAGTCCCGGAGGATCTGGCGACCCTGATCGCGGCCGGGCGCATCGGGGGCGTGGTGCTCTTCGCCCGCAACATCGTGTCGCCCCCGACCGTCCGGCGGCTGGTGGCCCACCTCCACGCGCTGGCTCCCACCGATCTGCCCCTCACGGTGGCCATCGATCAGGAGGGCGGGCGCGTCCAGCGCCTGCGCAAGCCCTGGACCGAGTGGCCGCCGATGCGCGACGTGGGCGATCGCGACGACCCGAAGCAGACCGAGGCGTTGGGTGCGGCGCTGGCCCGAGAGCTGGCCGACCTGGGCATCGATCTCGACTTCGCACCCGTGGTCGACGTCGATACGAATCCCGACAACCCGATCATCGGCGACCGCTCGTTTGCCGGGAGTCCCGACGTCGTCTCGCGCCATGCGGTTGCCCTGATCGAAGGCCTCCAGAACGGCGGCGTGGCGGCCTGTGCCAAGCACTTCCCGGGTCACGGCGACACCCACCTGGACAGCCACTTGGCCCTGCCCCGGGTCGATCACGACCTCGAACGACTGCAGCGTGTCGAGCTGCCACCATTCCGGGCCGCCGCCGAGGCCGGTGTCGCCAGCATGATGACGGCCCACGTGGTGATGAGTGCCCTCGACGCCGAGCGGCCCGCAACGCTTGCGCCTGCGGCGCTTTCGCTCTTGCGCCAAGAGATCGGTTACGACGGCCTCATCTTCAGCGACGACCTGGAAATGGCGGCCATCGCCGACCACGTAGGTGGCGCCGAAGCAACACGGCAGGCCCTCGAAGCGGGCTGCGACGTCTTGCTCGTCTGCTCACGCAGCGACCTGCGCGACGAAGTATTGGCCGCGCTCGAAGCGTTGCCTGAAGCGCTCGTCGCCGAGCCGCGACGGCGCCTTGAAACCTTCAAGCAGAGCTACGCGGGCGGGCCAAACGGGGACGGCACCGACCCGCCCTACCGCAAACACGCGATGTTGGCGGACCGCCTCCGCCGCACGCCCGCCTAGGGCCCGTAGTCGAAGTAGAGATCGTCGAAGTAGACGTCGGCTAGCGCGCTTCCGCCGGCCGGCAGGTTGTCCCAACGCGCCTCAAACAGCAGACGGATGCTGTCGTAGCCTACCGGCACGGTGCCCCACAGCTTCTGGAAATCGGCGCGCACCGGCATTTCGAAGTGGACCCACGTTCCCATCTCCGGCTTCGACCGCTTCTCGACGAACTGGTACTTCGCGTTCACCAGGACGAACGGCGGCTCGATGATTCCCGCCAGGTAGTACCGCAGCTGATAGTTCCTGAGACGCTGCAGAGGGTTCTTGGGCGACACGATCTCCGGAGTGCGCGGATCGCCCCAGACGATCACCACCATCTGGAGATAGAGATCGGTCTGCTCGTCGCTCTTCTCGAACTCATCAACCCGATACCAGCCGCCCACGCGTTCGGGAAAGCGCGCGGGGCGCGGCTCCTGAACGACCCCAGAGATCAAGGCGCTGCGAGTCGGTTCGTCCGCTAGCTGCTCGACATGGACGTGTGCTGAACGACGTCCGCTGTGCGCAACCTGGTCGCTCACCTTGAAATCGATCCAGTAGGGACTCCCGTCCCGGTAACCCCAACCGGCGCGATCCATCTCGAAGCCGGCATTGACCAGCTGGTTACCGCCATCGTAATCGTCGACACCCGACGTAAACAGTCGCGAACAGGCTAGGATTGAGAGGCAAAGGAAGATGAACCCGATCTTCAATCGATGCATGGGCCGAGTCTAACCCGGCATGCGCTCGCCCACAGTGTTCGCATCGGACGTCGGAAAGATGAAAGGCACATCGCGCCCATCGCGCCAGTGGGTGTCGGTCTTGACTTCCGGCTCGAGCCGTGCTGATTCGGGGTCGAGCTTCAGGCTCAGCACCGAGACCACCACGCCTTCAAAATCGGGGTGCAGCGCCAGCATCGCCTCCGCCAGCTCGTCGCTCGGCTGAAGATCGCCCAGCGCGCGGCGAAGTTCTCGAAACCGGTCCACGATCCGCTGCTCTTGATCGTCATAGGCCATGAAGTCGAGCATGCGCTGGCTTCCGTCACTGGAAATCTCGTAGACGCGGACCGTCTTCATCGGACCTGGCACGCAGTACATGGCGAAGCCCATCAGCTTCCAGGGATCGACGTCGTAGGCGCGCACCAGTCCATATTGGATCAGCGGCCAGACCGCGAAGAGAATCAGGAAGAGGCTCAACGCGCGGCGCTTCATATGTCGCCCCCGGCCTTCAGCAGGAATCGACCCGGCCCACCCAGCAGCACCACGATCAGCCAGAGATAGGCCATCAGGAAGACGGGCATGAGCTTGCGCTGCCACTCACCCGGCACGAACAGCACGATCAGCTGGGAATAGAGAATCGCGAACATGAACTCGCGGGGCGGCAGCTGGATCACAAGGACGAGGAAGAGCGCGAGGAGGACCGAAAGCAGGCGGGTGCGCTGAAACAGGAGGCCGAACGCCAGCGCGATCTCGCCTACCCACATGGAATTCGACAGCGTCCAGAAAACCACGGAGTCGACCCGGTAGGGACCGCCACCCACCAGGTAGCGTGGGTAGCTCTTCACCCGTTCGATCTCCTCTGCCGGGATCATCCAACCGAAGAGGTCGGCCCAACGTTCGACACCGTGACTGATCATCCACGTCAGAAACTCGCCGCGGAAATACATCCCGTGCAGTGCCTTCTGGAGCCCGGCATAGAAGAAGATCAGGACCACAATCCAACGGACGCCCTGGATCAGGAGCGCATCGTCTTCGGGGTCTTCGGGATCGAAGGCAACGAACAAGAGCAACAGCAGGCACACCAAGAGGGTGTGATTGGGTGTCGATGGAAGCGTCCAATAGACGGCGGCCCATGTGAAGGGAGCAGCGACGGCACACGCGCGTCGGGCGTAACGCGTGAACGAGGCGGCCAGGCAGACCGTCAACAGGATCGCTGTCACCAGCGTGAACGCCGGCGCGAACGTATACGGATCGGGTAACGGCCGCAGCACCCACGCCCAGCCCTGGGTGGCCCAATGCGCCAACACCAATGTGCGACAGGCGCGCAGATCCGGTGCCGCCCGGACGCCTTCTGGATTGGCTGTCCAATCCAGCGCGTTCAGCATCATTCCGTCAGCCTAGCAGGTTGAATCGGTAGCCTGGACGGGGCGAAACGGGTCAATCACCGAGCCAGCTGGCCTTCGGATCGAAGCGCGCGAAGCAGATCTCCCCGACTCATTCCGGCTTCCGCGCCGGCAGGAACTTGGGACGAAGAGTTCGGTATGGCAGGTCTGACCGGCCGCCTGGAAATAGAGGACCGTCTCGCGCTACTCGTGCTGGATCCCGGGCAGCCGGGACCGATCTCGACGACCTGGTGGTGGACCCGGAACGACAGGACCGCAGAGACGGCATACCTGCTAGTTTCGGCGACCACACCGGTCATGACACGCGAAATCCTCGATCTGGTCCTGGTCCTTCTCGTCGTTGCGTCGGCAACGACGTGCATCGCCGCCCACTATCGGAACCGACAGCGGCTCTTCTGGATCAGCAAGCCCCTCACCCTGGGCTTCGTCCTTCTGCTGGCCTCGCAACCGTCGCTCAGCACCAGCAGCATCTACCAGGGCCTGTTGGTGACAGGACTCGTCTTCTCACTGGCCGGCGACGTGTTCCTGATGCTGCCCTCGGACCGATTCGTCGCCGGGCTCGCGAGCTTTTTCGTCGGTCATGTCTTCTACGTCGCCGCCTTCGCAGCCGATGCGGGGCCGGCGTCCGCGTTCGTCCGTGAACCACTGCTGCTGCTGGCAATGCTGGCCGCGAGCGCTGGGCTATACGCTTATCTGTGGTCGGGTCTTGGCGACATGAAGCTGCCAGTCGCCGTCTACGGGGTCGGAATCGCCGCCATGGCTTGGCAGGCGACGGCTCGTTGGAACGAGACGGAACAGTTCGGCGCACTGCTCGCCTGCAGCGGCGCTCTGCTCTTCGTGGTCTCCGATTCGGTGTTGGCCGTGAACCGCTTCCGGCGCTCCTTCGGTGCTGCCCAGGCCGTGGTGCTCGGCACGTATTTCTCCGCCCAGTGTCTGATCGCCCTCTCGATCGGCTCGGGCGATTCGATCGTCGACTGGGCCATGCGCTGACCATGCCGGTCTACCAACTCGGGCCGGACCTGATCTTCCCGCCGCCGGAGGTAGCCGAGCCCGACGGCGTCCTGGCTGTCGGCGGCGATCTTCGTCTGGAACGCCTGCTGCTCGCCTACTCCCAGGGGATCTTCCCCTGGTACGACGAGAACCTGCCCATCCTCTGGCACTCGCCGGATCCGCGCATGGTGTTGATGGCGGAAGACCTGCATGTGCCCCACAGCCTACGCAAAGTGATGCGACGCCGTCCCTACGAATTGGCTCTCGACACCGCCTTCGCCAAGGTGATCCGCGCCTGCGCGCACGTTCCACGCCCGGGACAGGACGGAACCTGGATCACGGAAGACATGATCGAAGCCTACGAAGAGCTCCATCGACAGGGATTCGCGCACTCGGTCGAAGCCTGGCAAGACGGAGAGCTCGTGGGGGGCCTTTACGGTGTTTCGCTTGGCCATTGCTTCTTCGGTGAATCGATGTTCGCCCTGCGCAGCGACGCCTCGAAGGTCGCGTTCGTTTCGCTGGTCGGACAGCTCGAACGCTGGGGAATCGACCTGGTCGATTGCCAGGTGCACACAGAACACCTGGAACGCTTCGGCGCCATCGAATGGCCGCGCGCACGTTTTCTCGATGGTCTCGCGGAGAGGCTCGAGCACGAGACGCGGCGAGGCCGTTGGGAATTCGACGAGGAGCTGGCAGAATCTTCCCGGCCAAAGGATGAAGAAAAGAGCAATGACGATTGAAGCGAAAGGCCCGAATGCGGAGCAGATCGCTCATTGGAACGAGACCTTTGGCCATCGTTGGGTCGAGCTGCAGGAGATGCTCGACGCCCAGATCGGGCCGCTTGGGAGCACTGCCCAGGAACGGGCCCGCATCTCAATGAGCGAACGTGTGCTCGACGTGGGCTGCGGCTGCGGACAGAGCAGCCTTCAGATCGCCGAACGCGTCGGAACGAGCGGACACGTGCTCGGAATCGACATCTCGGAGCCCATGCTCGCCCGCGCCATCGAGCGCGCGTCGGGTCTTGAGCAGGCTTCGTTCGAGAATGCCGATGCTCAACTCCATGAATTCAAAGCGAGCGACTTCGATCTCGTGTACTCGCGCTTCGGAGTGATGTTCTTCGCCGACCCGCCCGCCGCCTTCGCCAACCTGCGTCGGGCCTTGAAGCCCGGGGGCCGGCTCGCATTCGTCTGCTGGCAGGCGGCGCCCCGGAACCAGTGGATCCTGGTTCCGATGCTGGCGATCGCTAAACACGTACCGCTACCGCCGCCGCCCGAACCCGGCACGCCCGGGCCGATGTCGCTGGCGGACACCGACCGCACCCGCGGCATCCTCGAGACGGCGGGCTTCGAAGACGTGGCATTCGAAGATCTGACGGGAGAGCTGTCGATCGGGGGCGGTGCGAGCTTGGACGCCACGACGGACTTCCTGACGCGCATGGGACCCGCTTCACGCGCGCTCGCCGACGTCACCGAGCAGCAGCAGCAGGCGGCTCGTGCCGCCGTACGAGAGGCGCTCGCGCCGTTTGCGTCCGACGCAGGCATCACGATGACCGGATCGTGCTGGATCGTCACAGCGCACAGCCCGAGGTAGGGCCACCCGGGGAGATTGTTTCAAGTTTCTCGGTGCCCACGGCAGATCCAGCGGTCCCAGAAACATGAAACTTGAAACGACATGGCCTCAATCGTCAAAACAACGGAGACCAGGAGGCAGTTCGGAGCAGCTTGCTCTCCCAGCGGTCGCGGACCGCCAAGGCGTCGTTCATCCACGTGCCCGGAAGCTTGTGCTCGGCCGGGACTTCGCGGCCCACGAGAGGAGCGAGAGCCTTGGGCTTCGTGAGCTTCTGCCACAGGACGATCTCGCGTCGCTTGTGGCTGCCGAAGGCAGTCCGGAAGCTGGCCTGGATCTCGAGAAGTGCCGCGCCTTCTTCCTTCCGCTGCGCCATTTCTCGGGCGTAGTGGTTGCCCGAGCGCTCGACGTATTCCTCGAGCTTCCCTTCGTAGGGCCAGACGGTGTCCTCCATGAAGATGGAAGGCTCGCGCTCGCAGGCTTCCGTCGGGACGCCGGCCAGGTCGACTTGTTGTAGCGGCGACCAGCGAAGCGGGACCAGCAGCTTGGCGGTCACGTCGTGTCGGAGCTCGTCAACACGTTCGGCCCATTTGGCGAGATTGCCGCCGTCGATGCGGCGCATCAGGCCCTCCCAAGCGGCACCGTCGCGAATCGCCGTGATGGTGATGACGTTGTACGAGACACCGGTGCCGTGGGCGTGGTGGAGGAAGTAGAGGAGGCGCGCCGAATCTTCCCGGCCCAGGGTCGGCATCCACTCGTCGCGGAAGGCGGCTTCGAAGGCGTCTTCGTGACGGCCAATGACCTGGTGGGTTTCGTGTAGGAAGAGCATCCTGTTCTCCTCGGGACGTTGCTGAACGTTCCCGCCGCAGGCTAGCACTCGAGCCATTCGAGGATCGAAGCCCGGTGTTCATCGAGTTCGGGTGCAGGGCTGCGGGTCTTGGGATCTTGTACGCCCGACAGCTTCACAGGGTTCCCGGCAACGCGCATCTTCCCGGCAACCGGGTCGTCGAGCTCGACGAGCATGTTGCGAGCGTTGACCTGGGGGTCGGACATCACCTGGGCGACGTCGTTGATCGGACCGCAGGGGACTCCCGCCTCCTCGAGAAGACTCAACCATTCGTCCGTGCTGCGGGTGCCCAGCCGCTCCTCCAAAAGGGGTCTCAACGCGTCGACGTTCCGGGTCCGATCGTCATTGCTGGCGAAGCGGGCGTCACCCGCCACGGATTCGCAGCCGAGCACCCGACAGAGCTGTACGAAGAGTCCGTCGTTCCCGGCGGCCACGATCAGGTGGCCGTCGCGGGTGGCCAGCGCTTCGAACGGCGTGATCGAGGGGTGGCGCGAGCCGATCGGACCCGGCACTTCGCCGGTCGCCTCGAAGCGCGCGATGGCGTTCTCGAGGGTGGCGACCTGACAATCGAGCATGGCCACGTCGACATGCCGCCCCTCTCCGGTGCGTTCCCGCTCGAGCAGGACCGCCTGGATGCCGATGGCCGAGAAGAGTCCGGCGCTGATGTCGCCGGTCGAGGTTCCGACCCGGGTCGGCGGACCGCCGGGATGACCGGTCAGGCTCATGATGCCGCCCATCCCCTGCACGACGATGTCATAGGCTGGACGCGACGCGTAGGGCCCCGTTTGACCGAAGCCCGACGTGGAGGCCATCACGAGCCGCGGGTGCTTCGCGTGCAGCGCATCCCACCCATAGCCGAGACGCCCCATCACGCCGGGTCGAAAGTTCTCGCTCAACACGTCGGCGCGCTCGACGAGTTTCTCGAAGACAGCGCGGTCGCTCTGGTTCTTCAGGTCGAGGGCGATCGACTCCTTGCCGCGGTTGAGCGACGCGAAATATGCCGAGCGACCGTTCATGAACGGGCCGATTTGACGTGCATCGTCGCCGCGACCCGGCGCCTCCACCTTGATGACGCGTGCACCGAGATCGGCCAGCAGCATCGTGCAGAACGGACCCGCGAGAACGCGGGTCAGGTCCACCACGAGGATACCGTCGAGCGGCCCCGGGGCGGCGGTCACAACGCTACTTGGCGGCTTCGAGCCGCTCCTTGAGGGCGTCGAGCTCGGCGCGCAGCGGCTTTGGCACGCGGTCCCCGAACCCCTCGTAGTACTCGTACACGCCCTGGGTTTCGGTAAGCCAGCCGTCGAGATCGACGCGTAGCAGCTCTTCCAGGTCTTCCTTGGAGACGTCGTCGAGACCGTCGAGATCGATCTCACCTGGCGCCGGAAGGTTTCCGATGGGCGTCTCGGTGGCCTTGGCGGTTCCTTCGCAGCGATCGAAGATCCACTTGAGCACGCGGCCATTCTCGCCGAAGCCGGGCCACAGGAAGTCGCCGCCCTGGCTCTTGCGGAACCAGTTCACCATGTAGATCTTGGGAAGCTGGGCGCCTGCGCGCTCGCCGATGCTGAGCCAGTGCCCCCAATAGTCGGCCATGTTGTAGCCGCAGAACGGCAGCATGGCCATCGGGTCGCGGCGCACAGTACCCACCTTGCCGGTCGCGGCCGCCGTCTTCTCGCTGCCCATGATCGAGCCGAAGAAGGTGCCCTGCTGCCAGTCGCGGGCCTCGTTCACCAGCGGGATCGTGTGGGCGCGGCGGCCGCCGAAGAGGATTGCGCTGATGGGAACGCCCTTCGGGTCCTCCCACTCGTCGGCAATCACGGGGCACTGGCTGGCCGGGGCCGTGAAGCGCGCGTTCGGGTGGGCGGCGGCGCTCTCGGCGCCGGGCGTCCAGTCGTTGCCGTGCCAATCGATCAGGTGGGCGGGCGTCTCATCGGTCATCTCCTCCCACCACACGTCGCCGTCATCGGTGAGCGCGCAGTTGGTGAAGACACAGTTCTTTTCGAGGGTCAGCATGGCGTTCGGGTTCGACTTCACGCTAGTGCCCGGCGCCACGCCAAAGAAACCAGCCTCGGGGTTGATGGCGTAGAGCCTGCCGTCCTCGCCGAACTTCATCCAGGCGATGTCGTCGCCGATGGTCTCCACCTTCCAGCCCGGAAGCGTGGGGTCCATCATGGCGAGGTTCGTCTTGCCGCACGCGCTCGGGAAGGCGGCGGCCAGGTAGCGCATTTGACCCTCCCCATTGGTGAGCTTCAGGATCAGCATGTGCTCAGCGAGCCAGCCTTCGTCGCGCGCCATCGCCGAGGCAATGCGCAGAGCGAAGCACTTCTTGCCCAACAGGGCGTTGCCGCCATAGCCCGAGCCATACGACCAGATCTCGCGGGTATCAGGGAAGTGCACGATGTACTTCTCATCGGCATTGCACGGCCACGGAACGTCCTTCTCGCCTTCCGCGAGCGGGGCACCCACTGAATGAACGCATGGAACGAACTTGCCGTTTCCCAGGGTGTCGAGGACCTTCTGACCCATGCGCGTCATGGTGCGCATGCTGGCCACCACGTACGGAGAGTCGCTGATCTGAACACCAATGTGCGCAATGGGGGATCCGATCGGACCCATGCTGAACGGAATGACGTAGAGGGTGCGCCCCTTCATGCAGCCGCGGAAGAGACCTTCCAGCGTATTGCGCATGTCGGCCGGGTCGTGCCAATTGTTGGTGGGACCGGCGTCTTCCTTCTTCTCACTGCAGATGAAGGTTCGGTCTTCGACACGAGCGACGTCGCCCGGGTCTGACCACACGAGGTAACTGTTCGGCCGCTTGGATTCCGAGAGCTTCTGCGCGGTGCCGCTCTCCAGCATCAGCTGGATCACCTCCTCGTATTCCTCATCCGAGCCGTCGCACCACCGGACGCGGGCCGGCTGGCACAGCTCTTCCAACTTCTTGACCCAGGCGAGAAGCTCCTCGTTCTTCGTCATCTCAGCGTTTCCTTCTCCCCAATACCCGAGGCGGGCTGAGTGGGGCCCGCCTGACAGCGCACCGGCCAGCGATGGCCCAGCAAGAAAATCGGAAGGCAATAGTATAAGGATTTCGGACCCTCGGGGGGTCGTCCGCTGTAACTCCCCACGGGAAGCAGGCCCTGCTGGACCCGATTCTCGAACCCCGTTCAGTGCCGGGGCCGCTCCCGCCAGAAGCGTTCGTACCACTCGAAGGTCCTACGCCAGGCCTGCCGCGCAGGAAGCTCGCGATAGCTCGCACGGTAATCGGCATGGAATCCGTGGGGAGCCGTGGGGAAAATCAGGATCTCTGACTTCTGGCCGGCTTCGGCCAGTTTCTTGCGCATGGAATATACGGACTCGAGCGGGATGCCCCGGTCCGCCCCGCCCTGGAGACCCACCACGGGCGCCAGCTTGCCCGAGGCCAGATCGATCGGATAGCGCGGCTTGAGATCGCTCTTCTCTCCTTCGAGTCGTCCGTAGAAGGCGGCTCCCCCGGTGAGCTCAGGCCGATGGCCCGCGTAGAGCCACACGATCCGGCCGCCCCAGCAGAAGCCCAGGGTGTAGGCCCGCTCAGGGTGTGCGTCCTGGGCCCGGACCCACGCCAGGGTGGCATCCAGATCGGACAACACCTGCGCGTCCGGAACCTGGTTCACCACCTGATCGATCACTTCGCGAACCGACTCGAGCTTCGAGACGTCACCTTGGCGTTGGAAGAGGTCGGGCGCGATGGCGAAGTAGCCCTCGTGGGCCAAGCGTCGACAGACGTCCCGGATGTACTCGTGGACACCGAAGATCTCGTGGATCACCAGCACGACGGGCGGCCGCTGGCTTCCCTCGGGCAGCGCCCGGTAGGCCGAGAGAGAGCCGTCAGCGACGGGAATCCGGACGTCGCCCACGACGAGCCCGTCGCTCGAGGTCTGAATGGCCGACGCCTTCGCCGGCCCGGCCGCTAGGGCATAGCCGGCAGCGGTCGCCCCGGCGACGGCGATCACTTCGCGCCGAGTGAATCGCGCTTCAAGTGTACGCAAGCAGCGCTCCGACCAGACCTCCGACCAATAGAACGGTGTTGGAAAGCAGCGTCAGTCCAAAGCCGGGTCCGCGCTTGGCTGGATCGACAGCGTAGCCCCGACCGTAGAGAAAACGGCCCAGCACGAAGACGAGGCCCAGTCCAGCGGCCACGGACGGATTCACATAATTTCCAAACATCCAGATCGCCGGCACGAAGATGATGAGCTGCTCGAGTGTGTTCTGCTGAACCCGGAAGCGCCGTTCGAACTCCGGGTTCCCGGTGGTGGCGGGTGCCGCGATGCCGAGCCGGCCCCGCGCCTGGCCGCATTGCCAAGTGAAGACCAGATACTCCATCAGCGCTAGCGAGATCACGACGGAGACGGGTTCCATCGTCCTTCCTCCCAGGTTGCTTGGGGCGCACCGCCGGTCTTACCACTGGAGAGGGCGTCGTGACAACGAAAACGAGAACGGGGCTAGAAGCGGTAGCGGGCGCGGAAGTAGAACTCGTCGCGGTCCCGGATCAGCGAGAGGCCCTGCTGGGTCCAGGACTTGTGGGCGCCCGAGCGCGAATACCAGTCGTAGACGGCCGTGAAGCCAGGCAGCAGACGATCCTGCATGTAATCGGTGAAGACCGAGAACGTCAGCCGTGCGGTCACCGGACCGTTGGACACGAAGCTCTCGCTCCACTTCGGAATGTACTGGAGGAACACCTGGCTGTTGAAGAAGAAGGTCCGGTTCTTGTTGAGGAAGCGGATGAAGGTCGGGCGATCGACGCTGACAGTGAAATTGAAGGTGTCGGACGTCGTGTTCGTACCCCAGAAGCGGCCGCAACCGATCAGGGCCTCCTGCTCGTTCGTCAGGAAGCGGGAGACTCCGGCCTGGCGCCACAAGCCGGCGAACGTTTCGATGATATTGGTATCTAGGGGACACCGATCGGCGCGCCCCCGTATCCTGATGCGTTCGCACTACCCATCGGCGTCGTCGGGCAGCTCGTCATTCGGATCGAGGTTCAGCGGCACCAGCGGGATGTCGAGTCCATCGTTCGCGAAGATCATCGAGCCGGCCAGCTCGTCATAGCGGCCGAGGATGCCGAAGACGACGCGAATTGGGGTCGGTGATGGAGGCGTTTTCGAGGTGACTGCGAATATTCCGGAACCTAACGATCGTTCGTTCAGGCCGTCTCGATACGCCGGATGCACGAATCAAGTCTCGAAAGGATTCAGGCATCCGATTCTTTCACGCGGCGGATCAGTCCCTCCTGAACCACGGACGCCACCAGCCGACCGTCGCGCGTGAAGAGCCTTCCCGTCGAAAATCCGCGGCCGTCGGCAGCCGTCGGGC
>SMVA01359776.1_pt1 | contig 13318 bp, 10 predicted proteins | sample 2456451 | NCBI WGS metagenome assembly SMVA01 (sample SAMN11095933, study PRJNA526329) | marine sediment metagenome | biome: Marine sediment; feature: Surficial sediment; material: Deep marine sediment; isolation source: Hadal surficial sediment | place: Pacific Ocean | collected 2014-05 | depth...
AAGCGCCGCATCCAGCGCCTTGGTCTTGTCCATGCCGCCCCCCTCGACGACTCGCAGCGAATTTGTCATGCGCACTATCTCCCAATCTTCAACCGCAAACCAGTGCTGCGATCATCGCCCCGGTACAACCAAGCAATGATGAATGTGTACCATCTTTGTTCTCATTCGTAAAGACCGACTAAATACTTGATACAATTGATTTTTCTGAAATACGTTCAGATTTTGTTCACCCGGCCGCACTTAATCCGCGAGCGATTGCTTAACGGCGGTGGCGAGCTCTTTCAGCGAAAACGGCTTGGGCAGGAACTGGAAGCTTTCATCCTCCGGCAGGTGTTTGGCAAAGGCCTCTTCGGCATAACCGGAGACGAAAATGATCTTCAGATCGGGCTTGGTCTTGCGCAATTCGCGCAACATCGTCGGACCGTCCATTTCCGGCATGACCACGTCGGAGACGATGAGATCGACCCCGTCATCGTCGAGGCCCGACATGACTTCCAGCGCCTGTACCCCGGTCGCCGCTTCATAGACCGTATAGCCGCGCGCGGTGAGCGCGCGCGCCGCAAACGCCCGCACCGCCTCTTCGTCTTCGACAAGCAGGATGCGCGCATTGCCGGTCAGATCCTCCGGTAGCTCTTTGGGCGCCTCCGCTCCCCCCTCTTGCGCTTTTTCATCCCCGACATAGCGCGGCAACAACATGCGGAATGTCGTGCCCTCGCCTTCCGCGCTTTCCACATAGATGAAGCCGCCGGTCTGCTTGATGATGCCATAGACGGTGGAAAGCCCCAGGCCCGTGCCCTTGCCGACATCCTTGGTGGAATAGAACGGCTCGAAGATTTTCTCCATGATCTCCGCCGACATGCCCGCCCCGGTATCGTCGACCTCGATCAGGACATAATCGCCCGGCTTGAAGCCCGGCTGCATGAATTGGGCGCTATCGGCTTCGCTGACATTGCGCGTCCGGATCGTCAGCGAGCCGCCATCGGGCATCGCGTCGCGGGCATTGACCGCCAGATTGACGATCACCTGTTCAAGCTGATTGAGATCGGCCTTGATCGGCCACAGATCCTGGTCGTGTTCAACGACCAGCGTCACCGTCTCGCCGAGCAGCCGGTCAAGCAGAACCGAAAGGTCGGACAGCACATCGGTCAGTTCGATCACCTTGGGGCGCAGGGTCTGGCGCCGCGAAAAGGCCAGAAGCTGACGCACCAGCCCGGCGGCCCGGTTGGCGTTCTGCTTGATGTTCATGATGTCCTGGAAGGCCGGATCGGTCGGCCGGTGACTGGTCAAAAGCAGATCGGAAAAGCCGATGATGGCAGTCAGAACATTGTTGAAATCATGGGCGATGCCGCCGGCAAGCTGGCCGACCGCCTGCATTTTCTGGCTTTGCGCGAACTGCGCCTCCAGCGCCCGCTGCTCGGTCGTTTCCAGGGCATAGACGACCGCCACCTCGTTCTCGCCATCGCCCTCCAAAATAGGGCTGACGAAGAAGCGGGCGCTGCGGTCCGGATCGTCGGCGAAAGCGACATTGACGGCCGGGATATTGTCCTGGCCGGCAGCGGCGGCATCGATGGCCGCCGCCAGCGCCGGTTGATCGGAGGCCTGCGCCACATCGACAAGGCGCCGTACCTTGCCGTCCTGACGGCCGGGACCGAACAGCATGGAGAACCGGGCATTGGTGATACCCAGTCGACCTTGACTGTCGACCGAAGCGATTGCCATCGGCGTATTGTTGAAAAAGCGGCTGAAGCGCTGTTCGGCGAGCCGCCCCGCTTCCGCATCGGCGCCAGCGGATCGGTCCAGCACGAGCGTGCGCGAGGCGCCGATCGTGCCGTCTGGCGAAACCGGAACCCGGTGCAGAAGCTGCACCGGCCGGCGCGTCCCGTCGGCGCGCACCAGGTCTATGTCGAGGCGCTCCGTCGCCGCATCCCCGTTTGCCGGCAGGCTGGCTTTGATCAGCGAGTGGCTCTCCACGCTGACATAATTGCGGATATGGGCGGCGCCCGGCTCGAATTCCGCCAGGTCGATGCCGAGCCATTCGGCAAGCGTTGCATTGATGTAGCGAATGCGGCCATCCGGCTCCAGCGAGAAGAAACCGGCCGGCGCGTGATCGAGATAATCGATGGCGTTTTGCAGTTCCTGGAAGATGTTTTCCTGATGCTCGCGCTCGCGCGTGATGTCGGTTATCAGCCACGAGACATGGTTGCTGCCGACCGGATTGACCCGTACCCGGTACCAGCGCGCGCCGCCGGACTGGCCGCCGACGCCGCCGGGCATGCGAATTTCTTCAGTCGCCCGCCGGCCCTGCTCGGCCGCATTGGCGAGCCGGTAAACCGATTCCGATGCATCCGGATTGTCAGAAAACAGTCGTTCCACGGACCGCAGATCGGTCTCCGATTCCGCCCCCGACAGACGCATGAAGGCCGGGTTGACGGCAACCGGATCGCCATTGCGGTTGCTGATCAGCGCGCCATCGGCAAGCGCATTGAAGAAGGTTTCGGTAACATCGTCATCATCGCCCTCGTCATCCCCGGCCGCGCCGGCGATCCTGGTGACACCGGCGGCCATGGCAAACAGCGCGACCACGCCGATTGTCGCCAGCAAGGCGAGCCCGGCCAGCATGACGATGCTGGCGACATTGGCCGGCAGGAAGAGCGTGGCGGCGGCCAGAGCGACCAGAACGAACGCCAAAAGCAGAACCAGCCCGAAGCGCCGACCGCTGCCGGTGACACGTCCCTCATCCGGTTTTGTCTGCTTATGCGCCATTGCACCCTATTCCCCGATCAAGCCTTAGCCGATTCGGCGCGGGAAACCCCCATCATCTTGGCCGATCGCGTTTGCGCCATCAATCCGCTCGAAATGTGCATTTGGCGACCGCCGCAGCGGATTTTCCGAAACGTTTGAATTGTCACAATTATCCAGCTAACGTCCGCGTTGCGAATCGGTGGCTGCGGCCTGCTGTGGATAGCGGCCTGCGTGGATAGCGGCCTGCGTGGATAGCGGCCTGCGTGGATAGCGGCCTGCGTGGATATTAAGGAGGCGTCCATGCGCGGTTGGTTTGAAAGCACTTTCGGGTCGGGGGCACTGGTAGCACAATTCGTTGTTGCACTCATTGTCGTCATCGTCCTGTTTGCGATTATCGCGGCGTTTGCGCGCCGGCGAAACAAGAAAGTCGGCCCGGCACAGGGGCGCGGCCGCCAACCCCGTTTGGCGATCATGGATATGGTCGAAATCGACGACCGCCGAAAACTTCTCTTGATCCGCCGCGACAATGTCGAGCATCTGGTAATGATTGGCGGCCCGGGCGATCTGGTTATCGAAAGCGCCATCATGCGCAACCGACCGGCACCGCACGCCGCGGACCAAGTTCCGGATCGTACAGCGGCCGGACTTGCAATGCAGGCGCATTCAAGGGCGCAAATTCGCCCGCCATTCGCTTCGGTTTCCGGATCTGCAAACGGATCTGGCAACGCATCCGGTGAAACTCGCACCGCACCGCCCGTGCGCGGTCCGCAATCCGTCAATCCTCATACGGTGCCGGAAAAGACGCAGGAAGAAAAAATGCGGGCTCCGGCGGCTGGACCCGCCCAGCCTTTTCAAAACCAGATTGCGCAAACATCATCCCCGACAATCAACCCGGCGGCCGTTGCCGGCCTTGCCGTTGGCGCCGCGGCATTGACGGCCGCGGCCGCGTCGGTGAAACGCCGCGAGCCGCCATCGCAACCGGCTATGCCGCCAGAAAAGCCAGCCAATCCGTCATCGGTTTTGCAGGTTGGTCTGAACGGCGGCGACGGCATGACCACGCCCGCCCCAGATGCTGGCCCCAATGCTGACCCGGAGCCTGTGAAGCCGAATCCGGTTGCGCCAAGGCCGGTTGCAGCGGCCGACGTGACGAATGAGGCAACGCCGGCCGCCGACGCGCCAGCCAGTGCAGATACCGACGCCACTGCGAAAAGCCAACAAAAGGCTGCGAAAAAAGCGCCGGCCAGGAAGACGGAAACGACCGGCCGGAAAAGCGCCGGCGAAAGCCCCGCTGAAAGTCAGCCGGAAGAGGCAGCGGCAACCGGCGCAGCGGCCGAAACCGGTGTCGCGGACACCCCTGAGGCTTCGCTTGCCGTAGCGCCCGCCGCACCGCAAGACCAATCCGGCGGACCGGCGGACCCATCTGCCAAGCCCTCCCCGCCGACGCCGGCAGGGCTCGTTGAAACCGCCCCGGAGGTTTCCGCTGCGACAGGCGATGCCAAGGCCGCGACAGCAACTGGGACGGCGAAAGCGGGAGGGCTGGCGGACGCCAAGTCCTTCGATGAAATCATGGCGGAGAAGAACGCCGGCGGCGATGATCGCGCCCTTGACGCCTCGCCGCAAACGGATTTACCGGCTTCTCCTCAGTCCGGGACAGCGGCGCCTGACGATGGCGCAACCGATACGGCCGGCAAGACAGCCATGCCGGCGGTGGAGCGGTCCGCCGCGATCAGCCCGTTTCCAACGATCCCCGAAGATGTGCGGCGTTCCGTTCTTGAAGTAGCCCGGCGCGCCGAGGGTTCGCACAACGCCGGTTCGGGATCTGCCGCCGGGGCCGGCATTGCCGATAGCGCGGGAATGACAACACTGGGCGACCTGGCCGAACGTCTGGAAAAGGCACTGGCCGAGCAAGCATCCACTTTGTCCGGGCAGTTACAGCCGACCGCCGACGCCAAACCGACGCCCATCCCTGCCCAAAGAGACCCTGCCCAAATCCCGGCCCACAGTATCGAGGCATGGGAAAGTGGCGATCTTGCCCCCTCCGGCCAACAGGTGGCAGGCGATGCGCCAAATGCTGCCTCCTCTGCGGCCATGGAGCCGGAAACGGCGCCACGGCAATCCCAGGCGATGCTGGAAGAGGAAACCGATTCCGGTGTGATCGCCTTCGCCGACGGCAAGAAGGCATCACCGGATGATAAGCCATCGGATTCGCTCGAGGACGAAATGGCCCGGTTGCTCGGTGAACTGACAGGGGAGACTTCCGGCGGCAAGGATGCCGGACAAGTGAAAAAACAGGGCTAAAGCGTGTCGCGCAAAAGTGGGCACCGGTTTTTGCGAAAAAGACACGCGCAAACAAAGAGATAAAGCAGGACGCGTGAATGCCAATGAACGCGACATGCTTTAACGCGCATTTTCAAAAAGCAGGAACCGATTTTCGGACAAAAATGCTTTATACCAACCGTTGGTATTAGTCGTCGCGATAGGCGCGCTCGCGCCGTTCGTGCCGCTCCTGCGCTTCGATCGACAGGGTCGCAACGGGCCGCGCGTCAAGCCGGCGCAGGCTGATCGGCTCGCCCGTCTCCTCGCAATAGCCGTAGGTCCCCTCATCGATTCGCTTGAGCGCCGCATCGATTTTGGCGATCAGCTTGCGTTGCCGATCGCGGGCGCGCAGTTCGATCGAGCGCCCGGTTTCCGACGTTGCGCGGTCTGCCAGATCGGCATGATTTTCGTTTCCGCTCTGCAACGCCTCAAGGGTTTCCCGGCTTTCCGCGATGATATCGACACGCCAGGCAAGGAGTCTGTCGCGGAAATATACCCGTTGCCGCTCATTCATGAACGGCTCGTCGTTAATCGGCGAATAGGCATCGTCCAATTTCTTCAGCATGGGCGCATGTCGCCTTTTCCAATGTGCGAGGGCATATACGGAGAACGCAGCCATCACGCAAGCGTCTGGTCATGACCATTTTGTGAAAACGCAATGCACGGTGGAATTCTTGGTGAATCGTTAGCACTAACGCGGTCTTAACCTGCGCCCTGCTATTTTCACGAACCATCGTCAACATTGCCCGCAAGTAGAAGCGCGATATGACCGATCCATTAGCCGCCGCCGCCCGGATGCGCCTTGATAGCCTTCTTTGCGCCATGGAATCGGCTGAGCGCGTGATTGTCGCCTTGTTGGCGCGCGAACGCGAGGCGTTGCGTGTCGGCTGCCGGCTGGCGGCAAATGCCGTCCATATCCGCGTCAACGATGCCGCGCGGCTTTATCTCAATACCCTCACCGCGGCCAAGGCCGCTCTATCGGTGCTGGAGCCGATCCTGCCGGAAGCATCTAAAATTCTGGAGAGCCGCCATGCCGTTTTTGGCGCCATTTTGCGCATTGAGCTGGCCACCCTGGCGACCACCCGCATGGCCGCCGATTGCGCCGGCCCCGGTTCTGCCGATACGAAGCGCGCCGAAACGATGATGCTTGCCTTTCAGGCGGTATAAAACAAACCAGCGCCCGCTATGTCGCCCGCCGCTCCTCCAGCCGGTCGCGTATCTGCATGCTCCAATAGAGAAACTGGGTCGCCGCCCGGCCGAGGAAATTGCGGCCGCCGATCGCCCGCTCGATAAAGCCGGGATGCCAGGGCTCGAACAGCCGCCATTGATCGCCATTCTCAGCAATCGCACTGGCGATAAGGCCACCGCCCATGGCCGTGGTGTTCATGCCGTGGCCGCCAAACGCGGTCAGCGCCCACAGGCCAGCATCGCGCGCCCCGGCGATCTGGCCGATGATCGGCATTTTCGTGCGCTGATAGCCCATCAGGCCGGACCAGGCGGTGGCGATGCCGAATTCGCCGAGCTGCGGATAAACCGCCGAGATATCGGCTTTCAGCATGGCCGCCAATCGCGCCGGCGCGGTGCGCCCGGTGGTGATCCGGCCACCCCACAGGAGCCGCCGGTCATCGCCCGACCCGACAATCCGGTAATAATCCCCGGCCCGCCGCGTATCACCGATGCAGCCGGGAAAACGGATCGCCGCCTCAAGCCTCTCGCCAAGCGGCGTTGTCGTGACGACATGGGTCGCAATCGGCAGCACGGCGCGCTCCAGCCCCGGCCACAGCGCCGGCGCGTCAAGACCCTGATAGGCGCTGCCGGCGAGCACCACATGCCGCGCGTCGAGAATGCCCGACCCGTTTTCGCCCGATGTGCAGATCCGCCAGCCGCGAGCGAAGCGCTTCAGCGCCACCGCCAGGGTGCCCTCATGAAGGACCGCCCCCTTGCGCTGCGCATCTTCGGCCAGCGCCAGGCCATAGGCGAGCGGGTCGATGTGGAAAGGTTCGGGATCGTGCAAGGCGCCGAAATAACGCTCCGTGACCAGCGTTTCCCGCACCGCCTCGCGCGGCCATAGCGCAAGATCGACATCGTAGTCGCGGGCCATCCGCGCGGCCCGTTCCTCCAGGTCGCTCGTATCGGGATGGCGCACGACCTTCAGCCAGCCATACCCACCGATCATGCCGGTCATGCCAAAGTCGGCGAGCCGCTCGTGAACGAACCGCACACCGGTGCGCGAAAGGTCATGGAGCCGCCGCGCATGGACCTTTCCGACCCGCCGTTCGATGGCAAAGAGCTTTTCTGAAAAGCCCGGCGAAACGAACCCGCCATTGCGTCCCGATGCGCCCCAGCCGATGCAATTGGCTTCCACAAGGGTGACCGCGCGGCCGGCGACCGCCAAATGCCAGGCGGCCGTCAGCCCGGCCAGGCCGCCGCCGATGACCACGGTTTCGGTGTCTGTGCTGCCGGCCAGGGGCGGGCGCGGCGGCGTTTCCCCCAGATCGGCCGCATACCAGCTGGCGACATGGGGTTCGGCGTGGTGATCGGCCATGGCGAAGTGGTTCCGATATGCAGGAGAGCGTGCCGCCTCTATAGCGCCGCTTTAGCCGCCCCGCGAGCCGCCGCCGCCGTGCCAATCTGCTTGCGTGGCCAACGCCAAACGATTAGCTCAGGCAAATGCCGCGTCTGTGCCTCTTCCGCCATGCCAAGTCCGACTGGTTCGCCGGTCCGGCCGGCGATTTCGACCGGCCAATCAGCGCCCGCGGGAAACGGGACGCACCCTTGGTCAGCGCCCATCTGGTGGCTGAGGGGTGGCAGCCCGACCGGATCCTGTGTTCCCCGGCAAAGCGCGCCCGCCAGACGCTCGCGATCGTCGCCGGTTTTTTGGGCGGTGACCCGCACGTTTTGTATCCGGCCGGGCTCTATGATGCTTCAGGGGCCGACTATGCCAGCCTGATCCGCAATCATGGCGGCGATGCTGCGACCTTGATGATCATCGGCCATAATCCGATGACCCATGAAACGGCCTTGCGCCTGGCCGCTCCCGGTCCCGCGCCGGCGGCAACCGGGCTTGCAAGGAAATTTCCCACATCCGCCCTGGCGGTTCTCGATTTCGACACCGCCTGGAAAGACCTGGAAGACCAAAGCGGAAACGTCATCGCCTTTATCAAGCCTGCCGATCTTAGCGCAAAATGATGGGCTGCTGATTTGCCTCCGGGCCGCGCCACGCCCATATTGCGCTTCACCCCTTCATCAACGCCGCAATCCGGTTCCGCCTTGGTATTTCTCACCAGACTCACCGACGAAGCCCGCATCGCCATCGACAATATCGCCGATACGATTCGCCTTAGCGCAACGCCCACCATCCGGCTCGGCGTGACCGGCCTGTCGCGCTCCGGCAAGACGGTTTTCCTCTCCGCCCTCGTCCACAACCTGATCCACGGCGGCCGATTGCCGCTGTTTGACGCCTATGCCGGCGGCCGCCTGACCGGCGCCAGGCTACAGCCGCAGCCCGATGACGCCGTGCCGCGCTTTGACTACGAAGCCCATATTCGCGATCTGGTGGAGAGCCGCATCTGGCCGCAATCGACCCGCCGGATCAGGCAATTGCGGATAACGATCGAGTATGAATCGGCCTCCGGCTGGAAGCGGAGATTCGGCCGCGGCCGGCTCAATCTCGATATCGTCGACTATCCCGGCGAGTGGCTGCTCGATCTGGCCCTGCTCGGCAAATCCTATGCAAGGTGGTCGCGCGATTCGCTTGCCATGTCGCGCCAGCCGCACCGGGCGGCGCTGGCTGGCCCCTGGCATGAGGAACTGGGCAAGAGCGATGCCCTTGCCGCGGCGCAAGAGGACGACGCCCGCCGTCTCGCCGCCGCCTTCACCGCCTATCTGCACGCCGCCCGCGCCGATGAACATGCGCTCTCCATGCTGCCGCCCGGCCGCTTCCTGATGCCCGGCGATCTTGACGGCTCGCCGGCCCTGACCTTTGCGCCGCTCGACCTTGCGCCCGGCGCGCCGATCGCCAGGGACACTTTGGCGGCAATGATGGAGCGCCGTTACGAAAGCTATCGGAACCATGTCGTCAAACCCTTCTTCCGCGATCATTTTGCCCGCCTCGACCGGCAGATCGTGCTGGTCGACATGCTCGCCGCGCTCAATGCCGGCCCGGCGGCGATCGCCGACCTGGAGAGCGCGCTGGCCGATGTGCTGGCCTGCTTCCGCCCCGGCCGGGCGAGCTGGCTTGCCGGCATTTTGGGCCGCCGTACCGACCGCATCCTGTTCGCTGCCACCAAGGCCGACCATGTGCATCATGCGGACCACGACAATCTCGCACAGCTGTTGCGGCGGCTGGTGAGCAAAGCCGCCGACCGCGCCGCTTTCTCAGGCGCAAACGTCAAGGTCGTGGCGATGGCGGCCATACGCGCCACCTGCGAAGTGAGCGTCAAAAGGGACGGCCACAGCCTGCCGGCGATTGCCGGGATCCCGATGCGGGGCGAAACCGTGCGGAGCCATGGCAAGAAGACTGAAATCTATGACGGAGAAACCGAAATCGCCTTGTTTCCCGGTGACTTGCCGGACGATCCGGACTCAATCTTTGAACCGGTTTCGCCGCCATCTGCCCTTCCATCGAAGGCAAATGCGAAAGCTGCGGCGGAGGATGCGCTGGCGCTGCGATACTTGCGCTTTCGACCGCCAAAACTGGAAAAGACGGCCGCGGGACTGACCTTGTCCCTGCCCCATATCCGCCTCGACCAGGTGCTCGACTATCTGATCGGAGACCGATTGCAATGAACCGCCCACGACGCGAACCCGCCGCATTCAGGCTCGATGATCCCGGTATCGAGGCTGTCGACGACGCAATGAGCGATCCCCTCGACCCCCCTGCCGACGCCGCTCATCAGGCTGCCGAAACAATCCTTCACTCGCCGCGGCGCGCCATGGGCTGGGCGGCGCTGGCGGCATGGAGCGGCGGCTCGCTGATCGCCTTGGGGCTTGGCCTGGCGATCGACCGCCTGATCGGCGATCTGTTTGCCCGCAATGACTGGCTCGGCTGGGTCGGGCTCGCTTCCTTCGGCCTGTTCGCCCTGGCAATCCTGGTTCTGATCGGTCGCGAACTGGCCGCCCTGTTGCGGCTGAAAAGAATCACCCGGCTGCGCCTAGCCGCTGACCGGGCGGCGGCGGACAATCTGCACGGCGAGGCCCGCAAGGTCATCGGCGAACTGGCAGCGCTCTATCGCGACCGCCCCGACACGGCGCAAGGCCGCGCCGCGCTCAGCGCCCATGCCGGCGAGATCATTGACGGCCGCGACCTGATCATGCTGGCCGAAGGCGAACTGGTTTGCGCGTTGGACCGGCGCGCCCGGCGCCTCATTTCCGCCTCCGCCCGCCGGGTTTCCGTGGTCACCGCGCTGAGCCCGCGCGCCCTTGTCGATGTTGTCTTCGTCGCCTGGGAATGCGCCCGCCTGATCCGCCGCATTTCCGCCCTTTATGGCGGCCGGCCCGGAATTCTGGGTCTGTCACGCTTGGCCCGCGCCATCGCCGGCCATCTGGCCGTCACCGGATCGATGGCGCTCGGCGACACGCTGATCCAGCAGATCGTCGGCCACGGCCTGGCCGCCCGCCTGTCGGCCCGTCTTGGCGAAGGCGTCGTCAATGGCCTGATGACCGGCCGTATCGGCCTTGCCGCCATGGATGTCTGCCGGCCGCTGCCGTTTTTGAAGAAAAACCCTCCCCGTCTTGCCGATCTGACCGGCGATCTGCTCAAGCGGAATGCTGAATCCGGGCAAACCGGTGCCAGGCGGTAACGAATTGACAGGGTTAACAGAGTGTCAGCATTTGATGTAATATGCTGGCGGTCCAGGGAACGGGAATTGCCCCGGCGTCTTTTGCCCGATGGAGTTTGTCATGAATTGTGCCGTGCGCAGTCGGCGCCGTAATCCAGTCTTTGTCGCGTTCGTCGTCCTTGCATTGTCACTGCTGGGCCTGTCGTCGCCCTCCGCCGGAATCGCTGCAGAAAACGATGCGGCCAAATTCATGGAGCAATTTTCCGGCAAATGGCGTGGCGCCGGCCGGCTTCTCGTCGGTCCCGAAACCGGCCTGAAATTCTATTGCGCGCTCGATGGCAATCCGAGCCGCACCGAACTGACCTTCGGCCTGGACGGCAAATGCTGGGTCGGCAAGCTGTCGGCTCGCATCTACGCCCGGCTTCACTACAATGCCGAGACCAACCGCTTCTATGGTGACTTCCTCGACGGCGCCGAGGCCAACGGCGTCGACGTCATCGGGACACGCAAGGGCAACGGTTTTTCGCTGCTGTTGTCGCGCGGCATGGCGCAGGGCGAACTGATCGCCAAACCGGCCGGCCGCAACAAGATGACGGTTACGATTCTTCTGACCGACAGAGCCCGCAAGCGCTCTTTCCCGGTTGCCACCATGGGCTTTGCCCGCAAGGGCGAGAAGTATCTGCCGGCCTACGATCCGATGGTGACCGGGTCCCTGACCGGCAAGTAGTCCGGCGAAATATCGGTTCATGTCCCGCGATGAAGAACTTCGCAGACGCAGGCGCGAGCCCTCGCCCTATCTGGTAACCGCCAGCGATGACAGCCGCGACGATCGCAAGCATGTTTCGCCGAGCGCGTCGCGAAACACCGGCCCCATCCTGGCAGCTCTCAAGCCGCTTCTGCCGGCATCCGGTCTCGTGCTTGAGATTGCCAGCGGCACCGGCCAGCATTGCGCCGCCTTTGCCCGCCAATTTCCCGACCTGACCTTCCAGCCGAGCGATCCCGACCCGGCGGCCCGGATCAGCATCGATGCCTGGTGCGGCACGGCTTCTGCCGCCAATATCCGCCCCGCCCTGGATCTCGATGTCGCAGCGCAAAATTGGCAGACAGCGATTCAGGGTCCGGTCAGCGTCATCATCGCCATCAATCTCCTGCACATTTCGCCCTGGGCGGCGGCGCTCGGCCTGTTTGCCGGCGCAGCGCAGCTTCTAGAGGCCGACGGCATGGTGATCTGCTATGGCGCCTACAAGCGCAACGGCCGCCACACGGCGCCGAGCAACGCCGAATTCGATGCCAGTTTGCGCCATCGCAATCCCGACTGGGGCGTGCGCGATGTCGATGACGTCACCGAAATTGCCCTGTCGAACGGCCTGAATCCCGCCGGCATCATCGACATGCCGGCCAACAACATGCTGCTCGTCTGGCGGCGCGGCTGAACGGCGATCGTTAGGAGCCGGCACCTCTTATGAGAGCATAGCCGCCCTCACCCCTGACGGCCTGGTGCTATCAGCGATCGGTGCTCCACGGCTCGATGTCGTAGTCGGGCGACCCGTCGAGGATCCACGGCTTGTATGCCGGTTCCATTTCATTTTGAGGGTTGCGCTTGCGCTCCAGCACGCTGGTGTGGATGCGGGGATCGCCGTGGGTGTCGCTCGGCCAGGATCTGACCTTGCGCCTTAAATACCGGCTGATCCCTTCACGGGAATCATGCATCTTGCCATCGGCATTCCCCGCCAGCTTGCGTTCATTGTAGATTTTCAGGCCGCACTCCTTGGCCTCCCGGCGCATCCAGTCGAGCGCGATCTCGGACAATTCGATTTCCGGATAGCCGCCCCCGACATCGGTGTGCACGCCGCAGAACCAGACCTGCTTCATGGTCTGGCCCTCGTGCAGCTCCGGGTCCCACAGGGTGGGATGAAAGCTCAGGCGTTCTTCGTCGATGGCCAGCGCGTGGCGGGCGTGCACAACGCTTTCGCTGAGCCGAAAATCGTGGAAGCTATGTTTGAAGAAGGGGATCCGATCGACAATGAGGTCAAGACCCTTGAACGGTACGCCCAACGCCGCGACCGTATCCCAGACGCCAAGAAACTCGATATTACACCACATGGTGTGGTGGCGCGCGATGAAGGCATCCGCCTTGGCCTTGCGTTGTTCTTTATCTCCTATTTCGTATATCTCGTATGCCTGCTCGATCAGCTCCGGGCGCGCCTTGGGCAGAATTCCGAAATAGTGGATAAAGCTGGACAAGCTTCTGACCGTGGCGGCGCCGCGACTGAATCCGAACAAGAAGATCTTGTCGCGAGACTCGTAGTCGCCAGACTCGTAATTGTCGAAAATGAAGCGGTAGCACTCCTGAATATTCTTCGAGATGCCCATTCCCGCCATATTGCCGGTGAATTTCTGCCATCCGGTGCCGAGCCCGCGGTCATAAAACGCGATCTGTTTCGGCGAGCGATCGAGCACCTCGTTGAACAGCTTGTAGA
>SMVA01144849.1_pt1 | contig 13311 bp, 13 predicted proteins | sample 2456451 | NCBI WGS metagenome assembly SMVA01 (sample SAMN11095933, study PRJNA526329) | marine sediment metagenome | biome: Marine sediment; feature: Surficial sediment; material: Deep marine sediment; isolation source: Hadal surficial sediment | place: Pacific Ocean | collected 2014-05 | depth...
ATATCGACACCGCGCTGGCGCCGGGCATGGTGGTCTCCATGGAGCCCATGATCGTGCTGCCCGAGGGTCAGCCCGGCGCCGGCGGTTACCGCGAGCACGACATCCTGGTGATCACGGAAGACGGAAATCGCAACATCACGGGCTTTCCCTACGGCCCCGAACACAACATCATAAGCAACTGAGCATCAATATAACGACAGGGAGCGCCGCCATGGCCAAGAGCCGTAAAGTTATCATCACCTGCGCCATCACCGGCTCGATCCACACGCCGTCGATGTCGCCGTACCTGCCGGTGACGCCCGACGAGATCGCCACCGCCGCGATCGCCGCCGCCGAGGCCGGCGCCACGGTGCTGCACCTGCACGCGCGCGATCCCGAAGACGGCCGGCCGAGCCAGGACCCGGCGCTGTTCCAACAATTTCTGCCGCGCATCAAGCAGTCGACCGAGGCGGTGGTCAACATCACCTCCGGCGGCGGTCCCGGCATGACCGTTGAGGAGCGCCTGCAACCGGCGCTTCAATTGAAGCCCGAGGTCGCCTCGCTCAACATGGGCTCGATGAACTTTGGCCTGTTTCCCATGCTCGGCCGGTTCAAGGAGTTCAAGCACGACTGGGAGCGCGCGCAGCTGGAGAACAGCCGCGACTTCGTGTTCAAGAACACCTTCAAGGACATCGAATATATTCTGACATCGTGCAGCGGCAACGGGACCCGCTTCGAATTCGAATGCTACGACATCAGCCACCTCTACAATCTGGCCCACTTTCTCGACCGCGGCTTGGTCGAGCCGCCGCTGTTCGTGCAGTCGGTATTCGGTATCCTGGGCGGTATCGGCGGGCATCCCGAAGACCTGATGCACATGCGGCGCACCGCCGACCGGCTGTTCGGCGACGGTTATCAGTGGTCGATCCTGGGTGCCGGGCGCAATCAGATCCCACTCGCCACCATCGGCGCGGCAATGGGCGCCAACGTCCGTGTTGGGCTCGAGGATTCGCTTTGGTTGGGTCCAGGAAAGTTGGCCGAATCCAACGCCGAGCAGGTAACCAAGATGCGCCAGGTGCTGGAAGGCATGTCGCTCGAAGTCGCCAGCCCCGCCGACGCCCGCGAGATGCTGGCCCTTAAAGGCGGCGATGCAGTCGGGTTCTAAGCGCAAAAGATTTTTGAACCACAGAGACACAGAGGCACAGAGGACCAAAAAGAAAACGCAAGGGAACCACGAAGACACGAAGAAGATTTTCGCGCGCGAAGCGCGCAACCAATATGTAACTTTGTGCCTCTGTGTCTCTGTGCCTCTGTGCCTCTGTGGTTTACTTACCTCATGGCTGAGCTGCTCGATTATCACTGGCTGTTCTTGCTGCTGGCCGCGCCCTGCGTCGGCAGCTTTCTGGGCGTGGTGGTCGCGCGCCTGCCCGAGGGGCGCTCGGTGTTGCGCGGGCGTTCGGCCTGCCCCCACTGCGGCACGGTGCTCGGGTTCCTCGACTTGGTGCCGATTCTGGGCTGGACGCTGGCTCGCGGGCGCTGCCGCCACTGCGGCGCGGCCGTGTCATGGTGGTATCCGGCGATCGAGGTGGCGGCGCTGGCAATCGCGGCCTGGAGCCTGGCGGTGCTGCCGGGCTGGCTCGCCTGGGCCGGGTGCCTGCTGGGTTGGAGCCTGATCGCGCTGGCGGCGATCGACGCCCGCCACCTGCTGCTGCCCGACGCCCTGACCCTGCCCCTGGTGCCGGCCGGGCTTGCCGTCGCCTGGCTGGTCGAGCCGGCCAAGCTGCCCGATCACGTCCTCGGCGCCGGGGTCGGATTCCTGGCGCTGGCGGCGGTCGGGCTCGCCTACCGGCATCTGCGCGGGCGCGAGGGCTTGGGCCTGGGTGACGCCAAGCTGTTCGCCGGCGCCGGCGCCTGGGTCTCCTGGCAGGGTCTGCCGAGCGTGCTGCTGCTGGCCGCGGCCGCTGCGCTGGTCTGGCAGCTGGTGGCGGCACGGCGGCGCGGCCGGCCCCTAATGGGGCGCGAATTGCCTTTCGGCCCCTACCTCGCCACCGCGCTCTGGCTGGTCTGGCTCTATGGGCGGATAATGCTCTAGATCGCGACGGCCGCTTTAGGAGGCAGCCTTGGCGTGCGGCGGTTCCCCTTCCGCGTCCGCGGCCCGCGCCTGCTCGGCGGCCTCGGTCTGCGTCTTCTCGGCATCCAGCCGCCGGTTGATCCGCTCCAGGTCCAGCAGCGCTCGCGTGAGCTTGCGGTTCATCTCGTCGAGGGTATTGGCGAGACGCGTCATCTGATAGGTGGCGTCCCGGTTCGTGCCAAATGACATCTTCGAAAGCCCTCCTTGAAGACCGACTTGCGGCCGATCCTGTGTCAAAATCGTGGCCGCGCGGCGGGTTCGGGGCCGAAGCTTAGCAGAACAGGCGGCGAAACGCCCCCACAAAGGCACAATCGCGAGGCCGGATGAGGGGATGCGGCAAGTTGCGGAATTGATAGAAGAAACTCTCTATGTAAGTATTTAAGAAACAAGATAGATGTTTCATTTAATTTTATTTATGGAGAATGTTAACTATAATTGGCGAACGAAAGACCGTGTATTAAAGGTCCGGCGCGGTCGAGCCTTTGTTTTTATTGGAATTTGTTGTAGGATTGTTCGTGTTTCACGAATTGTTGGCGCCCATGCGGGAATATGGCGCGGTCGACCATGTCGGGAGAGAATCGATGTTCGTGTGGATCGAACGGGGCTTCTTGTCACTTGCAGTTCTGGGGTTGCTGGCCGCCGCGCCCGCCCAGGCGCAGAACGGGCTATCGACGGCTGCGGGAGTGGCCGCGGTATTGGATGCCTGTCCGGACCCGGCCACCGACCCCGTCGACGTGCGGACGCCCTGTTTCGCGATGGTGAGTTTCGATTCGCTCGTGTCGAAGGACGAGCGGGCGGTCATCGTGCGCGGCACCGGCGCGGCCGTGCGCTTCAATTTCTCCATCGTCGACGCCGCCGCGGTGCTGATCCCGAACCAGGCGGCCTACTGGGCGCTGGCGGATAATCCGGATATCACCGCCTTCACTCCCGACCGCCGGGTCGAGGCCTTCGGCAGAAAAAAAAGTTGCTCACCGTGGCCGAGTTGTAAAAACGCTGAGGAAGATTCGAGCGAATCAAGCGGTGGCGGCGGCAACACACAAACGTGGCCCTCGGGCGTCACGCGGATCGGTGCCGACGCAACAGGGTACACTGGATCCGGTGTCGGGGTCGCAATCGCCGACACTGGCCTGGACTTCACTCACGCGGACCTTAACGTCGCCCCCCACCCCCAGTGCTTCGATGCTTTCGACGGCAACTGCAGTGACGGCAACGGTCACGGAACCCACGTCGGTGGCACCGTCGCCGCGGTCGACAACTTTATCGACGTCGTCGGTGTCGCGCCGGGGGCCACGCTCTACGCGGTTAGAGTGCTGAACAATTCTGGCAGTGGCTCCGACTCGACCGTGATAGCCGGGCTCGAATGGGTCGTGACGGAAGGGGCCTCGTTTGATCCGCCCATCCAGGTCGTGAACATGAGCCTGGGACGCCCGGGTTCCCTCGACGACAATCCGCCATTGCGTGAAGCGATTCAGACGATCGTAGGCCTCGGCATCACCGTGGTGGTCGCCGCCGGCAACGACCCGGGTAGCGTAATCTCGGCCCAGGTACCGGCAGTTTACCCCGAGGTTATGGCGGTCGCCAGCACCACGGCCGAGGGCGGCAGCAACAAGTGCCGGTCCTATAGCGGTGTCATCGAGGCCGACACGGCGTCATACTTCACCACCGATGGCGTCGGCGTCGCGATCTCGGCCCCGGGCGCGCAGAAAGAGAACATCAGCCGGCGCTGCAGCGCCCAGACGGTCGGAATCCTGTCGCTCCAAGCCGGTGGCGGGACGACGCGGATGTCCGGCACCTCCATGGCCTCACCCCACGTGGCCGGCGTCGTCGCGCTGATTTTGGACGCGGCTTGTGCTACACTCTCGCCAGAAGAGGTCCGCGTTATCATCACGGGAAACGCGGATTTGCAGGGAGCCGCGCCGTTCGATTCGCCGACCAACGGCTATTCGTTCGATGGCGTGCGTGAAGGCATCGTCGACGCAGGTGCGGCCGTAGATGCCGCGGCCTGCTGATAGTCGAAAATGGCGCCGCCCACCCAGATGATGTGATTTGGGCCCGGAAAACGGCTGAAATAGGGATAGTCTCGCGCCACCCCACGGCACTCGTCGGGTGGCGCTTTCCTGTCCTCCGGTCCCTCTAGCCTCCGGCCCGGCGCGCTTCCCATAAGCCCCCGCAGGCTGTAACACTATGGCAAGGTGTATCGGTTAGCTTGCGGCCGAACGCCCCTGGGAGTTAGCGTCATGAACGTGCAGGCGGTCCTCGACGATTTGGAGAGCTACGAGCGGGCGCTCGGCGAGCGCTTGATCGCGGCCGGCAAGCTGGAGCGGAACGGGCTGGAGCGCGCGCTCAAGCTGCGCGCCGAAAGCGGCGAGCGCCTGGCCGGGTTGCTCGCCAAGCTTGGTCTGGCCTCCGAACGCGACCTGGCCGAGGCGATCGCCGGCGAGCTCGACCTGCCGCTCATCGATGCGCGCGAGTTTCCGGAAAACCCACTCTACGCCGAGCGTCTGAGCCCGCGGTTCCTGCGCGAGGCCCAGGTCCTGCCGATCGCCGAGGAGGCCGGCGGCCTGGTGGTCGCCATGGCCGATCCGCTCAATGACTACGCGGCCGACGCCATGCGCCTGGTCTCGGGGAAGGATCTGCTGCCGCGGGTCGCGGTGCCGGGCGAGCTCGAGGCGGCGGTCGACCGGCTTTACGGCGCCCCCGCCACCGCCCTCGGCCGGCTGGCCGACGATATTGGAGAAGAGGGCGACGAGGGCCTGGAACTCGACGTCGAGCGGCTCAAGGATTTGGCCAGCGAGGCGCCAGTCATCCGCTTGGTCAATCAGATGATCGCCCGCGCGGTCGAGCAGCGCGCTTCCGACATCCATATCGAACCTTTCGAGGCCTCGCTGCGCGTCCGCTACCGCATCGACGGCGTGCTGCGCGAGGTCGAGGCGCCGCCCAACCGTTTCCGCGCCGCCATCGTCAGCCGGGTCAAGATCATGGCCAAGTTGAACATCGCCGAGCGCCGTCTGCCTCAGGACGGGCGCATCAAGCTGGCGATCCGCGGCACGCCCATCGACCTGCGCGTCGCCACTATTCCAACCATGCATGGTGAGGGCGTGGTCCTGCGCGTGCTCGACCGCACCGGGGTCCAGCTCGACTTCGAGGCACTAGGCATGAGTGGCGCGGCGCTCGACACCTACCTGAGCATCCTCGAGCGGCCCCACGGGATCGTGCTGGTCACCGGTCCCACCGGCAGCGGCAAGACCACCACGCTCTATACCTCGCTGGTGCGCCTCAACAGCCCGGACAAGAAAATTCTGACCGTCGAGGACCCGATCGAATACCAACTCGACGGCATCAACCAGATTCAGGTCAAGCCGGGCATCGGGCTCTCCTTCGCCAACGTGTTGCGCTCGATCCTGCGCCAGGATCCGGACACCGTCATGATCGGCGAAATCCGCGACGTCGAGACCGCGGAGATCGCGATCCAGGCGGCGCTGACCGGCCATCTGGTGCTCTCGACGCTGCACACCAACGATGCCGCCGGCACGATTACCCGCCTGCTCGACATGGGGGTCGAAGATTACCTTTTGACCTCGACGCTCAACGGCATCACCGCTCAACGCCTGGTGCGCCGGCTCTGTCCGCGGTGCCGGACCAAGGCACCGGCCATGGCGGAGCTAGTGGCGCAGCTCGGCCTCGAGCGTTACGCGGCCGGTGGCCAGGAAATCCAGCTCTACCACCCCAAGGGCTGCGAGCATTGCAACGATACCGGCTACTTCGGACGCAAAAGCCTGACCGAGGTCCTGGTGCTCACCGATGAGATTCGGCGCCTAATTCTCAAGCGCGCCGAAGCCCAGGAGCTGCACCGCGCCGCTGTCACGGAAGGCATGCGCACCATGTACGACGACGGCATGTCCAAGGCGCTCGACGGCGTGACCACGGTCGAGGAGGTCTTGCGCGTCACCCGCGACGCCTAATATCACGAACCCGTGGTATAACCCGCCCATGCCCCGTTTCCTTTACAAAGCAGTCAGTCCCGACGGCGAGATCATCGAAGGCGAGTTCGACGCCGTCGACCGCCAGGCCGTGGTCGATCGCCTGCACGCCCAGGGCCACGTGCCGATCCGGGCCGAGCTGCGGGTCCAGCCCGCCGGCGGCCGCCGCGGCCTGCCGCGGCTGTTCCAGACGCGCCGGGTCACGCGCGAGGACCTGGTGCTGCTGACCCAGCAGTTGGCAACCCTGCTCGGCGCCGGGCTGCCGCTGGACCGCGGCCTCGGCATCATCCTCGAACTCGCCGAGGCCGGGCCGCTGCGGGATTTGGTCGAGGAACTGCGCGGCAAGGTCCAAGGCGGCGCGACGCTAGCCGACGCGATGCAAGGCTTCCCTGAGATGTTCCCGAATTTCTACACCGGCATGGTCCGCGCCGGCGAGGCCGGCGGCACGCTGGAAGTGGTCTTGGAGCGATTGACCGAGACCCTGGAACGGACCCAGGCCTTGCGCGACAACGTGCGCGCGGCGCTGCGCTATCCGGCGCTGGTGGTGATCATGGCCGGTATTTCGATCGTCGTGCTGATGACCGCGGTGATTCCGGAGTTTCGGCCGCTGTTCGAGGACGCCGGGTCGGCGCTGCCGGTCTCGACCCAGGTCATCATCGCCGTCTCCGACTTCCTCAAGGTTTATTGGTGGGCGCTGGCGCTCGGCCTGCTCGCCGCCGTGCTTGCGCTGCGCCAGCACAACCGCAGCCCGGCCGGGCGGCTGCGCTGGGACCGTTGGTTGGCCGGCGCGCCGCTGGTTGGCGACTTGGTGTGCAAGATCGAGGTGGCGCGTTTCAGCCGCACCCTCGGCACCTTGCTGGCCAACGGGGTCAGCGTGCTGAATGCGCTGTCGCTGACCACCGAGACTCTGGACAACCGGGCCATCGCCGAGGCCGCGGCGCGAGTCCAGGGGCGCCTGGCCAAGGGCGAGGGGTTGGCCGAGCCGCTAATGGAGACCGGTGTGTTCCCGGGCCTCGCGCTGCAGTTGATCCGGGTCGGCGAGGAGACCGGGCAGCTCGACCAGATGCTGCTTCGCGTTGCCGTGATTTACGATGACGAGGTACAACGGACCATCCAGAGCATGTTGTCGCTGCTGGTGCCGTTGGTGACGCTGGCGCTGGGGGTGTTGATCGCCGCGATCATCGGCTCGATGATGGCGGCGATTCTGAGCTCCTACGATTTGCCCATATAATTGGTTCCGTGCAGATAGGACGATCATGCATACCAACGTTGTGACCTACGATCGAGCCCATGGGGTGACGAAACCGATGGATCGCCGCCGCCAGGCCGGCTTTACCTTGGTGGAGCTCCTGGTGGTGCTGATCATCCTCGGCCTGATTGCCGCCTTTGCCGCGCCCCAGGTGATCAAGTACGTCGGTGGCGCCAAGTCCGATTCGGCGAAAATTCAGGTCGAACGCCTGTCCAGCGTGCTCGATCTCTACCGCCTTCAGGTCGGCCACTATCCGAGTGACGACGAAGGCCTGGACGCGCTGATGGCAGCCCCGGCGGATGCGCCCAACTGGGACGGGCCCTACCTCAAGAAAGCGGATTCGCTGATCGATCCCTGGGGCCGGCAGTACCTCTACCGGTTTCCGGGCGAGCACGGCGAGTTCGACCTCTACACCCTGGGCGCCGATGATCAGGAAGGCGGGGAGGGGGAAAACCGGGACCTGACGAGTTGGTAATACCGAAGGTCCTTAATAATGACCCATAGAGATCGCGTGGGCGATCCGTCGGGCCAAGCCGGCTTCACGCTGATCGAGCTGCTGGTCGTGTTGTTGATCATGGGCTTGTTGATCGGCCTCGCGCCGGCGGCGTTCCAGCGCGTCGTCCCGGGGCTCGAAATGAAGGCCTCGGCGCGCGAAGTGGCCGGCCTGCTGCGCGAGGCTCGCGGTCAGGCAATCCGCGATAACCGCGAGACCGCCGTGCTGATCGACACCGCGGCGAAGGTCTACCGACTGGGCCAGGGTGGGACCGGGCACGAATTGAGCGCGAGACTAGATATTTCATTGGTTACCGCGGCCTCGGAACGGCTCGATGAGGCCCGGGGGCGGATTCTTTTCTTTCCCGATGGGACCTCGACCGGGGGCCGTGTTACGCTTTCCAGGGATGACCTCAAGTTCGACATCACGGTGGACTGGCTTACCGGCCTGGTTGCGATCTCTGAGTAGCAGGCGCCGCGCTGCCGGGTTCACGCTGCTTGAGGTGCTGGTCGCCTTCACCATTCTGGCGGTCGCGCTGGTCGCGCTGTTGCGTGCTTTCTCCTCCGGGCTGCGCGGGCTGGACGCCGCCGCGGCCGCCACCGCCGCGATTCAGCATGCGCGCTCCAAAATCGAGGAAGTCGGCACCCTGATCCCGTTGGAGCCGGGCATACTGGAGGGCACGTTCGAGGATGGTTATCAATGGCGCGTCGTCATCGAACCGCACGAATTGGGCGATGCGGCCGCCGCCGAAAGCCTGCCGGTGCTGCCCTACGAGATCGAAGTCACCGTGACCGGCCCCGGGACTGGATCCAGGACTGGCCCCGGGACTGGCCCCGGCGCAGTGACCCTGCGCAGCCTGCGCCTCGCGCCGCGCCAATGACCCGCGCTCGCCACCATCGCCGTCAGGCCGAGAAAGGCTTCACTCTGGTCGAGCTGCTGGTGGCGCTCACACTGCTTGGTCTGATATCGGTGGTATTGTTCGGCGGCCTGCGGTTCGGCACCCGCGCCTGGGAGGCGGGCGACCGGCGGGCCGCGCAACTGGCGGAGGTCCAGGCGGTCCAGGCGCTGCTGCGGCGGCGTATCGCCCAGGCCCGGCTGCCGGGACTCGGGGCCGCAGCGGAGGTGGAGAAGCGCGCCGTCTTCGCAGGCGAATCCGATGTCTTGCGTTTTTTCGTGGCCGTGCCGTCGCGCGCCGGCGTGGGCGGCATCTACGCCTTCGACCTGGCCGCGATCGAAGATGACTCGGGGGTGCGGCTGGAGTTGACATGGCGCTTGCACCGCGCCGAAGACGAGACCGAACCCGACGACACGCCCGAGGCCGGGTTGGGCGGGCGGCGGGTGTTGATCGATGGGTTGGCGCGCGCGCAGTTCCGCTACTTCGGCGCACCGGAGCCCGGGCAGATCGCCGATTGGCGCGACAACTGGAATGGGAACGCGGGGCTGCCGGAGTTGGTCGCGATCGAAGCCGAATTCCCCGACGGCGGCGGCCGTGCCTGGCCGATTCTGCATGTCGCGCCCAAGCTGGGCGTGACCGGGCCGGCGAGCTGAATCGTCCGGCCCCGGTCGGTTCAGGGTCCTGCGCCCCGCGCGCCGCCGCCGGATTGTCTTCGACTTAACCGAGGTTCCGGGTTAGGTAGCTATCATTTGGACGGTAACCAAACATGATAATGAGCTATATTCATTGACAAAATCGAATTTCGCGACAATGGCGGGGGCCGCGGCTTTCATCTTGCCCACGGGTGGCCAGTGTAGGATAAGCGAGATCGAATATCAGTAAACGTCGAATATCACGATCGATGGATCCGGGTGAAACGGCCTAATTCATGGTGATGACAAACCTTCCGACTTCAATAGCCAAGGGAGTTTCCGGGCTTTTCCGTTGGTGGGGCGGTGAAATGGCTGCGTTCCTGCCCGCGGCTCTACGTGGGCGGCTGGAGGGCGGCGGACAGCGCCTAATTGTCGAAATCTCGGATGAGCGGGCTCGATTCGACTTCGAGAAGGGCCGGGATTCCCGGCCACTCGGCGAGGTGACGATCTCGCCCGCCGACCTCGCCGGTCGGCCCGATTCCGGCCAGCGTGACTCGATTGCTCGGATCGTTCGCGGGGCACGGGCGCGCGTCGCCGAGGTGGTCTTGAAAATGCCGCGCGACAAGGTGCTGCGGCGCCTGGTGGATCTGCCGGCGGCGGCGGCGGAAAATCTGCGCGAGGTGCTTGGCTTCGAGATGGACCGCCATACGCCGTTCAAGGCCGACGAGGTCTACTTCGATTACCGCCTCGAGGGCAGCGATCCCGAAAGGAAACGCATCAAGGTCGACTTGGTTGTGGTCCCGCGGGCGGTCGCGGATCAGGTGGTGCAACTCGCCACATCCTGGGGTCTCGCGCCCGACCGCCTCGCCGTGGGCGGGGGGCCGGAGGAGGCGGCGCGGCCGTTCAACCTACTTCCGGCCGGTGCGGCCCGGGTCCGGACCGGCCTTGGCGGTCATCTCGTGCTTGCGCTCTTGGTCGTGGCGCTTCTGTTGTCGGCGGCCGCGCTCTACCTGCCGCTCGAGCGCGAACGGAAACTCTTGGCGGCGACCGAGGCCGAGCTCGCCAGGGTCAAAGGCGATGCAATAGCGGCCGACAATCTGAAAACCCAGATCGAGGAGATTCTCCAGCGCGGTAGCTTCGTGGTCGAGCGCAAGCGCGGCGAGCGCGGCCCAATCGAGCTGCTCGACGAACTGACCCAGCTGGTGCCGGATCACACCTGGGTGCTCAAGTTCGGGTATCGCGGCGGGCGGCTCACGCTGTCGGGCTATTCCGCCAAGCCGTCATCGCTGATCGGCCTACTCGAGGAGTCGGCGATGCTGACCGGGGTGCGGTTCAGCGCGCCGGTTACCATGGATCAGAAAATCGGTCTCGAACGCTTTAACCTGGAAGCCATGGTGATGCCGAGGAGCGCTGAAAATGACTCCTAGAGATCGCGCGGGAGCCGGGTTGATGGCGCCGGGCTGGGTCAGCCGCCTCGCGGCGCTTGCGTTGTCGGCCGGGGTAGTTTTCGGCCTCTACCTCTTCGTGGTGGCGCCGATCGTTGCGGGCTATGCCGAGACCGATGCCGCGGTAAACCAGGCGGCGGAACTGCTTGATCGCTATCGCCGCGTCGCCGCCGCGCGACCGGCGCTACAGGACCGTCTGGACGCCCTGAAGTTGCGGCAGTCGGAGATCGGCGCCTATCTGGGCGGACATACCGACGCTCTGGCTGGGGCGGAACTGCAGGAGCTGGTCAACGCGACGGTGGCGAAGGGCGGTGGCGGACTGCGCAGCGTGCAGATCCTGCCGGTCAAGGTCGATGGCGGCTTCCGGCGCATTGGGGTCCGGGTCCAGATGACCGCCACCCTCGCGCAGGTGCTGCACGTGCTCCACGGGCTCGAGGCCGGATCGACGCTTCTGTTCGTCGATAATCTGGAGGTCAGTAACCGACGCGCCCGGCGCCGCCGCAATCAGCCGGTGCAGATGGACCCGACGTTGCTGGTGCGCCTCGATCTTTTCGGATATTTACGGCCGGAGGCGGGATGATCGCGCGCCGTGGATCGGGTTGGCTGGCCGTGACCTTCTTGCTGGGGGTCTGTTTCGCGCTCGGGGCCTTCGTCTATGACCAGGCCCGGCGGGAGCAGCCAGGGCCGGCGCCATCGGCCGGCGCCGGCGAGACGCCGCCCTTGGCGGCACTGCCGGCGCAACCCAGCTACTCCGTGGCGCCGGTGGCGGATTTTGCGGCAATTCTCGAACGGCCGCTGTTCTCAACGACCCGCCGGCCGCCGGCGGAAGGAGTGGCCGCCGTGACGCCCTCCCAGCCCCAGCTTCAGGTTACGCTGGTCGGCGTGATTATCTCTTCCGAGGAGCAGATCGCCGTCATCAGGCTTAAGGACGCGACCGGTTTCGCGCGACTGAGCGTGGGCGACAGCTTCCAGGGCTGGGTCTTGAACTCGATCGAACCAAGCCGCATTACCTTCCGACGCGGCGATGTCGAAGAACACATCGAGCTATCCTACGATGTGCCGCCGCCGGTTCAGAAACCCAAGCGCCGGATTCGCAGGAAACGGAAGCGGGGCGCCCAGGAGCCTTCCCAAACGAAAAAAATTGAATGAGCGCGTGCCTCTGGGACCCGGAATTGCTGACCATTACACGTCAGGAAACGCCCGTTTCTTCAAATATCAGTTGACCAATGTCCGCTATGTCGTTTTGATTATTGACTCTATCTTGTGAGTCACTTGATTTTTTCCTTAACAAAATCTTAAGAAATGCACCGGCATCGTGATCGATGCTGCCTAATTTTGGATGTTGGGGAGGCCATAGGGTGGGTCTGGGGGGATCCTTTTTTTCGGCATTTCTGCGCGCGAGGCGCGTGGGTTGGCTTGCCATATTGCTCGCCGTGCCGCTGGCTGGATGCGAGACTGGCGGGGTTGGGGCGCCACCGGACGAGGCCCGCGCCGTTGGCGCTCAATCAGAACAGCCCGAAACCGCGCGCGCGCGCAGCCAGACTGCGCCGGTCGATGGCCCGATGCCCCTGGGCGACGAGGTGGGTGGCGTCACCGAGGCGGAAGTCTTTCGCGGCACCGGAGTTCTGACCCGGCGCCTGACGCCGGAACTGCTGGACGTCACCATCCAGGACGACGGCCAGGTCACGCTCAATTTCGCCAACGCCGAGATTCGCGAGGTCGTGGACGTGGTGCTCGGCGAGACCCTGGGCGTCAGCTACATCATCGATCCAAGTGTCCAGGGCCAGATAACCGCACGCACCAGCCGGCCGCTGGCGCGCAAGGCGGTGATCCCGGCGCTGGAGAACATCCTCGCGCTCAGCGGCGCCGCGCTGACCCTCGACGACGGCATCTACAAGGTGGTCACCCTGCAGCAGGCCGCTAACGCGCTGACCCGCCCGATTGTCGCGCCGACCCGCCAGGATCTGGTGCGCGGCTACGGAATCCACGTGATTCCACTGCACTACGCCGCCGCCCAGGCCATGGCCGACATCCTCCAGCCGTTTATCGCCCCTGGCCGGGTGCTGCGTGTCGATGCGGCGCGCAACCTGCTGATCTTCGCGGGCACCGGCACCGAGGCGGCGGACGTCATTGACATGGTCACGGTCTTCGACGTCGATTGGATGGCCGGGATGTCCTTCGCCCTGTTCCCAATCCAGGTCGCCGACGCCAAAGACCTGGTGGCCGATCTGGAGACCGTGTTCCTGGAAGGCGACAGTCCGCTTAAGGGGGTAGTCCGCTTCGTGCCGATCGAGCGTCTCAATGCGGTGCTGGCGATCTCGTCACAGCCGGCCTATTTGGACCTCGCGCAGACCTGGATTGATCGGCTCGACCGCGGTGCCGAGGGGGCTGGCCGGCGCATCTTCGTTTACCACGTGCAGAACGGCCGCGCCGCCGATATGGCGGACGTGCTGAGCCGGGTCTTTGAATCCGAGGGGTCGGAGCGGCGCCAGCCGGCGCCGCCGGAA
>SMVA01170767.1_pt1 | contig 13307 bp, 15 predicted proteins | sample 2456451 | NCBI WGS metagenome assembly SMVA01 (sample SAMN11095933, study PRJNA526329) | marine sediment metagenome | biome: Marine sediment; feature: Surficial sediment; material: Deep marine sediment; isolation source: Hadal surficial sediment | place: Pacific Ocean | collected 2014-05 | depth...
CTCGAGTGCGCAAACCGCGCTGGCCTGCTCGGTCTGCTATGGAGACCCGAACTCCCCGATGACCAAGGGGGTCGAGGCGGGGGTACTGGTGCTACTGGCTGTCGTTGGCGGGGTCCTGTTATTGATCGGCTCGTTGCTGCTCTTTTGGATGAGAAGGGCTGCCATCCTCGCCGACGCGACCAACCCGACCAACCCGACAACGCAGATTCTAAACCCAATGGAGACCAGGCTTCAAGATCTCGTGAATTCCTAGCCTGGTTCCGCACCGAGCGGAACTCTCAGCATGACGAGCCACGGCGAGGGAACTCTGCTGATCGTCGATGACGACCGGATTTTCGCACAAACGCTGGTTCTCGAATTCGAGGATCGCGGCTACTGCGTCGAGTGGCTCGATGGACTGCAGGCAGTCGAGAACAAGTCCGACCTCAACTATGCCTACGCAGTGATCGATCTCCGGCTGGGCCACGACAGCGGCATCGACGTAATCAGGATCGTCAAAGCCCGCTCTCCATCGACCGTCATTGTGGTACTCACGGGCTACACCAGCAGTGAGACTGCCGTCCGAGCCCGTGAACTCGGAGCAATAGCCTGTCTGACCAAGCCCATCGACATCGATCTTTTGGAGAGCTCCTTGTTGAGTGGAGAGACTTGAGAGGAGATACAGGTCCCCGGCAAAGTATCGGCTCTCGATCGAAGTTCCACGATGGCGCAACACCACGTTTCCTTGACGATAGTGCTGAAACTGGCTATCCAGAGCGCCGGCGATGCCAGCGGACGGTGACATCTCGCTGCGTTGCGGGTGTTCGGCCGACAGAAGGTACCGCCGTATCGTGACCCGCTAACTCTTGGAGAGGGGAGAGGGTTGTGGAGGTGGGTGCCCGAGCTGGTTGATCGGATCGCGCGATTGCGAATGGAATTGTCTGGAGGGCATGAGGTCAGTGCGTAGAACGCTCGTCGCCGTCGCTGCAGGGCTGCTCGTCGCCACGGTTGCACCGATCGGTGCCGCCGCCGCCGATCAACTCGAGGATGGCCGTAAAATTTTCTCGCTATGCGCCCAATGCCACGGCGACGATGCCGGCGGGAACCACCTCTTCCTCGCGCCGGCGATCGCCGGGCTGAATCATTGGTACATCGAGGCACAGCTCAAGTTGTTCCGAAGCGGTGTACGCGGGCTGCACCCCGAAGACGTTGCCGGGATGCGGATGGCCCCCATGGCGCGGACTCTGCGAACAGACGAGGACGTCACCGCCGTCGCGGCCTACGTGGCCAGCCTGCCGCGCGCCCAGCCCACACCGGAGATCCAGGGTGGTGATCCCGAGCAAGGCAAGTCCCACTACGCGCTCTGCGCCTCGTGCCACGGGCCGGAAGGTGCGGGCAACCAGCAGATGTCGTCGCCAGCACTCAGCGACGCCAGCGATTGGTACCTGCTGTCCCAACTCGAGAAGTTCCGCGCTGGAGTGCGGGGTACGAATCCGGGCAATCCCTACGGAGCACAGATGCGTCAGATGGCGATGACGCTGCCGGATGAGCAGGCGCTGAAAGACGTCGTCGCCCATATCATGACGCTGTCCAAATCAGCGAAGCAAGCGAAGTAGCTCAGGAGAAGGAATGGCGAACGAATACACTCCCGAAGAACTGGTCGCACGTGGGTTTTTGATCACGGTCGTCGGAATCGGGCTGTTCATCGGCATCGTCTTTCTTTACGTCCTGTAGGAACCCACGATGCCCCAGCAATATCTCGAAGCCCTGTCGACCTACGCGACCGACATCGATAACCTCATTTTGTTGGTCGCTGTTCTAGTCGGCCCATGGTTCATTCTGTGCGAGGGCATCTTCTTCTATTTCATCTTTCGCTTCCGGGAAAAACCCGATGGTCGATCGGAGTACATCAGCGGCGAAGACCCGAAACACAAGCGTTGGATCACCATCCCGCACCTCCTCGTTCTGGTTTGCGACATATTCATCGTCGTCGGCGCCGTGCAGGTCTGGTATGGCGTCAAGCAGTACTTGCCGCCACCGTACGAAACAGTTCGCATCATCGGCCAGCAGTGGGCGTGGACCTTCGTGCACCCTGGTCCAGACCACGTGCTCGGCACAGCCGACGACATCACGACTGTCGACGAGCTGCACGTCGAAGTCGGCAAGGTCTATCATTTCAAGCTCGAGTCGCGAGACGTTCTGCACAGCTTCTCGGTCCCGGTCTTCCGATTGAAGCAGGATGCCATTCCCGGGCGGATCATTACGGGCTGGTTTGAGCCGACAGGCGTCGGCGAATACGACATCCAATGTGCCGAGCTCTGCGGAATCGGCCATGGCTTGATGGCCGCACGAATCTTCCTCGAATCGCCCGAAAGTCACGCCGCGTGGATTGCTGAGCAGTCGCCGTTTCAACTCGCCACAGTGGCGACTGCATCGATTGTCGAGGAATAGAGATGGCCGAACTCATTCAGCCCGAAGCCACACAGGTCGACGACGCTCACGCCCACCACGGCGAGCAGAGCTTCTGGAGCAAGTACGTCTTTTCCACCGATCACAAGATGATCGCCATGCAATACATGTTCACCGGCATGGCGATGGCGCTCATCGGTGGCTTCATGGTCTACGCCTTTCGCATGCAGCTGGCGTTTCCCGGTATCGAGGTTCCGTTCTACGGCACAGTGACGCCGGCCCAGTACAACGCACTGGTGACCAACCACGGCACGATTATGATCTTCTGGGTCGCCATGCCGATATTGATCGCGGCGTTCGGCAACTTCCTGATACCGCTGATGATCGGCTGCGACGACATGGTCTTTCCGAAGGTCAATCGGCTCAGCTACCAGATCTTCCTGCTCAGCGCGGTCGTGCTGGTGTGCTCGTTCTTCGTCCAAGGTGGTGGCTTTGGCGGTGGTTGGACCGCCTATCCGCCGCTGTCGGCGAAGGCCGGGTACAGTCTGACGGGCCTCGGCTCGTCGCTCTGGCTGGTTGCCGTCGCGCTCGAGTTCGTTGCTTTCCTTCTGGGCGGCATCAACTTCGTCACGACGGCAATGAATGCGCGAGCGCCCGGCATGACGATGTACGACATCCCGATGGTCGTCTGGATGATCGTGATCGCGAGCATTCTGTTCATGGCTTCGGTCGGCCCGCTGATCGCCGGTGCGGTGATGCTTTTCATGGACCAGAACATCGGCACCGCGTTCTTCGACCCCGACAAGGGTGGTGATCCGATCCTGTGGCAACACTTGTTCTGGTTCTTTGGCCACCCCGAAGTCTACGTCGTGCTGCTTCCGGCGATGGGAATCAGCATGGAAATCATCTGTACCTTCGCACGCAAGAAGCTGTTCGCATACAAGACCTTCCTATACACCACGTTCGGCACCGGGGTGCTCAGCTTCACGGTCTGGGCCCACCACCAATTCGTTGCCGGCATCGACCCGCGGATGGCGCACATCTTCACCGTCACCACGCTGTTGATTTCGATCCCGATCGCCGAGATGGTCTTCATCTACATTGCGACGCTATACGGCGGGTCGATCCGCCTGACGACTCCGATGCTGTGGGCGTTGGCGTTCGTCGCAGAGTTCATGATCGGGGGCGTGACCGGCGTGGTCCTCGGTGCGAGCGGCGCCGATATCTACTTCCACGACACCTACTTCGTGCTCGCGCACTTCCACTACACCTTCTTCCCGATCGCGATCATCGGAACCTTTGCGGGTTTCACGTTCTGGTTCCCGAAGATGTTCGGCAAGATGATGAACGAAACGCTCGGCAAGATTCATTTCTGGGGCACCATCATTCCGTTCAACTGCATCTTCATTCCGTTGTTCGTGTTAGGCGCCGCTGGTCAGCACCGTCGCGTCTACAGCTACGAGAATTTCCCGGACCTCGCGTTACCGCACTTCCAGGACATGCGCCAATTTGCGACGATCGCGCTATTGGTCATGCTCGGGTTCCAGTTGGTGTTCTTCTACAACTGTTTCATCAGTTGGCGAAAGAAGGAGATGGACGCCGGTAAGAACCCGTGGAAGTCCAACACGCTCGAATGGGTGGCCGAATCGCCGCCGCCGCATGGCAACTTTCCCGAACTGCCGCACTGCTATCGCGGCCCGTACGAGTACGGAAATCCCGACCGCGAAGAGGACTACTTCCCGCAGAATCTGCCGGCCTGAACCGCGGCCGCTGCGAATAACGTCGAAGCCGAAGGACCCGAATGAGACCCATCGCGAATACCCGCAGTGCAGCTGGAATCCCGACAGGCCGTTTAGCGGTCTGGTGGGTGGTTGCATCCGAAATCATGATATTCGGCGGTCTTTTGGCCTCCTACGTCATGCATCGCCTGGGCAACCCGGAATGGGCCGGTTACGCCGCGCACACGAACATCTGGTTCGGCGGGACCAACACTTTCGTGCTGCTGACGTCGAGCCTGTCTGCGGTGCTGGCCCACCAGGCCGCCGAAGCAGGTGACGGTAAAAAAGCCGCAAGACTCCTCTACTTCACGTGTCTGGGCGCAGTGGTCTTCGTGTGCATCAAGGCATTCGAGTGGACGATGGAGATCCAGGCTGGCTTCACGATTACCTCCAACACGTTCTGGTCGTTCTACTACACAGCGGCGGGGATACACGCGCTTCACATCATCGCGGGCGGCGTCATCATGCTGATCGTCGCCGAGAGCGCGAAGCGCAACGAAGAACTCCACCGTGTCGAGCTGATCGGGATCTATTGGCACTTCGTCGACATTGTCTGGATCTTCCTCTTTCCGCTGCTCTACATCGCGAAGTAGCACGAAGGGTTTTGCATGTCGGACCACGCCGATCACAACACCGATCACCACGAAGTCAATTACGTCAGGATCTGGCAGATCCTGCTGGTGTTGTTGGTCATCAGCATTGCGGGCCCATTTCTGGAGATCCAGGCTGTCACACTGGCCACCGCTTTCGGCATCGCGATCGTCAAGGCCTACCTGGTCGCGAAATACTTCATGCATCTGAACAACGAGCCGCGCTACGCGGTCTATATGCTGCTAACGATGCTCATTTTCGTGTTTCTGTTCTTTGCTGCCGTCGCGCCCGACGTGATGAACCACGAGGGCGCCAACTGGGTCAAGCCGCGCGTCGTAGTCGTCGAAGCTCCGGTGCATCACTAGGAGTGTGACCCCAGAAATGGGTTCCGCGCTCCACACGAAGGAATCCGAAGGAATTTTCAGCTAGGCGCCCGAGATCCGCAGCGCTGCAGCGAGGAACCCCCAACCCATGGCACAAGGATCCACCATGTCGCTACGAGTCATCACCGATACCCGGCCGCAACCGCTGTTGCCGAACCCCGTGCTCGGCATGCTGATTTTCGTCATCGCCGAGCTGATGATGTTCGGCGGCCTGATCAGTGCATTTTTGATCGTCAAGGCCGGAGCGCTCAGTTGGCCGCCGCCAGGCCAGCCACGGCTGCCGGTCGAGGCCACCGCGTTCAACACCGCGATCCTGCTGGCCAGTGCGTGGGCTTTGTTTCACGCGAATCGGGCCTTCCTACTGGATCGCGCGACAGCCAAGCGTCCGCTCTTCGCTGCAATCGGGCTCGGTGCGTTTTTCGTCTGCTTCCAGGGCTACGAGTGGGTCGTGCTGATCAGACATGGCCTGACGCTCACGTCGAGCAACTACGGCAGTTTCTTCTACCTCATCGTGGGTATGCACGGCCTACACGCGTTGGCCGGCCTCCTCGTGTTGTCGCGCTCCGCAATGAAGTTGCGCAGAGGTTTTCTGGCGCCGAGTAGCTTCGCGGGCTCTCAGGTTCTGTGGTATTTCGTGGTCGGTTTGTGGCCGGTGCTCTACATGCTGGTGTATCTATGAGGGCAATGGCCAATCGACTCGCTTCCCTGGCAGCGCTCGCGATCGTGCTGTCGCCGCAACTCGCGAACGCTTGTTCGGTGTGCATGACGGGCAAGGATGACGAAACCCGCGCCGCATTCATCGCCATGACCGCATTCATGACGTTTCTACCGATTGGCTTGATCGGCGGGCTCGTCTGGTGGCTGCGTCGCCGCGCACTCGCGATGCAATCGATCGAGCCGCCGCGCCTTGTTCATGCGGGCCGCAAGGTCCCGTCGCCTTCGCTGATTCAGAGTCCCCAGGGGAGTTCAGACTCGGAGGGCCGTAGATCGCGCCAACCCGGGATGATCGCGTAGACCTCGTCGGCTCCGGCCTGGCAGGGCCCTGGAGAGACCGATTTGTTGACCCCTTCGGGAACGACAGATATGCTGGGTAGACCCGTTGTTATTCGGATCTTCTCCGATCCCTGCCATCGTGTTGACAGCCACGCCGCAACACGAAGCCAAGGATCGGATTGGTTGGAGGGTTCCTGATGGCGTCGAAAATTTTCAAGATCACGTCTACCCCCGAGACTCCGGGTGACTACTTCCTGGAAGCGGTCTACGCGGGCATCTTCGGCGGGTCCGCGGTCGCGATCTTCTTTCTCCTCGTCGACATCCTGAACGGGCAGCCGCTCTTCACGCCGTCGCTACTGGGTAGCGTGCTCGTCTTGGGTGCCGACGCCACAGACGTCGCTACGGTGCGGCTCGATGCGGTCTTCTATTTCAGCATCATCCATGTCACGGCATTCACCGCGCTCGGGGCATTAATATCGTTCGTGGTACACGAGGTCGAGCTGTATTCGAAGCATCCCGCGATCGTGCTGCTCGTGTTCTTCGGGATCATAGAAGCCGGGTTCTTCGTCATCGCCCCACTGGCGTTGCCTGGTGTGGTCGAGGTGTTGGGTATCGCGCGCATCGCCTCCGCGAACCTGTTTGCGGCGATTGTGTTGGCGGTCTTCTTCGTGCTCACCCACCATGCGGCGACGCGGGGAAAGTTCAAGCACGGCATTGCCGACTTTGCATTCGACTCGTTCTACTCGGGTGCGATCGGTGGATCTGTGGTGGCCCTGTACTTTCTCGCGGTCGATTCGATCGGCGGCACGCCGTTCGCCACGCCGGCGCTGATCGGGCACGTGCTCTTCAAGGGCGTCGCGGCGGACACAGGTGTGAATCTGGCGTTTGCCGCGGTTCCTCAGGTCGTACTCGTACACTTTGCCTGGTCGGCTGCGATGGGCATGGTCATCACCTGGGTGGTCCACGAAATCGAGCTGCACTCCCGTCATCCCATCGAGGTCTTGCTCGTCCTCTTCGTTTTGATGGAGGTGAGCTTCATGACCGTGGCCCCGCTCGTGATTCCCGGTGTGATTACGGAACTGGGGATCCTGCATATCGGGGCCGCCAATCTCTTGGCCGCCGTCTCGATATCACTGTTCTTCTTGTGGTCTCACGAGAACGTGCCCGGCGATGAGGCTCCTGTCACCGAGACTATGTCTTCTTCGTCTGAGGGTTGATCCAGTCTGCCTGCACCGAAACGATGCTCGCGCTCTGTGATATTAGGCATCAAGCCGGACGTGATTCACTTGGCGAACTTGCCAATCTGCTTACGCTCCGGTCTCATCTGGAGGAGGTGCGAGAGTGGCCATTCGATACGTCGGTGATCGTACGCTTCGCCGTCTATCTGGTCATACCCTTGGGATCCTGGGCGGGTGCTGCTCTGGTTGAGAGACTGGTGAATGCGTTCCTTGGCTGATCCGGTGGCGTGAATTCTGCGCCGAATCTCCGACCGCGATTGGATTGCTCGTCCTCGAATCGCATCGACATTTCGAGATCGCATTTGCGTACGCTCAAAAAACGGGCGCGGAGGGCGGCGCGGAAGGGAACGTGTCGGCTTGGTCCGCGCCGATGGCTGCCCCTGAGCCGGGATTTGGGGCCGGGCTCGCTATCGGGGCTCCGGGTTTGGCTTGGCGGGGGCGGCGCTAGGACATCCCATGACGACTTTCGGCGTCACCAAGCCACCCCGAGAAGCACGCCTATCTATACGGGAATAAACAGATTTTCCGGTTTTCGGTTCCCGATGCGGCGCATCGGGTGTGACGGAGGCCCTGACCCAGGCCGCGGGGATGATCTGCTTTCCCTCCCAACGACCGCCATTCAGATAGAGGCGCCCGAGCCGTGCGAAATCACGTAGCGAGGCATTGTGTGAAATTACAGATCGAGCCGCCTTTCTGATCTCGACGATCTTGATGTCGCTGCTCCCTCTCGTTGCGATCGGGACGCTCCTCTATGTCCTATGGCGTCGCTTCCAGAAGCTCGAGGCCGAGACGGCGGCCGCGTCCCTGGCGACCCCTCGAGCGGACCCCTAACGCACGGGCACGATACTCGCGCTCTCGCGTTCGAGATCGAAAACGATTCGGGCCTCCCCGCGCTCGAGTTGCTGGAGAACCTGGCGGACCTTCTCCTCGAGCGACCATTCTCCGTGGCCGTAGTCCGTCCCCTCACGCGACACGTATTCCTCGACCAGGCCCCACAGCGCGTCGGGCGACAATTGATCCCGATCCAGTTCAACACCGGAATCGGAAGGGTCTCGCGTTTCTGCGTCATCATTCATCCCCACCTAGGCTAGCCCGCCCAACCCGGTCGGGCTCTCGATGGCGGGGAGTGCGAGCCGGCGAGCGGACGTGGTTGCGCGAGGATCGGCTACGGTCGGGCCAGAATGCCTCGGCGGCAAGGAGGGCGAATGCTGAAATGGGTACTCGGGTTGGGATTGCTTCTGCTGATCGCGATCGGTGTCGGTGGCTATTACGTCTACTCGAACCTCGACGCGTTCGTCGAGCAGGCGATCGAGGAGATCGGCTCCGAGGCGGTCGGCGTTGCGGTCCGCGTCGATCGGGTCGCAATCGATCTGGAGGCGGGCCGGGCGAGTATCTTTGGATTGAGTGTGGCCAACCCCAAGGGTTTCGATGGCCCGATGGCCTTCACGCTGGGTGAGATGACGATCGACATCGACCTCGATTCACTTCGCGAACGAAATCCGCTGGTTCTCGACGAAATTCGCATCGAATCTGCTGTCGTCTTCTACGAGTCGAACGCCGCCGGCAAATCGAATCTCGAAGTGCTCAGCGAGTATGCTTCGAGAGGAAGCGAAGTCGCGTCGGAGGAGGAGGGCGCGTCCGAATCCCAGCCGCCCCAACGACTGCGCGTTCGAAAGATCCGATTCGCCGGTGGGCGCGTCGAAGCGGACACGCGGAAGATCGGGGGCAACCAGATGGAGGCGGCCCTCGCCACGGCCACTCTATCCGACGTCGGCGGCGCGAAGGGTGCAACGGGTTCCGAGATCGGTCTGGTCGTCGTCGAGGAACTCGGGCGACAGACCGTGTTGGCGATCGGGCGCGACCAGCTCGACAAGTTCCTGAAAGATCAGATTGGCGACGAGGGGGCGAAGGCCGTCAAGGGTCTACTCGACGTATTCGGTCGATGAGTTCGCGAACCTCTCCCGCCGCGCGGGAACAAGGACCGTCATTTTCCGACGCCGAGGACGGTCTCGAAGCGTAGCGATCAGGCTTGAAGTTGACTGTGTAGTCTCGCGGCGGTTTCTGCGAACTCGCGAACGGTGTCTGCGATGATCTCGGCCACGGGGCGGATTTCTTCGATCCGTCCTGCGACTTCGCCCGTGAGTGCGACACCGTCTCCGATCTTGCCCTCGAAATAGACGGACTTGATGCCCTTGGCGAGGCCTTCCATCGCGTTTCCTTCGCCCGCCGCAAGGCGTTCCGTTCGTTCGGTGCGAAGCGCGCGCAGCGCCGGGCCGCCTTCCGTCCGGAGAAATACGGTATCGGTCTCCGCAGCCGAAACGATGGCGTTCTTCCAGCCGTCGTGGACCGGGGACTCGAGGGCGGAAACCATGCGCGTACCCATTTGCACGCCCTCGGCACCGAGTGCAAAGGCCGCGGCCATCGACACGCCGTCGCAGATGCCACCCGCCGCGATGATCGGGACATCCACGCGGGAACGAACCAGGGGAAGCAAGACGAGGCTCGAAACGGGACTGGGACTCTTGAATCCACCGCCCTCTCCGCCTTCGACGACGAGGCCGTCCACGCCCGCATCCACCGCCTTCAATGCGGCGCGGAGTGTCGGCACGACATGGTAGACGGTGAGGCCACGTTCCTTGAGTGCCTTCGTGTATTTCATCGGACTCCCCGCGGAAGTCGTGACGAATTTGACGCCCTGGTCCGCCACGAAATCGACGATATCCGGGTCGCGGACGAAGGCCTGCGCGATGTTGACGCCGAAGGGCGCGTCGACGAGTTCCTTCATCTTCTTGATCTCGACTCGAATGGCATCGAGTTCGCCCGAAGAGGTCTCGATGATTCCGAACGCGCCGGTCTTCGAAACGGCGGAGGCGAGCTGTGACCGAGCGATCCAACCCATCGGGGCCTGCAGAATCGGAATGTCGACCCCGAGATCTCGGGTGACGCGGTTGTTGAATCGCATGTTTTCGCCCTCTTTTGAATTGCAGACCCGATCGGCCGGGGAGGCAGAGCGTAGCGGCTCGAACCGGCTCCCACCGCGACCACGCTATGATCCTTCGCCATGGCTTCCATTAGGGCTCTGGCAGTGAAGAGGAAAAGCTGATGTCCACACTGGTCGAACGAGATCGAAAGGTCGTCTGGCATCCCTATGCCGCACCCTCCGCGAGTCCACTCTTCGCGGTGGAATCCGCGCAGGGCGTGCGAATTCGACTGGAAGACGGTCGCGAGCTGATCGATGGAATGTCGTCCTGGTGGTCGGCAATCCATGGCTACCGACATCCGAAGATCGAGGCCGCGATCAAGGCGCAACTCGAAAAAATGCCTCATGTCATGTTTGGCGGTTTGACCCATGCCCCGGCGGTTTCACTGTGTGAGCGGCTGGTCTCGATGTCGCCCCCCGGACTCGAACGCGTCTTCCTCTGCGATTCGGGGTCCGTCGCGGTGGAGGTCGCGATCAAGATGGCCTTGCAGGTCTGGCACTCCCGAGGACAGCCGCAAAGGCGGCGACTCCTGACGCTACGCGGCGGGTATCACGGCGATACCTTTGGCGCGATGGGCGTCTGTGATCCGGTAACGGGTATGCATGGAATCTTCGAGGGGTCGATTGCCAAACATCTTTTTGCCGAGCGACCGGTTTGTCGCTTTGGCGAGGTCTGCGAAGACCGGGACATTCAGGACTTCACGAATCTCCTGGCCGCACATCGCTCTGAAATCGCAGCGGTGATTCTCGAACCGATCGTTCAGGGCGCCGGCGGCATGTGGTTCTATTCCGCAGACTACCTTCGTCGGGTGCGGGATCTCTGTGACGAATTCGATGTCCTGCTGATCGCGGACGAGATTGCGACCGGATTCGGGCGCAGCGGCGAACTCTTCGCCTGCAACTACGCCGAGATCTCGCCCGATATTCTCTGTGTGGGAAAGGCCTTGACCGGCGGGACGATGACCCTGGCGGCCACGCTCACGAGCGGAGCGGTCGGCGATTCGCTGGGGGATGGCGATCCGGGGGTATTCATGCATGGCCCGACGTTCATGGGGAATCCGTTGGCATGTGCCGCCGCCAACGCGAGCCTGGACCTCATCGACGAGGGCAGCTGGAAAACGCAAGTGGCGCGGATCGGTGAACAATTGAGGAAGGAACTCGAGCCGTGTCGATCGCTATCCGCCGTCGCGGACGTTCGGATCCTGGGCGCGATCGGAGTCGTCCAACTCGAGAAGCCCGTCGATATGGCAGTCGTCCAACCCGCGTTCGTCGAAGAGGGGGTCTGGATCCGGCCCTTCGGAAACCTCGTCTATACCATGCCTCCCTATATCATCGGCCGGTCCGATCTCACTCAAATAACGAGTGCGATTCGAAAGATCACAGCGTCCATCTCGTAAGTTGCTCTGTTGCTCTAATGGCAGAGGAACCATCCCGGATTCCTCCGCCCGAACAAACGCCGGACGGAGGAACCGTGGATGCGGTTGCCCATTCGGGCTCCATTGCGGCCGGGATCTCCCTTGGATTCCCCTGCCACCGCCTCTGGCCTTGAGGCCAGAGAACGCCGTTCTCGTCGAGGCTTCCGATCGATTCCGTCGACGAGGAGTGAGTGTGTTCTCGAATCAGATCTTCGATTCTGATGGAAGCGACGACGGTCGTCCGCAGGCTCGCGTTCCAGGGTCGGGTTTTACGCGTCCACTTCGAACGGGACGCCCCTCCTGTACGCAGCGCGACGACCGTCGCCGGCGAGTATCTTCCGAGTCGAACGCTTGCGAACTGCGCTCCCTGATGATCCGACTGCCGGGCTCGGCTCGGGGGGGTGAGCGAGTCGGGATGGCAACGAGGGCCATGACGATTGTCAGAGCCTTGATGGCTGCCAGAGCCACATTGGTAGTCGGTACGCGCGGTCCGATTTTCGGAAGTCTCGAGTTCTGTATTTGTTAGTTTTTCACTCATCTGTCTTTATAAAAACATGAGTGACGCAGAAAGCAATGAAAAAGATCCACGACATCAAAGTATTTTCGGAAACCTTCGAATCGTGGGGAGCACGCAACCCCCTTGCGAGGCGTCGTCGGATGCAGACGATTCTTGACGCTCTGTCAATTGCCGACCGTCACTGACGATCGCCGATGGTTCCTTCCGGACTGCGCCAATCGAGGAAGCGCGAGCAGGACTTTATGTGCAAGAGCGGCGATCTGGACTGCTGACGGGTCGTCGAGAACGATCTCCCGGCCCCAGGACGCTCTCGGGGGCGGGTCAGGACCCTTGACCTGAAGTCAGACTCCGACCGGTACCGGCTTCGATTCGGCTCGTTATGATCTCGTCCGCTTGGATTTCCCGCGATGGATGGATAGGAGCTCGAAATGGATCTTTCATATACCCCGGAACAGGACCAGTTTCGCGAAGAGGTTCGCAGCTGGATTGGCGAGGCGATGCCCGCCGAGATGAAGAAGCATGCGGAGGACGCGGCCAACTTCGAACATTCCGAAGTCATGGAATGGCACAAGATTCTCTATGCGAAGGGTTGGGCGGCACCGAATTGGCCGGTCGAGAACGGCGGGACCGGATGGGACGTAGCACAGCGCTCGATATTCCAGAGTGAATGCGTCCGTGCCAACACGCCGGCCCTCTCCCCCTTCGGGCTCAATATGGTCGGGCCGCTGATGATCCAATATGGAAACGAAGAGCAGAAGGCGCGCTTTCTGCCGAAGATTCTGGCCGGCGAGGAAATCTGGTGTCAGGGCTATTCCGAGCCGAACGCGGGATCGGATCTGGCGAACCTTCAGCTTCGTGCGGACAAAGACGGTGACGACTACATCTTGAACGGACAGAAGACCTGGACGACCTACGCGCAGTACGCCGACTGGATTTTCGTGCTCTGCCGCACGAATAATGAGGGCAAGAAGCAAGAAGGCATTTCCTTTCTGCTCGTCGACATTCACAACACCGAGGGGATCGA
>SMVA01301596.1_pt1 | contig 13301 bp, 12 predicted proteins | sample 2456451 | NCBI WGS metagenome assembly SMVA01 (sample SAMN11095933, study PRJNA526329) | marine sediment metagenome | biome: Marine sediment; feature: Surficial sediment; material: Deep marine sediment; isolation source: Hadal surficial sediment | place: Pacific Ocean | collected 2014-05 | depth...
GTGAACGTACGGACGCCTTCAAAACCGTAACGGTCGGCTGACTTACCCAGCCCTTCGATCAAAAACAGGTCAGCCTTGTGTGGCCCCTCGATGGGTACGCCAAATCTTTCTGACAGGTCAGCGGTGCCACCAGCGTGGTCCAGGTGACCATGGGTCAGCAGAATCTTTTCCAGCGTCACGCCCTTTTCTTCCAGAATTTCAACCAGCCTGTCGACGTCCCCACCGGGGTCGACGGCGGCGCCCTTCATGGTTTCTGTGCACCAGATGATAGAGCAGTTTTGCGCAAATGGTGTCACCGGTTGCACAACGGCTTTGAGTTGGCTCATGGGCCTGAATTCCCTGAATTAGTCAATTTGTGCCTCGTATATACACGGACGACCCCGTATTTGCCAGTATTGGCAATAGGGTTATTCCAGCATCCCTAGCCAGTCCATTTGATCGATCAAGGATATTTGGCATTGGCTGATGATGTTGAGGTCGCGGTTTTCGAAGACATCCAACCCGATTTTGTCTGCCTTGATCTTGTGCTGCTTCAGAACCTGGTCGCGTTCCAACAACAAGGCCTCTATCTGTGGCCGAAAGAGATGCAATATCGCTGTCAGCCATTGGTTCGTCTGGCTGTTGAACTTTTCGTTCTTAAAATCAAATCGATCGAGTATCCCGATTATGTCTTGCGCCGAATATATGCAATCGGCTGTAACCCATCGATTGGTCGTGAATAAATCTATCGGGACGCCATGATGATCCATTGTCACACCGACCAGATGGCACAACGCGTCGTCACCTGTATCCCATACAACGCTATTGGTGCCACCATGATCGAGCGGGCGCATAGAGGCATCGAACGTGCCCGCCCGCAGGAATGTGTGAAAGTGCCCGTGCTCTTGGGCGGACCCGTCGTGGGAATGATAGTAATATTGCGCAAAAGACCCAGCATCATAGGCATCGCCGGACGGGTAGTGTTGCCACTCAACAAAATCCGCATCACCAATTGTTTGCATGACCACATTGGTGTCTTGTTTGGCCAAGGCCTGTGCAGTTTGCGCAATGGTAACAGCGGCCAGCGCCATGTCTTCGCGCTGGTCTTGTGAAAAGACTGCAATGTCGGGCAGGAGAATGACGATCCCCCCTCAGCTAAGCTTTAGGATGCCCCACACGGTGCGCATGGACTGCACGGTTCGCAAGGCTTGCAACCGCCGCAAGGATGACACGGGTTGCATGATGTAACCGGTCCGCAAGACCCCGTACCACAGGGACTGCAACTGGCCAGGGCCTGGCCGCTCGCCATTGCACTTGTCATGGCCATGGCGGACCCCAGCACCAGGGCTTTTCTGGAAAATGTCTTCATAGGACTTCCTTCCTGTTAGATGACACGGTCTCTATCGACGCAAAACCTTAGTCAGACTGGACTATCGTGACCAATCACAACTTGGTGTGATGGCTAGCCGATGCTTTGCGCCAAAATGCGCGATAGATGCGCATTGGGCATGCCGGTCTCTGCCCGCCAAGTGTTGAAGGCCGCTTGCAACTGGGCCATGGCCTTTTGCGATGTTGGTTCTTTTTCAACAACACCTGCGCGTATCAGGGCCAACACAACGTCTTTGCTCATGATCGGGCTATCCCAGCCGACTTCGCGCAAAAAGTATGATGCCGATTTACCACCCAGACGATTGCCATTTTTCTTGAGATAGGCCCATAGGCCGACAAAATCATCCACCGGCCAGTCCGCAAAGAAATTGCCGATGGAACCATGATCGCCAATGATATGGGTCGCCATGATGGCATTGTCCTGGATGGCCCGAATTTTCTGGCCATTTCGGATGATAGAGGTATCGCTGACAAGGCGCGCCAGATCATCATCGGAAAACATCGCCACTGCATGGGGGTCAAAGCCCAAAAAGGCGGCCTCAAAGCCGGGCCATTTAGCCTCTACCACCTTCCAGGAAAAACCTGACCGCATGATGACCCGCGCCATGGCCGCCAAAAAGCGATCATCGCTTGTCGACCGGATTTTGTCGGTCGAAACCATGTCTGGCAGCGTGCTCAACACAGCTGCTTCGCCATCGTGATGTGCCCCCGCCATTGCGAGGATCTTAGAAAAGGCTGCCAATATCTGCACACCCGCTGCTAAAGAAATTAGATATATCGACCCGCACCCGTCGGTGCGCTGTACTGCTGAATTGGTCATGCAGGTCGTAGCCCGCGTATCGACCTGTATCAAACTGATCGTCACGCTTAAGACTGATCCCGTCATGTGGTCGCCGCAGCTTGATAGAACAACCCTTTCGCTTTGGCACGAGATCAATCAAGACCAATCCTTCGCGCGATACATAGGTGTCGTCCCAGGGTAATCTGCCAGTCGACGTCATGGGATCAAGGAAACGGTAGGACTCGGGGCCCAAAAGCACGTCGTCAGTCAACTCGGGCACAGACTCAGCAGCCAACCCACCAAAGGTTGGGACGATGAGTATCAGCGCCAAAGCGCATACAGCAATTTTTGTATTCATGGTCAGGCCTCTGATCCATGCCAGTGTGAGTATAGAGATTATTCACAAAATTCGCTGAATTGCAAAAAGCAACAGATCAACTCTGCGCGAGGCCAAGTTATCCTTGCCACATGACCTTTGGGACGTGTCTTATTCGGTGCGCAATTTTTGGAGGAAGCAATGAAGAATCTATCGGGCAAAGTCGCTGTAATTACAGGCGGAAATTCGGGTATCGGCCTTGGTATTGCACGGTCTTTGGCTGCCGAGGGATGCAATTTATTGCTTGTTGGGATGGATGAAGAAAAAGCGCAACGCGCGGCTGCAGACCTGGCGGCCACAGGCATCAAAGCCCTTGGCATCAGTTGTGATGTAACCAAGCGCGATGCAGTAGAGGCAATGGCTGACTTTGCCTATGACGCGTTCGGGACGGTCGACATTTTGGTGAACAATGCCGGCGTGGGCTATGGCGGCCAGGTTTTCGAAATTGGCGAACAGGATTGGGATTGGGTCATGGACGTCAACGTCAAAGGCGTCTTCCAGTGTTGCGCCGTGTTCGTGCCCCGCTTCCTGGAGCGCGGCACCGAGGCCCACATCGTCAATATGGGGTCCGAGCAGTGCTTTGGCTTGTCGGACCCACAATTCGGCAGCATGATTGCCTATAACACCTCCAAACATGCGCTCTTGGGTTTTTCCGACGCGCTACGGCGCGATGTCGCCCCAAAAGGCATGATTGTCAGCCTTATTTGCCCCGGCCCCGTTGCCACTGAAATATGGAACGCCGAGCGCGGACGCACTGCGGAATATGGAGACAGAAACCCGGTCGCTGACGGTGCCGGAGATGCCGTTGCCGAAATGGGCATGGACCCAGACCTGGTTGGCAAGATCACCGTTGCCGGCATGAAGGACGATGACTTTTATATCATCACCCATGACTATATCCGCGGCATGATCCAGGATCGCTATGATGAAGCCTATGCCGCCATGGACAAGACCGACCGCTGGTTGAAGGAATTTGGCTAGTCGGCTTTTGTCTGCAAGAATTCGATGATAGTCGAATAGGCCCGACGGTCCACCGCAATAAACATATGCCCGCCCTCAAACATCTCTAGCCGCGCACCCGGAATTCGGCTGGCCATGGCTTCCTGAGATTCGGGTCGCGCATTGCCGTCATATTTACCGCCACAGATCAGCGTCGGCGCAGTGATCTGATCCAACCGGTCCCAACAATCATGTTGCTTGCGGGCGATCAGCTGATTTTCGCGACCAATTTCCCAATTATGGTCATCGCCGTAAAGCTGCCTGGTCGCGCCAGCCGCTCTAGCGTAATCGACAACGGCATCAGGGTTTGCTGCCTGCCATTCTTCGTCGTGGTTCGTGTTGCTGATCTTCAGCCCAACGCTGATGCGCTGTTTGACCGTCATGTTTTCCATATTATGCAGCGGATAGGATGCACCGCCTTCCCCACCCGGCGACGATGCGCACAGCACCAAGCGATTGATCTTTTGGGGATATCGGATCGCCAGTTCCTGCGCGACCATGCCGCCAAACGAATAGCCGACCACATGGCACCTGTCCCAACCGCCTTCTTCCAGAAAATTGGCGGCGTCTTCGGCATAATTACCCATGGTGTATGGCCATTCCGGCTTTTCGCTTTGACCCAGCCCGCGCTGGTCGTAGGACACGACTTCGAAGTGTCTGGGCAACGGGCCATCAAACATATTGGGCTTGGTGCGCAGATCGCCGCCAGTGCCGGTAATGAACAGCACTTTGTCGCCTTCACCGGCAGTTTCGAAATAAAGGCGGATGCCGCCAGCTTGCATAAAAGGCAGTGTCGCCTCCCCTCGTAACTCAAGATAGTGTAACTCAAGACAGTTGCACGACAGACTGACCTTTGCTCTATAGGGTGACAAGAAAATTCGGGAGCAAGCCATGACAAATATAAACGCCCTCAGTGACTTGTTTCGCGAAGACGTGATTGATCCCAAAACGCTCGAGATTAACGAGAAAATCCGCGCCGCCATGAAAGACGGCCCCCGGATTGACCGTGTGCCATTGGAAATTATGCGTGCGTCCCGCGAGAACGGCACTGGTGTGTTCCCCGCCCGACCGAAGTCCGACCGCGCGATCACCAAATCAATCCCCGGCAAAGACGGCGAAGTCGGCTTGCGGATTATCGCACCAGAACAGCCCAGCGGGGTGTACCTGCATATTCACGGTGGTGGCTGGGTCAACGGCGCCAATGATCAGAACGATCCGCTGATGGAACATTTCGCTGACCACCACAATATGGCTGTCGTCAGCGTTGAATATCGCCTGGCGCCCGAACACCGCTTCCCCGCCGCCCCCGACGATTGCGAAGCCGCCGCGGCCTGGTTGATTGAGAATTGCGAGGCGGAATTCGGCACCGATTGGCTATCGATTGGTGGCGAATCCGCAGGCGCCCATCTGGCTGCCTTGACCATAATCCGCATGCGCGACAATCATGACTATACAGGCTTCAAAGCTGCCAATCTGGTGTTCGGGATTTATGACGTTTCGTTGTCTCCCAGCGTTCGCACATGGCGCAAAGGCCGTCTGGTCCTGGATACAGAAACCATGCGCTTTTTCTCGAACTGTTTTGCACCAGACCCGCATATGCAGCGCCTGCCCAAGGTGTCGCCGCTATTTGCCAAGTTGTACGATCTGCCCCCTGCCCTGTTTACCGTTGGCACACTCGACCCATTGGTTGACGATACGTTGTTTATGCATGGCCGTTGGGCCGCTGCTGGCAATCGCGCCAGCCTGGAAGTTTTTCCTGGCGGTATTCATGGGTTCCCGGCTTTTGGCGGGCCATTGGCAAAGCAGTTCATCAAGACCGTCGACGACTTTTTCACCGTCGAGCTTAACCGCAATTGTTAGAACATTTCTAACCCCAACCTTGTATCGAGCCCATTTTCCTGCAACTATTTCTGTTCAACAGGGAGAACAGGAAAATGGCACAAGTTTGGCAAGCGGCGGATCACGTCAATCAAGGCATTATTGAAAGCACAGAATTAGGACAAGTCGGCATAGCAGCTGCCTGTCTGGCACCGGGGGAAGTGACCAAAGGGCACTCTCATACGCTGGTGGAAGAAATCAATATCTTCAAAAGCGGCATGGGCCGCATTCAGATCGACGACGCGTTTTTTGATGTGTGCGAAGGATCTGTCGCCGTCATCAAAGCCGGTGAATTCCACGAGATCACAAATTCTGGCGATGAGAATCTGGAATATGTCGCCGTCTTTAATTCTGATGTCGACAAAGACGAGATCGATTTTAAAGAACGCGCTGAACACTTCGCGACAGACGACTGCCCGGCATATTACGACTTATTGAGCAAGATAGCTGCGGGTGAATGCCAAGGTGCAATTGCCTTCAAGGCATGGGCTGCGGCAACACCAAACCCGGACTTCGCCAAAGTATTGAAGACGATTGCGATCCGCGAGGCTGAACATTCCGCCGCATTCGAAAAGCGATTGTGTGAATTGGGACAGGCCGTCGACTTCAACGACGTTGACCCAAAGACCAAAGAAAATCTGGAATTTCTGGCATCTGACGCTGGTGACCTGGAGAAGATCAAGTGCTTGGGGTTTGACGATCTTGGAGACAAGGATACCTTGTCGGCCCTGCTGAGGGACCGATCAATCGATCCGATTACAGGGGCTCTCATGGGCCGGTTCATCGCTGAGGAACGCGACACGGCCCGCATGGTCAATGAATGCTGCCAACAGATGTTTGGCGACGAGGCACCAAAGGCTGCCAACACCAACGACGTCACGCTGGGTCAGGTGTGCGAGGCTGTCACCTCACTGACCGGCTTGGTGCAGGAGCTGCAATCAGAAATCAGACAGATGCAGACACCCAAAAAGGCCAAGGCGAAACCGGCCAAAAAGGCAAAAGCTGCGGCGCGCTAGTCGCGGTAAAATTCCAGATAGAACTTGGCCCCCTGCTGGGGGTCAATTTTGTGAAACACGGCTGGCTCAATGATGCCCGGGTTATCGGGTGTCAGGGTGATTTTCTCGTCATCTGACGGGATCATGTAAACAACTTCGCCTTTTTGGACGACGATCTTGGCCCAGACACCGGCCCTGGTGCGGTGTTCATTCTTCATCATGCCCGGTGTCGAGCGGTCCGTATAAGTCTGTGACTTATTGTAGGCCGATACATTGTCTGGAAGCTGTTTCATCCACTGCCCTTATCTGTTTATCACCTTGTGCGGTCACTATTTTACGCCATAGTCTTACCCATGCCCGTGCGACCACATCTGCTGATCTTATGCGTGATCTGCGCTCTGTCACCTCTCAGTTCTGTTAGGGGTGCCGAGGCCATCGCCATGCATGGCGAACCAAAATATGCCGACGGGTTTGCCCATTTCGACTATGTCAATCCAGAGGCACCACTTGGGGGTACATTGCGCCGATCAAAACTGGGCACCTTCGACAGCCTGAACCCTTTCGTCATTCACGGCGTCGCAGCCGCAGGACGACATTTGGTGCATGAAAGCCTGATGCAGCGCAGCGCGGATGAGCCGTTCAGCCTTTACGGCCTGTTGGCTCAACATGTCGAAGTCCCTGCAGGCCGATCATGGGTGGAATTCTACCTGAACCCCAAGGCGCACTTTCAGGATGGCGCCAAGGTGACCATCGACGATGTAATCTTTTCGCTCGAAACCCTGCGCGACCATGGCCGACCCAATCACCACGCCTATTACAGCCAGGTCACCCAGATCGATCGCGTTGGCGACAATGGCGTACGCTTTAGTTTCGACAAAACTGGCAATCGAGAACTGCCATTAATCCTGGGACTGATGCCAATACTGCCCAAACACTTCTTTGCGGATATCGGCCTGGAAGAGACACGACTTCAGCCTATTCCTGGCAGTGGCCCATACCGGGTTGCGAGCGTAGACCCTGGTCGGCGCATCACCTATGTGCGTGATCAAAACTATTGGGGTAACGATCTGGCGATCAATCAGGGACGCTATAATTTTGATGAAATCATCTATGACTATTACCGCGACAAAAGCGCTGCACTGGAAGCTTTTCTGGCCGGACAGGTCGATATGCGGGCCGAACAGGACCCGCAGCAATGGTTGAGTGGCTACAACGTTGATGCTGCGAAGTCAGGCGACATTATCAAGCAGGCTATCCGTCATGGTCGGCCCTCGGGTATGCGGGGTTTTGTCTTCAACACGCGGCGCGCCATTTTTCAGGACCCCAAAGTAAGGCAGGCCCTAACCCTGGCTTTTGACTTTGAGTGGATCAACCGCAATCTTTTTCACAATGCCTATGATCGAACCGAAAGCTATTTCGGAAAGTCTGATTTAGAGGCACCATTGGCGCCGGGGCAGGATGAACTGGCATTGATGCAGACATTAGGCGTGGATGTCTCCGCCACCAACTGCATCCCTTGCCGTCCCCTCAAAAGCATCCCAAAATCCAATGGGACGTCAAATCGAGGCAATCTGATTGCCGCCACAAAATTACTCGCCGAGGCCGGATGGCATGTCTCTGACGGTGCCCTTGTGAACAGCGACGGCAATCCATTTCAATTTGAAATTTTGATCGTCGACCCCAGCAATGCGCGGCTTGCGCAACAGTTCGCGAGGGATCTGGCGCGGCTGGGTATTCAGGTCGAGACGCGCATCGTCGACAGCGCCCAATTTCAGGAACGAACGGCCGTCTATGACTATGACATGATCGTCTATTATTGGGGCCAATCCCTGTCGCCGGGTAATGAACAGATATTCTATTGGGGCACGGCGTCAGCCGACCAACAAGGTACACGCAATTATATGGGCGTGCGAAACCCGATACTCGATGCCGCTATCGACAGATTGGTAAACGCCGTCACCCGTGAGGACCTGGTGACAGCCACACGCCTGCTCGATCGGACCTTGCGAGCCGGGCACTATGTTGTACCGCTCTACCACTTGCCCGTCGACTGGGTGGCTTACTGGTCCCATCTGCAGCGCCCCGCAACCAGCCCGCTATTGGGCTATTTGCCGGAAAGTTGGTGGTCGATCCCGACTAGGGGCACGGCTAAGCAATAGCCTTGGCATCCCGCAGAGCAGCGATGTCATCGGCCGAAAAGCCCCAATCCAGCAGGGCCTCTTCATTGTGTTCACCAGGGATGGGGCTTGGCCGCGCGACTTCGGGCTTGGTCCTTGAAAACCGCGGGGCCGGACCAGGTTGCTTGACGCCCTCGATTTCGATGAAGGTACCACGAGCCTGATTATGTGGGTGCGTGGGCCTCGTTCATGGACAAAACGGGGGCAAAACAGATGTCGGTATATTCCATGATCTCGCACCATTCATCCCGCGTCTTGGTCTTGAACAGGGTTTCGAATTTGTCCTTATAGCCGCGCCATTTGTCTTTGTTGTGTTGGTCGGAAAATTCCTCGACATCCACGCTGGATTTCTCCAACAACAAGGCATAGAACTGGGGTTCTATGGACCCGAGCGAAATGTACTTGCCATCAGACGTCTCGTAGACTTCGTAAAAATGCGCGCCCGTATCCAGCAGATTGACGCCACGATTGTCCCCGTCCCAACGGCCCATTTTCTCCAATCCATAAATCGGCGCCATCAACAATGCGGCACCATCGACCATGGCTGCATCAACCACCTGCCCCTGGCCCGACCGCCTTGCCTCGAACAAGGCGCTGACGATGCCAAAGGCCAACAGCATGCCACCGCCGCCAAAGTCGCCGACCAGGTTCATGGGTGGCAAGGGTTTGTCCCCTTCCCGCCCAAGGGCATGCAGTACGCCAGACAGGGCGATGTAGTTGATGTCATGGCCTGCGACATTGGCATAGGGGCCGTCCTGCCCCCAACCCGTCATGCGACCATAGATGATCTTTTCATTGCGAGCCTGCACTACGTCAGGACCAAGGCCCAAGCGTTCCATAACACCCGGGCGAAAGCCCTCGAGGATGACATCAGCGCCTTCGCACATCTTCAAGACCGTCTCTATTGCCGCGGGGTTCTTCAAATCGACAGCGACCGACCGCCGGCCACGATTAAGCGTTTCATGCCGCGGATTTGCCCCCACTGTCGTGCCAGGGCGGCCTGCCTGGTTTTTGCGATCGACCCGGATGACGTCTGCACCCATATCGGCCAGCATCATGGCGCAATAGGGGCCCGGTCCAATGCTGGCGATTTCGACAATTTTTACTCCGTTGAGCGGTCCCATTATTCTTCCTTCGATGTTTCCATGTTGTCTGATGGCGCAAGGCTGAGATTTCCCCAACCCAGCGCATAAGTCATGATGTGAAAAATTACATGTTGTTCCAGAACGCCGCCCACGATATGGGCCTGCGGCCCAATAGCGTATAGCGCGACATCTTCACCTGCGTGTGTCTCGGCCACGCGCTTACCGAGCGGTCCCAGGTCCATATAGGCAGGCACAGCGGCCTGTTGCACAGCTGGTTTACCCTTTTCATCGTACCGAGGCGCCGCATCGGTACGTTCCCCACCCACGGCACCAGGCCCGTTGAAATAGCCCAGGGTCGAATAGGTTTTACCGTCCATGCCGACCGCCACCTCTTCCATGGGCAAGCCTGACATGTCGTTCTCCCGCACATTGCCCAGGATTGGGTTGCCACGCATCGGGTATCCACCAATCGTTAACGTGTGCGAATGATCTGCCGTCACCAAAATCAGCGTCTCGTCGAGGTCGACCATATCGAGGGCTACCTGCACAGCCTGGGACAAAGCCTGTGTTTCCGACAATGCATATTCTGCCTGTCCCTGATGATGCCCATGGTCGATACGACCAGCCTCTACCATCAAATAATAGCCATCCGGGTCAACGCTCAACCGGTTGATGGCCGCCTTGGTCATATCGGCCAGGCTGGGTTCTGTCGATTCCGCATCCCGGTCAAAGCTGAAGGTCATGTGCGACGTGCTGAACAAGCCCAATATCTGTGATTGTTGATCCCCAGCCAGATCGTCCAGCTCTTCTTTGGTTTCGACATATATACGATTGGGGCCGTTGGCTTGCCACTCGGACACCAAATCGTCGAGCGGATTAAGGCGCATGCCACCCCTGGCAAGACCGTAGAAATGCCGACGACCGCCCCCCAAGGCGATATCGATCCCGTCGCCGACATCAAATTCAGCAAACTGACGGGCGATGTCTTTGCAGCCACTGTCTTTGGCCTCAGACGGCATCATCAAATCTGATTCCCAGATGCGTTCCGCAGAATGCGCGTAGACCGCCGCCGGTGTCGCATGGGTCAAATTTGCGGTACTGACGATGCCCGTCGACATGCCCCTGGCCTCTGCCCTTTCAGCCAGCGTTATCACGGAATGTGCCAATGCTGCTTCGCAATTGCCACGCAACGCCTCGGGCGCAATGCCCAGAACGCCCGCAGTGGTTTTGATGCCTGTGTTCATGGCTGTTGCGGTGGCTGATGACTGGGCCACTTGCAGATTGTTTGTGTAGGTCTTGATCAATGCCAGATGGGGAAATGATTCGAAGGACAGATACCCTTCTTCGCCCTGTTCGCCGCGCGACTGGCCATCATAAATACGCGCCGCCGTCACCGTGGAGACACCCATCCCATCACCAATAAACAAAATAACGTTCTTTGCCTTGGTGTTTCGATGCCTAACAGCCAGCCGATTGGCAAGTGCCTGTTGGCCGTTATCCCACCAATTGACCGCCGACCCCTCACTGACTGCAGGTGGTCTGACAACATTAACAATAGGCTGGCCCGCTGATGGCTCATAGAGCGTATAGCCACCAACAACAACGACAACCAAGAGCGCAAGTGCGCCCCACAGATTGAAACGAGAGATCATAGAGAGGCCTAATCCAGAATTGATGACCGATCAATCATAGCCGGTTGGCGATCCCATGCCAGACTATAGATAGGGTCCCGTGACAAAAGTAATTTCTCTTATAGATTGTATATTGTTCAACCATATACTACCCTTTGAATTATCACCATCAGCGAACAGAAATTTTCACTGGCATGTTTAGAGCACTCTTAATCATCATTCTCGGCACATTGATCATTCCTGTAGCAATGGCCGAAAACTCGCTTTCTGGCCCCGTGATTGCCTCGGTGGTCAAGGTTTATGACGGCGACACAATAACGGTTGATGCCCATCCGTGGCCGCAAGTCACGATGCGGGTCAATGTGCGCATTAACGGCATCGACACACCAGAGCTGCGCGGCAAGTGCCAGGCAGAAAAAGAACAAGCCCAACAGGCAAGAGACCGCACCCAGGCACTCGCTGGGGAACAGGTCACCCTATCCTAGATTTTCCTTGGCAAGTTTGCTGGACGCGTGGTGGCCAATGTCAGCACCGATGATGGTACTGACATTGGCCAAACTCTGATCGCCGAGGGCCTAGCCCGACCTTATGACGGGGGCCCCCGCGCCGGCTGGTGTGAAGACGCCAGTTAGGCTTCTGGCTTTGGCTCAATCGTCCGGATCGACAATTCACGCAGATGCCGCAAATCAGCAGGTGCAGGCGCTTGCATCATCAGATCTTCGGCCTGCTGGTTCATCGGGAACATGATGACTTCTCGGATATTTGGTGTGTCGGCCAACAGCATGATTATGCGGTCTATGCCAGTGGCGATTCCGCCATGAGGAGGAGCCCCCAATTTAAACGCACTAAGCATACCGCCGAATTGTTTTTCAACTTCTTCACGGCCATAGCCCGCTATCTCAAAGGCCTTGTACATGATTTCAGGATCGTGGTTTCGGATGGCACCTGAGCCCAGTTCTATGCCGTTGCAAACGATATCATATTGAAAACCCAGCACGTCCAATGGATCCATGTTCTCGAGCGCTTCTAAACCACCTTGAGGCATTGAAAACGGGTTGTGGGAAAAATCTACGCGTTTCTCTTTCTCGTCCCATTCATACATCGGGAAGTCGACAATCCAGCAAAAGCGGAACGCGTCTTTCTCCAATATATCTAGGTTTTCGCCAACTTTGGTACGGGCAAGTCCAGCCAGATTTGCGGCACTGGCTTCTTTATCACAGGCAAAGAAAATACCGTCACCATCACCTAGTCCCGTAAGCTCGCGTAATTGGGCCACGCGCTCTTCGCCAAGATTCTTGGCAATTGGCCCTTTACCGCCACCATTTTCGAGAATGATATAGCCCATGCCCGCCGCACCCTGGTCTCGGGCCCAGTCATTCATTTTGTCAAAAAAGCTTCTTGGCCTGTCGCCTGTGTTGGGAGCCGGGATGGCTCGAACGATAGAGCCCTGGTCAATTGCTTTCGCAAAGATGCCAAACCCGGAGTCGCGGAAAATCTCCGTCACATCCATGATCTCCAGGGGATTTCGCAAATCAGGCTTGTCAGAGCCATACTTCATCATCGCTTCTTTGAACGGAATGCGCGGGAACGGCGTTTTGGGTATTTTTCTGTCAGAAAATTCACTGAAGACCCCAAACTTGATGGCCTCCATCGCTTCAAATACTTCTTCTTGAGTGACGAAAGACATCTCTAAATCAAGCTGATAGAACTCACCTGGTGTGCGGTCTGCGCGGGCATCTTCATCGCGGAAACAGGGCGCGATCTGGAAGTAGCGATCAAAACCGGCCACCATGATCAGCTGTTTGAATTGCTGTGGTGCCTGCGGCAAGGCATAGAACTTGCCTGGGTGTGTACGGCTGGGGACCAAAAAGTCGCGGGCACCTTCGGGTGAGCTCGCGGTCAGGATGGGCGTTTGATATTCCAAAAACCCCTGATCGACCATGCGCCGACGAATGCTTGAAATGACGTTGGATCGCAACACCATGTTCTTGTGCATCTGTTCACGACGCAA
>SMVA01288710.1_pt1 | contig 13298 bp, 14 predicted proteins | sample 2456451 | NCBI WGS metagenome assembly SMVA01 (sample SAMN11095933, study PRJNA526329) | marine sediment metagenome | biome: Marine sediment; feature: Surficial sediment; material: Deep marine sediment; isolation source: Hadal surficial sediment | place: Pacific Ocean | collected 2014-05 | depth...
CCCAACCACAGGGAAAACACCAGTATGAGTATCGGCCCCATCCAGAAGTTGGGAATAGCAACACCTAACATGGAAAACGTCATCGCAATTCTATCCCAAATACTGCCCTTGTGAACTGCGGCAAGTACACCCATGGGTAATGCAATAATAAGCGCAATAAGAATACTCGTGCCTGCCAATAGAGAGGTAGCGGGAATGCGTTCAATCAAAACATCAATGACAGGTCGTTTGGTGTGTAGAGATGTGCCTAAATCAAGATGTAACAGGCCATTAATATAATTCACCCACTGCGTTACTAAAGGTAGATTCAATCCTAAAGCTTCACGCAGTGCCTCTCTATCAGCGGCCTGGGCAGATTCCCCAAGCATCACTTCTACCGGATCACCTGGCACAATATGGATCAACATAAAAACAACGGTCATAACACCGAACACCACCAACAGTGCTCCAAATAATCGTGACCCGAGATAATTCAGCATAATGAATGTTTTATTATCATCTTTCTGGTTTCGCTAACTGGATTCATCGACCTCTACAATATAAAGTCATATAATCTAGTGCAGAGTCGCTAGAATAATAAAAACGAGTATAAAGGATTCTCCAGACAGGGGTTTAACAACATGAATGAAAATACGTTAGATGATGCCGGTAGAAACATCATGAGTTTCCTTGTCAGGATACTAGGTTTTTTCCTCCTGCTCGCAGGCCTTTGGGTCGCCCTTCAGGTTTTATTAACGGCACAGGATTTGTATCAACATCCCGAAAAAATTGAACGTTTTGCGGTTGCAATCGAGAAAGGCTCCAATATTGATAAAACACTGGCACCGATTAGAGATAGCTTGATTTTACAGAGTCACTCAGAGAATGGTGTTCAACGATACAATGAAACCGAACAAAGACCTGCTCCTGCAGGCACGGGAAATATTCGGGTTTCTTATTTCTTCGCCTGGGTGATTGCGCTGCTGTTGCTGTTATTAATTGCCAGAATTTCATTGACTGCGATTAAAACAGGGGGAGAACTTGTGCTTTTCGATATGCAGATCAAACAGCTTGCCAGAATGCTGGCAAAAGAGTCACAAAAAACAAGAGATTAAATCGAGCATCCTTAGCTTGATGATTCATAAGCATCAAGCCATTCATAAAAATCTAGTTCTTCACTAATTTCAGGGTCTTCGTAGAATTCGAAATTTCCAGACGTCGAAACTAATTCCTGGACATCTTGAACAAGGTTTTCTCCATCTGTCGGTACTGGTGTCACTTGCATAAAACTATAAACAAGCACTGCCAGGCACGCTGTTACTACTGCACCTGCAGGAACTAACAGCCATCTAGATTTTTGTCCTGTGTATCTATCTAAGGACCGATGACGTGCCTGAGTAATTGCTGATAAATCTTGCGCGTTGATATTATCCACACTTTTATCAAGCTCTAATTTAATAGTGTCGACGAATTTCTGATCTTTATCATCAGTAGTCATAACCATTCATCTCCCAGCTTCTCACGCAAAACATGCACTGCTCTAGAGTAATGCGTCTTAACACTCCCATCTGAACATTTCATTATTTGTGCTGCTTGTTTCACATCGTATCCCTCCAGCGTTCTCAACAAGAAAGCCTGTTGCTGCCGCAAGGGTAAATCTCGAATTGCACTATCAAGCATAGCAACACGTCGGCCTGAATGCACTTCCTGTTCTGGCGTCTTGCCATAATTATCCCTGACATTTTGAATTGGGTCTTCATTCTCATCATCATGATGATGAGAATGAAGACAGCCTAACCAGCCACGAAACCTTTCTCTCACCGCATTTCGTCGGTACCAGTCAACGATCATCCTTTGTAAGATGGTATGGAACAGAGGACCCCATTCCTCCGGGTTCCTGGTGGCATATTTATCCACCAATTTGCACATGGCATCCTGAAGGATATCCAGCGCATCATCTCTGTTTCCTGTTGATATTTCAGCGATTCTAAAAGCGCGTTTTTCTACAGCAACAAAAAAACCTTCTAGTTCCAGATTACGTTCCAGTGTATTTCCCCTGATTTTTTTTACTGGCGTAAACTAACCATACAGACTATCTCTCTCGCCTAGCATCACGCCGTTCATTTCGTCCCTCACCACGCATTCCGCCATTCCTGCTTCCTTGCCTTTCACTACGTCTTCCTTCCCATTGTTTCAAATTTTGCCTGAATGTGCTTTGCTGCTCTGGTGTCATGTCCTTCATCTTTTCTGCGATACGCGCTTCCTTGAATGCCTTTCTTTCTTCCGGACTCATATCTTTTATCTTGTCATAAACTTGATTACGCCTTTCCATACGTGCCTCAAATTTTTCCTTCTGTTCAGGAGACATGTTCTTCATTCTCTCGGACATATGTGTTTCTCTGAATGCCTTTCTTTCATCTGGAGACATATCTTTAGATTTCTCGCGCATCTCCCTCTGTCGCATATGTTTACGCTCTCCCATGCGTGCCTGAACTTTTTCCTTCTGTTCAGGAGACATGTTTTTCATTCTTTCAGCGGTGCGTTCCTGCCTATACGCCCTTCTCTCCTCCGGAGTCATATCTTTGGTTTTCTCGCGCATCTCCTTACGAAAGGCTCTGAACTCAGCCTTTTCCTCATCAGTAAAATCAGCATGCCTGTCACTTCTGGCTTCCTGCTGTCTTTCGTTGACCATATTTTCATTAACATGGGTAGTTCCATCTTCAGCCAATAAGATTGAGGGAAACATCACTAGACCAAGGCTGATCGAAAATACCAATTTTGGGGAGTGGATCTTCACCAGGCCTGTTTTGATGTAGTTGAGTTTCATGATGTTTCCCTCATTTCCAATTAATAGTCCTGATTGTGATAGCGTATCTGCAAATTAATACTCGGCTCAGGTTGCGCTATATCAAGACTATTTTCAATCACCCTATATTTTAATTACCTATGGGTTCTGGCTCCACTACCACCATGGTTTCTACCACCATCATTTCTGGCAACTTTGTCACCTTTTCTATCTAGGCGTCGATCTGCATGATCACCTTTATTATCGAGTCGACGATCAATACGATCTCCCTTGTGATTTAAACGATCTCCACGGTTTTCGCGATGCGCCTGTCGTTCTTCCGGACTCATATTTTCAAATCTTTCACGACGTTTCTCCTTAAATGTTTGTCTCTCTTCATCAGACATATTGGCTAAACGTTCGCGCTTATCTTCTCTTCGCTCATGCCGATCATCGATACGATCGCCTTTATTATCCAGGCGGTCTTCAATACGATCACCCTTATTATCCAAACGTTCATTAATCGCCTCGCCTCTATTCTCTAAACGCTCCGCCAATTTATCTTTCCCGGCATCACTGGCCCGATCTGCTCGAGCATCATAACGACCCTCAATACGGTCACCCTTGTTGTCCAGACGTTCGTTGATTCTTTCGCCCCTGTTATCGAGTCGTTCATCTATCCTGTCACCCCGATCTTCAGCAAAAGTAGGTATGGCAAATATTCCGATAATCAAACCTGATGCTAACTTTGTTATTAATGTATTGTGTTTCATCTCATTCTCCGTTGTATTATTCGAGCTACATAGGCAATAACGCTCCAACATCAAAATGGTTGACAAGATTTGGTGAAAAATCTCAAAAAAGCTTACTATCACTAATATTCACAATACTCAGGGGCTTCACCATTTTAAGAGCAGGCTTTAATAAGCAATATGATTTTTAATTTGCCGCAATTGGGCTGGAAGCCCTGTTTCCAGCAACAAATGAGTGCAGACGAAGAAAACAACAGTTATCCCGCCCGTATTGCACAAATCCATCGTAGTCACTGTATCGTCTGGAGCAATAAAGGAATTGAAACCTTTGAGATAGGCGTGTTCAGTGATCCGAAGAATATGGCCGTAGGTGACTGGATACTGATACCCAATGAAGGCGAACGACCGCTACGCATATTTGAACGAGAAACAGTCCTTATCCGTAAAGCTGCAGGACAGCGGAGACATGATCAACTGATCGCTGCCAATGTCGATACCCTGTTTATTGTCACCTCCTGTAATCATGATTTTAACGCCTCACGTATTGAACGTTATCTGGCACTGGCCGCAGAAGCCAAAATTCAGCCTGTGATTGTCCTGACTAAAATGGATCTATCTGATGATGCTGATTCATATAAGAACCAGGCACTGAAATTACAAAATGACCTTCGTGTTGAATGTGTCAATGCCAAGGACAAATCAAGTTTGCCTGCCCTCAAAACACTTTGCACCGAAGGCCATACCATTGCACTGATCGGTTCTTCCGGTGTCGGTAAATCTACATTGATCAATATGCTGACAGATGCAAACCAGCTAACGGCAGAACTCAGTCAAGAAGATGGTAAAGGCAAACACATAACTACCTCACGATCACTACATTTACTTCAAGACGGCGGCATTCTCATCGACACACCGGGAATCAGAGAATTGAAACTCACAGAAACAGAATCAGGAATTGAAGACACCTTTGAAGATGTCACTCAGTACCTTGGTATCTGCAAATTTAAAAACTGCCAACACAATACGGAAAAAGGCTGTGCCATCAAGACTGCACTAGATAACGGGGAACTCGATCAGCGCCGCTGGGAGAGTTATCAAAAATTACAAAGCGAACAAGCACAGCGTAACTCATCTGGATACCAGAGAAGTAGTAAGGAAAAATCTTAATCAGACCTTAGAAATGGTGTCTGCTTTATACTTATTATGCTGAAAAACTCGCCTTATATTTTCAATTATTGAGCGATCATTTGATATTCGGACCCTGTAATTATTTCTGTGTAACTGCCAAGTTTAAATATAATCCATCAGTAGGCCTTCGAACTGAATGATAAAACCGATTTAGTGTAGGTTTCCAATTTCGAATACACATCAACCACTGATCTCTTTCGACTTTACCTATTAGGAAAGGAAGATATCGTGCGCGCAATCCTGGATGACCGAAGGCTGCAATATATCTATCTGGCCAACCTAGCCAACCATTTAAGACCATAAATAATTATTTCTCTCGCACTACGCATATCTTTTTGATGTAAATCACGAATTGTTTTGGCTTCTGGCAATAGTTCCACGTTGTCATAAAACGTATTTACTAGCTCCTAAAGGCCTTCTTCTGAACCTATTCGTTCGTAGTTACTTATTTCTCTTGCGCTTTACTCACTCACATCTATTCCTCAATAATATTCACACTGGTTTCAGTTTCGACCAGTTCAAATAATTCGATCATGTCTTGATTACGCATTCGTACACAGCCTCTTGAACCGGGAGAACCCATTGCAAGATCATCCGGACTACCATGAATATAAATATAGCGATCATAACTATCGACACTGCCACCCTTGTTCCTGCCTGCTTCACAACCACTAAGCCAGAGGATACGAGTCAGTATCCAGTCTCTGTCAGGAAATTGTTGACGTAATTCTGGATGATATAACTCACTTGTGGGTTCTCTGCCAACAAACACTGTATTTACTTCGCAGCCAGCACCGAACTTTTCACGGATGATGTGTTCCCCTCTTGGTGTGCATTCACTGTCAATCAATTCGCCCGGGCCGTTCTTTGCCGTCGAGATGGTGTATTGCTTAATCACATCATTCCCCTCAAACAAACTAAGGGTTTGTTTGCTGATATTGATTTCTATGTGCCTGTCTTGTTGCATGTTTATTTAAATAATTAATTTCTCTTAACTGTGAGTAGACCATCATAGTTGCCGTCGCTTGCCAGGGCATAGCCACTAATATTTTTCGATGTCACCAGTATATTATCTTCATACCACAGTGGTATATAAGGTAATTGCTCATGCAGGTAAGCCTGTAGATCTTGATATAGCTTTGCTTGCTCATACAGGTCTTGTTTACTTTCTGCCGCCTCTATCATGCTATCTGCGGTAGCATCCTTAAAGCGACCTCGGTTCGCGCCATTGGGTGGCAACGATGTGCTATGGAAGGCGTAGCGAAATATATCTGGAATCTTTAAGCCAACCCATGACAGGCTATACATCTGAAACCGCCCTGCCTTGATATCACCATAAAAAGTCCCCCAGTCATAACTCTGCACATCGACTTGAATGCCTACCTGTTTTAATTGATATTGAATGATGGTGGCCAGACGCACACGAAAAGGATTATTCGAGGTTTTATAGCTAATTTGTAGTGGATTTAGTTCATCATAACCTGCGGCCTTGAGTAAACGTTTAGATTTTGCTGGATCAAATTCAACACCGGTCAATTCTGCATTGCCACTCCAGTGCTCTGGCGGCAAAATGGCGCCAGCCTTTCGCGCTGTATTGTCCATTACATGCTCTATGATCTCATCTCTGTTAATCGCATGGGCAATTGCTTGTCGAATTGGCAGTTGGCTGGTGACAGGATCTGCCATATTGAAACCCATATAGGTGAAAGTATCTCCCCGTGCTTTTTTAATGTGGGTTTTATTCTGTTCCTCGAGCCAATTAATCATTTCTCTAGGGATATCGCCTTGAAGGATATCTAACTCATCACGCATTAATTTTAGTATTCGTACCGTCGAATCTTTGACGGTAATAAATTTTAAACGTTGATTATCGTTCAGGCGGTTTAATGAAAGATCACCATCATTCGGCCACTCCTGAAATGCCACAGGACCACTACCAACAGGCTGTCGATTAAATGGATGATCTGATTCTATCAATGCTGCGGGTAATATGCCGATGACAAGCCTTCCAGGGAATAAGGGATCTGGATGCTGCAAAATAAAATCGACGGTATCATCATCGACCACTTCTATACTTTTAATCACCACAAGTGAACCTCGATGAGGTGAGGCATTATTAATATCTAAAACATAGTCATAGGTTGCCTTCACATCATTAGCAGTTAATCTTTCACCATGATGAAACTGCCTGCCTGTAATGTGTAACTTGAAACGATAGTGTTTGAGATCGAGCATTTCCCAATCTGCGAGATCAGGGATGAACTGAAAGTTGTCGTCAAAATCAACCAGACTACGATAGATTAAACGTGTGATCCGATAAGATGCAGCATCTGTTGAAAAACGGGGATCCAGAGTAACCGGTGCTGATTCCAGACCAAAGCGAATGGCATCATCCTTTTCCTGAGTGCAAGCTAAAACAAATAACAGTGAAATAAACAGATAGAAAACGAAATAAAATCGTTTTATACCTGACATAGTTTATATTCCCTGACTCATTATATTCTGGCTCATTTTTTCTTTCTGCTAAACACAGCAATGGATTCAACATGTGTTGTATGAGGAAACATATCTATCACGCCTGCCTGCTCTAGTTTAAAACCCTTATCATTAACCAGTATGCCTGCATCTCTTGCCAGAGTTGATGGATTACAGGAAACATAAACAATCCTGTCTATTGATTTTAAGTTCATCTTCTCTATGACTTCCTGCGCACCATTACGCGCTGGATCTAATAGTAATTTATTAAAACCACCCTTTAAGAAGTCTTCGTTCAGGTCATCTTTGGCGATGTCAATCGCCCGGAATTCCACATTACTAATATTGTTAAGTACTGCATTATGTTTTGCGCGTTCCACCAGCCCCTGTTCTCCCTCTATGCCCAAGACGGTGGCAGCCTTGCGTGCCAATGGCAAGGTGAAATTACCGATCCCACAAAACAGATCGAGCACACGATCTTCGCTATTTACTTCCAGTAATTCCAGTGTGCGTGGCACCATGGCACGATTAATTTCAAGATTTACCTGAGTGAAGTCCGTCGGTAGAAATTCCATGGTGATATCAAATTCTGGTAAGGAATAAGACAACTGCTTCGGAGCTGTACCATTCAACGGTATAACCGAATCCAGACCGCCTGACTGACAATAGATATCTATATTATGTTGTTCTGCAAATGCCTTTAGTTTACTCATATCTTCATCATTAAAATCGGCAAGATGTCTGAAGATAAGAGCCGTGGCCTCATCGCCTATAGCAACTTCAATTTGTGGAATTTGTCTGATTAAAGATAATTCTGTAATTAAACACTGTAGCGGTTCAATCAACGTCCCCACGGAAGGATGCAAGACTTCGCAACTGTTCATATCAGCAATGAAAGGACTGTATTTTTCTCGAAACCCGACCAGTACTCGCTCTTTCTTGTCTACATATTTAACACCTAATCGCGCCTTGCGACGATACCCCCACACGGGGCCGACTAATGGCGGGATAACAGATTTCGGTTTAACCTTACCGATATGTTCTAACTGTTCTATCAAAACAGATTGTTTGTGTTCAATCTGAAAGTCGTGCTGCATATGTTGTAAACTACAGCCACCACATAAACCAAAAAATTCACATTTGGCCTCAATACGTTCTGCTGCCGGGTTGCTTATTTCCAGTGCATACGCTTCGTCATATTTCGGGCGCTGCTTTTTATACTGGAACAGCGCATCTTCTCCAGGTAATGCGCCACTAACGAAGACTGTTTTACCTTCGACATGCGCGATACCTCGACCTTCATGAGAGAGAGACTCTATATGTGCGGTAACGAGTTCTTTCGGTAATTTTTTTTTACGTCGTCTTGCCATAATTTATGATGATTAAAACCCTAGTTGAACATCTATCGGTCTTACTTGACGATAGGAGTGAAAAATATTTGCAGGATATTTTCTTATTTCCAGGCGCTTGCGAATTCCAGCAAATGTGGCTGACCTTCTTCCTGCAACATGTCTCTGACACGTTCGCATTCTACTTCATAAGCGGTGGCTGATTTTTGTCCGCGCATCAGCTCGTAACGCAGATAAACCAGATAAGTATTTAACACATCGGTTTCGCAATAATTTCGAATACCCTCAATATTGCCCGCAAGGTAATTATCCCAGACCTGGCTACCATCCATACCCATCTTGCCCGGAAAACCTAACATAGTCGCGACCTCTGTTAAGGGGGCATTGGCCCGAGGGTTATAGCCAGAAATGACATCCATCAAATCGGTGTGCCTATCATGAAAACGGCTGATGTAATTATTCCATTTAAATTTCTGATCATCGCCTCCGGTTTCCCAATATCGTGAAGCGTTAATCCCGTACAACAATGTTCGATAATGCAAAACAGGCAGATCAAAACCGCTACCATTCCAGGAAACCAGTCTTGGCGTGTAATGATCAACCCCATCAAAGAATCGTTGAATGATATCTTTTTCAGCTGAATCAATATCACCCAAAGACCATACGCTTAATTTATCTGATGTCCTGAGAACCACAGAGATAGCAACGATCTTTTGCAGATGATGACGAATGAAGTCACTGCCACCTGTTTGTTGTCGGCGTTGAGCGAACATGGATTCGGCAACCTCTGCATCAGATAAACCTTCCATGTTCTGAATTTTTCTTGCGGAATCTGTGTCCGGTACAGTTTCAATATCAAAAACGAGCAGATTCATTTTGTTGTTCTATTACCTGCCTTCAGGATTTGAAAACATTGGTAGAAATATACCGATCACCACGATCGCATATGATGGTAATGATCAATGCATTCTCAAGCTCCTCTGAAAGTTTCAATGCTGCGGCGATTGCTCCACCTGAAGATATTCCTGCAAAAATACCTTCCTCCCGACCTAAGGCAATAGTTGTTTTTTCTGCCTCATCTTGTGAAACATCAAAAATTCTGTCGACCCTTGTTTCATCATAAATCTTCGGCAGATATTCCTTCGGCCAACGTCGAATTCCAGGTATTTGTCCACCTTCGACAGGTTGCACGCCGACAATTTGTATTTCAGGATTTTGTTCCTTCAAATAACGTGAGACACCCATAATGGTTCCTGTCGTGCCCATAGAACTAACAAAATGTGTGATCTTGCCGTGTGTATCGCGCCAAATTTCAGGAGCCGTGCCTTCATAATGCGAAAGAGGGTTGTCCTGATTTGAAAACTGGTCCAGTACGATACCTTTTTTATCTGCCTCCATTTCGCGAGAAAGATCTATCGCCGCTTCCATACTGCCCGCCTCTGGCGTCAATATGATTTCAGCACCAAAGGCCTTCATCACAGCACGTCGTTCTTTACTCATATGCTCAGGCATAATCAGAATCATTTTATAGCCTTTAATCGCAGCCACCATGGCTAAGGCGATACCGGTATTGCCACTGGTTGCTTCAATCAGTGTATCACCGGGCTTGATATCTCCCCTCGCCTCCGCATGTTTGATCATACTTAACGCGGGTCTATCTTTGACCGAACCTGCAGGATTATTCCCTTCCAGTTTAGCCATAATAATGTTGCTGGTATCACCGGGTAGACGTTGAAGCCTGACCAGGGGTGTATTACCTACATGCGCTTCAATTGTCGGGAAATCTTCTTTATTTAATTTTTTGGTCACAGGTTTTACTCATTTAATTGGTCTGTTATGGTCTAATTTTCCGCTGGTTGCAGCGTATTGTCATTTCCCCTCTAGCTTGCTGAGGAGTTGTTAATTCATTTTACATTGAGACCTTTGCACGAAATATATTTTTCGTCATAACAAGGCGAAAAATATATTTCGTGCAAAGGTTTCACATCTTATCTGTTAATTGCTTGGCTAATATCACGGCATCTTCTCGGCCAAATTTGGCAGGATAATAATCTTTGCGACTCCCGACTTCGTCAAAACCTGATTTTTCATAGATTTTTAATGCCTGTCCGTTTGATGGTCGTACTTCAAGAAACATGACATCTGCTTGATGACCCTTTGCCAGTTCAATCAGATAATCAAGCATCTCTTTTCCAAGACCATTATTCTGCAAATCAGGATTGATACATAGATTCAGGATATGCGCTTCATCTGCAAGCACAGACATAACCCCATATCCTGAGACACAATTATCTTGCTCAATCAACCAGCAGCAATAACCAGCGCCTAAGCAGTCCCGAAAGATACCTATTGGCCATGGGAATTCATAGACAGCTTCTTCAATCTTCATCACTTTTTCCAGATCCATTTCAGACATGGGGCGAAAAACGATGGTTGCTTGCTTCAATACCGCACTCATTTTGTTTCCTGATAAACCCGCATTGCCAATTGCAAATCCTGCCATGCCTTTCTTTTTTCACGAGGAGAACGCAGTAGATATGCTGGATGATAAGTCACTACCACAGGGATCTCTGTGTCAGCATATTGATATTGCTGTCCGCGCATCTTGCCTATGGGTGTGTCTGTTTGCAGCAGATTTTGAGCGGCGATACGACCTACCGCCAGAATGATTTTTGGTTGAATGAGATCAATCTGCTCTCGCAGATAACTCGAACATGCGGCAACCTCTTCCGGTTTCGGATCTCGATTGTTGGGTGGACGACATTTGAGAATATTTGCGATAAAGACCTGCTCTCTTTGCAGACCACAGGCTAACAACATGCTGTTCAATAATTTTCCAGCACGCCCAACAAAGGGTTCTCCCTGCCTGTCTTCTTCAGCGCCCGGGGCTTCGCCAATGATCAACCAGTCAGCATTATGATCCCCCACACCAAATACCGTCTGTTTCCGGCCTTGATGTAGTTCACATTGCTGACAGGCAGAAACGTTATCTCGCAGTGTTCTCCAGGCACCACTTTCCGGTACTGAAGTTGTATCTGTTTCTTCTGTAGTTGAAACAGGATCATCAATCACCCTGCCCTTTGACCTATATACATCCACCCCCATGGTTTGAAGATAATATTCCTGTGTTTGCGTCAAACTCATTATGTTATCTCAAATCTTTTAATCTCAAACCCTGTCATGTCAAACTTGGGGGTGTGCCCGTTCAGTCTGTTCCTGGGCTTTGTTCAAGGCGTTGATATAAGCCTTTGCAGAAGCAATGATAATATCCGTATCTGCACCTTGACCATTGATCGCCCTGCCATCCTTATCAACTCTGACAGTGACCTCACCTTGCGAATCTGTTCCAGTCGTAATATTACTCACCGAGTAAAGTTCCAGTTTACAGCCACTATCCACAACCAACTCTATGGCCTTAAAAGTTGCATCGACCGGCCCACTTCCGTCAGAGGTGGCATGTTTCTCCTCACCATCAATCGACAAGGTCACTTTTGCGACAGGAATTTCACCTGTTTCTGAGGTTACTTTCATGGAGACGAGTTTGATCCGCTCCATGGTGGCTTCATGAAAGGTGTCAGTGACCAATGCCTGTAAATCCTCATCGAAGATCTCATGTTTCTTGTCTGCAAGCTCTTTAAAGCGATTGAACGTTGCATTCAAATCTTCTTCACGTTCAAATTCGACCCCCAATTCAGATAATCTGGATTTAAACGCATTACGACCTGAATGCTTACCCAAGACCATTCTATTGGCATGCCAGCCGACATCTTCAGCTCGCATGATTTCGTAGGTCTCGCGATTTTTGAGTACGCCATCCTGATGTATGCCCGCTTCATGGGCAAAGGCATTCGCACCAACAATGGCCTTATTTGGTTGCACGGGAAAACCTGTCACACTTGAAACCAGACGTGAACAGTTCAAAATCTGTGTGGTATCCAAAGTCGTATCACAAGGAAACACATCCTGACGAGTGCGCACAGTCATGACAACTTCTTCCAATGATGCGTTCCCTGCACGCTCGCCCAGACCATTAATCGTACATTCTACCTGTCTGGCACCGTTCATGACTGCTGCCAGTGAATTACCCACAGCCAATCCTAAATCATTATGGCAATGCACCGAGAATATTGCCTTGTCAGAATTTGGTATTCTTTCAATCAATTGTTTGAGCAATTCACCAAATTGCTGCGGCAAATTGTAACCCACCGTATCCGGGATATTTACTGTGGTCGCTCCCGCATCAATGACGGCCTCCAGTACACGACATAAAAAATCAAGCTCTGATCGACCTGCATCTTCAGGCGAAAATTCAACATTGTCCGTGTAGTTACGTGCACGTTTGACAGCATGCACCGCCTGCTCCACAACCTGATCTGGCGTCATGTGCAATTTCTCCTTCATATGAATAGGAGATGTCGCAAGAAAAGTATGGATCCTTGATGATCTGGCTGGTTTTAAGGCAGCCGCTGCCCGATCGATATCTTTATCTAGTGCACGTGCCAGTCCGCAAACCGTACTGTCCTGAATTACCTCTGCGACCTGATATACGGCCTCGAAATCACCGGGGCTGGCGATGGGGAACCCTGCCTCAATGATATCAACCTTCATGCGTTCCAGTGCCTTGGCGATACGAACCTTTTCATCCTTGTTCATTGACGCACCTGGGCTTTGTTCTCCATCGCGAAGAGTTGTATCAAATATGATTAATTTGTCTTGCATTTTCCTGCTCCAAAACTTGCATCCATACTACCGTAAGGACGCGAAACCTTA
>SMVA01455441.1_pt1 | contig 13296 bp, 14 predicted proteins | sample 2456451 | NCBI WGS metagenome assembly SMVA01 (sample SAMN11095933, study PRJNA526329) | marine sediment metagenome | biome: Marine sediment; feature: Surficial sediment; material: Deep marine sediment; isolation source: Hadal surficial sediment | place: Pacific Ocean | collected 2014-05 | depth...
AACACCATCCTTCATGGGTCGTTTCGCGGTAATGTTTTCCGGTGTGCGACCGAGCATTTTCTTCGCATCGGTACCCACTGCTTCGATTGATTTCGGGCCGCCGGGTCCCCGATCCTGACGAATTGCCACGACCGATGGCTCGTTCAGAACGATGCCCTTACCTCTTGAATAAATAAGGGTGTTGGCCGTACCCAGATCGATTGATAAATCATTAGATATCAATCCGCGAAGAGCTGCAAACATTCTGTGTTTTTAACCTGTAGTGTTTATTTTAAGTTGTGCTGGTACAAATTTCCCTGAAGCTGCGTTTAAATCCTGCAGAATTGCCGTACTCTAGCACGGCAATTGAATTTCACAAGATAGATTACCTTAAAAATCAACATTTTGCTTATGCTTTCTGTGAAATTATGCTAAGTTTGCGGGCTTTTCCGCATCGCCTGGGACTTTACCCTGAAATGACACTCAAATCCGAGGATGTTCGTAATATTGCCCACCTCGCCCGTCTGCAGGTAACCGAAGATGAAATCGACCGGTATGTGACCGAGTTATCCAGCATCCTGGCACTGGTCGACGAGATGAACCAGATCGATAGCAAGGGCGTCTTGCCGCTGGCGAATCCGATGGATGCGACCCAGCGCCTGCGCGATGACGAGGTCACCGAAGGCAATCTCCGGGACAAGTTCCAGGCCATAGCGCCCGATGTCGAAGGCGGCCTTTACCGGGTTCCACGGGTGATCGAATAATGTTCATGACGGTCCGCGAGATCCAGCAGGGTCTGGCAAAAAAACAATTTTCCAGCGTCGAAATAACCCGCCAGTACCTGCAGGAAATAGAACGCCATAATCCGCTACTCAACTGCTACATCAGTGTGACCGCCGATGTTGCCCTGCAACAGGCCCAGGCCGCAGATGACGCCCTGGCCGCCGGCAAGGGCAGCCCTTTAACCGGGGTCCCGGTTGCACACAAGGATTTATTCTGCACCGACGGTATCAGGACCTCCTGCGGTTCGCGTATGCTGGATAATTTTATCGCGCCCTATGACGCGACCGTGATCGAGAATTTCAAACGCGACGGGGCAGTCATGCTGGGGAAGACCAACATGGACGAGTTCGCGATGGGTTCATCCAATGAAAACAGCTACTACGGTAATGTCGCAAATCCCTGGAATAGCGAACGCGTTCCGGGCGGTTCCTCGGGTGGGTCCGCGGCCGCGGTTGCGGCCGGGCTTGCGCCAGCCGCAAGCGGCACCGATACCGGGGGTTCTATTCGCCAGCCCGCCGCACTATGTGGTGTCACCGGGATCAAGCCGACCTACGGTCGGGTGTCGCGCTACGGCATGATCGCCTTTGCCTCCAGCCTCGACCAGGGCGGCGCCTTCGCCCGCAGCGCAGACGACTGTGCCATCCTGTTGCAAACCATGGCCGGTTTCGACCGCCGGGATTCAACTTCCGCAGACCGGCGGGTGCCCGATTTTTCATCCCGCCCCGAGCAGGGAATCGAAGGCCTGAAGATTGGCTTGCCGAAAGAGTATTTTGCCGAGGGACTGGACAGCGGGGTGGCGCGGGTCATCGACACCGCCATCGAAGAATTCCGCAGGCTGGGCGCGAATATAGCGGAAATCAGTCTCCCCCATACCAGCCTGTCGATCCCGGTTTACTACGTCATTGCGCTGGCGGAATGTTCCTCCAACCTGTCGCGTTTCGACGGGGTTCGCTTCGGTCATCGCTGCGATAACCCGGTTGATCTCGAGGATTTGTATAAACGCTCGAGAGCCGAGGGTTTCGGTGAAGAGGTCAAACGCCGAATCATGATCGGCACCTATGCCTTATCAGCCGGTTACTACGACGCCTATTATTTAAAGGCACAACAGTTACGCCGCCTGATCAAGCAGGATTTCGAGCGCGCTTTCACCGAGGTCGACCTGATACTCGGGCCAACCACACCCGAAGTTGCCTTCAGGATTGGCGATAAAACCGACGATCCGGTGAGCATGTACCTGCAGGATATCTACACCATTTCACTCAATCTTGCCGGTCTACCCGGAATGTCGATCCCGGCTGGATTCGTTGATGGGCTGCCGGTAGGCCTACAGCTAATCGGTAATTATTTCGACGAAGTCGGACTGCTTAACGCGGCCCGTTGCTACCAACAGGTAAGCGACTGGCATATGCGATCACCGGTATTGGAATCATGAGTGCCTGGGAAACCGTCATCGGGCTTGAAATTCACGCGCAGCTGTCGACCTCGAGCAAAATCTTCTCCGGCGCGTCGACCGCCTACGGGGCAGAAGCCAATACCCAGGCCTGCGCGATCGATCTTGGCATGCCGGGTGTGCTGCCGGTGCTCAATGGCGAAGCCGTCAACATGGCGGTGCGTTTCGGTGTGGCGATCGCCGCCGAAATCGGGCGTGAGTCGGTGTTCGCCCGCAAGAATTACTTTTATCCCGACCTGCCCAAGGGTTACCAGATTTCACAGTTTGAACTGCCCATCGTCGGCAAAGGCCATATTTTCATTAGCCTGGAAGATGGGGAAACCCGGAAAATCGGCCTTACCCGCGCCCATCTCGAAGAAGATGCTGGCAAATCCCTACACGAAGAATTTCCTGGTCAAACCGGCATCGACCTGAACCGTGCCGGCACCCCGTTGCTGGAGATTGTATCCGACCCCGATATGCGCTCGGCCAGGGAAGCAGTGATCTATGCGCGCAAGATTCATTCGCTGCTACGCTACCTCGAAATTTGCGACGGCAATATGCAGGAAGGCTCATTTCGCTGCGATGCCAACGTCTCGGTACGGCGCAAGGGCGAAACAGAGCTGGGCACCCGCGCCGAGCTGAAGAACATCAATTCCTTTCGTTTTCTCGAGCGCGCCATCAATTTCGAGATCGAACGCCAGATCGAACTGATCGAGGATGGTGGAAAAGTGGTTCAGGAGACCCGTCTTTACGATTCGGACCGCAACGAGACCCGCACCATGCGCAGCAAGGAAGAAGCCAACGATTACCGCTACTTTCCCGATCCAGATTTATTACCGGTGCTGGTAACCGATGCGGACATCGAGCGCATCCGCGCGGCGCTTCCGGAATTACCGGAAGAAAAAAAACAGCGCTTCATCGATGAGTTGGATCTGTCTGATTACCATGCCGAATTGTTAACCGGCAACCGCGAGACTGCTGACTATTTCGAGCAGGCACTGGCGCAGGCACCGCAACTCACCAGTCAGCTCGCCAACTGGATACTCGGCGATTTGAGCGCCGCCTTGAATAAATCCGATCTCGATATAGCAGATTCGCCGATAACCCCGCCGATGCTGGCGCAACTGGTGGCACGCATCGGTGACAACACCATTTCGGGCAAGATTGCGAAACAGGTTTTCGATGCCATGTGGCAAACGCAGGGCAGCGCCGACGAAATCATCGAGGCGCGGGGATTGAAACAAATCACCGATAGTGGCGCGATCGAGTCCCTTATCGACGAAGTCATCGCCGCCAACCCGGAACAGGTCGAACAATTCCGTGCCGGCAAGGAAAAAGTGCTGGGATTTCTGGTCGGCCAGGTGATGAAACAGTCCCAGGGCAAGGCCAATCCGGGTCAGGTTAACGCCATGCTCAGAGACAAGTTAACATAGCGCCTATGAAACCAATGGATCAAGTGCGCCGTTTCCTGTTCGAGCGTAATCCGATAAGGGGACAGCATGTCACCCTGGACTCAAGCTGGCAACAAATTGTCGAGCAAACCGAAGCCGAGGGTACCGCCCTGGTGCTGCTTGGCCAGGCCCTGACTGCCGCTACTTTACTGGTGGAAACGCTCAACATCGACGGCAGCATCAGTCTGCAAATTCGCGGCAACGGGGCATTAAATTTACTCGTCGCCGAGGCCTCTTCCAGGGGTACCATCCGTGGCCTGGTACGACAAAACGCCGATATCGGAGAACAACAGTCACTGCAACAGATTTTTGATAGCGACAAGCTGGTCATTACCATCCAGAACGGTAGCGCCAAACCATACCAGGGTATCGTGCCCTTAACCGGCGATACGCTAAACCTGGCTTTACAGTCGTATTTCGATCAATCCGAACAGTTACCGACCCGTATCTGGCTAGCCTGCGATCGTCAATCCGCCGGCGGCTTACTGTTGCAAAGACTGCCCGGTGAGCGCGCGGACGAAGATGCCTGGCATCGATTGCTGACGCTGGCCGATACCACCCGGGACGAAGAATTGCTCGGGCTTGAAGCGCCCCAGCTTTTACATCGGCTCTTCCACGAGGAGGATCTGCGGCTGTTTGACGCTGCCCCGGTTACATTTGCCTGCACCTGTTCATCCGACCGAATTCGCGACATGCTGGCATCGCTCGGTAAAGCCGAAGTGGCGTCTATTCTTGAAGATGAAGGCGAAATCGCGGTAACCTGCGAGTTCTGCAAAGCCAGATACGCATATGACAAGGTAGACCTGGCACAGCTATTTAACGATTCTGAATTTCAATCGATCAGCCCTACACGTCACTAGCCTGCATCGCACATGCTCACCATCAAGCGCAGTTGCAGCTTCAAGATCATCACCCGGGCCTTGCAACATGATGACCGGCCGCTGGTGGCGCTGTTAATGCCCGATGCCGAGGATTGCGAATTGTGTCTTGATCCGGCTCGACTCCAGTCCGGAATCGATGCCCATCCCCAGGCAATAATCGTTTACAATCAACAGGCTGATGCGATATCGCTGGTGCAGGGACTGAGCCTTTCGACGACGCAGATACTGATTGAAATCAGGCAGGATACCAAGGGTGTTTTGGGGTTGCATGCCACTCGAAAACAGGGTGACGGCCGGGAAACCCTCGATTTGATATACCAGTAATCAGGCAGAAATCCCGGCTTTTGCCTGATCAAGAGGGCTTATGTCTAAAGTGTTACTCATCACCGGCGCAAGCCGCGGCATCGGTGCCGAAACCGCCCGTCTCGCGGCGCGACGGGGCTACCGGCTCTGCCTCAATTATTTGCAAGCCGAGGAAGCGGCACAGGATTTACTGGCGTCGCTGACCTCCGAGGGGTGCCACGCCATTGCTTACCAGGCTAATATCGCCGACGAAACCGAGGTCAAGGCAATGTACCAGGCCATCGATCGCGAATTCGGCAAGCTCGATGGCCTGGTCAACAACGCCGGAATTCTGGAGCAGCAATGTGACCTGGTCGATATGTCTCCAGAGCGCTGGCGGCGAGTGTTTGAAACCAATGTGATCGGTAGTTTCCTCTGCGCCCGCGAAGCGGTTAAACGCATGTCAACCCGGCACGGCGGCGATGGCGGCTCTATCGTCAACCTGTCATCCCGCGCGGCTGACCTCGGTGCAGCGCATGAATATATCGACTATGCCGCCTCCAAGGCGGCGATCGACGGCATGACCCGCGGGCTGGCCAAAGAAGTCGCCGATCAGGGCATACGGGTCAACGCGGTAAAACCCGGGCTGATTTATACCGAGATGCACGCCGACGGTGGCGAGGCCGGACGCGTGGACCGCCTCAAAGACGCTGTGCCCATGCAGCGCGGCGGGTTACCGGCCGAAGTGGCCGAGGCGATAATCTGGCTCTTGTCCGATGCCTCGGGCTTTACCACGGCCAGCTTTATCGACGTTTCCGGAGGACGCTAAACTGCATATGGCAGGCAGGAAACGAAAGCAGGGGAATTCTGACTAACCCGGCGGGAGAATGGTTCAGCATTAGCCGCCAGAAAATTCCTGTTTCCACTTCCTGGTCAGTACCACGTAGTTCCCCAATAACACCAGGGCGAAGCCGAACAGCGCCAACAGTGTCCACTGATAGCCTTCAAACAGGGTCGAAATCCCGAGCGCGATGACCGGAAACAGGACGGCGGCATAAGCGGTTTTGTCCGCGCCTATGCGCCCGATTAAAGTCAGGTAACATCCGAAAGCAAGGATAGACCCGAACACGGATAAATAAACCAGCGACAGGCTATAACTCCAGGTTGGCTCATAGTCGAACGAAGCCCCGGAATAAATGGCATAGCTAACCATGATTAGCGCGCCGTAGAACATACCCCAGGTGTTGGTTTGCACAACCGGGATACCCTGTTTCTGATTGCGCGCGGACAAAATATTGCCGATCGAGGCAAAGTAGGTCGCCAGCAGACACATCCACAGGCCACGCCAGGTGTCGGCGTCATTCTCCACTGTGCTGACTTCCGACCAGAAAATAGCAGCGATACCGGCGATGCCGATACAGGCGCCCAGCACCACGCGCAGACTCACCCTGGCGCGCATGAAAATCGCGCCGTTGATGATATTCATCAGGATAACCGTGGAGAACAGTAATGCGACTATGCCCGAGGTCAGTAAATCGGTCGCCCAGTAGAACACCAGGTAGTTGGCGGAAAACAGGCACAGGCCCTGTAGCGCGATAAATCCGTGTTGTTGCAGCGAGTACCTCAGGCTACGGCGGGTCAGCAAACAAAATGCCAATAGAATCAGGGCGGCGAGCGCGAAGCGATACACCAGCGACACCTCGGCGGCGACAACGCCAAGTTGAAATTTAATCGCATACCAGGTTGATCCCCAGATCAATACCGAGAACAGGTATAAGCTAGCCGAATGCATTAACATGAGGGTTGGTTCTTTTACGCGGGTCCGTTGCCGACGAAAGCCGCCATCCAGCAATCATTCAGTAACTGCAGTAGTTGCCGATACTGGAAAAGGGTGGGTTCTTCCATCGGCTCGGCCGCCGCGCAATAGATTTTTAGCAAGCGCCGGCTTTGCGTCGCAGATAAGCGCGCAGAGTTACACAGTGTTGCCAGATCCCAGTAGGGAGAGGCCATGGCTGAATATTCCCAGTCGATCAACCACAGCCTGCTGTCGTCGAGCAACAGGTTTTCCAGTACCAGGTCATTATGTGAAGGCACAACTTTACTGTCCCGCCTCTGCAAATTGTCGAGGATGCGATGCACTCGCTCGAAGCGCTGCTGAAATTGCGCCTGACGGACGCCCGGCAACATCGAAATATACCGGCTTATCAGTTCGCCCAGATCCTGGCTACCGTGAAAAGGCCGGCCACTACCATGCAGCAGTTGCAGCGCATTGACAATTTTGCGAAGAATTGCGTCGTTATCGAAGTCAGCAGGGGTAACTTCACGGCTGGCTGTAAGCGTCGGCGTTATGCTCAAGCCGTCACTGGCTCTCCACAGGTATAGCGGCGCGATTCCCAGTTCGCTTGCGCGCGCCTGGTTGTACGCCTCGGCATCGCGGTCGATATGCGCATTGGTGTCGTCCCTGGGAATACGTACCACCCAATCCCGATCGGTATCCTGAATCCGGAAATTCTGATTGGTATATCCGGACATTATGCTGACATCAAAATCTTCTGCCTTTGCACCCGCCAGTAACGGAATGCGAGTGAATGCCTGCTCCAGTACCCCAAAGGGAGTCACGTCGACCCCAGGTATTCACGCACTTCGGGTAAATCGGATTGCCCGAGCAGCGTCGCGGTCGATTCGACACTTATGATCCTTCCCTGATGGACAAACGCGGTGCGCGCGGAGGCGATCAACGCATCCCTGGGTTGGTGGCTCACCAGCAACGCGGCCATGCCCTCCTGCTGCACCAGTGTTTTCACCAGGATGATCAATTCTTCACGCAGGGCCGGCCCCAGCGCGGCAAAGGCCTCGTCGAGTAACAGTACCCTGCATTGACGCAGCATCGCCCTGGCCAGGGCGACGCGCTGGCGCTGACCACCGGACAATTCACCGGGCATGCGCTTTTCCAGTCCGCTCAGGCCAAGCCTGGCGAGTACATCCTCGATCCGGGCTCGCTGCTCGCGGCTGAGTTTTAATGACGGGTCGGCGCCCAGCGCGACATTGGTATAGAGGTCAAGCTGTGGAAATAAATTGTGCTGCTGGAATACCATGGATACCGGGCGCCCGGCCACCGGCAGACGCTCGATGGATTCACCATCGATGCGTATGTGCCCGCTTTCGGCCTGTAGAAATCCGGCAACCAGGTTGAGCAGGGTAGTTTTACCCGAGCCGCTGGGCCCGATCAAGCTCAGCACCTCGCCGGGGGCTAGCGACAGATCGAAGCACATATTGTCGGCATCCGGCGTTGCGTAGTGGAAGCAAAGATTTTCAATCTCGAACATATGCTTTACCGCCCAGCTTGTGCTCGAGTAGCCAGAATACCAACAGGCATAGCAACAATAACACCGCCGCTGTCACCGCCGCCTGCGGTATCAGGTAGGCGCCAAGCTGCTGGTATATTACCAGCGGCAGGGTCGCGCTATGCGGCGTTCCAAACAGTGCAATAACGCCGAGGTCACCCATTGCCAGCGCGGCAACCAGCGCCGCGGACAGACCCACAGGGCGACGTAATAGCGGCCAGTCGACCAGGCGGAAACGGTGCCAGCCCACCAATGCCAGGCTTTGACACAGCCGTTGATAACGCATATTGCTCTGGCGCATGGCCGGGCCCAGGCTGCGAATCACGAAGGGTAGGCCCATCAACGCATTGACCAGGATAACGACCGGATATACCCAGTCGAAAACATCGACCCGACCCGCCAGTAAAACAAATATGCCGGTACCTATTACCAGCGGGGGGAAAACGTAAATTATGGAACCCGACAGTTCGATAATTTTTGCTTTTTGAGTCTGACCCCGGTTCGCCAGTTCACTGCTGGTGCGTAACAATGACCACCCTGCCACCACCGCTAGAGCCGATGCGCACAATCCTATCATCAAGGTATTGGCGGCGGCCCGCCAGAGGTGGATATTGCCGAGCACGCGCGCGACCGGACCCGATAACGCATCGAGGAACATCGCCAGCAGGGGCATGCCAACGAATACAGCGGCGCCGAGGATGACGCCTGCGGCAAACAGATTGCGCGAACCGGCAATAGCGCCGTTGCCTGACGAAAGCGTAATTTCTACCTGCGGCAATTTTTGAAAGCGCAACGCGATTACCGCCACCAGGGTGCACAAGGCCAACTGCAGTAGCGCTAAAACGATCGCCTGCGCGGGATCGAAATCAAAGCGTAAGGATTGATAAATGGCGACTTCAAGTGTCGTACTTCTGGGCCCTCCGCCGAGGGTAAGCACGACGGCGAAACTGGTCAGGCAAAGCATGAATACCAGCAACAATATTCCGGGCAGCCCTTCTCGCAGCATCGGCCACTCCAGGAAACGCCATCGATGCCAACCAGTAAAACCGAGCTGTTCACCGAGCTGCCAATGCTGTCGTGGAATAGATTGCCACAGCGGCAACAATAGCCGAACTGCCAGCGGCATGTTGAAGAACACATGTGCCAGCAATATTCCCTTGAGCCCGTAGAGCGAGCGCCCCTGGGGAATCCAGCCGTCGCTACCGTATACCGAAACGATGGCCATCACCACAACTACCGCGGGCACCACCAGCGGTATTCCAAACAGTTTCAGCAACAGCGAGCGCAGCGGAAATTGCGGATGGTAGGCCAGGGCGCGGGCTACCAGCAGTGCCGGCGCAACACTGAGGAGCGTAGACAATAACGCCTGCCACAGGCTGAAAACAAACACCCGACGGATATAGGCGCTTTCCCAGACGGGTAGGTCACCCGGCTCGAAGCCCGGCATAAAGCTCAGCTGTAACAGGCCCGCAATGGGGAGCAGTATCGCCATTGCCAGGATAGCGAGTACCAGGTAAGCCGAACGTGGGGGCGGGGTCACTTTATCGGGACATAACCTCGAGCCACTCATTGACCCAGGCCTTACGATGCCTGGCCACCAGTTCGTCGTCAAACAACAGGGCCGGTGACGGGTCGATCAACTGGCTGAATTCCCCCGGTAATTTCGCCGCGGGCAGTGCTGCCGGATACATCCAGTTGGTGGTGGGGATGATGCTTTGAAAGGTATCACTGAGCATGAATCGCAGGAATTCACGTGCCAGCTCTTTTTGCTGACTGGACTCGAGCAGACCCGCCACTTCGATTTGCTGGTAGTGCCCTTCGGCAAAGCGCGCGGCGGCGAAGCGATCGTCCTGCTCGGCGATGATGTGGTAGGCCGGTGACGTGGTATAACTCAATACCATCGGCGCCTCGCCTTTGAGAAACAATCCATAGGCCTCGCTCCAGCCCTTGCTCACAGTCACTATACGTTTCGACAGCTGCGCCCAGGCCTGGTCGGCCTGATCGCCATATACCATCTTGATCCATAGCAGCAAACCCAGCCCGGGGGTCGATGTGCGTGGATCCTGTATCAGAATGTCGGGCCCATCGGGGTTTTCTACCAGTGCCCTGAGGCTGGTGGGCGGGTTCGGCAACAGGGTTTTGTCATACACAAAAGCAAAGTAGCCGAAATCGTAGGGTAGAAAAATATCGTCGACCCAGGGCTTCGGTAACACCGAGTTGTGCAGGGTCAAACCATGTTTGTCGAACAAATTGGTGGCGCGCGCTTCCGCGGTTAAACTGGTATCGATACCGAGCACGATATCGGCCTTCGAACGAGTACCTTCGAGCTTGAGGCGATTGAGGATCGACACCCCGTCGGCAAGGCCCAGCAGCTCGAGGGTACAACCACATTGTTTTTCGAAGGCAGCTTTGACCTGTGGGCCGGGGCCCCATTCGCTGGTAAATGAATCATAGGTGTATACCACCAGGACCGGTTTGCCGGCCTCTGCGGCAAAGGCGAGCAACAAGCCCAGAAACGAGGTGCCGAGCAGGCGTAAGATCAAGGGCATTATTATCTCCTTTCAACTTGGTGAAGAAACGGAGAGATGGGGAATATAAAGGATTCGCTCACATCCCTACGCCAGTACTAACTGGATCAGGTTCATCGGGTTGATGCAAAACATCTCTCAGCTCGATCGAGCACCCCGTTGAGGAGGGACGACTATAGTCCTTTGAATAATTACTATCAAGGGGAAGTCATTTAATTCGGGGACAACGACCCTACTGGTTACCGCAAAGGACTTGCAGGGTCGAATTCATTCGACCGACCCTATAGATGCCCCGGGGATTGGCCGAATAAATTCGGCCCTACAGCGTCAGTCTCTATATTCCAGGCCTTGCTGTTGTTCTTCGAACATCTTGTATTCGGTTTCGCGCATGCCAAGGGCCAGGCATGCTTTTTGCGCCACGCTATTGTCACCGTCGAGGTAAAGCCTGAAGCCACAGACACTGGGGTCCTGCTCGGCCAGTTCCTTGACGCGCTCGTAGAGTTCACGAAATAGACCCTGGCGCCGATAAGCAGAGCGCACATAGACGCTTTGTATCCACCAGAACATCCCATTGCGCCAGTCGCTCCATTCGGTCGTCACCATAAGCGAGGCCTGAATCCCGTTATCCAGTTCAACCACCAGGTAAAACCCCAACTGCGGATTTTTTATCAGGGTCTTGACCCCCATGGCGATTACTTCGGGTTTCAGCTCGATGCCATCGGTTTCGCGCGCCATATTGATATTGAACTCGGCGAGTTCGGCCGCATCCTGTGATAATGCCTGGCGAATTATCATGCTTCAGTTCCCATTGCTGTCCCACATATTCTTCATGCCCATAGCGACAGTTGTGGCGGACTGCCTTGAACTACTGGTGGTGATAACCTGATCAGGGACATCAATTATTTTTTCGAGAAAAGATTAGCTTGAAGAATACGTAATATCCACTGCTCAGGCCAGCCTGTTTTTATTACCAACTTCAACAGCGATCGTTTTGGCAGGGAGTACGAAGTGGTTAATCGAAAAGACATAGTGCTTGCCGATCTCCACATCGAGATATCCAGTTCGCCGAAGCCGGGGCAGGTCCTTGTTCTTCAACTAGTAGCCTAAGAGTTCGATCATCTGATCCGAGGTTAAGCCCCGGGCACGATTCGCTTTGCGCCATTCCACAACAGGGTATTTTGCATTGTTACGTTGCCGGGTGAGGGAGGGATTATTCTTTCCTCGATTGTCAGGATAAGGCCCTGGCAATAACGAGTCCGCCAGGGGTGTAACGAGAGCTTGACGTCATGAGTGACAAAATGAGCTAAATAATTGTTCCAAATGCGTTTTTCGCGACTATCCCGGTCCATTGACAACACCTTTGCGATGCCACTAGTATCCATATCATGAAACAAAATGGCAGCTATGGAATTAGCGTGGCAATACAAGAATCAGGCCGCATAATATGCGAAGACCGATCTTAGATTAGCCAATGCCCACGGGGGATGTTCATTGGTGAATTTTATGCCTTCAAGTTTGCCCACAATAAACATTGGTTCTCGAAACACCCTATGTATCGCCTGATAGCGGAGACGATGCGGACACGGTTCTACTCGATTCTCGCCGGGTTGGGTGAAGGCAAACATGTTCAGAGCCTTTAGAAAATGACCGGCATCAATCAATTTTCAGGATTCGACTGGATTAGCGAGGTGTTCAAATTTGTCGAGCCGACGGCACCCAAATTTATCTCTATGGATGAGCAAGCCGGCAAGGAGCGCCTTAGGAAAATTCAGGAAGCGTGGACTGGGGTTAGCCCGGATAGACCTAATCGAAAATGAACTGTGGGTATCGGTGTCGAATACCGAAGATGAGCGGGTAAAGCGGGGAGCCTTGAGGAGCATCACTGACATCCAGAGGCTACGGAATGAGATGCTCGGATAAGAAGGGAAAAAAGAAGGCTGGGTCGGACGATTCCGACTTCAAGTTCGTGGACCTGGACCAAGACCCCATGACTGACCTCAGCCCGGAAGCTGATCTCCGCGAACAGATAGATACTGCCAAGAGAGCGATACGTGAAATGAATTGGACGGAGAGCCAGGCCCGACAGTTGTACGCCATCCCCGACGACGTGGAACTTTGATCCCAAGCTGGAAACGATAGCTTGCCGCACCGATGTCCGCTTTGCCCCAAAAATCAGACAATCTGAGGGCTGTAGCAGCTTTCCAGACCACGGCCGGGGTCGTCGGTCCAACTTTGCACAAATTTGCACAATCCCGGCATACGTATTGCACATTGCCTCTGTATACATATCGCCAGTTTATTGGATCGGACTACCCGATCACCCGTATACGCAGGAGAATTTCGGTGAAATCTGGTTTCAACAAAATGTGGGATAGCCTTCGCGCTTTAACTTCCGATTGCCGCCGAATGCCTGATGCCAGGGGCGCGGTTTTTCTTTTGGCTTTGACCATGCTGGGAGTGTTGGGCAATCACCTGAACATCGAAATGTTTTTCGGTGTGAACTTCCTGTTCGGAAGCGTTGCAACCATGGTTGCCGTTCGCACATCAGGCACGCTCTGGGGGACTTTGGTTGGGATTGCCATTGGCTCCTACACCTATTTTCTGTGGGGGCACCCC
>SMVA01198704.1_pt1 | contig 13292 bp, 9 predicted proteins | sample 2456451 | NCBI WGS metagenome assembly SMVA01 (sample SAMN11095933, study PRJNA526329) | marine sediment metagenome | biome: Marine sediment; feature: Surficial sediment; material: Deep marine sediment; isolation source: Hadal surficial sediment | place: Pacific Ocean | collected 2014-05 | depth 0-1...
CGGGAGATACTTTCAGGCCCCATTGCCTGAGTAACTGCATAGCCATTGCGTGAGTTGGGGCGGCGTGGCCTGCGGATACTTCACCGATGCCATAAAAATAGATATCCAGCGGCCTTTGCGCCGTAATGCCAGGGTCTAGCTGACGGAGGCTGCCGGCAGCCGCGTTGCGTGGATTTACAAATTCCTTTTCGCCTTTTCCCCGCGCCCTGGCATTCAATGCATCGAATCCGGCCCGCGGCATGATAACTTCGCCGCGAACCTCGAGCAGCGGCGGATGATCCGAACCTGCCAGCCGTAACGGGATCGCGTGTATGGTCTTGATGTTATGCGTTACATCCTCGCCCGTTCTGCCATCGCCCCGGGTGGCGCCTCGAACCAGACTCCCGTCTTCATAAAGAATACTGACCGCCAGGCCATCGAGTTTTGGTTCTGCCGCATATTCGACTTCTTCGGAATCATCGAGCTTGAGCCGGTCTCTCAAGCGGCGGTCGAAATTGCGCAATTCGTCTTCATCAAAGGCATTGTCCAAAGACAACATGGGCAAACGATGGTGTACTTGATTAAACGCATTGACTGGCTTTGCGCCCACCCTTTGCGTTGGAGAATCTTCAGTAATCAGATTGGGATATTTTGTTTCGAGTTTCCCGAGTTCCCGCAACAGGCGGTCATAGCGCGCGTCGGATAGTTGCGGATCGTCCAATACGTAATACAGGTGATTGTGGTGCCGAATCTGCTGTCGCAACTCTTCCACATGCGCCGTTGTTTCTTTGGGTGCGGTCATATCGCTGCGTCGTGACGCTCGAGAACGCGGCTCAGCCTGCCTGGTGCTGATAGCGAACGATTTCGTCGCGGATGTAGCCGGCTCCCTGCGCAGTCAGTGCGCCGCCCTTTTCGTCCAGCAATTCGCAGTTCGTTCTTTCGGCGATCCCGCGGGCCGTTGCCAGCATGTCGTTGAAGACTTCGATGCCATCCAGTTCGCCAGGCAAAACCATGAAGAAAGTCAGCCCGAGTGTATTCATGCTCTCCAGCTTGGACAAATCAAATGTCCCCGGTTCGAGCAGGCTCGCCACGCTGAATACGGGGATCTCCGTGTTTTTTGCCATGCGATGAAATATCTGGAAACTACCGTGCATCAAGCCCGCATCCATCAGCGCTTTTACGATGTCCAGGCCGTTGAGGAGCAACCCGCCTTTGGTGGCGACTCTCAATGAAATGATCTTTTCGTCACCGCTAAGATCCTGGTATGTGCTCCCTTTGGATGCAGGCTTCCTGGTACGCCTTCCTTTAGCTGCCGGCAGTGGTTCCTGGTCGCTGCCATCGCCCGCATTCGCAACGGCCCCCTGCCGTTTCACCTCGGATTTTTCACCGGGACCGAGCGATGGCTCAGTACGCTCAAAGGGAGAATCGTCGGCTGGCCGGTCATCGTCTAATTGGCGCTTGCTCCACAAATACACGCCGCCGACGAATACCGCCCCAACGATCAGCAATATCCAGCGAAGCTCTGTCATACCAAGCTCTAGCTCGCCGCCATTTGCACCGCTTCGTCAACATCGACCGACACGAGCCTGGAAACGCCGGCTTCGTGCATAGTGACGCCGGTAAGCTGGGCTGTCATTTCCATTGTCGTTTTGTTGTGCGTAATGATGACAAACTGCACCCGCTCCGACATCTCGCGCACGAGCTCGCAGAAACGGCTGACATTGGCATCATCGAGCGGCGCATCTACTTCATCCAGCAGGCAGAACGGCGCCGGATTCAATTCGAAAATACTGAATATCAGCGCCACCGCCGTCAGCGCTTTTTCGCCGCCTGAAAGCAGATGAATCGTGCTGTTACGCTTGCCGGGCGGTTGCGCCATGATCGTGACACCGGAATTCAGCAAATCGTCGCCGACCAGTTCCAAATAGGCATGGCCCCCGCCAAAAAGCCTCGGGAATTTCCCCTTGAGGCCATCGTTGATGTTGTCAAAGGTCTCCTTGAATCGCGTGCGCGTCTCACGATCGATTTTACGAATGGCGTTTGCCAGCGTGTCCAACGCATCGCTCAGGTCGGTATTTTGCTTATCCAGGTACTCTTTTCGTTCGAGCTGCTCCTGGTATTCGCCAATGGCGGCCAGGTTGATCGGTCCAAGACGGTTTATCCGGCTCGCCAGGCGTTCCAACTGCTCATCCCACTGTTCCACACCGGCGTCATCCGGCATTTCGGCGTTAACTTCATCGATCGAAAAACCGGTTTCGTCGAATTGTTCGCTGACACCTTCCTGTCGCACACTGATTTCCCGAACCGTCATCCTGACCCGATCCGACGATTGGCGAATCTCCTCGACCGCAGACCGGGCCTCGGTCCGTTGCTGCTCCTGTTCGCGCAGGGCCTGCTCGATTTCCTCAAGCTGCTTCCTCGCTTCCGTCAGCTCCTGCTCTACTGTAATGCGATTTTCCAGCAACTCGCTGAGACGTTGACCGTTTTCCAGGAACGGTTCTTCACCGCCCCGAAGCTGTTCCTCGAGTTCATCGACACGATCCCTGAATCCCCGGAGCTGATCTTCCATTCGCGACAAGTTAGCGTTGGCCGATTCGCGGCTGCTGCGTCTCGATTCGACTTTGATCGCGATTTCCTGGCATGCGAGCTGACCTTTTTTCGCAATTTCACGACAAGATTCGAACTTCGACTGAAGCGCGAGGCGCTGCTCTTCCAGCACGCAGCGTTTCTCCTCCAATGTCGCCAGAAGCTCGATGCCGCCTTCGACGGCCGCTCGGGATTTTCTCAATTGCCGGGTTGATTCTTCGATATCGTGCGATACTTCTGTCAGTTCGATGCCCAGGCTGCGTGTCCGGCTGGCGGTTTGCTCCGCCTGGTGCCGCTCCGCTTTCAGTTGCCCTGACAAGTCTGCGTGCAATCGTTGCAGCCGCCCGCCCTCTTCCCGTGCATCCTCTCTTTCAGACTCGAGCTTTTCGAGATCGCGCCTGACCGCCTTTTGCTTGCCCTCATCGCGAGTGACCCGGGACGCATACTCAGCATGTTGCTCGCGCAACACCCTGATTTGCTGCTCTCGATGAATGACGCCGGAGTGCTCATCCTTGCCGCGAGCGACCCGCAACCAGCCCCCGCCCAGCCAGATGCCGTCCCGGGTCACTATCGAGTCACCCGGGGGCAAATTTTCCCGGGTTGCCAGCGCCTCCTCCAGGGAATCTGCGACATGGACCCCGTCGAGCAGGGTTTCCAGCCCCGAGCAGTTCTGAATCTTGCTCAACAGCAGCGCCTGGTCGGTGACCGGATCGATCGCCTTGTCGCGCTCGATAAAGGTGATTGAACCCGACTGCAAAGTGCCCAGGACTTCGGCCACAGCGTCGATTCCCTCAACGCAAACCGCTTCCAGGTAGGAACCCAGCACTGTCTCGACAGCCGGCTCCCATTCGGCCTCTACCTCGAGTTCCTGCGCCAATCGCGGGCGGTCACCCAGGTTCCTGCCCGCAAGCCATTCGACGACTTCACCCTCGGTCTGCCCCAGCGCCGCCTGTTGCATCGCTTCGAGCGTGGCCAGCTGACCGCGGATTTTCTGCACATCGGAACGGTCCAGGTCGAGCTGGCCGGTTAATTCCTGGTCCCGGGTGCGCAATTGCGCCACCCGTGCCGACATTTGCTGTAATTGCTGCTGCAAAGCCACGGCCCGGACCTCGGCCCGCTGCTCCTCCCTGACCAGTTCGGCAAGCTTTTCCTCCAAATCGGCATTGGCTATCGACCGTTGCTCCTGGCCCACTTTATTCTTCTGCTGCAACATGCGCGAAAGCTGGTCATCCAGGTGCTCGATGGAAGCTTTGTGCACCTGTACCTGGTTTTGCGCGGCGTGGTCTTCACGGCCAAAACTTTCCCAGTCGTCCTGCCATTCAGCCATCGCCTGTTCAGCGTCGCGCAACGCGTTTGTCGAATCGACTTCCTGCCGGCGGGCCTTTTCGAGGTCAGGACCCAGCTCGTCCAGGGCCTCGGCCAGCCCATGCAACCGGCTTTTGTCCTGTTCGATGTGTGACTGGATCCCGCCCAGGCTTGCCCGAGCCTGCTCGAGGTCTGCTTCCTGTCTCTTTTTCAGTTCCCGCCCATGTTGAATATTTTGCTCAAGCCGGGCTATCTCCGCACCCACCTGGTAATAGCGCGCCTGAACCTCGTTAAAGACATCGGTTTGGGAATTGTGATTGTCGCGCAATTCCTCGATTTTAGCCTCGACTCCCCGCTGCCCGGACACGGCTGCCTGCAAACGATTCTCTACTGCCGCGGCCTCCTTTCGGGCCACGGCGGCTTTTTCGTCCAGGCTGCGCAGTTTCAAAGCAATCAGTTCCGCGCCCAGCTTTCTTTCCTGCGATTTCAGATCCTTGTACCGCTTTGCGGCTCTTGATTGCCGCTGCAGGTGCTTGATCTGTTTTTCGATCTCGTCGATCAGGTCATGCAAACGTTCGAGGTTTTCCCGAGTGCTCCGCATCCGGCTCTCGGTTTCCCGCCTTCTTTCCTTGTATTTCGAAATGCCCGCCGCTTCCTCGAGGAACACCCGCAATTCTTCGGGGCGAGCCTCGATCAGCCTGGATATCATGCCTTGCTCGATGATGGCGTAACTGCGTGGCCCCAGCCCGGTGCCGAGGAAAATGGCCGTGATGTCTTTTCTCCGGCAGCGCGCGTTGTTGAGGTAATAGACCGAGGTGCCATCGCGCGACACGACCCGGCGAATGGAGATTTCCGCATAGTTGGCGTATTGCCCGCCGATCCCGCCATCGGCATTGTCAAACACCAGTTCGACGGAGGCATTACCAACCGGTTTGCGAGCGCTGGACCCGTTAAAGATGACATCCGCCATCGAATCGCCGCGCAGGTTCTTGGCCGAACTTTCCCCCATCACCCAGCGTACGGCATCGATCACATTGGACTTGCCGCAGCCATTCGGCCCAACAATTCCAGTCAGATTTCCCGGAAAAACGATGGTGATCGGGTCCACGAAAGACTTAAAACCCGCCAGCTTGATTTTGCTGAGTCGCATATGCCCTGACGCCGATCCCTGAGGCTGATGGTTCCCTGAGTAGCGGTAGTGTAAAGTAATTATTGTTGAATGAACACGCCTTGATTGCCTGATTCGGAGGCCCCGATCGCGATGCCTGTAAACCCGCAAAAGCCCAACCCGGCGCAGCCCGTTCGGGGTCTTGAAACCTTCGACAACCCGAACCCCACTCGCGACTACACCATTCGAATTCGGGTTCCGGAGTTCAGCTGCCTGTGCCCAAAAACCGGCCAGCCCGACTTCGCGACACTGAACTTCGAGTATATTCCCGATAATCTTTGTATTGAATTGAAATCATTGAAAAATTATGTCTGGTCGTATCGCAACGAAGGCACATTCCACGAAACTGTGACCAACCAGATTCTCGACGATTGCGTTGCCGCGATCGAACCGCGATTCATGCGCCTGACCGCCGAATTCAACGTTCGGGGCGGCATCTATACGACCGTCGTCGCAGAACACCGAAAGCCCGGCTGGCGGGCGTCAGGGCCGGTTGCAACCGCCTGATATTAAAGCTGTTTTTTTAAGGAAAAGCGGGCTCTGGACAGTGGCTGCCGGGGTTGTATAATGCCGCGTTCGGTATTTGTCCGAGATGGAGATAGCGCATTGCCCCCCAGGAAGAAAACCACTGCCAAAAAGGCTGCCAGGAAAAAGCTGAGCACAAAAAAAGCCGCCAGGAAAACGACCCGGAAGGTTGGCAAGAAAGCCGCGCCGCTAAAGAAAGCAGCGACTAAGAAAGCCGCCAAGAGGAAACCCGCCGGCAAGAAAGTCACTGCGAAGAAAACGGCGGTGAAAAAAGCCGGCGCCGGCAAGACCAGGCAGGCCAAAAAAACGCCCGCCAAAAAGAAAGCAAAGAAAAGAGCTGTGGCCAGGACCAGGACACGACGCAATCAGCTGATGACCGGGCCGTTGCACGGATTCCCGCCCTACAAAGCCAGGCGCAGTGAGCGGTATATGAACGCGGCCCAGCTTGGACACTTCAGGAATATCCTGTCGGCCTGGCGCCAGGCGTTGATGGAAGAAGTCGACCGGACAGTTCATCACATGAAAGACGAGGCCGCCAACTTCCCCGATCCGAATGACCGCGCCACCCAGGAATCCGAATTTGGCCTCGAGTTGAGGACGCGGGACCGCGAACGCAAGCTGATTCGAAAGATTTCACAGGCGCTGACGCGCATCGAGGAAGGTACCTATGGCTATTGTGATGAGACCGGCGACGAAATCGGGCTGAAACGCCTCGAGGCGCGGCCGGTCGCGACGCTGTGTCTCGATGCACAGGAGCGTCGGGAAATGGCGGAGCGCCAATACCGGGATCGGGACGACCGCTATCGCTGACCCAACTGGTACAACAGTACACAGGCGGGGCTCTGAGATGGATTCTCAGGGCCCCGATTTGTTTCCGGGCTATATCGGCCGCTTTGCTCCCTCCCCCACGGGCCCGTTGCATTTTGGCTCGCTGGTTACCGCGTTGGGTAGCTGGCTGGATGCACGCGCCAACAGGGGAACCTGGCTTTTGCGGATCGAAGACATCGATCCCCCGCGAGAACGCCCCGGCGCAGCCGACAGCATCATACGAACCCTCGACGCATTGGGTCTGAACTGGGATGGCGAAGTTGTTTACCAGGGACAACGCCTGGCATATTTCGATCAGGCCCTGGAGTTGCTGGCCAAAAAACAACTGCTCTATCGCTGTGTTTGCTCGAGAAAATCAATCAGGAAAATTTTGTGCAAGCCCGGTCATACGGCAGGCATCTACCCCGGAACCTGCCTGCGCCGGACACCTGAAAACGACCAGGCACACAGCCTGAGAATCAAGACCAGTGGCGTCCGTATCGAATACACGGACCGGACCTATGGTGAACTCACGGAAAACCTGGCCACCGAGTGCGGCGACTTCATCCTGAAGCGCCGCGATGGCCTGCATGCATACCAGCTTGCGGTGGTCGTCGACGATTTCCGGCAAGCCATAACCCATGTGGTTCGTGGCGCGGATCTGCTGGGCAATACCGGCCGCCAGGCCTATCTGCAGTCGGTCCTCGGTTACCCCCGGCCGGTCTATATGCACTTGCCGGTCGTGTTAAACAGCGCCGGCAAAAAACTGAGTAAACAAACCGGTGCGCATCCGCTCGCCGACACCGGCTTGTCTGAGTCGCTGTTTTCCGCCCTGACATTTCTGCGTCAAGACCCGCCCGCCGGGCTCTCAAAGGCGCCAAATACAGAAATCCTGGAGTGGGCAGTAAGCAACTGGCGACCAAGCCTCATAAGGCATGCCGGCGTGGCGTAGAATCTCCAGCGCTCTCTGACGAATATTTTTCCGTATCGCACAAAAATGTACTATGCTTCCAGCGAACCAGATTCTTTTGCGCGACCTGGTGCAGCATGAGCGAGCAGCCAAATCGCCGCACATCGTGACTCGTTGTCCAGAAAGAGAAAAAAATGAATGACAGCAACAGCCGAATAATAAAAAAATATCCGAACCGCAGACTATACGACACCGAGGAAAGTCGTTACATCACTTTGGCTGACATCCGCCGGCTGGTGCTCGAAAAAATCGATTTTGTCGTGATCGACAAGAAAACACAGGAAGATATCACCCGCAGCATTCTGTTGCAGGTGATCGCCGACCATGAAGGCCGCGGCGAACCCGTCATGAGCCAGGACTTCCTGGCGCAGGTCATTCGGTCTTATGGCGGCTCGATGCAAAGTATGATGAGCAGTTACCTGGAACAGAGCCTGCGCCTGTTTATGACCCAGCAACAGCAGATCCGGGATAAGGTGAAAGACGTGGTCGGCGTCGATCCCGTTGGCATAATGACCGATATTGCACAAAAAAATTATGAGCGCTGGAAATCGGTGCAAAACGAGATTTTCCGCACGCTGACCAGCATCGGCGGGCAGGAAAGCGATCGCGACAAGAGCCGCCACGAGAAGGATGACGACAACAGCAATGATCGTCCGGCTGCGTAACGACCCCCTGGATCAGCAGAAATTCTGAGCACTTGTCACAAGTCTGCCGTTTTGGCGGCCAGGCCGCCGCCATCTGCGATACCGATGCGCTCAAGAAAATCAGTAAAACCAGGCTGTGTCCTGATGTTGTCAAAAGCCGGATTGACCCCAAGAAAAATTACTGCTCCGTGTCTGTCATTGATCGATCGATCCAGCCATTCAAATGCTTTCTCGGTATCGCACATCGCAGCGTAAGCGCGGGCGAATACCCAGGGCGCAACATATCGCTCCGCGCCCAGCGCATGGAGTTTTTCAAGTCGTGAATTCGCTTTGTCATGATCGCCTGTCACAGCGGACACAAAGACGGCGCTGACCAGAACCTGGATGTTCCCGCTATCAAGCTCCATCGCTCGGTCTATGTGCTTTTTCGCAGCGAGTGATTCCCCTATGAACGCATAAGCTTCTGCCAATCTCAGATACGCAGGAACAAAATGCTCAGCGATCCCCAACGTCTTTTCCCATTGTCCAATTGCTTGTTCATACATGCGGCCGAAAAACAGAAAATCGCCGACATTCATCGCTACGCCTACATCCAACGGGTCCAGCCGCAAGGCTGTATGAATCTGCTCCATAGCCCTCTCTTGCTCGCCGACGACCACCAATAAGTCACCCAGCCCGATCCTGCCGATGATCTGACTGGGATTCTGCGCAATGCTGGCCTGAAAAATAGAGCGGGCAGAAACAAAGTCCCATTCAAAAAACATTTTTACTGCTGCCATGCCTGAAAGCGCGGCATATTCCTGGTCATCCAGACGCAAGGCTGCTGCAAAATAATTTTTTGCCTGCGGAAAACATTCTTTCGCCGGCGAGGACCCGTAGATTCCCTGTATAAGGAAGACCTCCCCCATTCCGACCAGGCTTGGCACGTGGTCGGCTTCTTGTCCGATCGCATCTGAAAAATATTGCAAAGCAGCCTGAAACCCCGGTTGCGTGCGCTTGCTGAAGAAATGGCGGCCTTTCAGGTAGGCCCTGAGAGCCTTGGAATTGATTGGTGCAGCAGAATCGAGACGTTCCTGTTCTGCCGTACTGATCCGCGCGCCAATTTCTACTGAAACAATGCAGGCTATTTCGTTGAGTAAAGCAATAAAGTCCTGCACGGGTCGTGTATAGGTCTCGGCCCAGCGGTGGTGGTCGGTCAATGGGTCGATCAACTGCACGACCACCTGCACGCTTTGATCCGAGAGCAGCACCGATCCTTCAATAATGTGGGCAACTTGGAGTTCGCGGCCAACTTGGCGCAAACTTTTCCCGGTTTCCCGGTAGCGCATGATCGTTGTACGGGAAATAACGCGCAGAGATTGAATACCCGCCAGCTTGGCTATCAGGACTTCGGTTAATCCATCGGCAAAATAATCGTTATCCGAGCCTGCGCCCATATTGCAAAAAGGCAATACTGCTATTGAACCTGGCACGGCGGCAGTATCAGCTGTTACCGTATTTTGATAATCCGGGCTCTCTGACTCGTCGCGTGAAATACCTCTTCGGCCGAACTTGAAGAACCATGAAAGTATCAGTGCTACCGGGAATCCTGCGAAAGCAAGCGCAACCAACACCTGCATGATCCACTCGGGCCCTTTGTAAGTCTCCACTACAACCGAGACAGCTTCGACGAGCAGCCAGGCGCCAGCCGCATAGAACGCACCTGCTTCAAACACCTTGCGACGTTTTAGCTCCCTGAATAAGGAGACAAGCGGATTAATTTTTTTTCTCATCCAGAATACAAACGATCCTGTCTGTTGCTGAAATTATTTTAGCCTATAGAGGCATTATTGCCCTGGCTAAGGCCTGCGGACGAAAAAGGGGCCTTCCGGCCCCTTTTCGTGTCTCTCATTTTTCTGCTGGCGCGGACCTATTCAGCATCCAGGTTACGCATGCTCAGCCGAACGCGGCCCTGGCGATCCACTTCGAGTACCTTGACCCGAATCTCGTCACCTTCGGCCAGCTTGTCGCTGACTTTTTCGACGCGCTCTTCCGAGATCTGGGAAATGTGCACCAAGCCGTCTTTACCCGGCAGAATCGTGACAAACGCCCCGAAGTCCATCAACCGGGCCACCTTGCCATCATAGATCTTGCCGACTTCGACCTCGGCCGTGATCAGTTCGATCCGCCTGCGAGCCTCCTGGCCGGAAAGACCTTCAACCGAAGCAATCTTGATCGTGCCATCGTTTTCGATATCGATGGTGGCGCCGGTCTCTTCGGTAATCTGGCGAATGACGCTGCCGCCTTTACCGATGACATCGCGAATCTTCTCGGGATCGATGTGCATGGTGATGATGCTGGGCGCCCACTCCGACATTTCCTCGCGCGGCTGGTCGATGACCTTGGCCATTTCCTCGAGTATATGAAAGCGGCCATCTTTGGCCTGCGCCAATGCGCCTTCCATGATGTCCCGGGTGATCCCGTCGATCTTGATATCCATTTGCAACGCGGTTATCCCTTCCTTGGTGCCCGCTACCTTGAAGTCCATATCGCCCAGGTGATCTTCGTCGCCGAGTATATCGGTCAGCACGACGTATTTATCCCCTTCCTTGATCAGCCCCATGGCAACACCGGCAACCGGCGCCTTGACCGGCACGCCGGCATCCATCAATGACAGGCTGGTGCCGCAAACCGAAGCCATCGAACTGGAGCCGTTTGACTCGGTGATTTCCGATACCACGCGGATCACATACGGAAATTCATCCAGATCGGGCATGACCGCCATGATTCCACGCTTGGCAAGCCGGCCATGGCCGATTTCGCGTCGTTTGGGTGAGCCCATAAAACCGGTTTCGCCGACACAATACGGTGGAAAATTATATTGCAGCATGAAGCGTTCGCGACGCTCGCCTTCGAGCGCATCGATGATTTGCGCGTCGCGCCCGGTGCCCAGCGTGGTCACGACGATTGCCTGGGTCTCGCCACGCGTGAACAACGCAGAACCATGGGCTCGCGGCAACACACCGACCCGGACTTCGATCGGCCGGACGGTCGTCGTATCGCGTCCGTCGATCCGGGCTTCTCCAGCAAGCACGCGTGAGCGCACGACTTTGCTCTCCAGCGATTTGAACTCACCAATCACATCCTCGGCATCCCAGCGTGCGTCATCGCCTTCGCTCAGTCCTTCGACGACGACATTGCGGATTTCACCGACCTGCGCGTACCGCGCCTGTTTTTCGGTAACCTGGTATGCGGTCGCCAGTTTTTCGCTCGCCAGTTCGGCCACCGCTTTTGCCAGCTCTTCGTCTTTTTCCGCCGGCTGCCAATCCCACGCAGCTTTGCCAGCTTCGGCCGCAAGTTCCGCAATCGCCTTGATCGCAACCTGCATTTGCTCATGGCCATACATTACCGCGCCGAGCATCACTTCCTCGTCCAGGCAATCCGCTTCCGATTCGACCATTAGCACGGCACGCTCGGTACCCGCGACGATCAAATCCAGCTTGGATTCGGTCAGCTGGCTCATCGAGGGATTCAGCACATATTCACCATTGATATAACCCACCCGTGCGCCACCGATCGGTCCAGCGAACGGCATACCGGACAACGCCAGTGCCGCCGATGCGCCAAGAATGGCCGGGATATCGGGATCCACATCGGGGTTGACCGAAACGACGGTCGCGACGACCTGAACTTCGTTGTAAAAACCCTTGGGAAACAGCGGACGTATCGGCCGGTCGATGAGCCTGCAGGTCAGCGTTTCTTTCTCGCTGGGCCGCCCTTCGCGCTTGAAAAAGCCACCGGGTATCCGGCCAGCCGCGTAGGTCTTTTCCTGGTAGTTGACTGTCAATGGAAAGAATTCCCTGCCTGGTGCAGCTTCCTTCCGGCCAACAGCGGTTACCAGGACGACGGTATCCGCGACACTGACCAAAACGGCGCCATCCGTTTGGCGCGCTATTTCGCCTGTTTCGATGGTGACTTCATGCTCACCATACTGAAAACTCTTTTTAATACTATTCACATTTTTTCCTTCACTGATACGGGCAGCGCGGCCTATCTGCGCAACCCAAGTTTGGCAATAAGGGCCCGGTAACGATCCAGGTCATTGCTCTTGAGATAATCCAGCAACTTGCGGCGCTGGTTAACCATGCGCAGTAATCCACGCCTTGAATGGTGGTCTTTCTTGTGTTCGGCAAAATGATCGCTTAGCTCGGTGATCCGCTTGGTGAGCAGGGCAACCTGCACCTCGGCAGACCCGGTATCGAGATCTCCCTGCTTGAATTCGGCAATTACTTCGCTTTTTTGCTCTGATGAAAGAGGCATTTTCACTCCCTGGCCGTCCTACCGGCACAAATCAGCCCGCTATTCTAAGTTGCTGCCGCGCAGCTAACAAGCTGAAATACAAATAAATTATCATTAACGACGATCAACGTGGAAACAGCCGTGTGGGAGCCACCCGCCCATCCAGTTTTACTTCGCCAATCCCTAAGAAACCATGGCCTTCATCGTAAAGACGCACTTTGCCGCTGCTCGGGGCACCCGGCGCCATCACCGCCTGCCCCTGCATCAGGTAATAGGCGCTGTCGGCACCCAGCTCGACGGACGGCCAGTGATGGAGCGCACTGTCCACCGGCAGCAACAGCTCATCCAGCCGTTCCATACCCTGCTCTGCAAGAGCCTCGAGCTCTTCCAGCTTGTACATACGCCCCTCGGCATATGGGCCGACGCCCAGTCTCCTCAGCACGATGACATGCGCCACCGTGCCCAGCGCCTGGGCAATGTCTTCGACCAATGTCCGGACATAGGTTCCTTTCGAGCACGCCACCTCCAGTTCCAGCGCATCGGCTTCGAGGCTGAGCAATTCGAGCCCGTGGATCTCGATTTCACGTGGCTGCCGCTCGATCTCGATGCCCTGGCGCGCCAGTTTATACAGACGCTGACCCTGGTGCTTTATCGCCGAATACATCGGCGGAACCTGTGTCTGCGATCCTTCGAACCGTGCAAGTACCCGCTTGACGAGGCCGCGGTCCAGCGCTGGCACTGGCCGCTCCTCGATGACCTGGCCATCGGCATCGCCGGTATCCGTACGCTGTCCAAGCCGGGCAACAACCTGGTACTGCTTGCCGGCATTGAGCAGAAACCCCGATACCTTGGTCGCCTGGCCGAGACAAATCGGCAACAATCCACTGGCCAGCGGATCAAGGCTGCCGGTATGTCCCGCCTTGCGCGCGTCAAACAGACGCTTGACTCGCTGTAAAGCCTGGTTCGATGTCAGGCCGATCGGCTTGTCCAGCAACAATACGCCATCGATTGCCCGGCCTTTTTTTCTTCC
>SMVA01050939.1_pt1 | contig 13291 bp, 14 predicted proteins | sample 2456451 | NCBI WGS metagenome assembly SMVA01 (sample SAMN11095933, study PRJNA526329) | marine sediment metagenome | biome: Marine sediment; feature: Surficial sediment; material: Deep marine sediment; isolation source: Hadal surficial sediment | place: Pacific Ocean | collected 2014-05 | depth...
AACTCCAACCTGTCACCGCTGGAGCAAGGACTTTCTGGAGGCTGGCAAGAAACGACTGTCGGGGGACACTGTCCGAGAGGCAAACACCGATGAAGTCGTTGGCCTAAAACGCGAGAACCACGATCTAAAGCAAGCTGTGGCAGAACTCTACCTGCGCAATGACTGGCTCAAAAAAAGTCTGACTGGGCAGGGTGTGACCTTGGACGACGACTGATGTACACCGCATCCGAGAAACTGGCCATCATCCGACTGGTAGAAGAGTCAGAGCTATCGGTCCGACGAACGCTCCGGGAAATAAGGGTAAATCGTAGCAGCTTCTACCACGGGTATGCCGCCTATGAGCGAGATGGACTGGAGGGCCTGGAGAATCATAGCCGTGCCTCCCGCCGGTACTGGAATCGTATCCCGGACTCTGTCCGCGACATGATCGTGGATGTGGCATTGGATCGCCCGGAACTGACGCCCAGAGAGCTGGCCTGGCATATCACTGATACGCACGACTACTTTGTCTCAGAATCCAGTGTTTACCGTATTCTCAAGGCCCATGACCTGATTACCAGTCCGCAGTTCATGGTGATGAGTGCGTCTGATAAATTCCAGCACCCGACCAGCCGGGTACATGAACTATGGCAAACCGACTTCACCTATTTCCGGGTGGTGGGCTGGGGCTGGTACTTCCTGTCTACGATCCTGGATGACTACTCGCGCTACATCATCAGCTGGCGCCTGACCACGACGATGGCCGCCGCTGACGTCACAGATACCCTGGAAGATGCTCTGCGGGTTACGGGCCTCTCTGAGGCGAGAGTGAGACATAAGCCACGGCTGCTCTCAGATAATGGTCCGTGCTATATCAGTGGTGAGCTCAAGTCCTGGCTTAAAACCCAGGATATCGAGCATACCCGTGGTGCGCCTTATCACCCGCAGACACAGGGGAAGATCGAAAGGTATCACCGATCAATGAAGAATGTGGTGAAGCTAGAGCATTACTACTACCCGTGGGAGTTGGAGAAGGCCATCGCTGAGTGGGTTGATCACTACAACCACGAGCGTTATCACGAATCTTTGGATAACGTGACACCGGCAGATGTCTACGAGGGCAGGAGAAATGAGATTCTGGATCAGCGGGCTGTGGTGAAATCCCGGACGCTGATTCAGCGAAAAATGCACAACCTGCGATTAGTAGGCTAAACTGGAGAAGTAACTGGCAGAAAAGTGTCTCTTAGAAAACGGCCCGATTGGTCCAATATGGTCTGACGACGTACACCCCTTCCTAAGCCATGGGAAATACACAATGCCATCAGACTGATATCTGATGAGGCATAACATTAGTATCGGTCGAGGTATTAGCTTAGCCATGAAAGTGATGGACGCACTTGTACTTCGCTCAAGCTTGGACTACTTTTTAACTGTGCTGCTGTTTACCGTCACTCGCTTTGCAAATTGAGGACAAGCCTATGCGCCATACCCCCCTGGAAGGAAGTGTAGATCAGGTTCTGCTAACTGACGAGGCCAAAGTCGGCGACCATTACACCGATGATTACGATAACGACTGGGAAGTGCATGAGGATCGTGATGGCTTGAGGCTACAGTTCCACGACGAGCGCGATGTCTGGATTCCCTACTGGACGGCCATGCACATCAAGCTGCCGGGCTTACAGCGTATCGGGCCCAAGCCCCCCAAAACAATCGGATTCCGGAGCTAATCCAACAGCAACAAGCAGCCGCCCTGTCGGTAGTGACGGTATCGATCATAGCCGGGTGCTATGTTGAGGCAAGCGCACCGAGTGATAAAAGCATGCAGACCTTGAAAATAGCGTCTAGACTTAAACCTACGCTCAACATCCGTCCGACGGGGTGTGCCATATTGTGTCTGCCCATGGCGATGGAATACGGAGAGGCCGATGTTCAAAGTTGGTTTCAGTCTGATAGCTGTGATATTGGCCACTGTGTTCGCAGCCAGGCTCGCGTTTGAGGCAACCGTCAATACCGGTAACGAGCCCGTCGAACAACCGTGGGCTCGCAATACCATGCAGTTTGTTTCCTGGAACCACGAGAAGTGGAGCGCCTGGATTCGCGACGAGACATTCGAGCAACTTCCGCAAAACACTGGAAAGTGGAGCCGTCACAGCAATCCTAGTCTTGCTTTTCTCGATTGGAATGGCGAAGCCTGGCAGGCAAAAATTTCCGGCGATGACTTCATACTGGCCCACCGGGGCGACTGGGCAGGCCCCACCGAACGCGCGGAGGCCATACGCTATCGCGACTGGCAGGGCAGAAATAAACTGCGAACTACGCGCCAGTTGAGGCGGTAATACGCGGATGACAATAATGGATAAAAATAGGGGATAAAAATAGGGGATAAAAACAAGGAATAAAAACATGGACAAAATAATGGTGACTGCCACTGGGAGCCATCTCTCAAATGGTCTTAAGAATGCGGGAATGTTAACTGCACTCTGGCTATGTGCGCACTCCGCCTTTGCCCTTGAGTGGGATATGCGCGCAGGCGTCACCGATATGAGTCGGCGCATTCAGGCTCTGCATCACATTAGTCTGGGAGTCTGCATCGTCATCAGCGTCATTGTCTTCGGCGCGATCTTTTACACGCTCTTTGCCCACCATCGCTCGAGGCGGCCAGAGCCGGCAAAATTTCACGAGAATCTGTTTGTGGAGTTGATGTGGACGCTGGTCCCGGTTCTGATCCTGGTCGGTCTGGCCATACCCGCTACTTCCACCTTGATAGATATCGAAGACAACAGTGATGCAGATCTCACTGTCCTCATTACTGGCTCGCAGTGGAAATGGCACTACTACTATGTGGAAGCAGATTTCGGTTATTACAGCCGTCTCTCCACACCCCAGGAGCAGATAGACAACCTGGAACCCAAGTCTGAAAACTACTTGCTGGAGGTGGACAGACCCCTGGTGATCCCCACCCACAAGAAGGTCCGCTTTCTGACCACGTCCAAAGACGTGATTCACTCCTGGTGGGTGCCGGACTTTGCGGTAAAACAAGACGCCATACCAGGGTATATCAACGAGGCATGGACTCGGGTGAATCAACCGGGGGTGCACCGGGGGCAATGCACGGAATTGTGCGGTAAGGGGCACGCCTTTATGCCAGTGGTTGTGGAAGTGAGGCCCGCGGCAGAATTTGATAGTTGGATAGAGGAGCAAAGATTGGCCATAGCGCTCGCATCGGAGACTGCGGTGGCAGACCGCAACAGGACCTGGGGCATGGGGGAACTGTTGTCTCGGGGAGAGGCGGTTTTCCTGGAACATTGCGCTACATGCCACCAGCCGGAGGGTACGGGACAAGCCGGTAAGTATCCCGCCCTGGCGGGCAGCTCCATTACTACCGGAGCCATCGACGAGCACATTAATCGGGTGATGAACGGCAAGGCTGATACCGAGATGCAAGCCTGGGCACCGCAACTTTCCGATCTGGATCTGGCTGCGGTAATGACCTACGAGCGCAGCGCCTGGGGCAATAATACCGGGGACCTTATCCAGCCCATGACGGTTTACCTGGCTCGTTAGTTATGGCTACGCACGCAGACCTCAACACCAAGCCTCGTCACCCCCTGATAGCATTTCTGGCTCGTTGGTTGCTGACCACCAACCACAAGGAAATCGGTACCTTGTATCTGTGGCTCAGTGCCACCTTGTTTTTTATCGCGGGCGCGTTGGCGATGCTGATTCGCCTGGAATTATTTGAACCAGGGATACAATTTACCAACCCCAATTTCTACAACCAACTGGTGACTTTACACGGCCTGGTTATGGTGTTTGGCGCGGTTATGCCGGCCTTTGTGGGGCTGGCCAACTGGATGATTCCCCTGATGATCGGCGCACCGGATATGGCGCTGCCACGACTCAATAATTTCAGCTTCTGGATTCTTCCCTTCGCCTTCACGCTACTGTTGAGTTCGCTATTTATGGAAGGTGGCGCCCCCAATTTCGGCTGGACCTTCTACGCCCCCTTATCCACGACTTATGGCCCGCCCAGCACGGACTTCTTTATTTTTGGTATTCACTTGATGGGAATTTCATCAGTGCTTGGGGCGATCAACATCATCGTCACCATTTTTAACCTGCGCGCACCGGGCATGACCTGGTTCAAGATGCCGCTATTCGTCTGGACCTGGTTAATAACAGCCTTCTTGCTGATTATGGTAATGCCGGTTTTGGCCGGCTTGGTCACGATGATGCTCACCGATCGCCATTTTGGCACCGCCTTTTTTAATGCCTCCGGTGGTGGCGACCCGGTGATGTTCCAACACATTTTCTGGTTCTTCGGGCACCCCGAAGTCTACATCATGATCTTGCCCAGTTTCGGCATCGCCTCAGAGATAATCCCCACCTTCTCGCGCAAGCGGCTATTTGGTTATCGCTCCATGGTCTATGCGACCGCGTCGATTGCATTTCTGTCTTTTATTGTCTGGGGTCATCATATGTTCACCACGGGTATGCCGCTATTCGGTGAACTGTTCTTCATGTATGCGACCATGCTGATCGCCGTGCCCACAGGCGTGAAAGTATTTAACTGGGTGGCGACCATGTGGCGTGGCTCTATCACCTTGGAAACCCCAATGTTGTTTGCTGTGGGTTTTGTCGTCCTGTTCAGCATCGGCGGTTTCTCGGGAGTGATGCTGGCCCTGGTGCCAGCCGATTTTCAATACCACGATACTTTTTTTGTCGTCGCGCACTTTCACTACGTGTTATACCCGGGCGCCATCTTTGGCACCATGGCGGCGGTCTATTACTGGCTGCCCAAGTGGACCGGCCATATGTACGACGAGCGATTGGGGAAGCTTCATTTCTGGACCGCGCTGATTGCGGTAAACCTGACATTTTTCCCCATGCATTTCTCCGGCCTCGCCGGCATGCCGCGGCGAATCGTGGATTACTCCTTGCAATTCGCCGACTTCAATATGGTGTCGAGTATTGGTGCGGGCCTACTGGGTCTAACCCAGCTCCTGTTTTTGTATATCGTGATTAAAACTATACGCGGCGGCAAACCGGCGACGGCGCAGGTTTGGGAAGGCGCGCAAGGCCTGGAGTGGACAGTGCCCTCCCCGGCACCGCTACACACCTTTGACACACCACCGCTATTTGAGGGGGATGTGGACAGATGAGCCTCCAGCAACGCCAGCGCAGGCATACCGGCCTTTTGCTGCTGTTGGCCGCAGGCATGTTTGGTTTTGCTTTTGCCCTGGTACCGCTGTACCAGGTTTTTTGCGAGTTGACCGGACTCAACGGTAAAACAACAGGCCGTGCCACGGCTGTTGCGCAGAGCACGTCGCGCTATGAAGTGGCCGATGAATACGGTAGCGAAGCGACAAATCGCACGCTGACCATACAGTTTCTGGCGCAGGTCGGGACCGGGCTGCCCTGGGAATTTCGCCCCATGGAACGCCAGTTGCGTATTCGACCGGGCCACAGCTATACCACGCATTTTTACGTGCGCAATCGCGCGGGCAAGGCGGTAACTGGGCAGGCCGTGCCCAGCGTATCGCCGGGAGTGGCCGCCCTGCACCTGCATAAAACGGAGTGTTTCTGCTTTACTCAGCAACGACTTGAAGCCGGCGAAAGTATGCTAATGCCGGTAACTTTTATCGTCGACAGCGAGATGCCGGAGGAAATCCAGACCTTCACTCTATCCTACACATTGTTTCGCGGTGCGGACGGATGAACCACCCCGGCGACTACTCTGAAGCTCCACGCTACTATGTGCCACACAGCAGTGTCTGGCCCATTGTGGGGTCTACTGCATTGGCCGTAACAGCTTTTGGCGCGGCAAGTTACATCCATCAGAGCACCGAGAAAGTTGCCGCCGAGGGGAGTTTTGGCGCGCCGGTTTTCTACATCGGTTTGATGATGATCGCGTTCATGATGTTTGGCTGGTTCGGCATAGTTATCCGGGAATCACTTAAGGGTATGGTCAGTGGCCTGCTAGACCGCAGCTACCGTATGGCGATGTTCTGGTTCATCGTGTCGGAAGTGATGTTTTTTGCCGCCTTTTTTGGGGCGCTTTTCTACGCCAGACTTATTTCTGTGCCCTGGCTGGCCGGTGCTGGCAACAATCTGCAGACCCACTTGATGTTGTGGCCGGATTTCGCCGATACCTGGCCCTTGTTTATGACTCCTGATGGTACTGTGACAGAGGCGATGGAGGCTTGGGGCTTACCTTTTATCAACACCGTAATCCTGGTGACCAGCAGTCTTACGGTCACCTTTGCACACTGGGCGCTGAAGAAAAATCGAAGAGTGAGCCTAAATTTATGGTTGGGTATCACTGTGATCCTGGGCGTGACTTTTCTCTGCCTGCAGGTGGTGGAATACATTCATGCCTACCGGGAGCTGGGGCTGAGTCTACGTTCCGGCATCTATGGTTCGACCTTTTTTATGCTGACCGGCTTCCATGGTGCCCATGTCACCATGGGGACAATCATGTTGGCAGTGATGTGGTTGCGTTGCGCGAAGGGGCACTTCAATGCGGATAAGCACTTCGCTTTTGAAGCAGTCACTTGGTATTGGCACTTTGTCGATGTGATCTGGCTATTTCTATTTACCTTTGTGTATTGGTTTTAGGGCATGTACTTGAAAGTAAAACCCCAGGCTAGAAGCGCGAGCAAGAGCACAGAGAAGGCAACGCGCACACTCAAGGCAATGACCGTGCGCCGGGTCTTGCCGCGGTCGCGCACCAGGAAGAACAGACCGCTGCCCAAACTGACGAGAATGACAAGCATAACGCTAAGAATCAGAAAATTGTACATGCTGCGCCGAGGCTGGCAATAGCCAACAAATGAATACAAATGCATACAACCAGAGCGACAAATTAATGTCAAGAACCGCCGAAATCAAACTGACGATAGATCTGGACGGCGACAAATTGCCGACTCGAATTGTCTGGCAAGCGTCGGATGCACAAACCCCGGGTCCGACAAACTGCCAGTCGGCCATGATCTCACTGTGGGATTGCGAGACAAAAACTACCGTGTCCATCGATCTTTGGACCCCGGAAATGACCGTAGACGATATGAACATCCACGTCTACCAGGTGATTCACAAGTTGGCCGATACCTATTGGCGGGCGACAAAGGATAAGGAGGTGGCGGATGTGATTCACCAATTCGGTGATGGCTTTGGCAAAACACTGGGACTGGCAAATGCCATTGACAGCGAGAGCGATTAACAGATGAGTGTATCCCTGCGGCCAACATTACGCATCCTCAAACCGGCGGCCCGGCTGGTCGCTGTCGGCTTGGTCGGTTTGCTGTTGGGTTACTGGGTAAACGCAGCCTATTTTCCCGGCACCAGCCCGGAACAACCGATTAACTTCAGTCACAAAACCCACGCGGGTGAATTCGAAATTCCCTGTATGTATTGCCACATGCAAGCCCGGCGGTCTATTTCTGCGGGCGTGCCCAGCGTCAACAAATGTGTGAACTGCCACAAATCCATTGCAACTGAACGGCCCCAGATACGCAAGCTGATGGACTACTGGCGTAACCGGGAACCGATTCCCTGGATCAAGGTGCACGATCTGCCGGATTTTGTTCATTTTCCCCATAACCGTCACGTGGCGGCCAAAATTGAATGCCAGACCTGCCACGGGCCAGTTGAAACCATGGAAAGAGTAAGTCGCCAGGCGCCAAATAAAATGGGTCAGTGCCTCAATTGTCACAAGCAGCATGATGTCGAGCACGGGCTGGATTGCTGGACCTGTCACAAATGAAGGCGTCGAACAATACAAACGCAAGCAGGAGAGAATTTTGGCCAATATAGATCGCAGAGAGTTCTTCAAACTTGTCGGTGCGGGCAGTGTCGGCGTGGGCGCCGGTTTTATGCTGGCACAATCCATCAAGCACCCGGTGGAGTATCTCATTCCCGAAGTAATACCCCCGGAACAGTTTAGCGCCGGTATCGCCACCTTGTACAATACCGTGTGCAAGATGTGTCCGGCTGGCTGTGGAATTACCGTGCGCACCCGGGAGGGGCGCGCCAAGAAAATCGAAGGCAATCCGGCCCACCCGGTTAACCAGGGACGGCTATGTGCCCTGGGCCAGGCCGGTCTGCAGCAGTTATACAACCCCGATCGCCTTACCACGCCACTGGTGCGCACCGGAGATCGCCCTGGCGTTGACCCAGCCGGTTCATTTTCGCCAATCACCTGGACCGAGGGCCTCGCCAGTGTTGCCGAACGCCTGCGCAGTCTGCGGGCCAATGGCGAAGGCCACCGCGTGTGTCTGCTCACCAGGGGCGTGCGCGGACACCTGGCACAGTTATTCGAGTTATTCATGTCACAACTGGGCTCTGAGCGATTGCTGCACTACGATTTCGCCCACCCCCACACACTATACGCTGCCAATGAACGCTTTTTTGGTGAACAATACCTGCCCTATTACGACCTGAAGAATACCCGCTACCTGCTATCTTTCGGCGCCGACTATCTCGGCACCTGGCTCTCCCCGGTACACCACAGCCTCGGTTTCGGCCACAGTCGCCAGGGGCAAGCAGCAAGAGGCCACTTCGTGCAAATCGAACCACGCATGTCTCTCAGCGGTGCCGCCGCCGATGAGTGGATTGCCGCCAAACCGGGCACCGAGGGTCTGTTGGCCCTGGCCCTCGCCCAACACATCGTTACTGCGGGCCACTACAGTGGCGCCGATCGAGACCACTGGGCCGCCGCCCTCACACCCTATTCGACTGCTCGGGTGGCCGAACAGACCGGTGTGCCCGCGAGCACCCTGGTTCGCCTCGCCGAAACTTTCGCCCAGACCCAACCCAGTCTCGCGATTGGTGGCGATGGGGTGGGTAACCACAGCAACGGACTCAATACGCTGATCGCAGTCAACGCGCTAAATTACCTGGTCGGCAACCTGGGCAAGCCCGGGGGGCTGGTGTTTAATCCGCCGCCCGGCTTTGCAGCGGATTCAACACCTGCCAGCCACACCCGCCAGGCAAGCTATCGCAGCCTGCTTGAACTTATCGCGCAGGCTCGCCAGGGCAACATTGAGGTGTTGATTATCAACGACACCAACCCGCTGTTTACCTTACCTGAAGCGGCGGGTTTCGAAGAGGCGCTGGCCGCAATCCCCCTGGTTGTCAGCCTCTCCAGTTTTATGGATGAAACCACCGCCCAGGCCGACCTGATTTTGCCCAGCCATACCTATCTGGAAAGCTGGGGCGACGATACACCCGAGCCGGGGGTCGGCTTCCCCGTCGGTGCACTCGCACAGCCAGTGGTATCGCCCTTGTACAATACCCGGGCCACCGGCGACATTATGCTGGGGCTAGCCAAGCAACTCGATTTTGACGAGGCTCTGCCCTGGAAATCAATGGAGGAATACCTGCAGCATGGCTGGCGCGAGATCTATCAGCGCGGTTCCGGAAAGACCGACGAGAGTTTTGATTCCTTCTGGCGGTCGGTATTGCGGGCGGGCGTTTGGGGAGAAAGGAGGCGGCGTGACCCCCCGCCGTTTTCCCTGGCCGGGTCTGTTATCGACAGTATCGATGTGCCGGCGGCGGAATTTTCCGGCGACAGCGAGAGCTATCCCTTTGTTCTGCATACCTACCTGTCGCCCACCTTGCGCGATGGCGGCGGCGCGAATCTGCCGTGGATGCAGGAATTGCCCGACCCGACCACCAGCGTGGTCTACGGCTCTTGGGTGGAGATAAACCCAGCCGTCGCCGAACAAATGGGGTTAGCCGAGGGGGACCTGGTCGAGGTGCAGTCCCCTCACGGATCGATCGTCGCCCCGGTTTACTTGTACCCGGCCATCAGGCCGGATGTTGTTGCTATGCCCATCGGCCAGGGTCACACAGAATTTGGCCGTTACGCCAAAAACCGTGGCGCCAACCCGTTGAAAATACTCGCGCCACTAATTGAACCCCACACCGGCAGCCTCGCCTGGGGGGCGACCCGGGTGAATATAATTGCCACGGGTCGCAAGCGTAAACTGGTTAAAACTGGTGGCACGTCGCGCGACCTCGGTCGGGAAATTATCCAGACCACAGGTTCGCGGACCGGCGGGCACACAGACACTGGGCCCGATCATATTCCGACACTTATTCCAACCAGGGAGCTGCCGTCATGAGCCTCGTCGAACAGTGGCGCAAGAGTTGGGAGAAATACAGCAAGCCGGGCTATTACGACGAATTCGACTACGCCTGGACTATGAGCATTGACCTGGACAAATGTACAGGCTGCGAGGCTTGCGTGACCGCTTGCCAGGCCGAGAACAATCTCCCTATCGTCGGCGAGGAAGATTTTTCCCGGGGCCGCGAGATAAAGTGGATACGGATCGAACGCTACTGGGTAGGGGAGTACCCGAACATCAAACTGGGCTTTATTCCCATGCTGTGCCAGCACTGCGATGCGGCCCCCTGTGAGACCGTCTGTCCGGTGAGTGCCACCTATCACAACCAGGACGGACTCAATACCCAGATATACAACCGCTGTATAGGCACCAGGGCCTGCGCAGTTTACTGTCCCTACGAAGTTCGCTACTTCAACTTCACCACCCATCATTGGGACGCGCCACTGGAGCAACAACTCAATCCGGATGTGACGGTACGAGAAAAAGGCGTGATGGAAAAGTGCACCTTTTGCATTCAACGCATTCGCCAGGCAAAGGACCGGGCCAAGGACGATGGTCGCCGACGCGTGCGCGATGGCGAGGTGCAACCGGCCTGTGTGCAGACTTGCCCCAGCCAGGCCCTGGTATTCGGGGACCGCAAAGATCCGGACAGCCAGGTATCCCAGACGATCGCTATGGGAAAGTCGCGGGCCTACCGGGTGCTGGAGGCGCTTAACACCTCGCCTTCCGTGGTTTACCTTAAAAAAGTGGATGACGATGCAAGCTAAAGTAAATCCGGTGGGCGAGCCCCTGCAATATGCTGACGTCAACAGGGATGTAATCCGCTCTCTGACTCAGACCGGGCGGCGCTACTATATTGCGCTGGCGACCGCTTTTGGGCTAACCATAGTGTGCTTTTTCTTTCCCTGGTTCTATCAGTTGTATTACGGCCTGGGCGCCGCTGGCATGAACCACCCAGGGGTATGGGGGACTTATCTCGCCAACTTTATCTTCTGGATTGGACTGAGCCATTCGGGCACCCTGTTATCCTGTGTTTTGCATTTAACCAATAGCACCTGGCGCAAGGCCATGTATCGCAGCGCTGAGGCCATGACCCTATTTTCGCTGATGGTGGCCGCCACTTTTGTCATGGTGCATGTAGGGCGCCCCTGGTTTATCCACTGGGCCTTACCCTATTCCAACCAAATGGAGCTGTGGCCGAACTTCCGTTCGCCACTATTGTTTGATGTGATGGCCATTGCCACCTACCTGACCGGTAGCTCGATTTTCATTTACATGGGGTCCATTCCTGACTTCGCCGCGGCCCGAGATCGCACCGCAGGTTGGCGACACCATATGTACGTGTTGCTGTCGATGGGTTGGCGCGGCACAGACAAAGAATGGCATCGTCTCGGCTGGGCCTACACTTTCCTCGCCGTGCTGATTATTCCACTGGCGGTTTCTGTACACAGCATTGTGTCCTGGGACTTTGCGATGTCCCTCGTGCCGGCGCTGCACCAAACAATATTCGCGCCCTATTTTGTTGTCGGCGCTATCTATTCCGGCACGGCCGGTATTGTTACAGTCATGTTTGTCCTGCGAAAAAGCATGAACTTTGAGCAGTACATTACCGAAGTGCATTTCGACAATCTGGGCAAACTGTTACTGGCGCTGTCGCTGATGTGGACTTATATCAACATTGTCGAACTATTTACTGGCTGGTACAGCGGCACCTCTGCCGAGCACGAGGCGCTGAAATTCAAACTGTTCGGCTATTATGCGCTGCTGTACTGGGAGATGATTTTGTTTTGCGCCGTTGCCCCTCTGTTGCTGATCTCCACTCGCTTCAGGACCTCCCTGGTGCCCATGTTAATCCTGTCGATTGCCATCAATATCGGTATGTACACCGAGCGATTTCTGATTGTCGCTACATCGCTGTCACGGCAATACCTGCCGGACGCGTGGGGGCTGTACGTGCCCAGCCTGGTTGAAATTTCGATCCTGGTGGGGTCACTGGCAATGTTTGTGACTCTGTTTTTGCTATTTGTGAAAATTTTTCCCAGCGTATCCATGTATGAGGTAAAGGAAACGATGGGTGCGCCCGGACGAGAATTCCCGGAAAAAGGAACTGAGCTATGGCCGAAAACGCAGTAGGACTTTTTGCCAGGCCGGAGTTGGCGCTGTCTGCGGCGGAGGAACTGGTAGATGCCGGTTTCACCGCGACTGAATTGATGTCGCCAGTTCCCGTAGAGGGCGTGGAAGAGGTGCTTGGCAGAAACAAGTCCGCCATTAAGCGGTTTACATTCTTTGGTTGCATTTTCGGTGCGTGCTTCGGTTTTAGCCTGGCAGCAGGTACCGCCGTGCTCTACCTGCACCCCACCGGTGGCAGACCCATTATCACGGTGCCACCTTTTCTTATTATAACTTACGAGATGGGAATTCTGTTTGGCATTCTGGCCACTGTCATCGGGTTTTTTATCAGTGCGAGGCTGCCCGCCATGAGTGATCGTGTCTATGTGCCGGAAGCCTCAGTGGATAAGTTTGTCGTGACCGTGCCGTGCAGCAATCGCGAAGAGTTTGACCGCGCTGAAGGGATACTGCGCAATGCAGATGCGGAGGAGATTCGGGCAATAGGGGAGGTGCTTTGATGCAACTTAGTACATTCAAGCTACATTGCCAGCACAAACTGCTTGCGCTCATCTTTCTGGCAGCGACTGCCTCGGCCTGGGGTTTTCCCTGGGACCGGGATATGGTGGATCAACCGTCTGTTAAACCGCAGGAATCCGTAACACCCCCAGAGCCCCATGCTGTTCCCACAGAGGGCGGCGAAACACTGCCCTCGCCAACGACTGAAAAGGGAATTTTTGCGGCTAAGGACGCCGCGGCAAGTATCCCCAATCCGGTGCCGGCAACAGCAGAGTCAATCGCCCGGGGAGCGGATTTTTACCAGGTTCATTGCCGGGTGTGTCACGGGCAGAAAGGCCACGGCGACGGACCGGTCAGCGTTAAGTTTATTGACAATTCGCCGGTCGATCTAAACAAGGCACATACCCAGGACCAAACCGACGGCCAGTTATTTTTTACCATTACCCGCGGCCGCGTGGCCATGCCATTTTACCGTGACGCCTTGAATCAGAGCGAGCGCTGGGACCTGATAAATTTTATCAGGGACAGCTTCGGAAACAGCAATGTAAGCGATATGG
>SMVA01024193.1_pt1 | contig 13286 bp, 11 predicted proteins | sample 2456451 | NCBI WGS metagenome assembly SMVA01 (sample SAMN11095933, study PRJNA526329) | marine sediment metagenome | biome: Marine sediment; feature: Surficial sediment; material: Deep marine sediment; isolation source: Hadal surficial sediment | place: Pacific Ocean | collected 2014-05 | depth...
AGAGGTCGATACGGCTCGCAACTTCTTCGGCACCGCCGCTTAGGTCGTCGTGGCGCTGTGCTATGTCGTGCCATTCGCGGTGCGCCTTGGCGACCGTCGCGACCTGTTCCCCACAGTGCCCGAAAGCGTCGAGCAGTTCGCGTTGGATGGGCCGACGGAGCAGCGATTGGTGGGCGTGTTGTCCTTGGATATCGACCAGAAATTCGCCGATTTGCCGCAGTAATTGCACGGGGATCGGCGACGCATTACAAAACGCGCGTGAACGCCCATCGTGGCCCAGTACGCGGCGCAGAATGCAAGCCGATCCGTCCTCGAGTTCATTGTCGCGAAGAAACGCTTTGAGAGCCGCGTTGGCCGTAATGTCAAAAGTCGCCGATACCGTTGCGCGGTCCGCTGATGCTCTGATCAGTGAAGAATCGGCGCGATCGCCCAACGCGAGTCCGAGTGCCCCGACGAGGATCGATTTTCCCGCTCCGGTTTCACCGGTCAGGATGGTCAACCCCGACTCAAACTCGACGTCTAGATGCCGTACCACCGCCAGGTCCTGGATGGTCAATGCCCTCAGCACGGTGCGTAACCCCAATGTAGTTTGGCCCGCAGGTTCGCGAAATGATCGTGGCCCGCGGGGTGGATCAGGCGGATCGTTTTTGCGTGCCGCGTGATTCGAATATTATCGCGCGGCAGGATCTCCGGCATCGCTTCGCCGTCACACGTAACCCGCGATTCGTTGGCGTACTCGGTGCCAATAATAATCTCGATTGTCGCGGTATCTGCGAGCACGATCGGTCGATTGGTCAGTGAATGGGGGCAAATTGGCACCAATACGATGGCCCCGAGTTGTGGATGCAGGATTGGCCCACCGCCCGATAGTGAATAAGCCGTCGAACCCGTCGGGGTCGATACGATCATGCCGTCGGAACGTTGTGAATGAACGAAGCGGCCGTCTACATAGGTATCAAATGCGATTAAACGCGCGGTATTCCATTTTTGGATGACGATGTCGTTGAGGCCATCAGCGCGGCTGACAATGTCGCCATCGCGAACGATCGCGGTTTGCAGTACGCAACGGTCTTCGCTGGTGTAATTTCCATCGAGAATGGCGTTGAGCCCATCGGGCACTTGCTCGGGGGTGAGATCGGTCAAAAATCCGAGTCGTCCGAGATTCACCCCCAAAACCGCGACATTGGCGGGAAACGCGATTCTAGCCGCGCGCAGTAGCGTGCCATCGCCACCGATGGCGATCACGAGATCTCGCTCCTCGGCGACCTTATCCTCGGCGACGACGTGGGCGTTGGCGTCGGTGAGGACCGCCGCGCAGTTTTCATCGAAAACGAAGTCGATATGGCGTGTTTTAAGCACGGCAAGGGTTGCTGCCAGTGCTTTGCGCACCGCCGCATCCGCGTGTTTGGCGATTATGCCGATCCGTTGGAACATGGCTCTAGCTCGTATCCTTCGCCGAAATTGGGTCTCACGTTAGCATTTAGGGAAATCGTTAAGCAATCGTTAATTCTGCGATATTCACCACCAGTGCTTTGCAAGTCGCGGGGGACAATGCTAAATTTTAGCGACCTTTCATCTATACGGAGTAAGCGTAAACATAATGGTCAATTCAGGCCAAGACTTTGAACTTGGTGAACGCGCTCAGTACCTGTTTAAATGTCTGGTCGAGCGCTACATTGTTGACGGCCAGCCGGTCGGCTCGCGGACGCTGGCCCGTGATGCCAAGCTGGAGCTCTCCACGGCGACAATTCGCAACGTCATGGCGGATCTGGAAGATCTCGGATTGATCAGTTCGCCACATACCTCTGCGGGTCGCGTCCCGACCGTCAAAGGCTACCGCTGCTTCGTCGATTGCATCGTGACGTTCAAACAACCAGAGCCCAGCGAAATCCGGCGTTTATCGGAAGAGGTTAGATCAGAAGCTGACGTGCGCGCATTGATGGAGAGAACGTCATCGTTGTTATCCGATGTAACCAAACTTGCGGGCTTGGTGATGATGCCGAAGACGCAACACCAGGCCTTGCGCCAGGTGGAGTTTTTATCATTGAACGACAACCGCGTACTGGTCATTCTCGTGATCAACGATCGTGAGGTGCAAAATCGGGTTATTCAGACGGCCAAATGCTATACACCATCGGAATTGACCCAGGCGGCTAATTACTTGAACAATGCCTTTTCGGGGAAAAATATCAATGCGGTCAAAAAGGATTTGCTGCGGGAAATGAGCGCCACGCGCGAGGAAATGAACCGCATGATGCAGGCCGTGGTCGAAATGACGCAAAAGGTTTTCATCGATAATGAGGTCGAGAACGATTATGTTCTCGCCGGCCAGACCAATTTGATGGATCTAAATCAGTTGTCTGATATTGAAACACTACGCAATTTATTCGACGCTTTTAATCAAAAACGCGATATCTTACAGTTGCTCGACCAGGCGCTGAACGCCACCGGTGTGCAGATTTTTATTGGCGAAGAATCGGGCTACGAAGCATTCGGTGAATGCAGTATCGTCACTTCGCCCTACGGCGAAGGAGAGACTCTCGGCGTTCTGGCCGTCATCGGACCGACGCGAATGGAGTACGAGAGGGTTATTCCAATCGTCGACTTGACAGCAAAAATGCTCAGTTCGGCCTTGAGTTCCATGCAATAAACCCCATCCTCCTCAGCGGGGGCCCGCTGGACCTAGGCGTTCGTCGGCGGGGAAAGTCCAATGTCCTAAGTCCGACAGGCTCCTTGGGGCCAATAAATTGATTTGAACGACCGATGGTGCAGCGACGTGGCGCGCCGCGAGGTCGCGTTGTATCCCAGAGGGACTAAGTGTGAGCGAAAAAGAGAACGAACCTGCTGATTCAGACCAAACTGACGATGAGCGTGAGGCTAGCGGCCAAGAGGCGGACGCTCCCCAAACGCTCGATCAAGCTATCGCTCCTGGTGAAGAGGAATCTCTTGACCCAGTGGCATCTTTAAAAATCGAGTTGGAACAGTCACTTAACGATCTTTCGGCGGCGCGTGAAGACGTTTTGCGCGCGCGCGCCGAGGCCGACAACACACGTAAACGCGCGGAACGTGATGTTGTTGCAGCGCATAAATTCGGGCTCGAGCGATTTATCGGCGAGCTATTGCCGGTTAAAGACAGCATGGATCTCGGCTTTAATGCGCTGGACGCGACGATCGACGCTGATACGGTCCGCGAAGGCATGGCCCTGACGCGGAAGATGTTCGATGACGCGCTCGAAAAAGGTGGGGTAACGCCGGTGGAGCCAGTGGGCGAAGCCTTCGACCCCGATTTTCACCAGGCCATAACGATGGAGCCAGCCGAGGACGTGGCCGCCGGGACGGTATTGCGCGTCGTGCAGAAGGGCTATGTGCTCAACGGTCGTCTGATCCGTCCGGCCATGGTTATTGTCGCCAAAGCGGTCGATGATGGCCAGGCTCAGGAACGGTCAACTTGAAAACCTGACGCATGAGCCCCAAATAGAGCACCAATCACCATAAAAGAACGCTTGAAGATCCGCAAGTTTTAGATAGTTTAAGAGAGGCTTGAGATGGGCAAAATTATAGGAATCGATCTCGGAACCACCAATTCGTGTGTCGCCGTCCTCGACGGTGGGAAACCACGGGTTATCGAAAATTCTGAAGGCGCGCGCACCACACCGTCCATTGTTGCGTTTTCCAGCGACAATGAGGTACTCGTCGGACAATCCGCCAAGCGACAGGCGGTAACGAATCCCGAGAACACCCTGTTCGCGGTGAAACGGTTGATCGGACGGCGCTTTGAGGACGAGGTTGTGAGCCGCGATCGGGATATGGTTCCCTACAAGATCGTCGCGGCCGACAACGGCGACGCATGGGTTGTCGCTAATGGCGAAAAGATGGCGCCGCCGGAGATTTCCGCCCGCGTGCTGATGAAAATGAAGAAAACCGCCGAAGACTATCTCGGCGAGGAGGTGCACGAAGCGGTCATCACCGTACCCGCCTACTTCAACGATTCACAGCGACAGGCAACCAAGGACGCCGGTCGAATCGCCGGTCTCGAGGTCAAACGAATTATTAACGAGCCGACCGCGGCGGCACTTGCCTATGGCATGGACAAGCAACGGGGCGACGGCAAAATCGCCGTTTACGATCTTGGCGGTGGGACCTTTGATATCTCCATTATCGAGATCGCCGAAATTGACGGAGAGCATCAATTTGAGGTGCTCTCGACCAATGGCGATACCTTCCTCGGCGGCGAAGATTTCGATATGCGCTTGATCGAGTTTTTGGCTGGCGAGTTCAAAAAGGATCAGGGGATCGACCTGTATGCTGATCCGCTTGCCCTCCAGCGCCTGAAGGAAGGTGCCGAAAAGGCCAAAATTGAGCTTTCATCTAGTCAGCAAACCGATGTCAATCTACCGTATATTACCGCCGACGCGTCGGGCCCAAAGCATCTGAACGTGAAGATCACGCGGGCGAAGTTGGAAGCACTGGTTGAAGATCTGATCGACCAAACGGTCGAGCCTTGCCGCACCGCGCTGGCCGATGCCGGGTTGAGCGCTGGCGATATTGACGATGTGATCCTCGTCGGTGGTCAGACGCGTATGCCGAAGGTGCAGGAAATCGTCCAGCAAATTTTCGGCAAAGAGCCGCGTAAGGATGTCAATGCAGACGAGGCAGTAGCGGTCGGCGCGGCGATCCAGGCGGGTGTGCTCGGCGGCGACGTTAAGGACGTATTGCTGCTCGACGTGACCCCGTTGTCCCTTGGGATCGAGACCCTGGGCGGGGTCATGACCAAGCTTATCGAGAAAAATACGACCATTCCGACCAAAGCAAACCAGATCTTTTCGACCGCCGACGACAATCAGACGGCAGTTACTGTTCACGTCATGCAGGGTGAGCGTGAGCAAGCGGTCGGCAACAAGTCACTGGGTCGCTTCGATCTGGCCAATATCCCGCCAGCGCAGAGGGGCGTACCGCAAATCGAGGTCTCCTTCGACATTGATGCCAACGGTATTCTCAACGTTTCGGCGAAGGACATGGCGACAGGCAAGGAGCAGTCGATCGTCATCAAGTCGTCCAGCGGCCTGTCCGACGAGGAAATTGACCAGATGGTTAAAGATGCCGAGGCACATGCCGAGGAAGATAAGAAGTTCCAGCAGCGGGTTAATGCGCGCAATCAAGCCGATGGTTTGATCCACGCGACACAGAAATCGATCGAAGAGTTGGGCGATAAGGTTTCAGACGAGGAGCGCGAAAATATCACCACGGCTATCGCCGACCTCAATCAAGCACTCGAATCCGACGATGTCGCCGATATCGAGGCCAAGACGCAGAAACTCGGTGAGCTTTCCGGGCAGATTGCACAGCGCGCCTACGAGGCGGAACAAACCGCTGCCGGCACGAAGGACGCTTCAGCGGAAACCGAAACGGCTGCCGCCGGGGACGAAAACGTGGTCGATGCCGACTTTGAGGAAGTCAAAGACGATCAGTAGATCTGGCCTCTATAATACGTGCGCTTAGAATGACCCGAGCAGGGTTCCACCTTGCTCGGGCTAAACTGTTAATGGCCGGTTGAACCCCAGATTATGTCGAAGCGTGATTACTACGAGGTTCTTGGTGTTGCACGCGATGCTGGCGACGCCGAGCTCAAAAAGGCGTATCGCCGCCTGGCAATGAAGCACCATCCCGATCGCAACGAGGGTGATTCGGCATCGGAGGATAAGTTCAAGGAAGCGAAAGAGGCATTCGAGATTTTGAGCAACTCGAATAAGCGCTCCGCATACGACCAATTCGGACACGCGGGTGTGGATCCCGCGGCAGTCGGCGGCACCCGGGGCGGCGGCTCTGGATTCGGCGATATATTTGACACCGTATTCGGCGATATCTTCGGCGCGGGTGGTGCGCGGAGTACGACCCGTGCATACCGCGGAGGCGATCTGCGCTATGACCTGGAACTCTCCCTGGAAGACGCGGTACGTGGGACAGAGGTCAAGATCCGAGTGCCGACACGAGTCAAATGCAAGCCGTGTCATGGTAGCGGTAGCCGCACCGGTGCCCCACCGCGCACGTGCGATACCTGCGGCGGTGTGGGTCAGGTTCGAATGCAACAGGGTTTTTTCTCGGTGCAGCAAACCTGTCCGAAATGTCGTGGCCAGGGCAAGATCATTGCCGACCCGTGCGTGGCCTGCGGTGGCGGCGGCACGAGTCGTGGGCACAAGACGATCGCGGTTAAGGTGCCGGGTGGGGTAGATAATGGCGATCGTATTCGGCTTTCGGGAGAGGGTGAGCCGGGACAAAGTGGCGGTCCATCGGGCGATCTCTACGTCAATATTATGGTGCGTGAGCACCCGATCTTTACCCGTGAAGACAATAATCTTTATTGCGAGGTGCCGATCGATTTTGTTGCCGCCGCACTTGGCGGGGAGCTCGAAGTTCCCACCTTAGCCGGCAGGGTGATCCTAAAGATCCCCGCTGAGACCCAAACCGGCAAGATGTTTCGCATGCGTGGGAAAGGCGTGCGCTCCGTAAGTGGCGGCGGTGTCGGTGATTTGATCTGCCGCATCACGGTCGAGACCCCGGTCAATCTGCACAAAAGCCAAAAAGATATCCTGCGAAATTTCGGTGACTCGCTGGCTGGCAAGCGTAAACGTCATAGCCCGCGGGCCGAATCGTGGCTCGACGGGGTGAAGAAGTTCTTTGAAGATATGAAATTTACATAGTCGGACCACGGCATCGATCGCCAGTGCTAGGCTATAACATCACGACCGTGGCTTGGTCCGACGGCAGCCCGTCGCGGCTATTCTAAAAGTAACTGAACGTGTGGAACCGCGTCACGATACCGGCGGTTGGCAGCGAAGCTTAGCGAAACAGGGGAGAGCATGGGCAGTGTCATACACGTTGCGATAGCCGGGGCCGCCGGTCGCATGGGGCGGGCATTGGTCGAACTCATCCACACCGATACCAATATCGTTTTAAGCGGCGGCTTTGAACGCCCCGACGCACCGCTCGTGGGAATGGATATGGGCCTGGTAGCGGGCGTTGGGGAACTGGGCGTCCAAATCAAAGCCACTCTCGAGGCGCTGGATGAAGACTACGACGTCTTAATCGATTTCACGGCGCCGGAGTCGACGTTGGCGAACGTCGCCTTGTGTCGCAAGGCGCGTAAGCGAATGGTGATCGGAACCACTGGGCTGGGCGATCGCAGCGCCGCGATCGACGCCGCCGGCGAGGATATCGCGATCGTTTTCTCGCCCAATATGAGCGTTGGTGTGAATCTCTGTTTTAAGTTGACAGAAATTGCGGCGTCAGCGCTTGGCGACGACGTAGATGTTGAAATCATTGAGGCACATCATCGAAACAAGATCGATGCACCGTCGGGTACGGCCATGCGCCTCGGTGAAATTGTTGCTAAGACCTTGAACCGCGACATTCGGCAATGCGCGGTGTATGGGCGCGAAGGGCATAGCGGGCCGCGGCAGCGCAAGACCATTGGCTTCGCCACGATCCGCGCCGGGGATATCGTCGGCGAACACACCGTGTTGTTTGCCGGCGACGGTGAGCGCGTTGAAATCACACATCGCGCCTCCAATCGCTTGACCTTCGCCCGCGGTGCATTGCGTGCGGCGGCGTGGGTAGTCGGGCGCGAGCGCGGTGTCTACGATATGCAAAACGTCCTAAACTTCCGCTGATTACCGCTATTGGATCATAAAAAACGCGCGCGGGCAGTAGGTGCTGTTGTGGCCCCTTTGTGTTCCGAAGACGTTAAAAATTACAATTAAAAACAATATGTTGCATCTATATTGAACTGATTGAGCATCCCTCCGAACTAACCAGGTATGAATGTGCGGAAATCGTGGCAGAACCCAATGTGCGGCCTACGTTGGCTTGCCCGCCGTGGTGATTACACATGAAACGGTGGCGCTCGGGCTCTCAACAAGGTACGCAAGCCGATCCGAAGGCGTCAGATGAACGCCTCGATATTGCTGCATTAAATGCCGTTGCGGCACAGGACCGCGATGCCTTTGATCAGCTTTATCGCCGTTATTACCCGCGTCTCATAGATTTTCTGACGCGACTCGTTGGACGGGCGGGCTTGGTCGAAGAGGTCGTCAACGACACCATGTATGTCGTGTGGTCGCGTGCAGATTCCTTCGCCGGGCGCTCGCGAGTGTCGACTTGGATCTTCGGCATTGCTTACAAGCAGGCCATCAAGCGGTTGGAGCGGGAGGGGCGGCACCGTACCGAACGATTGCCACAAGATTGGGAGTCGTGGGCACCGAATGTCGGCGCTGAGAGTGAGATTTCGAAGCTGCAAATCCAAGAAATGCTCGACAAGGCGATTGCTCGTCTAAATCCGACTCATCGTAGCGTGGTCGAGTTGACGTATCATTTTGGTTATTCCTATATCGAGATCGCGGAGATCGTGGGCTGCCCGGTTAATACGGTAAAGACCCGGATGTTTCACGCTCGTGCGAAACTGCGTCGAATATTGGGCGTGCTGGCACGTCGCGAATAATGGCGGTGTCATGACTGAGAACGCACATAACTTGATAGCTCACGACGCCGAACATGAACGGGTGTGGTCATCACTGCCGTGGTTTGTTAACGGCACGCTAAGTGTGGGTGAACGCCAGGCCGCCGAATCGCACCTCTCCATGTGTCTGGTGTGCCGTCGCGAAGCGATTGCGCTCGGCGCGCTGCGCGAGGCGATAGCGTCGCGGACGCTCGAGCCACGATGCGAAGCGGCGCTCAAGCATCTGCACCAACGAATCGACGCTCCAGTTTACGCGCGAACCGTGTTTCCTTGGACCGCTGCCGCTGTTTTGGCTATCGTGGTCGGACTTGCCAGCGTCTCATCCATCAAAACCGGATTAATTTCGATTGGTGGGCAAAGCGATACGTACGTTACGCTCGGATCGCGGACGATCGAGGTGAACGATGGCGCCGTCGCCACAGCCCGTATTGTGTTCAAGCAATTTGTAACCGAACGCCAGTTGCGAGACCTATTGCTAGCAGTAGACGCGGAGCTCGTCGACGGGCCGACCCCGCGCGGCGCGTACACCATCGCGCTACCTCAGGTTAGCGATGGCGAAGAACTACAGGCGGTCGTCGCCAGCTTACGACAATCAAAGCGGGTGATTTTCGTCGAACCTATCATCATTCCGGGATCGCAACGGACAAACGACTGATTTTTACGGTAGTCACGCTGATGCAGGCGGTAATGGCCAAAGTAACTCTCGCGGTTATTATCGCGGTGGTGATCAGCGTGTACTTGCGCGTGCAGCTCGTATCGCCCCACCCAGCCGCAAGCGGTCAATCGGCGGGCGCGGTCCCCGCCCAAGTGGTCGTGGTGTTGCGCCCTTCGTCGAATTACCGGCCCGCACAAATCGCCGCGCGACTTGCCGTGCGCTACGGACTCGATATTCATGACCAGTGGCACATTACCTCGCTGAATCGTGCTTGTTATGTGTTCGACACTGCTGCAGGGAATGAACTCAAGTATAAAATACAACGTCTGGATGCCGATCCGCTGGTGGAAAGTGTACAGGAGATGCAAAATTTCTTTGTTGCTGGAACGTGGGAGATCGATCCCTACGTCAATCTTCAGCATTCCCTCGTTGCGGCCCGCATTGATCAGTCGCATCAGTTAAGTACCGGCAAGGATGTCCGGGTTGCGATCATCGATACTGGCCTCGATCGCTCGCACGTCGATCTGCGCGGCCGTGTTGTGGCGACGCTCAATTTTGTCGACGCCGACCAGACTATCGAAATCGTCGAGTTTCATGCCACCGCGGTGGCCGGAATCATCGGGGCGACGGCACGCAATGGGCGGGGAATTGTCGGCGTAGCACCGGACTCTCAATTGATTTCTTTAAGGGCGTGTTGGGAGTCCATCCCGGGGACGAGCCGCGGGCGCTGTAATAGTTTTTCCTTGGCACGGGCATTGGACTGGGCGATTTCAAACGAGATAAAAGTCGTCAATATGAGTCTGCAAGGTCGGCACGATCCGTTGGTCGAGCGCCTTGTTTTGCATGCGGTTCGCGAGGGCCTGATCGTCGTCGCCGCGACCGATCTCGACGACGGCGAATTATCCTTTCCGGCATCGATGAATGAGGTCATTGGGGTGAGTTACCATGACCCGTTCCGCGCGCTAGATTACACGGCCCATGCCGGCAAGGTTTTTATCGCGCCCGGCGAAGAAATTCTCACCACGATGCCCGACAATACCTACGATTTCGTCAGTGGCTCCTCCTTTGCCAGCGCTCATGTCTCCGGCATTGTGGCGTTGTTGGTTGAACATGCCCCAACGATCGATGCGCACACGGTTAAGGCCGTGCTACGCAGCAGTACGCGGATCTCCGGGTGGACCGTATTGATCGATGCGTGTACCGCGCTGGCCACAATCACCGGCGCGGACAACTGCCGTTCGCTGCCGAAGTAATCCACTAGGAAAACGATCACCGGGTCTCAGCACACCGCTTTTGTCCGTAGTGAATCCGCTCGCCGGGGCTCTCGCCTATACACCATGGACGAAGGTTGCTATCGTTCGCGTACTGACTATCGCCGAGTGTCCTTTCTATAATTCTAGAACCCGCCCGCCGGCGAGCCTTGCAACCGCAACCCGAAGAGCCACGACTGCGACCATGAACAAATTGCGTGCGGCCGTCATTGGTGTTGGATACTTGGGAAATTTTCACGTCCAGAAATATCTGGCGTTGAATAACGTCGAGCTGGTGGCCGTGGTCGAAACCGAACCGCAGCGTCGCGCCGAAATTGCGCAACGGTACGGCGTTGCCGCATATGCCGACTTTCGCGACATCATGCAAAAGGTAGACCTTGTGTCGATCGTCGTCCCTCCGGATAGGCATTTCGAGGTCGCAGCAGGGTTTCTAAACGCTGGTGTCCATATTTTGGTCGAAAAGCCGGTCACTGAGACGGTCGCCCAAGCAGAAACCCTGATCCGTTTGGCGTCAAAGCACCAGTGCTTGTTTCAGGTCGGTCATCTCGAACGATTCAATCCGGCGGTGATCGCGTTGCGCGAGAAGGTTGCGCAGCCACAGTTTATTGGCGCTCAGCGCTTCGCGCCCTATAAGGCGCGCGGGACCGAAGTGGACGTGGTACTTGATTTGATGATTCACGATATCGATATCGTGTTGAGCTTGGTGCGTCCGCAGATAGTCTCCATTTCATCGTCCGGGCAATCTGTCGTCACCGGCGACATCGATATCGCACACGCGCGGATCGAATTCGCCGATGGCTGTGTCGCGGATTTGGCTGCCAGTCGCGCCAGCCAGGATCAAGTGCGGGCGATGACGATCCGTCAGGCCAATTCCTATATCTCAGTCGATTTTATGAATCACGTGTTACTTGTCGGGGAGATCGATAAAGACGGCTGCACCGACGAGCACAAAGAGGTGTCGTTCGAGACCCGCAATCTTGCGGGAACCGACGTCCTTATGGACGAGATCCGATCGTTCGTCGGCGCAGTCGCGCAAGGATCCCTCCCCGAGGTAACGGGCGAAGACGGAAAACGCGCCCTTGAGGTGGCGATCGAGATATCCCGACGGATTAACGACGACAGCGACGGGGTCCCGGTCCTCGTCGGCGAATTGGCGCCGGCGTCGCGGTGAGGTCTAAACGAGGCTTGTCCGTAGCGCTAAAGGGAGCGGCGCGAACGCCTTGTGCGCCATGACACCCGCCTGCGGGTCATTTCTTAAGATCGCTGTGGCCAATTTCACCAGCGACGATCCGCGGAGACTACGCGCACTATATCTGCGACGCGGATTGGGTCGGGACATTATAACCGCCGACTAGAATAGTTCTGTGCCGAGCGTTTTGGCCTTTCGTGGATCGCGGCGCTCAAGTACAATTACCCGAACTTCGTTAGCGGGAGCAATCTTAGCCCGCATTTTTTGCCGCCGTCGAGTGCAAGTCGGCCGCGAAAAATGTGGGAACGGTTTGTTCCCGTTTTTATGTGGGCAAAAAAATCTGTGTCTGAAACTGCGATTTTGGCCTTAACTGACGGCAGCGTCTTCTGCGGCCGCGCGATCGGTGTGCCTGGGTCTACGGTCGGTGAGGTCGTGTTTAATACGGCGATGACGGGCTATCAGGAGATCCTGACCGATCCTTCGTACAGCCGGCAGTTGGTCACCCTAACCTATCCACATATTGGTAACGTGGGCACCAACCCGCTCGATGCCGAGGCCGTTCAGGTCTACGCCGATGGACTAATTATCCGCGATGCCTCGATTACAACGAGTAATTTTCGTGCCAGCGGGAGCCTGTCCGATTATCTGCGCGACAACGGTGTTGTGGCAATTGCCGACATCGACACGCGTAAACTGACCCGACTGCTGCGGCACAAAGGCGCGCAGAACGGATGCATTGTGGCGGGCGACAACATCGATGCCGATGACGCGATTGCGCAGGCGCGCAAATTTCGCGGCCTCAAGGGCACCGATTTGGCGCAGGTCGTAACGACGAAAAAACCCTACATGTGGTCCGAGGGTAGCTGGGTGTTGAGTGGCAACCGGCATCGAAATTTAGCAGGTGAATGCCGCCGCAAGGTCGTCGCCTACGATTTTGGCATTAAACGTAACATCCTCAGGCTCCTTGCTGATCGTCACTGCGAGTTGGAAGTCGTGCCCGCGCGGACACCGGCACACGATGTTCTCGCGGCCAAGCCCGACGGCATATTTCTGTCGAATGGGCCCGGCGATCCCGAACCGTGCGACTACGCCATCGCCGCTATTCGGGAATTTTTGGCGGCTAAGGTCCCGACGTTCGGAATTTGTCTCGGTCATCAGCTGTTGGCGTTGGCGTGCGGGGCGAAAACGGAAAAAATGAAATTTGGTCACCATGGCGCGAATCATCCGGTGCAAGATCTTCGCGATGGAAAGGTGCTGATCACGAGTCAGAACCATGGCTTCGCGGTCGATGAGAAGAGTTTGCCCGATGGCGTAACCGCGACGCATCGTTCCTTGTTCGATGGCACATTGCAAGGCATCGAGTGTCGCGAGGCCCCGGCCTTTGGTTTTCAGGGGCATCCGGAAGCGAGTCCCGGCCCGCATGACCTGCGTGAATTGTTCGACCAATTTGTGCTGCTAATGGATGCCTATCGCGCCTAGAAGAACCACCGAGCCGTCCTCCAGATGCCAAAGCGTGAAGATATTAAATCCATCCTGATCCTGGGCGCCGGGCCGATCGTTATTGGTCAAGCGTGTGAGTTCGACTATTCGGGAACGCAAGCGTGCAAGGCCTTACGCGAAGAAGGGTATCGTATTGTGTTGGTCAATTCGAACCCAGCA
>SMVA01349231.1_pt1 | contig 13286 bp, 10 predicted proteins | sample 2456451 | NCBI WGS metagenome assembly SMVA01 (sample SAMN11095933, study PRJNA526329) | marine sediment metagenome | biome: Marine sediment; feature: Surficial sediment; material: Deep marine sediment; isolation source: Hadal surficial sediment | place: Pacific Ocean | collected 2014-05 | depth...
CGATCTGATCGGCGATGGCGCCAGCCAGGCCGCCATGGCCCGGTGGCTGTCACGTTGTGTGACCGAGGCGCTTGCGGCGCTGACGGAACCGGCGGGGGGGAGAAAAATTGCTTGAAGCGGTAAAAGCATATGTCCGATACGTGGATGCAGTGAACCGGTTCATCGGGCGCTTCGCCATGTATCTGATCTTCGCGATGATGGGCATCCTGCTCTACTCGTCGATCACCAAGACATTCTTCATCCCGCCACTGTGGACGCTGGAGATGGCGCAGTTCGTCATGGTCGCCTACTACCTGCTGGGGGGGGCGTATTCGATGCAGCTCGAGGGCCATGTGCGCATGGACCTGATCTACGGCGCCTGCTCGACCCGGCGCAAAGCCTGGATCGATTCCTTCACCGTGGTGTTCCTGATCATCTACTTGGGCTTCCTGCTCTATGGCGCCTTTTCGAGCACCCAATACGCGCTGCAATACGGTGAGCGCAGTTATTCATCGTGGCGGCCCTACATGGCGCCGATCAAGGTGATCGCCTTCGTCGGGATTTTCCTGATGCTGCTGCAATCGATCGCATCGTTGATCAAGGACATTGCGACGATCCGCGGGGAAGATCTCTCATGAGCCACGAAATGATCGCCTTGCTGATGTTCGCGTCGATGATGCTGTTGCTGATGACAGGGCAGCGGGTGTTTGCCGCCATCGGCGTGGTTGCCGCCGTCTCGGCGTTTTTCCTGTGGGGCACCGGGGGCTCCGAAATCCCGTTCACGGCGGCGATGAAGCTGATGAAATGGTATCCGCTGCTGACGCTGCCATTGTTCATCTACATGGGCTACATGCTGTCCGAATCCGGCATCGCCGACGATCTCTACAAGATGTTCCATGTCTGGTTCGGCGGGCTTCCCGGCGGGCTGGCGGTCGGCACCATCGGGTTGATGGTGGTGGTCTCGGCGATGAACGGGCTAAGTGTTGCCGGCATGGCTATCGGGGCCAGTATCGCGATGCCGGAATTGCTGCGGCGCGGCTATGACAAGATCATGGTCACCGGTGTAATTCAGGCCGGGAGTTCGCTCGGAATCCTGGTGCCACCCAGCGTGGTGCTGGTGCTCTATGGCATGATCGCGCGCCAGCCGATCGGCCAATTGTGGCTCGCCGGGGTGTTCCCCGGCCTGCTGATGGCTGGCCTCTTCGTTATCTACATCATCATCCGCTGCCGGATTCAGCCCCATCTTGGACCGGTACTGCCGAAGGAAGAGCGTGAGGTTCCCTGGGCGGAAAAGATCAGCCTGCTCAAGGCCGGCATTTTGCCTTTTCTGATCTTTTTCTCAATGACCGGGCTCTTCCTGATGGGGATCACCAGCCTGGTCGAAAGCTCGGCCGTTGGCGCCACCTCGGCAACCTTGGTGGCACTGTTCAAGCGCCGCCTGACCGCGCAGGTGATGGAAGACACTCTGCGAAAAACCCTGACGATCAGTTGCATGTTCATGTGGATCATCCTGGCAGCCATGGCTTTCGGGGCGGTTTTCGATGGACTGGGCGCGGTCAAGGCGATTGAGGGCTTCTTCGTCGGCAGGATGGGCCTCAGCCCTTGGGAAATCCTCATCATGATGCAGCTTTCCTACCTGCTCATGGGCACCTTCCTGGACGATACCGCGATGCTGGTGATCGTCGCACCGCTCTATGTGCCATTGGTCGGGGCGCTCGGCTTCGACCTGATCTGGTATGGGGTGCTCTACACGATCACCTGCCAGGTCGCATACATGACGCCGCCGTTCGGCTATAACCTGTTTCTGATGCGGGCGATGGCGCCGCCCGAGATCACAATCCACGACATTTACCGCTCGATCGTCCCCTTCGTGATGGTGATGATCCTGGGTTTAGTACTGGTGATGATTTTCCCCCAGATCGCGATGTGGCTGCCGAACTATGTTTACGGAAAATGAGACCGGGGGAGTTCAGAGCAGAACGTAACTTCAAACTGTCCACAACCACCAAAGGGAGAAGGATGAGATGACCAACAGACGCGAATTTCTGAAAAAAGCCGGGATCGCCGGTGTCGCCGCAGGCGCAGCTACACTTGCCGCTCCGGCAATTCATGCCCAGGCCCCGATCAGATGGCGCTTCCAGACCTACGCCGGATCGACCCTTGGACAATTTGTCACCAAGCCGTTCATCGATGCCTTCAACAAGGCGGCGAACGGCGAGATGGAGATCGAACTCTTTTACGCCGACCAGTTGGTTCCAACGGGTGAACTGTTTCGCGCCATGCAGCGTGGCACCATCGATGCGGTCCATTCGGACGACGATTCGATGGCAGCGCCCGTGGATATCTCGGTGTTCGGCGGCTACTTCCCGTTGGCGACAAAGCATGCCCTCGACGTGCCGGCACTGTTCCACCAATACGGTCTCAACGAGATTTGGAAGGAAGCCTATGACGAGATCGAGGGTGTCACCTGGCTGTCGGCCGCCGGGCAGGACCCCTGCAACTTCAACACCAAGAAGCCGATCCGCTCCCTGAAGGATCTGGAGGGGCTGCGGCTCTATACGTTCCCCACCGCCGGGCGCTTCCTGGCGCAGTTTGGCGTAGTGCCGGTGTCGATTCCCTACGAGGATGCCGAGGTCGCGGTTCAGACCGGTGAACTTGACGGCATGGCCTGGTCGGGCATCACCGAGGACTACACTGTTGGCTGGGCCGATGTGACCAATTACATCACCACCAACAACATCTCGGGCGCCTGGATCGGCTCGTTCTATGTCAACGAGAAACAATGGGCCGATCTGCCGAACCACCTGAAGCAGATCTATATGTCTTGCGTCGAGGCCGGCCACTTCTTCCGCAACCAGTGGTATTGGGGCGGCGAGGCCAAGTTACGCGCAACCGGCACCAAGCTGGAGATAACCTCCATCCCTGCCGACGAGTGGAAGGCGGTCGAGGACGCGGCTGTAAAGTTCTGGGACGAGATAGCCCAGACCAGTGAACGCTCGGCGCGCGTCGTCAAGATATTCCAAGAGTACAACGAAATTACCGGCAAGGCTGGAACTCCGTATACTTGCGGTTGAAAATTCATTCCTGAACCTTATCCCGGCCGCCCTGTGCGGCCGGGCTGTTATCTCCACCGCAATTTGCTATTGAGATTTGTTAATGGCGATTGGGAAAGGGCTTGCCCATGGCCGGAAAACTGACCCTTGAAGAACTGAAGCAGGCCGTCGTGACCGGCGAGATCGATACGGTCATCGCCGCCCAGGTCGATATGCAGGGACGGCTGATGGGCAAGCGCTTTCAGGCCGGGTTCTTCGTCGAAAATGCCTGGGAGGAAACCCATAGCTGCAACTATCTCCTGGCCACCGACATGGAGATGGAGCCGGTCCAGGGCTATCAGTCGACAAGCTGGCAGGCGGGATATGGCGACTACACCATGAAGCCCGACCTTTCGACGCTGCGCCGAACCCCCTGGCTGGAGGGCACAGCGCTGGTGCTGTGCGACGTTCTGGATCACCACACCCATGCCGAGGTTCCCCATTCGCCCCGCGCCGTCCTGAAAAGCCAGGTGGCAAGGCTTGAGGCGATGGGCATGAAGGCCTGCATGGCGACCGAGCTGGAATATTTCCTGTTCAAGGGCAGTTATGAAGAGGCGCAGCAAGGCGGCTATCGCAATCTGCAAACCTTCGGCCCCTACAACCAGGATTACCACATCTTCCAGACAACCAAGGAAGAGGATGTGAACCGGGCCATCCGCAACGGCCTGCAAGGGGCGGACATTCCGGTCGAAAATTCCAAGGGCGAGGCCTCGGCCGGACAGGGCGAGATCAATGTCCGCTATGCCGACGCGCTGACCATGGCGGACCGTCATGTCATCATCAAGAACGCCTGCAAGGAGATCGCCTGGGCCAAGGGCAAGGCCCTGACCTTCCTGGCCAAATGGAGTAACGATGCGGCGGGAAATTCCTCCCATGTGCACCAGTCTTTGTGGAGCGCTGACGGCAAGACGCCGATATTCCACGATCGCAACGCCGAGCACGGCATGTCGGAAGTGATGTGTCAGTACGTGGCGGGCCTGTTGCACCATGCCAGCGAAATCACCTATTTCCTGGCGCCCTATATCAACTCCTACAAGCGCTTCGCCGCGGACACCTTTGCGCCAACCAAGGCGATCTGGAGCAGGGACAACCGCACCGCCGGCTATCGCCTGTGCGGCGAAGGCACAAAGGCGATCCGCATCGAATGCCGGGTCGGCGGTTCGGACCTGAACCCCTATCTCGCCATAGCCGCATTGCTGGCGGCGGGGATTTACGGCATCGAGAACAAACTGAAGCTTGAGCCGGCCTTTGTCGGCGATGCGTATCGCGCCAGGGACGTGCGCGAGATTCCCTCGACCTTGCGGGCCGCGACCCTCGCTCTCGACGGCTCAACGATGCTGCGCGCCGCCTTCGGCGACAACGTCATCGATCATTACGTTCACGCCGCCCAATGGGAACAGTTGGAATACGACCGCCGCGTAACCGACTGGGAAGTCGCGCGCGGCTTTGAACGCGCCTGAGGTTTGCAATGACGGATAGGGTCAAAATAATTTCGCCGGTCGACGGTTCGACCGTTGCAACGCGGCCCCTTGCCTCGAGTTCTGAAATCGACGCGGCTTTGTCAAAAGCGAAGGCGGCGCAGGCGCAATGGGCCGGCGTTGCGATCGCGGAGCGGGCGCAACTGTGTTCGGCCGCCGTTGACGCCATGCTTGCCATGACCGACGAGATCGTGCCCGAACTTGCCTGGCAGATGGGCCGGCCGATCCGCTTTGGTGCTGGCGAACTGGGCGGCTTTGAAGAGCGCGCGCGCCACATGATCGCCATTGCCGAAGATGCGCTGGCGCCGGTGGAGCCGGAGGCCAGGGACGGCTTCCGGCGGTATATCAAACGCCAGCCGCTCGGCCTGGTTCTGGTCATCGCGCCGTGGAACTATCCCTATCTGACGGCGGTCAATTCGGTGATTCCGGCGCTGATGGCCGGCAATGCGGTGATCCTGAAACACGCAGCGCAAACCCTTCTCGTCGGCGAACGCTTTCAGGCGGCGATGGACGCCGCCGGCCTGCCGCAGGGGTTGTTTGCCAACCTCGTCCTCAGCCACGACCAGACGGCCTCGATTATCTCGTCGCGCCAGATCGATCAGGTCAACTTCACCGGCTCGGTCGCCGGCGGCCAGGCGATGGAACAGGCGGCGGCGGGCACCTTTGCCGGCCTCGGGCTGGAACTTGGCGGCAAGGATCCGGCCTATGTCCGGGCCGATGTTGATCTCGACCACGCGGTGGAAAATCTTGTCGATGGAGCCTTCTTCAATTCCGGCCAGTCATGCTGCGGAATCGAGCGCATCTATGTCCATGGCGACCGGTTCGACGCCTTTGTCGATGGCTTTGCCGCGCTGACACGCCAGTATGTTCTCGGCTCTCCGCTCGATGCGGAAACGACCCTTGGCCCGATGATCAGGGCATCGGCGGCAACCTTCGTTGCCGGCCAGATCGCCGATGCCGTCCGCCAGGGCGCCAGGGCGCTGATCGAAGCGTCCGGCTTCGACCGGGATGAACCGGGCACGCCCTATATGGCGCCGCAGGTGCTGATCGACGTCAACCACCAGATGGGGGTGATGCGCGAGGAAAGTTTCGGACCGGTCGTCGGCATCATGAAGGTGGCGGACGATTGCGAGGCGATCACGCTGATGAACGACAGTCCCTTTGGCCTGACCGCCTCGATCTGGACCGCCGACCTCGATGCTGCGGCGCGGATCGGCGGCGCGGTGGAAACCGGCACGGTTTTCATGAACCGCTGCGACTATCTCGACCCGGCGCTGGCCTGGACGGGGGTGAAGGAGACCGGCCGGGGCGCGACATTGTCACGGGTCGGTTATGAAACGCTGACCCGGCCGAAAAGCTTCCATCTGCGCCACGCAATCTGAGACAATCCTCACATGACGACACTCACCGCCAATTGGAGCTTCCCGACTGCGGTCCGCTTCGGCGCCGGCCGGATCGGCGAACTGGCCGATGCCTGCCGCGCTGCGCGGATCCACCGGCCTCTTTTGGTCACCGATTCCGGCCTGGCGGCATTGCCGATCACGGCGACGACGCTGGACGTGCTTGCCGATGGCGGGCTTGAAGCAAGCCTTTTCAGCGATGTCAGGCCGAACCCGACGGAAGCAAACCTTGCTGACGGCATCGCCGCCTTTCGCGAAGGCGACCATGATGGCGTCATTGCCTTTGGCGGCGGTAGCGGCCTGGATATCGGCAAGCTGATCGCCTTCATGGCCGGACAGACGCGGCCGGTCTGGGATTTTGAGGATATCGGCGATTGGTGGATGCGCGCCGACGAGACCGCCATTGCCCCGATTGTCGCCGTGCCGACAACGGCGGGCACCGGATCGGAAGTCGGCCGGGCAGCCGTCATCACCGATGAGGCGACGCACACAAAGAAGATTATCTTTCATCCAAAAATGGTGCCGCGGATCGTCATCTGCGATCCGGAACTGACCGTCGGCTTGCCGCCCTTCATCACCGCCGGGACCGGCATGGACGCGCTGGCCCATTGTCTGGAAGCCTATTGTGCGCCCGCCTATCATCCGATGGCCGAGGGCATTGCGGTCGAAGGCATGCGTCTGGTTTTTGAAAATCTGCCGAAGGTCATTGCGCAAGGCGCCGACCTTGAAGCCCGGGCCCATATGATGAGCGCCGCGATGATGGGCGCTGTCGCCTTTCAAAGGGGCCTTGGCGCCATTCATTCCCTGTCGCATCCCGTTGGCGCGCTTTACGACACCCATCACGGCATGACCAATGCCGTCTTCATGCCCTATGTGCTGGCCTTCAACCGCCCGGCGATCGAAAAGCGGATCGACCGGCTGACCGGTTATCTGGGGATTGAGGGCGGATTTGACGGCTTCATGGACGCGGTTCTTGATCTGCGCACAAAGATCACCGTGCCGCACACCCTCGCCGAACTGGGGCTTGACGAAGCCAGACGCGACGATATCGCCGCCATGGCGATCGTCGATCCGACCGCCGGCGGCAATCCGGTGAAACTGACCATCGAGGCCGCCGGCATGATCTTCGACAAGGCCCTTGCTGGCGTTGCCGGAAGCTAAATCTTAAACGCCTCAAGGGTTTCGGGCGCAAACAGCTCCTCCGGCTCGAGCCGGTGCTTCGACAGGCCCTGCTCGTGGTGATAGGCCAAGAAGGTGGCAAGGTTTTCGCGGTTCTTTTCAAAGCCGTAAGGCCAGAAATCGGCGCCCATCATCGCCACGGCCTCTTCGACATGGGCGTTGAACCAGGGCAGCATTCCCTTCAGCGCCGCGGTTTCGGCAAGGTCCTCATAGGTTTTCGCCTGGGCTTGGCAGAACGCCTTGAAGAGCGCCTGCGCGACCCAGCGGTTTTCCTCATAGACATCGCGGCGAATGACGACGCAATGCATGATCGGAAACAGCCCGGTCTGCCGAAAATAGGCCTTCTCAACCTCCACATAATCGGCAAAGAGCCGCACCACCTTGCCATCACCGGCCTTGAACGATGACGGCATGCGGGCGGTGTAAAGCGCATCGATCTCGCCTGTGCGCAGCATATCGGCAAGGGTCTGGTCGGGGCCGATGCGTTCCACCTTGATGTTGCCGGGCAGGTCCAGCTTCAGCTTTTCAGAACGCCCGGGCTCCTCCTCGCCGCCGGTGACATAGGTGACGCTGTCGAACGGCACGCCATAATGCTCGGCGAGGATGCCGCGGATCCAGACCGGCGCCGTCATCTGGTATTCCGGATTGCCGATGCGCTTGCCGATCAGGTCCTTCGGCTCTGCGATACCGGCGGCGGCGTTGACGTAGATGCAGGAGTGGCGAAAGAAGCGGCTCGGAAAAACCGGAATCGCGATAAACGGGCGATCCGGCTTGAACAGCGAGACGGCGTAGGAAGAAAGCGACATTTCCGCCGCTTCGAACTCCTTGTAGCGCAGCATGCGGAAGAAGGTCTCTTCGACCGGCATGGTGAGATAATTCAGATCGATCCCGTCCGGCTGGACACTGCCGTCCATCAAGGCGCGGGTGCGGTCATAATTCCAGCAGCCCAGCGATATTCTGAGTTTTCCCATTTCCCCTCCTCGCGGCCCCGTAGTCCTTGTTCTTCCAGATGGAACCATTCTGGTACCAAAGGTCCTTACGATTGGTCCATAGGATCGCCAAAATTCGTCTGCCGGCAAGGCGCGTCCCGACGGGCGATGCGGGGCATCATCGGAAGGGACGCAACGCTGTCCGGTGGCCGGTTTTGGATGTCGTTGCAATGGGCTTCAAGGTACCCGTACCGCCGCGCCAACCGCGCCTGACCAAAACCTGGATCAATACCGGTCAAATGATTCAATAGGATCGAAATGTGCTCTAGAAACGTGCCGTCCCGGAACCCTCATACGAAAACAGACGCCGGGGCCAACCCTGCGGGTTCACGCGAGAATTGCCTCAGTGCGGCGCCAGCGGCGTGCCGGTGAGTGCGGCGCTGAAGACGGCGAACTGGATGGTGGCTACCGCTAAAGCGGTGAGCAGGCAGATGGACCCATAGGCACGTAGCCGGCCCGGCGGCAAGAGCCGCAGCGCCAGCGTGATTGCCAGGGCCAGTCCTGGCCACACGACATAATAGTAGCGCGGCTGCGCGGAGGTGAGGTCGCCCATCTCCAGGAATACCCGCCATCCAAACGTGATGTGCACAGCAAGGGTGGTCACGACGCTCAGGCCATAGGCGGCCGCGATAAGGTTCGCTGCACCACCAGGACCCGGGATCGGCGTCGCGCCGACACACCGCCATCGCGCCCGGGCCTCCACTGCAATGATCGTCAGGACTGCGGCCATGGCGCCAGCGAGTCCGACAATCTGGATCCACTGCGCGGGCTCGAGGGCCGGCCATTTCAAAACCATCTGATGCAGGAACAACGCCGCATGGTCGAGGAAATCGAGCGCGGGGCGCTCCGCGACCGGGACGAAATTGTGGGCCAGGCCGGTATAGATATAGAGCGGCCGTCCATAGGTGATGAAATTCCAGATCGTGGGGATGAAGCCGACCGCTCCGATAGCGCTGGCAACGCCAAGGGCAAGCCAGCGCCGCCGGTCCTGTGCCTCGCCCAGGCGCAACAACTCAGACGCGATCAATACAAACCCTATCATCACCAGCACGGTGAGCTTGGTCCATCCCGCCAACGCGATGCCGAGGCCGAACAGCATGCCGGCGCCGTTGCCGCCACCGCGATGCAGGCGCGCGAGGCCGACAAAGCACAAGCCTGTCGCCAAGACACCGAGATTATCGTTGTTGATGAGTCCGCCGACGATGGCAAGCTTCGGGAACATCACCAAGATCGCGGCGAACAAGGCAAAAGCGCCAAGGTTAGACAGGAGTGTCATTCCCGCGAACAGCATCAAAATGATGCCCAAGCTTGATAGCACTAGGTTCGCGACGCGCAAGACCCAGATGCGCGTCACAGCCGGCGCGGCAGGATCATCGATCAGCGCCATTAGGTGGTAGTAAGGGGAAGGATGGTTCAAGTAGTTCGCTCTCGGTGTGAAAGCGCCGAGCGTGTCGTTTAGAATCCGCATCTTCTCGAAGCGTGGGAACAGAATTGGCACTTCGGCCATCTCCTGCACGTAGGACAGATGCTGCAACTCGTCGATTGTCGATGGAAAGGGAATCTTCGCTGCGGTCCACAGCGCGCCGCTAACATGAAACAGGAGAGCAAGAAGCGCGATGGCAAGCTTAGCGGACAAGCTGCAATCAAGTGAGTGGTGTCGGCTGGGCCCACCATCGCTGCCGCTGTGATGACGCGGTAGGAGAGCGGCGAGCGCCTTCAGTATATTCATCCGGCTGCATCAAGCGACTCCGGCCAGTCAGCCCTACACCCCATACTTGCGCGCACTTAATCAGGATTCCCCGTTCGAGTTTCTTCAACCGGGTTGATGTTGCCCCAATACCATCCGGCAAGCAACCGGCCGGCGCTCTGGGGGCGTGCACTCCACCGAGGCGCTGTGTTGGAGCGGCGAGCTGGTCGTGAAACGATCAAAGCGCGATGTGGTGCATCGGGCAAGATCGGTTTGCGATCGGGGGGCTGCCAATTCGAAACCCGAAGGGACGGGCTAATTTGCGCCAATTCCGGCGCAAAGCCTCTTGCCCGTATCCCGATACGCGCATGCGGTCCTTTGCTTGGCCTTGCCACCAATTCACCTGTCAAATGTGCTCTAAAGCATGTCGCGTTCATTGGCATTCACGCGCCCTGCTTTATCTCTTTGTTTGAGCGTGTCTTTTTCGCAAAAACCGGTGCCCACTTTTGCGCGACACGCTTTAGCTGCTCAATAAAACTGGTCGAAGTGAACCTGATCGACGGGAACCTTTGCTGCATACAGCATCTTCTGGGCGGCCTCTGCCATCACTGGCGGGCCGGCAAAATAAATCTCGAAATCCAGCAGCCGGTCGCCAAAAAGATCGAGCGCCAGCTGGTGAACGAATCCGCTGCGGCCGGTCCAGTTGGCATCCGCTTCCGATATTGCCGCCGTATAGCGAATGCGCCTCCCCCAGCCGGGCAATTCGGCCAGCATGGTTTCCCCGCAAATATCACGTGCCGATCGGCCGCCATAGACAAAGTGGATGTTGCGCTCCGCCAATGCGGGGCTGACCGCCGCGGCGCGGGCAATGGAGATCATCGGCGAAAGGCCGGAACCCCCGGCAATGCACAAAATGTCCCGCCGGGCATTTTCGCGCAGATAGGCCATGCCGAACGGGCCGTCGGTTTGGATCGTGTCGCCGGCCTGCAATCGGTCAAACAGCGCGCTCGTCGCCGCGCCGTCCCGAACACGCTTGATCTGGAAAGACCAGGCGCCGGCCTCGCCATCGACGTTGCAGAACGAATAGGCGCGACCACCCTCGACACCGGGCAGATAGAGCAGTGCATATTGGCCGGGCAGAAACGGCGCCGGGACCGGCATGGTGAAGCGGAATTCGCTGATATCGTGGGTGATCGGGTGGATCTCAGTGAGGCGCGCCAGCCGGCGGGCCGGGCGGTGGAGGCTTTGGTAGTGTTCGTCGAGCCGGACCTTGATCGTGCAATCGCCAGCCGGAAGCGCCTGGCAGCCGAGCCATCTATTGCGCTTGCGGTCGCGCTCGCCCCAGGCTGGCGGGTCGGTCCGTTGATGCCGAACTTCGCCCTCCAGCAGTTCAAAGCGGCAATTGCCGCACGAACCGACATTGCATTCATAGGGAAATCCCTGGCCGGCCCGCAGGGCGGCGCGCAGGATCGTATCACCGTCGGAACACGCAAAGATCGCGCCGCTTTCGGTGCGGATTTTCACCATGGTTCAGATGCCGGTCCAATCAGGCATAGGCCGGAGCGTCGGCACGATAGCCGAGGCGCATGGAGATGGTATCGGCGGTGCCGATCAGATGCGGTACAAATGCGATGAGGGCCTTTCGCGACAGACGCTGGCTGGGACCGGCAATGCCGATCGAGGCCACCACTGCCCCGTCCGCATCGCGGACCGGCGAGGCAATGCCGCGTGCGCCGATTTCGCTGTCCTCGTTTTCGACCGCATAGCCTTGTTGGCGGATCAGCCGCAATTGCTCGCGAATCCTGGCCGGGTCCGTCACCGTGCTCTTGGTACGCGGGCTGAGGTTGCCGGACAGCACGTCGTCGATCACCTGATCGGACTGGAAGGCGAGGATCGCCAGGCCGTCGGCCGAGCAAAACGCCGGCTTCAGCGTGCCCAGCTGCGAGCCGAGGCGCACCGGCTGGTCGCTTTCAAGGTCATAGATGTAGGTGACGCTGGCGCCCTGGAGAATTGCAAGATGTACGTTCTCGCTGGTGATCCGCCGCAATTCCGTCAGGAGCGGTTTGGCTTCATTCGATAGATCCATTCGCCGGCGCACCAGCGCGCCGAGGGTAAACAGCGCTATGCCAAGGCGATAGCGCTCCGTTTCCGGGTTCTGCTCAAGCAGGCCCTCGGCGACCAGGGTCGTTGCCAATCGATGCACGGTGCTCTTTGAAACGCCCAACCGCTTCGATAAAGCGCTGATGCCGATTTCAACGTCTTTTTCGGAAAACGATTTCAACAGGCGAATTGCCGTTGTTACGGAGGATAGCCGCGTCTTGGGTCGTTCGCTTTTGTTGGTCATACACCGTTTCCCGCTGTCCGATGTGAGCAGCATTTTTCGCTGCGATCGCCGGTAGTATCCCGATATCGAAACCCTAAATATCGACCATGATAACCCGTTCCATGGTGAGGAACGACGTTCTTCAAATTAGGTTGGAGTTGCCGGAAAAGTCAAGAACGAGGTGGGTTCTGCGCATTGCCAGCTATCGACCGATTGCCGGCTGAACCCGTCATTGCCCGCCCGTGATGGGGGTCTACATGCACGTCCACGAGACAGGGGCGCCCCGACCGGGCGATTGTAACCGCCTCTTGCAAAACGCCAGCGAGTTCGCTCGCTTGTGTGACCGGGCCAAATGCCTGCACGCCCTGAGCCTTGGCGATTGCGGCGATATCGGGCGTGGGATTGTCGATCGCCTGGCCGATCCACCGGTTGGCGACATTGCGTTGGCGGGTCCGCGCAACGCTTTCCTGATGCAGTTCGTCGTTGAAATAGGAGCGGTTATTGGCGATGACGAACAGCGCCGGAATGTCATATTTGGCGGCCGTCCACAGCGCGTTCATGCTCATCAGGCAATCGCCATCGCCGAGAACGCCGACGGTGAGACGACCGCTGTCCTTTAAGGCCAGCGCCGCGCCGATGGTGATGCCGGGTCCCGAACCGACGCCGCCACCGCCATCCTTGCCGAGATAGTCCAGCGGGTGGCGATGTGGCCACAGATCGACCGGCCAGGCCCGCGCCAGGCAGGCAAAGGTTACCGGCTGGTCGCCGGCTGCCGCCTTCAGCGCGGCGGCGACGTGGCGCAGATCGATGGCATTGCCCGTGGCGCCTGCATCCGGCGGCGGCGGTTCCCGCTGCGCGGTTCGGATGGAGTGTTCCACTTCCGGCAGCGCGGCAAGCAGATCGACGGCGGCGCTATCGGGGTCGCCCGCCAGAGAAACGTCAACCGGCGGCAGGCTGGCGTGCTCCTTGCCCCAGCCATTGTGCAGGTGATGATCGTGACCGGCATGGATGATTTTGGCGGCAACCGCGCCGCCATCGAAGGCTTGCCGCAACACGCCGCCGAGATCGATCCAGCCGAGGCTCAACAGGACATCGGCGGCGCGCAGGGCGGCCCTTGCCTCCTCGGTTATCCTGTTGAACGGCGCTCCGACATGCAGCC
>SMVA01243611.1_pt1 | contig 13285 bp, 13 predicted proteins | sample 2456451 | NCBI WGS metagenome assembly SMVA01 (sample SAMN11095933, study PRJNA526329) | marine sediment metagenome | biome: Marine sediment; feature: Surficial sediment; material: Deep marine sediment; isolation source: Hadal surficial sediment | place: Pacific Ocean | collected 2014-05 | depth...
AGATTGCTGGTGTCAGGCTGGATTGATGCGGGAGCACCCATCCGATGAGTAACTACCAGCAGCAGATTAGTTGCCCGGCCGATGAGTTGGACATGGATTTTTGGAAGCAACCCACAGGCGTCGCCGTGCCCGATGACGAATTGAATTTCCTGTTGATACCGGACGCAGTGGAGACCAGGGCGATCTTTGAGATCGCACAGCAGGTTCATCGCTACCAACGCGAGCAGCGGGTATCCGGAGACCCCATCACCAAAGCCCTGAGTGTCACCATGGGTGGCATGCTGCCCGGAGTACTGATGTATGACCACCTGGTGGAGGGCAGGGACCCGGGGGTTCCGAAGATCGAGTTTGGAACCATCGGTGTCTCTCTCTACAAAGGCCCCGGCGTTCGCTATGACAATCCGAAAGTGCAACATGGCATATCAATTCCTATCAGCGATGAGGCGGTCCTGATTATCGACGACCTGGGCGATTTTGGTGGCACCCTGCAGTTCCTGACCCAGTACATACTTGATAGTGGCGCCCGCCAAGTCCTGAGCCTGGTTTTGTATATGAAGCCGGCGGCAATGGAAACTTGCGGTGCTGACTTCTGGTTTGGCGAAACACCACAGGATACCTGGATCATCACCCCCCGGGAGCGCGTGGAGACCATGGTCAAGCGTGTGCCGGTCTGGAAGGAGCGTGGCGCTTCCCAGCAGGAGTGCCATCGTCGACTGGTGGGTCTCATAGGCCTCCCCGGGCCACTGGTCGATTACTATCTGCCCCGAAGCTACGAAGGCAGCAGCTCATGGCAGTAAAAAGCGCTTACAGGGTCGGCAAAATTCGCATCGATAATGCGCAGGCAACGGATTTTGATGTGCAGGTCAAGACGGCGCTGGGCAAGCACGCGCTCAATGCAGTGCAGCGAAAGCGTCTAATGTTTCCCAACAGATATCAGTATTCAGCAATTCAACGTTGAGGATGGCTTCGTCATTGGTTTCCTCCAGAGTAATTTCCACGTTCTGGGTCACCAGGTGATAATACTTCTGCAAACGTATGCAAAAGTCTCGCAAGGTGCTGCTGACAAGCAACGTGAGTAACAATTCGGAATTTGATGCACTGGACAAGATACTTGCGCAACCGGCCCTGATTGCAGACCGGGGCTTCAGCGAGCGAGTTGGTGGCAAACTTGGGAAAACTATTTCAATGCATAGCAAGGTCTTTGTGGCAGCTGTAATTGGCTGGCTAGCCTTGATCCTCTCCCTGGGGTCACCACAAGCGCTCTACGAAGATCTGAGCAAGTTGGTCATGCTGTTCAATTTTTCAGCACAATTTGACTTCGTTAGCACACAGGTCGGCTTCCTCGACTACCCGACCCTGCAATCTTCTTTTATCAGCCTGATTGTTTTTGCATTATCTATTGCAGCAGTTTCCAGCTTGTTGTTGAGAAACTAGGGATTCCAGGGACAGTTTACTCAATTTCTGTGTCTCGATTTGTAAATGAAGCCGATCGCGCTCAAGCTTCTGGAATTAGCTAAACTGTTCCCCTGAATGCTTGAATACCTGGGGCCATTCCAGGCCAAAGCAAAAATTTACTATGACCCCAATTCCTCAAGTTGCAGAACGAACAGGTATCCGGCCACCGGACGGCCGCATTGTGTGCGAATGGATTCCGCCTGGCAGCTTCGCACCGCGAAGCCGAATTGCTGCGATAGAAGCTCGATATAGCTCCTGGAATGGGAGTAGCGCCCGGTTTCATTGAGCTTGTAGTTGGCCTCGTCCGTCGCTTCTGTAGAGAAGGCAAACCACGCCCCGGCCATCGCGGCGCCGCTAACGGCGGAAAACACGGGTTCCAGGTTGCCGACATAGATGAACAGGTCGGCGGCTGTGAACAGGTCGTATCTCTCCTCGGTCGCTGCCAGGAACTCGATGATGTCCGCCCGCGCGAGCACATCGTAAATTTTCTTCTCGCTGGCTTTTTCCAGCATGCCCGACGACAGGTCTACACCGCTTAATCTTGCGGCCAGTGGCCGCAATTGGATGCCGACCAGGCCACTGCCACAGCCCAGATCGATGGCATTGACGAACCTGGTCCCGGTGGGCTGACCGCCTGCAGTTGAGTTCGCAAGTGCTTTGGAACACGGTAGTCCAGGTCGGCGACCAGGTTCTCTTCGAACCGGTCCGCGTAGTCGTCAAACAGACCCGTGACATAGTCGCGGGGTGCGGTGTCGGGCGCGCTTCCGGTCAGGGAGTCAAGCATGTGCCGAGCGGCCTCATGGCCCAGTTCCGCAGCGCGCCGGTAGGAGGCCTCGGCGTCCTCCCCCTGCCCTGGTGGTGCAGGGCGGTACCCAGGTTGAAATGCACTCCGGCATGGTCGATATTGATCTCCAGGGCGCGCCGATAGCAGGCGACAGCCCCGTCCAGATCGCCCATTTCGCACAAAACGGTCCCCAGATTATTGTGGCCGTCCGCATAATCCGTATTGATTGCCAGCGCCCGCTGAAAGGCGGCCGCCGATTCCGCAAAATCCGAGCGGTCCGCCAGCAGGTTGCCGAGATTATTGTGCGCCTCCCAGTTGTCGGGCTCGACCGTCAATATCTTCCTGTAGAGAGCCTCGGCTTGGCGAAATTTCCGCGTCTGTTTCAGGCCCTTGGCGGCTTCGAACATCCCTTTAGTGTTTACCGGCCCGGTTGCTCCGCCCTTGCTGGCCGCTTTGCGCAGTGCCCTGGCCTCGCGCCGGCGTTGTTGTCTGTTCATAGAGGTGTCCGCATTAACCGGCCTCCCGGGGACTACCGTGTAGAAGCGATTTTGGTGCCAACTCCGTGCGAAGGTCAATCAGTTATTTCGTTAGCAGGGACACAGTGGAAGTCGCACCCTTTCGCCCAGGATGAGTCCGACACTCGTTGTAATAGCATTGATGACTTCTCTGGATGGTCCTTTTGGACCTGGCTTGCGGCCGCTACCTGGTGAAAATAACAGCCGCTACTTCCGCTTCTTCAGCGCAGAGAGAAAACGCAGCAGGGTAGATGGTTTTGCTGCCACCAGGTCGAAGTAGCCTGGTGACGGTGCTAAGCAGGTAGAACAGCAAGTAAATGATATCTTTCATGCTGGCCGAGGGTAATACCCTTCAGTGCAAGCGGCAATAGCTACGGTTCCGATATCATTGGAGAATTAGTAATTCGCCATGCACACCTTCGAAACACACGGTGAAGGCCTGTTCGGCATCCCCGGCGCGCATATGTCCGACGGCTCGGTTGAAAAATAATTGCCGGGATTGTGACTGGTTAATACTGCACCTCGGGGAATGGAATCCTGTGTAACAGGCAGTCTATACTATGGTTTTTTGTGGCGTATCTTCTCTAATTTCATCGCGCCATTCAGACATATTCATCTCAATGGCAAGGAACCCCGCCACCCACAGAAATTCATCCCAGACGTAGAGCCAATGTGCCATGAGCGCCCAGATGATACTGAGTCCAAGCAAACCCAGATAGGCTACAGCTTTCAGGCGCTGACTGTTGATGAGCAGACTGCCGCTGGTAATTCCGCGTTCCTGCCACTGCACGTTGAGCTCAAGCATGGCCATGATACAAAGCCAACAACTGATTTCCAGTAGATCAGTGATGGCCAGTTGCAATTCCCGCTCCAGCCCGGCGCGATCGGTCACTGCCTCCAGGTCAAGCAGCGCGAACCACTGTGGCCCCTGTCCCAGTAGCGCACAGTTGCCGCTATTCACCTCGGTGTAGATCAGGTCCCACAGGTAGTACATCTCCTGCCCTGCAAGAGAGCACAGGTTCGCCATGTCTGGCAGGGGCGTGGCTGCCTTCAAATCCAGATAGTTCACCATGTAGGCGTAATAGGTGTGGGTGAGGACGATATAGCAGAGCAAGCGGGCGAACTTGGTGAGGTAGATCTTGGTCGACGAGGCGTCATCCGCCATGAAGTAGGTTTCATATTCAAACAAACCCAGTAGCGCGAGCCAGGCCAGGGTATCCAGGGACGTGGCGAAATTACCGGCCCAGTCCAGCCAGGTGGGGTTCTCTGGCATGCCATACAACATGGCGTGCCAGTCTTCGATGATGTAGCCACCAAAGTTAAGGCATAGCAGGGCATACACCAGCCACTTGATGGCGTGTTGCAACCGGGTGGCGTCTATTTGGTACCTGCTCAGGAAAGCGGACAGGTAGTTGGCCATGGAGGATGAGCCCTGTAATTCATTGTTATATGATCAGTGTAAAGTATTTCAGGAAAAAGGGGTGTCATCAGTAGATATTCCGCTGCGATGCGGTCGCTGATACTGAAAATATCACCGACGGATTGCTTGACAACAGATATGCTCCTATGCTCAAACGGCCTCAGGGGCACTGGTTTGCAGGCTGTGTGTCTCCATATACACATTGCCAACTTTCGAGCGCCTGCGCGAATACACACAGGACCTGTCGAGTTGAAAGGATATTCTTTTCTGTCACTTGCACGACACGCACTTGGCGGACACAAGGGGTGGCCTGTAGCCTGGCGGTCGCCCCAGCCCAAAAAAAGCTACGATGTGATTATTATTGGCGCAGGCGGTCATGGTCTTGCCACTGCCTATTACCTGGCCAAGAAACACTCAGTCAAGAACATTGCTGTGCTGGAAAAAGCTTGGCTCGGCGGCGGCAACACGGGGCGCAACACGCAAATTATACGCTCCAACTACTTTTGGCCGCAAAGTGCCGCATTCTTCAACCACTCGCTCAAACTCTACGAGCGCCTCAGCCAGGAGCTCAACTACAATGTGATGCTGAGCCAACGTGGCGTCCTCACACTGGCGCACAGCCTGCACGAAATGGAAGGAATTCGGCGCTGGGCAAATGCAATCCAAATCAATGATGTCGACGCAGAGGTGCTGACACCTAATGAGGTCAAGAAACTGGTACCAATGATCGATCTCGACTGCCGGTTTCCGGTCCACGGTGGCTTTATTCAACGCCGCGGTGGTATCTCACGCCATGATGCCGTGGCATGGGGCTATGCACGTGCCGCAAATGCGCTCGGCGTAGATATCATCCAGCAGTGTGAAGTCACCGGATTCAATATTCATTGCGGACGGGTGTCGGGAGTAAACACAACGCTTGGCACGATCGGCGCTGACAAGATCAGTTACGCAGTCGCCGGTCATACCAGTCAGCTGGCAAAATTGGCCGGTTTTCGGGTACCGATCACCAGTATGCAATTGCAGGCCATGGTCAGTGAGCCCATCAAACCCTGCCTCAATACGGTGGTGACGTCATCCGTTATTCACATGTATGTCAGTCAATCTGATCGTGGTGAATTGGTCTTTGGCGGTGGTGTGGATATCTATAACAGCTATGCACAACGGGGGGGAATTCCGCTATTGCAGGACAATGTCGCGGCGCTGCTGGAGTTACTGCCGGCGTTCAGTCGCCTGCGCCTGATGCGACAATGGGCTGGTATCGTCGACCTTAGTCCCGACACATCACCGATCATGGGACATACGCCAGTGCAAAACCTCTACTTCAGCGGCGGCTGGGGAACCGGCGGTTACAAGGCAATTCCGGCAGGTGGCGATACCATGGCCTACACCATAGTGAAAGATCAGCCGCACCCCTTGATCGAGGATTTCTCTCTTGAGCGGTTCAGGTCCGGTACCTTGATTGACGAGGGTGCAGCCTCTGGAGTGGCCCACTGATGCTGAGACTTCCCTGCCCCTGGTGCGGTACCCGTGATGAACTGGAGTTTTCCTTCGGCGGAGAATCTCACCGAACACGTCCGGGGCTCGATGTCGATGACACGCAATGGGCGGACTATCTTTTCAACAGAGAAAATCCAAAAGGAATTCACTACGAGCAATGGATGCACAAATATGGCTGCGGGCGCTGGTTTAATGTGGCGCGGGACACGGTGACGCACGAAATTCACGCAGTATACAAGATGGGTCAACCGAAGCCGGTTGTGCCGGTAAAGAAATACTAATGGCTCATCCACAAAACTCTCCACAAAAGTATCGCCTGGCGTCAGGCGGCCGGATTGATCGTGGCAAACCGCTAACATTCACGTTCAACAGCCTGCAGCTGCAGGGATTCCAGGGCGATACTATTGCATCAGCATTGCTGGCCAATGGCATCCGCACGGTTAACCGGAGTTTTAAATATCACCGGCCGCGGGGCATCATGTCGGCGGGCGCGGAGGAAACCAACGCGGTGTTGACCGCGTCCGATGGCACTGGTGATATACCTGCAGTACGCACTACAGTTCGTGCATTGACTGATGGCCAGCAGATCAAGTCTCCGATCGGCTTTCCCAGCGTCAATTTTGACCTGGGTCGCCTGCTGGATTATACACACCGTCTGTGGCCGGCAGGTTTTTACAATAAGATGTTCAAGTGGCCAAGCTGGCAGGTCTGGGAAGGCGCTGTCCGCCGCATGGCCGGGCTGGGATATTTGCCCGGCGGCGAGGATGCAAACAGATACTTCCATCACAATTTGCATTGCGACCTGTTAATCGTCGGAGCAGGACCGGCAGGCCTTGCGGCGGCGTTGAGCGCGGCGAACAGTGGTGCGCGAGTGCTACTGGTTGAACAGGACCATGAGCTGGGTGGCAGCCTTCTCACCAACGGCGCACCGATTAATGGGATTGATTCTAATCTCTGGATTAGCCAAACCACAACGATATTTGAACAGGCAGCAAATGTCAGCGTCATGACTTCGTCGACGGTTTGCGGCTACTACGATCACAATGTGCTTACCATCATTGATCGTTCCAGCCCCGGCATAAAGCGATTTTGGAAGATCAGGGCGCGAGAAGTGGTTCTCACCACCGGTGCTATCGAGCAGCCCCTGGTTTTTGATAACAACGACCGCCCGGGCATCATGCTGGCCAATGCGGCTTTGACCTATGTGAACCGCTATGCAGTAAAACCCGCCGACGATATGGCGGTAGTGACCAACAATGACTCTGCCTATCAAGTCGCATTCACCCTCCACGACAAGGGTATTCGCATTCCGGTTTGTGTTGACGCACGGAAGCAGATCTCCGAGGAGATTTCGAGGCAAGCCCAATCACGTGGCATACCGATCATGTTGGGGTCCGTTGTTGTGAATGCTATCGGTAGCAAGGTCCTTAGCGGAATCATAGTTGCTAAGCTGTCGGGCGATGGGAAGTCCACGCTCAATACAAGTGGCGTCATCGCCTGCGGGGGCCTGGCGATGTCGGGTGGCTTTAATCCAAGCGTTCACCTGTACTCGCAGGCTGGCGGAAACCTGCAATATGATGCTGAATTGGCTTGTTTTGTAGCGGGGGAATGTCGGGCGCAGGTAAGCGTCGCCGGCGCTGCAAACGGCAAGTTCTCTCTGGCCGATGCGCTGTCAGAGGGCGCGCAGGCTGGATCTGAAGCAGCGGGCAAAGCCGGCTTTAGCTGTGCAGCGGCTGATATTGCGACATCAGTGATCAACACTTACAACCTGGAGGCCATCAGAATATCCCCCACCGGTGATACCAGTCGCCAGTGGGTTGATTTCATGCATGACGTCACAGCATCGGACATAGAGCTGGCGGTACGGGAAAACTTTGTATCTGTCCAGCACCTGAAGCGTTACACCACCACCGGAATGGCCGCCGATCAGGGTAAAACCAGCAATCTCAACGCACTGACACTGCTTGCTGAATTAACCGACAGATCGATCCCTGAAGTAGGTACAACCACCTTCAGGCCACAGGTCATGCCAGTCCCGCTGGGGGCGATCGCCGGACAGCGGCACGGAGATTTCTTCGCCCCGGCGCGCTTGTTGCCAGCTCACGACTGGCATGTCGGTCATCAGGCCGTGTTCGAAGACTACGGCCCCTGGAAGCGACCGGAGTATTACGCGATCAATGGTCGCGATCGTGAAACTGCAATTCGCGAAGAAGTGCTAGCCCTGCGTCACAGCGCCGGCCTCTTCGATGGCTCACCATTGGGAAAAATCGAATTAACAGGGCCGGAGGCAGGCGAGTTTCTCAATAAAATCTTTGTGAACAACGTGGTGACACTAAAGCCTGGCCGTGTTCGTTACGGACTGGTGCTCAATGAAAACGGCATAGTGATGGATGACGGGGTATTTGCACGAATAGCCGAGAATCACTACCTGGTGTCTACAACATCGGCAAATGCGGATCAATTCGCCGATTGGCTCGAGCAGTGGCACCAGTGCGAATGGCCGCATCTGGAGCTGATCATCTCACCAGTTACCAGCCAGTGGGCCGTAGCAACCCTGGCAGGTCCCAAGGCCCGGATTCTGCTGCAGGAGATTGAATCCGACATCGATTTTTCAGCGCAAGCTTTACCTCACATGTCGGTCGCAACCGGCACATTTCTCGGCGTACCTGCCCGTGTGCAGCGGGTTAGCTTTAGCGGCGAGATGAGCTTCGAAGTCAATGTTCCTGCAGTACATGGCCAGAGCGTGATGGAAGCATTGATGACCGCAGGAGGTAGTCGGATAGAACTACTTGGCGCCGAGGCATTAATGGTACTGCGAACTGAGAAGGGCTATCTGCACGTGGGTGGGGATACGGATGGAATGACCAATGCGCTGGATGTTGGTTTTGCGGGTATTGTGGCGAAGAAACAAGCGGACTTCATCGGCAAGAGATCACTTCTTCGTGAGCAGGACCAACGCAAGGATCGGCGACAATTCGTGGGAGTTGAGCCGTTGAACGAGAACGAAAAGCTTCAGCCTGGTGCACATTTTCTGACGTCGCAGGAGAAAGTCCGCCGCAGCCAGGGTGTAGTGACATCCGCTTGCTATAGCCCGACATTGCGACGACCCATTGGCCTCGGTTTACTTGAACGGGGCTTCGAGCGTAAAGGCGAGATCGTGACGGCTTTTGATGACGGGCGTGTATTCGATGTCCGCATCACTGACCCGGTTTTCTACGATCCTGCCGGGGAGAAAATGAATGCCTGAGCAGGCGGCTTTCGAACTGCATCAAATTAGTGACCGCTCGATGGTCAGGCTACGTGTTCGCCCAGCCGGCGCCGACGCTGCCGGTCGCGCGTTACAGCTTCCGCTACAAGCGCTGCGATGGCTGGGTGAAGACCCGACAGCCCATTGGCTTGGCCCGGATCAATGGCTGTTCACCAGTGACACAGCACCGGCCAAAGACATAATCAGCCACATTGACAGTGCGCTATCGAACCAGCTCTATGCTGCTACAGATATGTCATCGGCTATTGTGTGCTTCGCATTAAGCGGCCCGGCGGCGCGCACGATTCTGGCGATGGGCTGCGGCGTAGACATGCACAAGAGCGAGTTCAGGACTGGTCAATGTGTTCGCACACACTTCGCCAATGTGGCGCTCTTCATCGTTGCTGTCGAAAACGATCACTTTAATCTTTACCTTGATCGGAGTTTCGCCCGGTACCTTCGCGACTGGTTAATCAGTGCCGGCGAAGACCCCATCACACACGAATTGAGCGAACAGTGAGCTGATATGAAAAAGCATACCCGGGTAGTTGTAATTGGAGGTGGTATCGTCGGCGCCTCGATGCTCTATCATTTGACCAAGTTGGGTTGGTCCGATGTGGTCCTGGTAGAACGGAAACAACTCACCGCCGGCTCTACCTGGCATGCCGCCGGCGGATTTCATTCGATGAACAGCGACCCCAATGTCGCACGGCTACAAGCCTATACCATTTCTGTGTATACGGAAGTTGAAGAGATCAGCGGACAGGACGTCGGCATGCACCTGGCCGGAGGCATCACTACCGCGGCGACGCCTGCGCGCTGGGAAGTTTTGCGCTACGAACATGAGCGTCACAAAGTTATCGGGATAGACAGCCACTTAATCGGTCCTGAAGAAATTAGAAAGCTGTGCCCGATCATGGACACCAGTAAAATTATCGGTGGCTTATTTGATGCCAATGAGGGCCACATAGATCCCTATGGATCTACCCATGCTTTCGCCAAGTCGGCACGCATGGCCGGTGCCGAAATTTACCTGAACACCATGGTAGAAGACCTGGTGCACAAGCCCGATGGCAGCTGGACTGTGGTGACCGACAAGGGCAATATCGAGTGCGAGCACATCGTCAATGCAGCCGGGTTGTGGGCACGAGAGGTAGGGCAAATGGCGGCTGTGCATGTGCCGATCGTGCCCATGGAACATCACTACCTGATCACAGAAAGCATCCCGGAAGTTGCAGAATTCGATGGTGAGTTGCCATTAATTCTGGATATGGATGGAGAGATGTATCTTCGCCAGGAGCAAAACGGCGTGCTGCTTGGTGTCTATGAAAAGAATTCGACTCCCTGGTCAGTGGGCGGAACCTCGTGGGACTACGCTGAATCCGACCTGCTGAATCCGCGCCTGGATGACATAGAAACCGCGTTGCTGGCTGGCTTCGAGAGATTCCCTGCGGTCGCTGAGGCGGGAATTCGGCGCATGGTCAACGGGCCCTTTACTTTTGCTCCAGATGGTAATCCCTTGATGGGCCCGGTACGAGGCGTGCAAAATTATTGGTCCTGTTGTGGGGTTATGGCAGGTTTTTCCCAGGGCAGCGGGGTCGCGCTGGCCTTGTCACAGTGGATGATAAACGGTGAATCCGAAGGCGATATATTCGCCATGGATGTGAATCGATTCGGCGCCTACGCGACCAAAACTTACTCGATTGAAAAGGCGAAGGAATTTTATGAAAATCGCTTCCACCTCTTGTGTCCGAACGAGGAGTGGCCCGCAGCCCGTCCCAATAAGGTATCTGCTTTGCATGATCGCCTGCAGGCGGCGAACGCGGTGTTTGGCTCGTCCTATGGCCTGGAAGTACCACTTTGGTTTGCACCAGGCGGCAGTGCGCCAACCGAGACTCCCAGCTTTCGGCACTCCAATGCCCATGAGCCAGTGGGTGAGGAATGTCGCGCGGTAAGAGACAGTGTAGGCATCCTGGATTCCTCCTCCATTGCCAAATATGAAATTTCCGGTGCTGACGCGCTTAGCTACATGGATAAGCTATTTGCCAGCCGACTGCCAAACCCGGGGCGTGCACGCATGGGCCCGCTACTGTCGCCTTCCGGGCACCTGAAAGGTGATATGACTGTCATGCGACTCGCAGAAGACAAATTCATGGTTACTGGCTCCGGTTATCTGCAGGAATTTCATATGTTGTGGTTTGAACAACATTCGGCCGGTAAAAAGGTGCGGATCGTCAATCGCACAGAAGAATTGAGCACCATTGCGATCGCCGGGCCGCAATCTCGTGAACTCCTGAGTTTGCTTGTGTCCGCGCCTGTGGACAATGCTTCAATGCCCTTCATGTCGGTACACACCATGGACGTCGGCATGGCCTCGTGCCTGGTAGTGCGGCTTTCCTTTACCGGTGAACTGGGCTACGAAATCTATGTTTCAACGGTTTATGCATGCTCGATTTATGATTCCCTACTGAAAGCCGGGGCCAGGCTTGGGATAAGAGCCTTCGGCATACGCGCATTGGTATCGCTGGGAATGGAAAAGAGTTTTGGGATTTGGTCGCGGGAGTTCACGCCTGACTACACCCCTGCCATGTCGGGCCTCAGTCGCTTCGTCGACTACGGCAAAGCCAATTTTGTTGGCCGCGAAGCCGCTCTACTGGATCGCGAAACAAAGCCTGAGCATCGACTGGTGACGCTGGAGATTGATTCCAAAAATGCGGACGCCTGGGGCTATGAGCCCATCTGGCAGCAGGATGAGTTAGCCGGATTTGTGACCTCAGGGGCTTACGGCCATACGGTTAAGAAAAGCCTGGCACTTGCCTACCTGAAAACACCATTTCTGGAATCCCCGAACAACGAATTCTCGGTACAGGTCATCGATAAACGCGTACCGGCCACAATACTTGCAGAAGCACCCTATGATCCGAGCGGATCGAAAATGAGAAGTTAGTACCCTGGAGCGATGCGTGACTACCGTAACCGAAGAATTTGCCGACGTGGAAAGCCTGCTTCGCACGCAGTGTCCGAAACATCCCGTCTATTGCATTTTTCCCCACGTGATTCGTGAGACAGCGAGAGAGTTTCTCAACGGATTTCCGGGCCGCGTGTTGTACGCCGTCAAAGCGAACTCCGACCCGAACATTCTCAAACTATTGACGGAGGCGGGTGTTCGTCATTTCGATTGTGCATCCCTGCCGGAAATCGAACGGGTTGACGCCATCGATCCCGCTGCGACCAAGTACTTTATGATTCCCACTCGCATTCGGGAAGCCGCACGAACGGCCCAGGAAAAATACGGTGTGCGTCACTTCGTAGTTGATCATCCGGGCGGGCTGTCTCAGCTTGTGAAGGAGATCGATACATCACGATCCGTCATATTCGCTCGTATGGCAGTTCATCACGAATCGGCATTCGAAGATTTATCGCTAAGATTCGGTGCACAACCGGAGGAAATGCCAGCACTGTTGCAGTCCATCCGTGACAGCGGCGCGGAACCGGCACTGGCGTTCAACGTGGGCTCGTCCGTTACCGATCCCGAGGCGTACCGTCATGCCATTGCCATCACCCGGTCGGTTCTCGAACAACTGCCATTTCAGCTGCGTTTGATCGATGTGGGTGGTGGCTATCCGAAATCCTACCCCGGGTTCATCGTGCCGGAAATCGAAGAGTATTTCAGCGCAGTCGCAGAATCCTTTGCCACTCTACCCCTGGCAGACAACGCAGAGGTGCTGGGTGAACCGGGTCGCGCGCTGGCAGCGCCGGGCATGTCGGCGGTTGTAGAGGTCTTGTTGCGCAAAGACAATCGCCTTTATATCAACGACGGCATGTACGGCGTATTTTGGCTGCTGCGCATTGATGGGCCTGACAGATTTCCGGTGCGGACCTACCGCGATGGCAAGCCGCTGGCAGGTGAGACGATGGAGTTTCAAGTCAATGGTCCGACCTGCGACTCAACCGACACCCTGCCAGGGCTGGTGCCGTTACCGGCTGATATTCGTCCGGGCGACTACCTGGAATTCGGTAACATTGGGGCCTACAGCATCAGCGGACGCACCAATTACAACGGTTACTACAGCGATCGAATTGTTAGGATCACCTCGCCGACCGAAAGACCTCCTCCACTGTAGAGGATTCAGGTAATGGTCGCCGAAATAGTTTTCCTGATTATCTTGTCGATCACCTTTGGCTTTGCCATTTTGGGTCGAAAACATACCCCGAAAAATGAAGCCGTGTTGTCAGATCACCGCTTGAACAAATGGTTAGTAGGCTTGAGTGCCGGAGCCACGGCGAACAGTGGCTTCGTTGTTACCGGCGCCGTCGGACTCGGGTATCTCTATGGATACAAGTGGTTGCTGCTACCGCTGGGTTGG
>SMVA01364932.1_pt1 | contig 13283 bp, 10 predicted proteins | sample 2456451 | NCBI WGS metagenome assembly SMVA01 (sample SAMN11095933, study PRJNA526329) | marine sediment metagenome | biome: Marine sediment; feature: Surficial sediment; material: Deep marine sediment; isolation source: Hadal surficial sediment | place: Pacific Ocean | collected 2014-05 | depth...
AAGCTGAAATCTTCGAGTGCCTTAGCAGAAAACTGTTTCTTTAGTTCGTCCATTCAATGCGTTTCGTAAACATAGCGTGAATTCCTACGAAAATATAGAAAAACGAGAAAACTACGTCCATCAATATCACGAGTGGTATTGCAGATTTGCTTCTTGATTTCCTGTTGAAAACAACAAATATTACAAGAAAGGGAAGATAAGTAATTAAAAAAATCACGGGTATACTTATTGCATAATTTGTACTAAATAATAGTAAAAAACCAAGTAACCAGATACCTAAATGAGCAAGAGAAAATAATCCAAGGAACATTTTACTCCTCATGTTGTAATACTTTCCAACTGATAAATGACGAAGTTTTTGTTTATAGTATCTTTTAAGATTCTTTTCAGGCTTTGTAGTGACAAAGGATTGTGGTGATAACTGGACGTAGGTATTTTTTGAGGTAGCATGTTTATTCACAAAAAGATCATCATCTCCACCTTTGATATTTTGAAACCCATTAAACCCGTTTTTACCAATAAAAAATTTTTTCCGATAAGCCAGATTACGCCCAACACCCATATATGGAAACCTGTTTTTTCCACTTGCCATATATTGAATAGCTGTTTGCCGTGTATCAAATTGGGTAAGAAAATGGACAAGCCCTGTTGTACGCTCATACGGTGAATACCCCAAAACTATTTCCTTGTTATTTGCAAATCCGTTCACCATTTCGGCTACCCACAAATCTGAAACCGGTTTACAATCTGCATCTGTTAGTATAATGATATCATTTTTCGCTGCCTTAATTGCTAAGGTGATGGCATACTTTTTTGCATTAATGTGGTCTGGTACTTTATCGATATTTACAATTGATAAGGAGGTGTATTTTTTTTTCATATCCAGGAGTGCTTCATAGGAGCCATCATGGGTATAATTTAATGCAACAACGACTTCAAAATTGTCGTGATTTTGATTAAATAATTTTGGAATCAATTCTTTTAAATTTTCAACTTCATTCCGGGCGGCAACAACAATGGAAGCCCCTTCATGATGTGATTTGAATTTGGGTTTCCTCCAAAGGCCAACAAGAAAATAAATATCGTACCCGAAATGAATCACAGAAAGAGAAAGAAAGAGGAAAAAATAAAAAGAAATGCCCGTCATATTAATGAAACCGCCAAAGATATTAGAAGTGTTTGGGATGTTGAGGTAATCCACTATTTTTTAATTGAATTCAGATTACTTTTGCCCAGATTTTTATGAAGTACAATCAACTACATTTCGATCCGGGATCAAAAGCTCGTGCAGGAACAATTGAAACGGACCATGGCAAGATTGAAACGCCTATATTCATGCCTGTTGGAACCGCCGGATCAGTCAAAGCTGTACACCAGAGAGAATTAGTTGATGATATCAAAGCTGAAATAATATTAGGCAACACCTATCATCTCTATTTGAGACCAGGTATGAACATCCTGGAAAAAGCAGGAGGCATCCATAAATTTATAGGCTGGGATAAACCTGTATTAACTGATAGCGGAGGATACCAGGTTTACTCTCTGGCTGAAAATAGAAAAATTACAGAAAATGGGGTTACTTTCAAATCGCATATTGATGGGACGAAGTATTATTTTTCGCCGGAGATTGCCATAGATATTCAAAGGCAAATTGGGGCAGATATTGTGATGGCATTTGATGAATGTACCCCTTATCCTTGTGACAGAAATTATGCCAAAAATTCAATGGAAATGACACATCGATGGTTGGCCAGATGTTGCAAAAGGATGGATGAAACTTCCGGATTGTACGGCTATAATCAATCCTTGTTCCCGATTGTTCAGGGTAGTACTTTTTCTGACTTAAGAAGAAAATCAGCTGAAACAATTTCAGACTTTAATCAGGACGGGAATGCTATTGGCGGATTATCTGTTGGAGAGCCAGCCGATGAGATGTACACGATGACGGAGGAAGTTTGCCAAATACTTCCCGATAATAAACCCAGGTATCTGATGGGAGTAGGTACTCCGGCGAATATTCTTGAATCCATTGCTTTAGGTATTGATATGTTCGATTGTGTAATGCCAACCAGGAATGGCAGAAATGGGATGTTGTTCACAACTGAAGGAATCATGAACATGAGGAATGAAAAATGGAAAGATGATAATCTGCCAATCAATTCTGAACTTGGTGGTTACGTGAGCACGCACTATACCAGGTCTTATTTGCGTCATCTTATAACAAGTAAGGAAATACTTGGTGCACAAATTGCTAGTATTCATAACCTGACTTTTTATTTGTGGCTTGTAAAACAAGCCCGTAAACATATATTATCAGGAGATTTCTCTACCTGGAAAGACTCCATGGTTAAGAAAATTATGATAAAACTGTAAGCATGAAAATTCTTGACAGATATGTGATAAAGAAATTTCTAACTACATTCTTCTTTGTGGTTTTTCTGCTGGTACTCATCATTGTGGTAATTGACATCACTGAAAAGATGGAGAAGTTTACCTCAAAGGGGTTGTCTTTTTTTCAGGTCGCTGGATTTTACCTTGATTATATACCCTGGTTAGCAAACACAATAACTCCAATAACCATCTTCATTGCCACAGTATTTGTAACAACTAAAATGGCCAGTCACAGTGAAATAGTTGCAATACTCAGCAGCGGAGTTAGTTTTAGAAGGTTTCTAATGCCCTATATGGGAGGAGCGATATTCATTTCTTCCATCAGTTTTTATTTTACCGGCTGGGTTATTCCTACCGCTACAAAATCACGGGTCGAATTTGAAAATGAATACCTGGAGTCACGGTATACTTTCAATGAAAGAGATAATCATTTCCAGGAAAACCCGGGTGAATTCGTGTACGTAAGAAACTTCACGAATTCTTCAAACACAGGTTATAATTTCTCAATGGAGACGTTTAAAAATAATATCCTAATTTACAAACTTAGTGCCAACAACATAAAATGGAACGAAGAAAAAAAAACCTGGACACTGAATAGATGGCAATTGCGAACCCTTGAAAAGGGTAAAGAAATAATTGAGGAAGGAGACACAATGAGTTTGAAATTAAAACTCCACCCTGTTGATTTCTCAACTGATAAAAGATTGAATGAAGCTTTAACCATTCCCGAGTTAGATGAAAAAATTCAGGATCTGAAAGCAAGGGGATTAGATGGTTATGAAATTTATCAAATTGAGAAATACATGAGAATATCGTATCCATTTTCTGCCCTAATCCTCACTTTTATAGGAGTGATAGTTTCAGCAAGAAAATCAAGGGGAGGAACAGGTGTTCAGATCGCACTGGGATTTGTAATTTCTTTTGTTTTTATCATCTATTTTATTATGAGTAAAAGTATGGCTGAAGGGGGGAGTTTGCCGCCACTTCTAGCTATTTGGTTGCCAAACATAACATTCAGTTGTATTGGACTTCTACTATATAGAACTGTTCCGCGATAAATGAAGACCGGACATTATGTTGAACTACATATTATCGTATTTCTGTGGGGATTTACAGCAGTATTAGGAGTTTTAATTTCAATTCCGGCTGTTGAACCGGTTTTATATAGAACGCTTGGCAGTGCAGTTTCGATTGCCATACTTCTTAAATTTTTAAGAAAACCAATTATAACAGATCGGAAGACTACTATTCAGCTTTTATCTACAGGATTGATATTCTCTTTGCATTGGATAATGTTTTTTTGGTCTGCCAAAATCTCTAATGTTTCTGTTTTATTGGTAGGTATGTCTACCGTCACTTTTTGGACAGCTATAATAAATCCAATTATTAAGGGCGGGAAAATCAGGTCGTTGGAAATCATTCTTGGGATTGTTATTGTCATTGGAGCATATATTGTTTTCCGTGCAGATTTATCTTACATGAGTGGATTTATAATGGCATTTATATCGGCAATTTCTGCAGCGGTGTTCACAGTACTAAATGCAAAATTTGCTACCAGAATAAACCATTATAAAGTGATGGGATATGAAATGGCCGGAGCTTTCTTTGGTACGCTATTGTTTGTTCCATTTTATTTTTATTTTTTTACTGAAGGCGAATTTCAATTATCACTTTCATTATCCGACGGTTTTTATATTGCAGTACTGGTCATTGTCTGTACTTTGTATGCCTATTCTGCTTCTGTCAGGTTAATGAAAACGATTTCTCCATTTATGGTAAACCTGACGATTAACCTGGAACCAGTCTATGGGATATTACTCGCACTCCTGATTTTCGGTGATTCTGAAAAAATGAATACTAATTTTTACCTGGGAAGTGCCGTGATCTTGCTAGCGGTAATGAGCTACCCTCTGATCAGGAAAATGTATCCTACACAAGAATAGGCCCGGACCAGGAAGACATTCCAAATTCTAATGATATTGGTATGTCGAAGATCCCGTACACGCTTGATCCGGAGCCAGACATACTGGCGTATTCAGCGCCGGATTCATACATCGAAGTTTTCAATTTTGAAATTTGTTTATGTGCCGATAGTATTGATGGTTCAAAATCATTTACAACTGTATTTTTCCAATCATCAACAGGTCCTGATAGCGTATTCTTCAAGTCAGTTTCTTTTGATTCTGTACCCTTGAGATTGCTGTATGCCGATTTAGTGGATATATTGATCCCGGGATTCACAACAATAACCCATTTTTCCCGCATGGTATGGTCAAGTGTTGCAAGTGTAGTCCCTGTTCCGGAAACGAATGAAGGTTTGTTTTGTATAAAAAACGGACAATCGCTGCCTAATTCTGAAGCAATTCCTTCCATTTCCTGGTTTTCAAGATTTAGTTTGAATAGTTTATTAATCGCCTTGATTGTGAAAGCGCAATCAGACGATCCGCCACCCAATCCGGTACCAGGAGGAATATTTTTGTGAAGATAAATTTTTAACGGAGGTATATCATACCTGTTTCGCATCATCAGGTAGGATTTCCAAACCAGGTTATCATCCTTTGTTGCATTTATTTCAAGACCTGAGCTTTCAAAACTTGATTCCCCGGAAGGTATGATCTCCAGAATATCCTTCCAGTTCAGAGGGAACATGCCCGATTCAATATTATGGAAACCGTCATTCCGTTTATTCAAAACGCGAAGACCGATATTGATCTTTGCATTTGGGAAAACAACCATAGAATAATTTGAAGGTTAATTCACGGCTTCTTTTCCTAAAATCATTTCTACTATATCGTCTGTAATTCCGCTGGAAGAGAATCCTCCATCATGCATTAAGTTTTGCATAGTGACCATTCGGGAAAAATCAGAAAACATTAGCACGATGTAGTTTGCACAGTCTTCAGCGCTGGCATTGCCAAGTGGCGACAGTTTTTTAGCATAATCAATAAATGCATTAAAACCGGGCACTCCGGTTCCGGCAGTAGTAATTGTAGGTGATTGAGAAATTGTATTGACCCTTACTTTCTTTGATTTGGCAAACCTGTATCCATAACTTCTGGCGATAGATTCAAGCAATGCTTTGGCATTGGCCATATCAGAATAATCAGGGAAAGTGCGTTGTGAGGCAATATAAGTTAGCGCAAGGATAGATCCCCATTCATTCATAAGATCAAGTTTTTCAACGGCCTGCATCACCCTGTGGAAAGACATAGCCGAGATATCGAGTGTCTTATGATACCAATCATAATTAAGATCACCATAAGATTTACCTTTTCTCACATTTGGGCTCATTCCAATTGAATGAAGTATGAAATCAAATTTTCCGCCAAGTGTTTCACCGGCCTCTCGAAACAAATTATTTAAATCTTCACTGGAAGTTGCATCAGCAGGAATCACTTTGGCATCTACTATTTCAGCTAATTCATGTATTTTGCCCAATCTCATTGCAATCGGTGCATTTGAAAGAACTATTTCACCACCTTCCTCGTGGATTTTCAAGGCAGTTTTCCAGGCAATAGAGTTTTCGTCAAGGGCGCCAAAAACTATCCCTTTTTTACCTTTTAGTAAGTTATGCGACATAATCTAATTGCTTATTTTTCTATTCCCGGTAATAGGGAAAGCTCCGTTTTGACCTGCATCTATTGTACCGCTAAAGGTATCTTCTTCAAATGTACCTGCCAACGATAAATCGATCCCGGAAAGATAAAATGTGCATGTTATTTCTTTTGTTTCTGCTGTAAATACCAGGTTTTTCATAGGGGACTCGCCATATTGCGAGGACATGAATGTACCTTTCAGGCCTTCCTCGGTTTGGGTAATTGTCATTACTCCATTCGCATCGCCATTGGGAGTGCCGATGACAACATAGTTCCATGAACCAACAGGGCTATACACAACTTTTTTTGATCCAGCACAACTTGCAGTAATGGCAACTATTGCCAAGAATATGAGTTTTTTCATCTGAAATATATTTTGTGGCAAATATACTCAAATTAGTTTCTGAGTTAAAAATATAAGTGAGTCTATTGGCTAATGATCTTGAATTCAGTTCTTCGAATCATGTAAAAACCCAGGGCTACCCAAGAAACAGAATTGCAATCTTTCACATTGAACTTATAAAATGAGCCCAGTCAAATATTTCTTAAAAATAAATGCCTGTCAGGGAACGTATAATATATTTATGCGATAATATTGGACTTCATGGATAAGAATGCACCTATTGGAATTTTTGATAGTGGAATTGGGGGATTGACTGTGGCGCGAGCGGTGCATCAAATTCTTCCTCACGAAAGACTCATATATTTCGGTGATACCGCACACCTTCCATACGGTGAAAAATCAAGTGCTGCCATACAATCTTATTCAGTGAAAATCACTGACGTATTAATTTCTGAAGGATGTAAAGCGATAGTTATAGCGTGTAATTCAGCATCTGCTGCGGCTTTTGATCTGGTGAAAGAATATGCTGCATCAAAGTCAAAGGTTATCAATGTAATTGATCCTATGGTAGATCATGTGATTGCTAATTTCCAGGGAAAACATGTTGGTTTGATTGGAACCCGAAGAACGGTTCAGTCTAATACCTACGTAGAAAAGATCCATGCAAAGGATCCGCAATTTAAACTTTCAAGTCTAACCACCGCTCTTTTAGTTCCAATGATTGAAGAGGGGTTTATTAAAAACCAAATAAGCCATGATATTATTTCTAATTACCTGGATGATGATTCGATTCGAGGTATAAACGCTCTCATACTTGGATGCACACATTATCCCTTAATTAAAAATGAAATCGAATTACATTATAAGAATAAAGTAAAAGCCCTCGACTCATCAGAAATAGTAGCGAGGAACTTGCAGCAATATCTTATTGTTAATGACTTACTGGCGGATAAGCGTGCAGGTGCAGGTCTTAATAAATTTTTTGTGTCAGATTATACTGATTCGTTCGAGTCGCTAACGAAACGATTTTTTGGCGAACAGATTCATTTGGTTAAATATCGGTTATGGGAGTAGGTTGATCATCTACATCTTATATAAAAGGGAAGGATCAAAAGCATAAAAGTGTTAATTTTGAAAAGTATAAAATATATTGGTTTTCGATGAGCGATTTTATAAAACACGAATGCGGGATAGCCATGATAAGGCTAAGAAAACCGCTTTCATATTTTATTGAAAAGTACGGCCCCACGTATGCTATGCGTAAGATGTACTTACTCATGGAAAAGCAGAGAAACAGGGGACAGGACGGAGCCGGAGTTGCCAATATTAAATTGGATATGATACCCGGCAAACGATATATCAGCCGTTACAGATCAGTAGATCCGAATCCTCTTACTACCATTTTTGACAAGATTGGTCGCAAATATCGCAAAGCACAAAAAGATGGCGGGGATAAATTTTATGATGAGTTTTGGTTAAAAGAGAATTGTGCATTTACCGGCGAATTATGGCTTGGTCATTTGAGGTATGGCACACACGGGAAAAACAGTATTGAAAGTTGCCATCCATTTTTGCGTCAGAATAATTGGAGAAGCAGAAATCTTGTTGTTGCCGGTAATTTCAATCTTACCAATGTTGATGAGCTTTTTAAAATCCTCATTGGGTTGGGGCAGCATCCAAAACTTAAAGTGGATACCGTAACCGTGATGGAGAAAATCGGTCACTTTATAGATGAAGAAAATCAGGAAATTTTCGCCAAGTACAAAAACAAAAAGTCTAATCCGGAAATCACAGAATTAATTGAAAACGAAATTGACCTTCAGCGTATATTAAAAAGGTCATGCAAAGATTTTGATGGAGGGTATGCCATTGCAGGGTTAATGGGATATGGCGCTGCATTCGTTGCTCGTGATCCGAATGGGATAAGGCCTGCCTACTACTATGCCAATGATGAAATTATAGTTGTAGCCTCAGAAAAACCGCCCATTAAAACTGCCTTCAATATTGAATTTGATGAAATTCAGGAAATTGAACCCGGCCATGCCCTGATTATTAATAAAAGTGGAGATTTTGCTGAATATCCATTTATCAAGAAGAGGGAAAAGCTATCGTGCAGTTTTGAACGTATATACTTTAGCAGAGGTTCAGATCCGGATATTTATGCTGAGAGGAAAAAATTAGGTCGGCTTTTAATTCCTCAGATTCTAAAGGCCATCAATTTCGATCTGAAAAATACAGTGTTTTCATATATTCCAAATACAGCTGAAACTGCTTTTTTAGGGATGATGGAAGGAATGAACCAATACCTTGTTGACCGAAGAAAGGAAATTATTCTGGAAGGCAAACCGCATGTGGATTCTTTGGAACAAATTCTTTCATTTGAACCAAGGGTTGAAAAATTGGTAACAAAGGATGTGAAAATGCGAACCTTTATTACATCTGATTCCGAGCGGAATGATATGATAGCCCATGTATATGATACTACTTACGAGGTAATTCAAAAGGACGTAGACACCCTTGTAATACTGGACGACTCAATTGTGCGTGGTACTACATTAGAAAAGAGCATTCTGACTATTTTGAATAGGCTGCAACCGAAAAAAATAGTGATTGTATCATCAGCACCTCAAATAAGATATCCAGATTGTTATGGAATTGATATGTCGAAAATCAATGAATTCGTTGCTTTTCGTGCCGTAATAGAGCTTGTAAAAGAAGGAGGGATGGAAAGTTTGCTCGATGAAGTTTATGAAAAATGCAAGCAGGTTTCCGGGCAAGAAGAGCAGCAAAATTATGTAAAAGAAATCTATGATATATTTGACTATGATCAGGTGTCACATAAAATAAGTGAGATTGTTAAACCTACGGAAATGAATGCTGACCTGGAAATCGTATACCAAACTGTAGATAACTTGCATATTGCGACTCCAAAACATCTTGGAGATTGGTACTTCACCGGAAACTTCCCAACTCCCGGTGGAAATCGGGTAGTGAACAGTGCTTTCATCAACTTTATGGAGGGCAAATTAGTCCGAGCGTATTAATTTAAAATTTCTTGCCACTTTCCTCCCGAAAAACTAGGGGGAAGTGATTAAAATCAGATTTTTTTTAGATCGTGTTGTGATTCTATACCGTAAGTTTACCATCGAATTTTTAACCTAAAGTGTTATTTATGAGAAAAATTTTACGAATCACCATGATTCTTGTGTTCGCAGTGGGTACTGCTATAGCGCAGGGTCAATCAATCTCAGGACGAGTAGCTGATGCCGAAGATGGATCAGGACTTCCCGGGGTGAATGTTCTACTAAAAGGCACCACAACCGGTGCTGTTACTGACGTAGATGGAAATTATAAAGTGAGTGTTCCCAATTCGAACGCAGTACTTGTATTTTCTTTCATTGGTTACCAATCTCAGGAGATTACTGTTGGCAATCAGTCAGTTATTAATGTTTCATTAAATCTTGATGTAACTGAACTATCAGAAGTTGTTGTTGTTGGTTATGGAACTACAATTAAACAGGATCTGATTGGAAATATTGCCATTGTTTCAGGAGAGGATATTGAAATGCAACCTATTACCACTGTTGAGCAGGCCATTCAAGGTCGAACAGCAGGTGTGTTAATTACCTCACAAAATGGGAAACTTGGTCAGGGAATGGATATTCGTGTGAGAGGAGCATCCTCTATTTCTGCATCAAATCAGCCTTTGTATGTTATTGATGGAATCCCGGTAACTACGCAGAGCCAATCCAGAAGTGTTGCTGATACAAATCCAATGGCGGATATCAATTTTAATGATATAGAATCTCTGGAGATATTAAAGGATGCGTCAGCAGCAGCCATTTATGGATCCAGAGGAGCAAATGGAGTGATTCTTATCACAACGAAGAGAGGAAAAGTAGGAAGGACCACTTTCGATGTTAATCTGCAATATGGTTCAAGTAAGCCGACCGGAAACCGCGAATGGATCAATGCTGAGGAGTATATTAATTTATACACGGAAGCTGCATTCAATAACGATCAATCGGGGGGCGGATTTGCAGATCTTACAGTAGACGATGTGAACCCGGGTAACTACACAGCCATAGAAAATCATCCTGACTATCCTGGATCATGGACCGAATTCATGGTTGATTTCATGGATGGGATGGATTCTGATTATATTGGAGATGGAAGTTTTTCTTCGATTAATCCGGCAAACACTGATTGGCAGGAAGAAGCATATCAAAAAGCGAACCTGCTTACGTTTGATGTAAGTGCAAATGGAGGAACTGACAAAACCAGATTTTACCTTAGTGGATCCTATAGCGATCAAACAGGTATTTTGTTAGGAAATGCATTCGAAAGATTATCAGGCCGATTGAACATGGATCACAACATCAATGAAAGTGTGATTATTGGATTGAATTTCAATATAGTCCGAACAGTCAATGACCGGGTTTCAAACGATAATTTCTTCTCTACACCTTTACAGTTAGTTGCTCAATCACCTATTACACCTGTATCCAATGCAGATGGATTTGTTGATAATGCATTAAACCCGGGAGCAATTTACTATCCTGCAACCGTTGAAAATGCAAATGGAGATTTTGTAACAACAGTATTCAGAAACTTATTCAACACTTATTTGAATTGGGATATTACAAAAGATTTGAGTTTCCGCGCAGAATATGGATTTGACTTGTTAACTCAAGATGAGCAACGGATCCAAAATTCAAACACATTAACCGGACGAAGTGTGGGAGGTTACGGATCATCACGGTGGGTTCAGATTTTCAATTATACAACAAAAGGATATTTCAACTGGAGACCGACTTTTGGAGGTGCTCATAAACTGGATGTTGTTTTGGGAATGGAATTTCAGGAATCTACCAGAAAACAAACCAACGTAGAAGGACAAGGATTTCCCGTTAACCAGTTACGTACCGTAGCTTCTGCTGCTGAAATAGTAGCCGGAAGTTCAACACTGAATGAGTTTGCATTTATCGGTTACTTCATTCGGGCGAATTATAAATTCAATAACAAATATCTTATTGGTTTTACTGCTCGTGTAGATGGGTCTTCCCGTTTTGGTGAGAACAACAGGTATGGAACTTTTCCATCGGTTGCTCTGGGATGGATTGCTTCAGAAGAAGGTTTCCTTTCAGGATCAAGCACGCTTAGTTTTCTGAAATTAAGAGGAAGTTATGGATTAACCGGGAATGCAGCAATTCCTAATTATTCCACCTATGGAACCTTCACTTCTGCTAGCTATAATAACAATTCTGCTTTGGTACCTGAGCAAATTGCAAATCCTGATCTAACCTGGGAAACAACTGCACAGATGAATGTGGGAATTGATTTTGGATTTTTTAATGATAAATTATCGGGAGGTGTTGATTACTATCAAAAGAAAACAACCGACTTATTGTTAAGTGTTCCTATCCCGGGTACAACTGGTTTCAGAGCACAGCTTCAGAATATAGGTGAATTAGAAAACTCAGGAATAGAGGTTGTGCTGAATTATGCACTACGTGCCGGCGATTTCCGATGGGAGACAGGTGTGAACTTTGCGAAAAATGAGAATATAGTGACGAAATTGGCTGTTGATCAGGAAGAGATCCAAACAGGTGCACTTAATGTTGTTCGCGTAGGCCAACCCATAGGAACTTTCTGGGGTGTCGAATTTGCCGGAGCAGATGAGAACAATGGTGATGCGCTTTGGTACTTGCCTACAGGTGAAACTACCAATGATTATAATACTGCCAACGCTCCTGAAAACAGGAAGTATTTGGGAAATCCTAATCCTGATTTGATTTATGGCTGGAATAATACATTCCTTTTCAAAGGATTTGACTTGTCAATTTTAATCCAGGGAGTTAGCGGGAACATGGTGTATCTGTCTGGGGACAGGTTTATGGCTGCAAACGCAAGATTTGAAGATAATCAAACACGTGAGCAGTTGAATCGCTGGAGAAAAGTAGGTGATAAAACGAATATTCCGCAAGCAAGGTTGTACAGAACCAACGGAGCACAGGCGTCCAGCAGGTATTTGTCTGATGCTTCCTACGTACGATTGAAAAATCTATCACTCGGCTACTCATTACCAAAATCAGTAGTGGACAACATCGGTTTTACCAGCTTGAGAGTTTATATCAATGGATCAAACTTGCTTACATCAACTGATTATATTGGTTGGGATCCTGAAGTTAATGCAGATGCATCCGCTACCAATACAAGCTTAGGTAATGATTTCTATTCTGCTCCACAGCCCAAAACATACACAGTTGGAATAAGAGCTGGATTTTAATTAAAAGACAAATGATGAATAAAATGAAATTTATAAAATATATAGTGCCGGTAATTGCATTTACACTAATTGCAACGGCATGTACAGACGAGTTAGACAAACTGCCTCCTCAATCAGTGCCCACTTCGGTTGCACTGGATACAGATGAAAATGTGAGGCAGGTATTGATTGGTGCATACAATGCACTTAGTTTCACCGACCTTTTTGGAGGTGAGATTCTTAGAAATAGTGAATTACTTGCTGCCGATGGTGAAATCATCTTTACAGGAACATTTGATTCACCTTCTCAGATATGGCGGAAAGAAATGATCACTACAAACGGAGATGTTGCAGAAGCGTGGCTTGATGGGTACAACACCATCAACATTACGAATAATGTACTTTCAGCATTGGATGTTGTTGAAGCTGCAGACCGTGATGTTGTGGAAGGTGAAGCACTTTTCATCCGGGCTTTGGTTTATTTTGAGCTGGCAAAATATTTTGGACAACCTTATAGCGCGGGAAGTACAAGTACGAACCTGGCTGTTCCAATTGTATTGACTCCAACTACTGCGGTTGATGAATCAAGTCTTGTTGCGAGAGCAACAGTTGATGCAGTGTATAATCTGGTAATTTCTGATTTACAATCTGCTGCTGCAAAATTACCTGCTACAAACGGTGAATT
>SMVA01055438.1_pt1 | contig 13282 bp, 8 predicted proteins | sample 2456451 | NCBI WGS metagenome assembly SMVA01 (sample SAMN11095933, study PRJNA526329) | marine sediment metagenome | biome: Marine sediment; feature: Surficial sediment; material: Deep marine sediment; isolation source: Hadal surficial sediment | place: Pacific Ocean | collected 2014-05 | depth 0-1...
AAAGAACCCGAGCCCGTCGCCACCCGTGACGAGCCGAGCTTTGGCTCGAAGCTCTTCGATTGCGCAGTCCTGCGGCCGTTCGGTTTCGCCGCAACGCTCGTGGGCGGGGTCTTCTTTTTGCCCGCAGCATTGCTCGCCTCCCCGAGCGGAGCGGACGGCGTAGAGGCCGCCTATGAGGTCTTCGTGGCCTCACAGGTGGAGCACACCTTCAAGAGGCGGCTCGGCGACTTCTAGAACCGCGAGGCGGATGGGGTCCGCGCTGAATCCCCCCAGCCAACTCAGGCGCGTGCGCTGTGGCCGTCGAGGTGCTGGAACGACGACGCGGTTGCGGCATTCCAGGCGCGTTCGAAATCCTTGGGCAGATCCGATCCGAGCAACGAACCCGGTTCGAGATAGTCGATGATCTCGTCGAAATGACGGACTTCGAGCGCCGAAACCCGTCGCATGATGTGCCACGGTCGCAGATCGGAAAGGCAGCTGAGTCCCGCTGCACCGATCAATTCCATCGCGGCATGGATCGTTTCGGCGTGGTAACGCGTCACCCGCTGCGCCTTCGAGCTCACCACGAGACCAGCCGTCAACGTCGGGTTTTGCGTCGCGACGCCCACCGGGCAGTCGTTGCTGTTGCATTTTCGCGCCTGGATGCAACCAATCGACATCATCATCGATCGCGCCGCATAACAGCCGTCTGCGCCAAGTGCAATTCCGCGAACCAGACCGAATCCGCTCGCGACCTTGCCGGAAGCGATGATCTTGATCTTGTCCCTCAGCCCCGATCCAACGAGGGAATTGTGAACGAACGTCAGGCCCTCTACGAGCGGACATCCGACCGAATTGGAAAACTCGACTGGAGCGGCGCCGGTGCCGCCTTCTCCTCCGTCGACGGCGATGAAATCGGGATGCATCCCCGTTTCGATCATCGCCTTGCAGACGGCGAGAAACTCACGCCGCTTGCCGACACAGAGTTTGAATCCCACCGGCTTGCCTCCGGACAACTCCCGTAGTTGGACCACGAATTCGAGTAGGCCGGTCGGCGTCGAGAAGGTCGAATGGGCCGATGGAGAAATGACGTCCTCCCCAAGCGGCACGCCGCGGATCTCTGCGATTTCGGGCGTGATCTTGGCCGCCGGAAGGATGCCTCCGTGCCCGGGTTTCGCGCCCTGGGAGAGTTTGATCTCGATCATCCGGACGGCGTCTTGGGTGGCATTTTCGCTGAATTTCTCTGGGTCGAATTCGCCCGTCGGGGTGCGACAGCCGAAATAGCCCGTTCCAATTTGCCAGATCAGGTCACCGCCTTGGCGATGATGCGGGCTGATCGCGCCTTCCCCGGTGTTGTGCGCGAAACCGCCCTCACGCGCACCAATGTTGAGAGACTCGATGGCTTTTCCGCTCAGTGCACCGAAGCTCATCGCAGAAATGTTCAAGATCGATGCGCTGTAGGGTTTCTCGCAGGTTTCGGTTCCGATCTGGATGCGGGGATTGATCTCTTCCGGCTTCACGGGCGCCATCGAGTGGTTGATCCACTCGTAACCCTCCGCGTAAACGTCGCGCTGCGTGCCAAAGGGCAGGGTGTCGCGCGCCCCCTTGGCTCTCTGGTAGATGACAGCCCGCTCTTCACGCGGAAATGGTTTTCCGTCGATATTCGATTCCACGAAGTACTGCTGAATCTCGGGTCGGATCGCTTCGAAGAAGTAACGCGCGTGACCAATGATTGGAAAGTTTCGCAGGATGGCACGTTTCGACTGCAACATATCGGACAGTCCGAGGAGCACGACCGGCGCGACGATCAGAAAGCCGTAAGAAGCTGCTGGCCAGAGATAGCTCGCGGTGATGACGGCGGTGATCGCGATCGCGGCCGTTGAAATGAAGATCAGCCTCGCGGAGAGGCCGACATGCCAGATGCCCCAGATGCTCAAGATGGACAGCGGGCCCACGACCAGCAGCGCAAAGAACGCCGGTGGCCATTGGAGACCGAGTGCCACCAGGCAGGAGAGGACGATGATATTCAGGGTGATCAGAATCGCATTCATTTGATTTTCCGATTGTGCGGTGAAGGAGCTGTCAGGCCTGTACATCCCACAGTGGGTATGCGCCTGTACAGCGCTGGAGGCGCCGCGGTTACATCGGCCGGGCCGCCTTCTTGCCGGGCCGGGGCGTACGCGGAGCCGCATTCAAGTGCGCGAGGTGGTACGCCGATATCCATCTCAGCAGTGCAGATTAGCCCGGAAAGCACCAATTTAGAAAAGGAAAAACGCGTATGGCGACGACTAGTTCTGGCTGGGAGAAGCTCGAGATCGGACGCCGGTTCGGCCGGCGAGTGGTTGCCGCCGAGGAGGCCTCGAAGGCCTCGGCAGCAGACGACCACACCGCCTTCATCCAGGAGGGTTGCGAGGTCGAGGGGTCGCTCGCGGTGGAGAACTCACTGCGGATTCAAGGTGACTTTCGCGGCAGCATCAAGGCCAACAAGACTGTGACCGTCGACGCACGCGGGAGCGTCACTGGCGACATCCAGGCGCGGTCGGTGATCATTTACGGCTCCGTGGTCGGCGATATCAAGGCCTCGCGGGAAGTCGTGATCCAGCAGACCGGTCGCCTTCACGGCGACGTCAGGACGCCATCTTTCGAACTCGCGCGCGGCGCCTACCTGAACGGGAGAACGGAAATGTTTCGGCCAGAGCGCATCGCTCACGCGCAGCCCGAAGCCAATTCGGGATGCGAAGCCTCTCCCTGAAGGGTTCGCGAATCGCGCTCTCCGGGCTGGATCTTCTGCGTTTCGTTAGCGATTCACGCTAACGCGGTCGCATTTCTCGGAGAAGGAACTCGCTGCGCTTTGGGGTGACTGCGAGATCAGCTTTCGTTGCTGGTTTTTGCGCGGCGCCGGCGGTGAAGCAGGTTCAGGCTCATCGCGCCGATCGCGAGCATCGCGATCTGCGCGGGCTCCGGAAGCGGTGTCGGGTCGCAGGCATCCCCGAGTCCGTCGCTGTCGGTGTCGTCTTGGTCGTTGTTCGGCACGCTCGGGCAGTTGTCGGGAGCATCGAGGTAGTCGTCGAGATCCCGGTTGATGCCCATCCGGTAGCCGGAGCCCGGCGGCGCCGCTGTGTAGGTAATCTCCTGGCTTGCCGTCCCCGCCAGCGCGCGCAGCGCAGCATCGCTGATTGCTGCACCGCCATCGTCCGGTTCGAATAGGGCGCCCGCGGCGTCGTACACGTAGCCACGCGGGTTTCCGTCCTGGGTGAGCTTCGCGATCAGATCGCATTCGTTGACGGGGCCGCCGTTCAGATCGACGAGAACCTTCGACGCGAAGCCTGTGCCGCAGCGTGACAACATCAGATCAATCCGAGGCCCAGCCACACCCGCGTTGGTTGCCGTCAAGGTAACTTGCTGACCGACGACCGGCGCGAGGTCGGTGTCGAACGCGATCATGAACGCCTCCACCTGGCTTTGCTCGTTGTTGTTGATGGCGAAAAGCGACGAGCTCACGAAGCGGAAGAGGGTGTCGACCGACCCGTCGTGCGTGTACCCGTAACCGCGAACTTGGTCGCCTTGGTGCGTGTAGGGTCCGTCGAAAGCCGTGATGGTTCCAATCTGGGCGATGGTCGTGGGCTCCGGCTCGGCGGCTCCAAACATGCCAACCTTCTGGTACATGTTGCGCAGATGCGGAACCTTGAAGATCTCGGTACCCGCATCGAAGGTCGAGCGGCCATCACCGCCGAAGAAACCGTTGGCGGGTTCGAGGGTGTGGCAATCGTTGCAGCTCGCCACCTGGTCGGTATCGGCCGCGTCGAAGACCGACTGCCCGGAACTTTGAATCGACGTGAGCGTGTTGTCGAGATTTCGCGTCGGATTGGGCGGGTAGCGAAGCTGCAGCGCGAAGTCCTTGAAGGCCACCATGTTTGCGGAGTCGATCTCGCCGTCGCGCCCCACAAGCCCCGGGAAGGCGCCATTGAATGCGAGGAAGGATGAGGTCGCATCTCCTCCGCGGTCGCCTCGCCAGTGCTGCGGCCCCTGAAGGTCGAGGCCCCGCAGGCTTTGTGTCGTCATCGGTCCCTTCATCGGGTGGAACGTGCAGGCGTTGCCGAACGCGAGTTGCTGAATCAGACAGGAGCCGGCGCCCAGATCGACGAAGGGTTCGTCGTTCATCGGGTTGATGTTCTGCTTCCGGAGGTCATCGGGGTTGCCGAGGTCCCAGGCCAGGTCGTCCAGGTCGCCACCGATGTGGCAGCTCGAGCAGGAAGCCTCGCCGTTGCTACTCGTGAGGTTCGCGTCGTAGAGAAATGGGCGGCCGGTAACGACACTCGCAGGTTCCGGATTGTGGAGCGCGACCGTCTGAACCTCTGTCTTGGTCGTCGTGTCGACGACCGAGATCGAGTTGTTGAAGCGCGTCAACACATAGAGGCGCGTTCCCGCCAGGGCCAGCCCGCTCGGTCCACCACCCGAAAGTTGGATGTGATCGGTCGAGCTGGGGACGAAGCCATTCGTCTCGAGATCGGCGGTATCGAACACGCCTACCTTGCCGGAGCCAAAGGACGCCACGTATAGGGTGTTGCCATCCGGCGAAACCATCATGCCCATCGGGTTGGCGACGCTTTTCTCCTTCACGCCGGCAGGTGCCGGCAGCACCGAATAATCGATGTGCTTGTTGAGGTGGCGCGGCACGACACTGCTTCCGTCCAGCACGGTGATCCGCGCATGGGCGAGGTTGCCCTGCACGGTCGAGGGCTCACCCATGGGCTTGATCGGAGCCGCCAGCGTGCCCGGTCCCTCGAACCGCACGTGGTTCTGCGAATCGGTATTCGATACGTAGATCTTTCCGGAGATCGGATTCACCGCCATGTTGAAGATCGTCGTGCCAACGCTCGCCCAGCAACCCGACCCGTTACTGCAAGTGGAGCTGCCATCGACCGCAGCGGGCGGATTCGCGTTGGCATCAATCTCGAAGACGTCCCGATCGGGCAGATCGAACTTCACCCAGCTGTTCCAGTCGCGATCGAGTTCATCCTGCCAGGCGTTCGTGACGCCGTCGCGCTTCCACTTGACGATGATCCCATTTTCCGGGCGATCGAACTCCTGCGGTGCCCGGTTCTGGTGCGGGGGCGGCATGCCGCCTGGGGAGGTGCCCCCGCTGAAGTTGCACGCGGGTTCCGGAGAGTTGTTGCCCAAGGCGGTCGAACCCGTTGGGCATACGAAGCCTGAATTCAGCGTCATGGTCTGGTTGCCCGAGTGGAAAATTGCCGCATAGACCTTGGAGCCATCCGTCGACCGCGCGAGCGCGCGCGGTTTGTCGCCGAAGACCGTGATGGTCGTGAGCGGAACGCCGCCCAGGGAACTACCCAGGTTCGCGGCGTTGAAGACCCAGATGTCCGCGCGCCCGATGCCTTCCGTGTCGTACTCGCCATCGGGGTAGGGGGTGTTCTGACCGCGGTGCGCTGTGGTGATGAACGCGCGGTCGTCGTTCGGTCCCGCGAACACGATGTCGCTCGGCTCATCGCCAACCAGAAGTGTGCGAACGACTCGAGGGACGGCACCCGAGACATCGACGACGCTCACGCTGTCGGAGAGGAAGTTCACCACCCAGACTTCATCGTTGCTGCGCGCCGCGACGGCGGTGGGCTCCATGCCGACCGGAACGGATCCGGCCGGTACGAGATCGCCGTTGCTGTCGATGTCGAAGATTTCGAGGTGATTGTCGGGCGTGTCGATCGCGAAGAGTTTCGTCCCGTCTGGGGAAATCGCGATGGGGCGCCCCTGTAGGGTATCGAAGGTGAGGTAGGTGCTCTGAGCGCTTGCGAGGGTCGCTCCCAGTGAGAGCGTCGAACACACGACGACCCACAGATACACACCTAATCGAAAAGCGTCGGAGCGGTCGCCTCTGATTCGAATTCGGCGCTTCATCCCACCCATTCACCTTTCCCCAGACGCATGGCGCTTCACTGATTATACGCGGGAACGTTGCTTGGCTGTCGATCAATCGGCCATTTGCGGCTGAATTCGACCGACTCGTCGCGCCTCTTGGTGCAGACTCCGTGGAACTTGCTCATCGGGGTTTTACAGCCGGCGGCACCTAGTGCGCACGGCCCGCTCTCGTGCTTCGATTGAGCTCGAGAGCCCAGCACGTCAATCCAATGCGAGCCCCCAGCAATAAAGAATGGCAATGAGCGCGATGCCTCCAGCGAGCCACTGAACTCGGAGCCGCGGTGGGTGCGGCAGCGCAAAGCCGGCGGGAATCCCGAGGGCTCCGCCCACGAGCAGTCCAAACAGATGCGCCCAGAGATCGACGCGCGCGCCCGCGGTGCCGAGCATGGCGAGGATTGCGAGGCCTGCGCCGATGGGCACCCAGGGTTGCCGGCGCCGCGGTTCTTGCCGCCGACGCCGCGCGACGGCCAGCCCACTCAATAGACCGACCGCGCCGAAGACCGCGGTCGAAGCGCCGACCGACACGTGGTGGGAACTATGGAAGAGTGCGTTTGCGAGATTCCCGCCGGCCCCCGCGAGTAGGACGAACGCACAGCCGACACCCGCGCCCAGCACGCTGCACACGCCGCCGATGAACAGCGCACCCACGAGAGCGTTCGCGAACGCGTGCGCGATGTCCGCGTGTAGGGTGAGTGCGGTCACCGTGCGCCACAGCTCGCCGAGTAAGATTCGCTCGGCGTCCGCACTGCCGCGCTCGAACCAGATCACAGCGGAATTACGTGGGCCCGTGATGAAGAAGAAGATCAACAGAATCGCAGAAACGGCGACCCCCGCGAACGCATCGCCTGATGCGGGCATTTCGCGTTTGCGCTGCGGTTCAGGGCTGCGGTTCTCGCGCAAGTAGGCCGAGAGAACATCCGCCGCGCGCTCGGCTTCGTCGACCCGCGCGCTCAGGGTGTAGCCCTCCGGGCTGCGCTGCACGATCGGCGACAGGCCCTCCGCGCTGAGCACGAGCGCCCACTCCTCGATGAGTTCGCGCCGTGGATCGACTAGCAGGGGAATGTTCGACGTTTCAGCCGTCAGAGGCCGCCCGATCATCTTCCCAAAGCGACAGCACGTTGCCCTGATCGGGGCGTGCGCTGCCCTCGAGGGTGGCTTGGTAGATTCGCTCCACCGCATCGCGACCATAGCCGCGTTCGACCCGCAGCCACTTGGGGGTTGCCTCGACGAACGTTCGAAGCGATTTCCCCAGTCGCTTCTGGAAATCTTCGGGTCCCCATTCGGCTACGCGCTTTTGAATCTGCGCGGGCGCGAAGAAGAATGCCCGGTTGGGGCCCGGTATGTCTTCGCCGCCAGCACCCGCGTCCCAGTGGGTGGCGCCGATGCGCATGCTGTACTTGAGGTTCGATCCGAAGTGTTCGTGAATTTCGCGCGAAACCTTGGTGTTTCCCGCCATGTCGACGAAAACACTCGGCTCGTCATCAGGCAGCGAGCCGATCGCGTCGTAGGTGAGCACTCGGTCGTAGAACCCAGTGCTTTCCACGAATTCCAGGTTGCGCGCCGACGTCAACCCAATCGTCTTCGCGTGGCCCTGTTCGGCCAGGCGGAAAGCCAGCGCGATGGAGGTTTTGCTCGAAGCGCTCGAGATCAGCACGGATGTTGCGCCGTAATAATTGCTTTCCGCGAGAAAATCGTCGGCGAGAAAAGATGTCAAGAAGAGTCCGCGGGTCAACATCAGCTCGTCTTCGTAGCGCGCGGAATAGGTCGGATCGGTGTCGACGGGTCGATACTGATTGTACGCGGGGAAGAGCTCCGCTCGGTGGGGAACGCCATCGACGATCGAGGTCGGCGATGTCGACGCCGGTTCGATCAGCAGGTATTTCGACATCGGATAGAAGCCAAAGCAGCGCGTGCCTTCCGGCACGCCCTCGCAGGTGGAGGCAATTACATCCGCAAAACCCATCGTCGGCAGCCTCCCCCAGCCCGGTTCGGTGGGAAAGAAATTCCAGTACTTGAGAGTGTCACCCGCCCCGGCGTAGCTGATGTTGTTGGCCGTGAACGCGAAGCGGTCGATTCGAAATAGCAGCTGGCCTGGCTCGAGATCCACGGATCGCGGGCTCTCGACGAATCGCGTCTTGTGCCAGGCGCTTTTGTCGACCAGGAAGTCGAGGTTGGAGAGGGTGAGGTTGTCCTCAGACATGGGCTGTTCCTTCGTTTCGACTATCGATTGCGATATTTGTTTTTGTTCTTGCGGCCTCTTTCGTAGAACATTGGGCGGAGTTTGCGTCGAAGTGTCGGGAAGAGATACAGCAGGTTCAGCAGCCTTCCCGATGAAGCGGGGATGGCGATCTCGGTTCGCCTGCCCTCTGCGATCTCCAAAATTGCGTTGGCGACTTGTGAAGCGCTGCTCATGGGCTGAGAAAAAACGATGTCTTCGACGTCATCCAGGTTGTCCATGATGAAGCCGGTGTCGATCGGCCCCGGTGAAACCAAGCCGATGCTGATGTTGCTATCGCGCAGTTCATCGGCCAGCGCGTACGTGAAGGCTCTCAACCCCGCCTTGGTCGCAGAGTAGGTCGCTGCACCCTGCAGCGGAGCGCAGCCCGCGAGTGAACCCACCATCACGACAGCACCGCCGCCGACTCTTCGCAGGTACGGCAACGCGGCCGCGGTGAGAACCAGTGGCGCGCGAAAATTGACATCGACCATGGCGGCGAGGTCTTCGGGGCTTCTGGTTTCAACGGATCCGCGAAGATGCGCGCCGGCGTTGTTGATCAGGTAGTGAACGGCTCCAAAGACTTCTTCGGTGCGCTCGAACAGCTTGAGGCAGGATCCTGTGTCGGTGACATCCATGGCGATCGCCAGGACTTCGGTCTTGGCGCGCAGCTTCTTTGTAATGGCGGAGAGCGCTTCCTCGCCGCGGGCGACCAGCACCAGTTTGGCGCCTTGCGCTGCGAACGCTTTCGCGCACGCGGCGCCGACGCCAGCGGATGCGCCGGTGATGATTACGGTCTTGTCTCGGAAGGACTCTCTATTCATCTCAACTGGCCCGTGCGATTGGCCGCAAATCGGCTCCTGTAATCAGCCGTTTATTCCCCGTGGCCCATGATACGCGAGACGGGCGGCGTTTTGGAATGGCGGATCGAGGGGTTTCGGCGCGATTGCGAGTAGCCGGAGAGGCGCCCCGCCAATCAGCCGCCGGCGCGGAGTGATCTGGCTGGGGGGAAGGCCGATTTACCAATGCTATCAACGCGTTACTCTCTCGTGACAGCGCGGAATACCCCGATGCACCGAGGAGGGAATTCGATGGCCGAGGGCGCCGGACCCACCACTTCAACCTGGCTGCCGACCGCGTGCATCCTCTGTGAATGCAATTGTGGAATCGAAGTCCAGCTTGGGGGCGAGGATGGCCGCCGGCTGGCGAGGGTGCGGGGCGACAAGGCCCACCCGTCTTCCGCGGGCTATGCGTGTGAGAAGCCTTCCCGCCTCGACTTCTACCAGAACGATCCCGAGCGCCTGACGACACCGCTGCGGAAAAAGGCCGACGGATCCTTCGAGCAGATCGACTGGGAAACCGCCATTCGTGAAGTCGCCGACCGCTTGGGTGCGATTCGCGATGCGCATGGGGGCGAGTCGATCTTCTATTACGGCGGAGGCGGGCAGGGCAATCACCTGCCGGGCGGCTATGCGCGAGCCATGCGCGCGGCGCTGGGTTCTCGCTACCGCTCGAATGCACTGGCCCAGGAAAAAACCGGCGAAGCCTGGGTCGCCATGCAGATGCTCGGCACGTTCACGCGCGAGGATTTCGAGCACTGCGAGGTCGGCGTGTTCCTCGGCAAGAATCCGTGGTTCTCCCATGGTATTCCGCGCGCGCGCGTAACGCTTCGCGAACTCTCGAAAGACCCCAAGCGCTGCATGATCGTGATCGATCCGCGGCGCACGGAAACGGCAGACCTCGCGGACATTCACCTTCAGGTAAAGCCCGGCGGCGACGCCTGGTTACTGGCCGCAATGTTCGCGGTGATCGTTCAGGAAGACCTGCTCGCGCGGGATTGGCTCGCCGCGCACACCGACGGCCTCGAAGCCGTTCTCCCGCATTTTGAGATGTTGCCCGTTGACGATTACTGCGAGCGAGCCGGTGTTCCAAAAGCGCTGTTGCGGAAGGCTGCGCGACGCATTGCGACTGCCGAGAGCGTCGCCTTCTTCGAAGATCTCGGCGTGCAGATGAACCGCCACTCGACGCTGGTCAGTTACTTGCATCGGTTGATCACCTATGGGACCGGTAATTACGGCCGCAAAGGTTCGGCCTACCCCGTGACGTTGCTCCAGCCGTTCTTCAACGCGTCATCGATCGCCCAGGATCATCGCACGCCAGTGACGCAATTTAGGGTCATTGCCGGTCTCACTCCGTGTAATTTGATCCCCGACGAAATTTTGACCGACCACCCGAAGCGCTTCCGAGCCATGTTCGTCGAGGCCGCAAACCCGGTCCATTCCCTCGCAGACAGCAAGCGGATGCGGGAGGCCTTCGAGGCGCTCGATCTGGTGGTCGTCGTCGACGTTGCGCTGACCGAGACCGGACGCATGGCGGACTATGTCCTCCCCGTGGCGACGCAATTCGAAAAAGCGGAGGCGACGTTCTTCAACTTCGAATTTCCGAAGAACTATTTCCACCTTCGCCACGCGCTGATGGACCCACCGGAGGGCTTGTTCTCCGAAGCGGAGCTGCACGCGCGGCTTGTCGAAGCCATGGGTAGGATGCCGAAGCCCGCGGTAGAGGCACTGCGGAGCGCCTGGGATGACGGGCGTGCGGCATTCCGCGCGAAGTTCTTCGAATTGCTCGGCGGCGACACGAGTTTTGCGGCGTTGGCATCCGTGGTTCTGTATCGGGCGATCGGCGACAAGCTTCCGAAGGGCACCGCAGAGGCGGCCGCACTCTGGGGGCTCGCGCAGATCGCCGCACTGAGCTTTCCCGATTCGATCCGACGCGCCGGGATCGGTACCGCGGATGGCGAGGATCTCGGCGATGCGCTCTTCGACGCAATACTCGAGAACGATCGCGGCTTTGTCTTCGCGATCGACGAGTGGGATGATTGCATCGGCAAGATCGCTACGCCGAATGGCCGAATCCAGCTCGCGGTTTCGGAACTCTTCGAGGAACTCGACAGCCTGCCCACCGAGGATCGGATGCCCGCAGATCGCGAGTTTCCGTTCGTGCTCTCTGCGGGCGAGCGCCGATCTTTTACCGCGAACACGATCTTGCGCGATCCCGCGTGGCGTCGAAAGGATCCATCGGGTGCGCTTCGCATCAATCCAGAAGATGCCGAGCGTCTCGGGCTGGCGACCGGCGGTCGCGCGCGGCTCACGACCCGTCGCGGTAGCGCAGAGGTCGACGTCGAGATCTCAGATCGGATGCAGGCGGGTCATATTTCGTTGCCAAACGGAACCGGTACCGATCACTCGGGCGCGAAAGACATCGGCGGCATCGCGCCCAACGAGCTGACATCAACCGAAGACCGCGATCCGATTGCGGGAACGCCCTGGCACAAGAGTACGCCGGCGCGTGTCGAAGCCGTCTAGTGGATGTCTAACCGCACAAGAGCGCGGCAGCGCAGATCGAATTCGGATCGCCGCTCTGCTCAGCCTTGGCTGATTCAGGATGAAAAATGAGAAAGTTTATTCGAATCTTCCTGGTGGTCTTCGCAGTTCTCGCAGTGGCTCTACTCGTGCGCTTGGCGATGCTCGGTCAGAGTTCGAAAGGCGGAGAGGCTCCAGGTTTGATTTCCGGGATCCTCGCCGTATGTCCCGACAAGCCGAATTGCGTATGCAGTGAATTCGTTAGAGACACAGCGCACTACATCGAGCCGCTCGATTACTCGGGGGAATCTTCAAAAGAAGCTCTGGGGAAACTCTCGCGGATCATCGAAGACCTCGGCGGCGAAGTCGTGGTTTCCAAGGAGGGATACATTGCCGCGACCTTCACATCTTCCCTCTTCGGTTTCGTCGATGATGTCGAATACAGATGGGATGCCTATGCGGAGCGAATTCAGATTCGCTCCGCCTCGCGCGAGGGGCACAGCGATCTGGGCGTCAATCGAAAGAGAGCAGAGGCAATGATTCGTGCGTTCAAGCAAAAGGGGTGACCTGGGCTCCCCGTTTACTCGGCACCTCAAACCTCGGTGGTGAGCATCGCGCCCAGTAAGTGCACGACTTCTTCGGCTGCGGTCGCTGGAAGCAAAGTGGTTGTGGATATTCCGGAAACGACTTTCGTGATGTTGTGATCGACGGTTCCGTCTTTGCCCCAGATGTTGCCTGCCGTCGCGGTGATGTAGGTCGAAAAAGTGCGATGGCCCGTTCCGGGCCGCTCCCCAATCACATGCAAGATCGCCCGTAGCCCGTCGAGGCCCGCATAGAGAATCTCTCCAATGCGAAACCCTGCGCGTACGCGGCCCGAGGTCATCACCATGTGCTCGGGGGAAACGCTGATCTCCCGCTCATCGAGATCCGCCCACAGCCGTTCGAGGAACGGGCCCAGCTGGTCGTCCTCCATGATGGCCAGGGCATTGAGTCCATCCGAGATCACAATCTGGACATCGATCCGCCCCGCGTGTTGTTGGCGAAGCCTGTGGAGTAAGGCGGTCGACGGTTCGTCCAACCGCTCACCGGTGGTCGGATGCAAGATGAAATCGGCTCGGTCTGCGGACTGGGTGGCGAGCCGCAGGACATTCGGGATCGCATCGATGAATTCCGGTTTCAGTTCAGCCCAGATGCTGCGTTTCGCATCGTCGTAAACGCGCCGGATGTCATCTTGCAGGGCCGGCTGCAAATCCCAGAGTCTCTCTCCGTGGCCGTCGGGGACGAGCAAGCCCCGGTTTCGAACATCGGCGAGCTGGCGGCGACCTTCTGCGAGAATTTCCGTGTCAGGCCTCCCATCGCCTTTGCGTCGCCGGTACTGGACGAACACCCAGAGCGGATCGCCGAAGTGATCGGTGGGCTTTCCGTCCGGGTCGATGACACCCAGCTGCTGAAAGAACTCCCACATGGCGTCGTTGACGCGGTACTCGAAGGTCTCGCGCAAGCGAACGTGATCTTGGAACCCGGTCGTCAGATATCCAAGCATCGGGTCGATCTTCGTCGGCAGAGCCATCAGGTAAGCGGGATTGGCGGGCATGATCTGGTCGAGGCACCAATCGAGATCATCGAGGGAAATGTCCATGTGCAAGGTCGAGCACACATCGAGGCCGATGCACAGGCCGTGAAGTTTCCCCATTGCGATGTCTTCGAGGCAGCACCGCACGAGTTGCTCGCGCGTGCGGAAGACTTCCGGCCCGATGAACCCTGCGACGTCATTCAGATGCACCCACGGAAG
>SMVA01098434.1_pt1 | contig 13280 bp, 14 predicted proteins | sample 2456451 | NCBI WGS metagenome assembly SMVA01 (sample SAMN11095933, study PRJNA526329) | marine sediment metagenome | biome: Marine sediment; feature: Surficial sediment; material: Deep marine sediment; isolation source: Hadal surficial sediment | place: Pacific Ocean | collected 2014-05 | depth...
CGTGAGTGCATTTCGTGGGTAGACGCGGATGCTTCGATTGCGATCGATATCGACGTGCACCTCAGCTCCATTTTCCAGGTGCGCGCTCGCCACCAGTTCTTCGAACACGGTGTCGTAGTGATCGCGAATGTGGGAAACCGTGTGGGCCATCGATACGTGAAGCACGCGTCCCGATCGCAGTAGCTCATCGAGTGCTACACCGACGAGGAAAGACGCTTTTCCGACGCCGTGCCCTCCGATGACGATACCCAGATTGCCAGGCCCCAACCCGCCGTGGAGACCCTTCTCGAGCAAGCGCAGGGGGCTGCGCGCGTTTAGAAACTTTCGATACACGCTGAACTCCTCGTTCTACTCGTTGTCGTCGCCAATCTTCGAACTGAACTTTTCCTTGAGCTCCTTTTGAACTTCGGCAGGCGCAGGCAAATAGCGCGCGAATTCCATCGAGAATTCTGCCGTACCCTGGGTCATCGAGCGCAGGTCGGTCGCGTACCCGAACATCTCAGCGAGGGGTACCTCTGATTCGGTGCGGGACATGCCCGCGGACTCAGTGGTTCCGATCACGGTACCACGGCGTTGCATGATCGTCTTGAGGATCGCCCCCTGGAAATCGACGGGTCCTTCGACCTCGAGCTTCATCACGGGCTCGAGCACGATCGGCTTGGCTCTGGCGTACGCCTCGCGGAACGCGCCGCGACCCGCGGCCTGGAAAGCCATCTCCGAGGAGTCGACGCTGTGCGACTTGCCATCATCGACGATGACCTTGATGCCGATCACCGGGAAACCAATCAGCCGCCCCTTCTCCATGCACTGCAAAAAACCCTTCTCGACGGCCGAGATGTACTCTGTGGGAATTGAGGCGCCCTTGATTTCGCTCACGAACTCGAAATCTTCAGCGCCGTCTTCCGCGGGCTCGATCCGACCCCCGACGCGGCCGTACTGACCGGAACCGCCCGTCTGCTTCTTGTGGGTGTAGTTGAAATCGGCCCGCCGAGAGATCGTCTCGCGATAGGCGACCTGGGGCGCGCCCGTCTCGACCTCACAGCCGTACTCGCGCTTCATCCGCTCGACATAGACGTCGAGGTGAAGCTCTCCCATTCCCGAAATCACGGTTTGCTTGCTCTCTGGGTCCACTCGGGAGCGGAAGGTGGGATCTTCGCGCACGAAGCGACCGAGCGCCTTGCCCATGTTGTCGATAGTCTTGCTGTCGATGGGCTTGATGGCGATCGAGATCACCGGTTCGGGAACGTGCATCGACGTCATCGAGATCTGCACCGATGCGTCAGTAAAGGTATCGCCAGACCGACAATCGATCCCGAATAGCGCCACGATGTCACCGGCACAAGAATCAGTGATGTCTTCCATCGAGTCGGCGTGCATCCGGCATAGCCGACCAACCTTGTGTTTCTTCTTGGTGCGGCTGTTGATGATCATTGCGCCCTTCTTGAGCGCACCCTGATAGACGCGAACGTAGGTCAGTTGCCCGTAACGACCGTCTTCGAGCTTGAAGGCGAGGGCCACGAGCGGTTTGTTGGGATCGCTCTCGAGCGTCAGCGAAGCCTCGTCGTTTGAGAGATCGACAGCCGTGTTCTCGCCGTCGAGGGGGCTGGGCAGATAGCGAATGACGCCATCGAGAAGCTTCTGGACACCTTTGTTCTTATACGCCGAACCGAGAAAGACCGGCGTGAGCTCCATCGAGATCGTTCCGTTCCGCACGGCTTCGTGAATCAACTCTTCGGTCACCGTCTCTTCAAGAATTGCCTCCATCAGTTCATCCGAGAACATCGAGACGGCGTCGAGCATGAACTCGCGCGCAATTTCGGCCTCGTCACGCATCTCCTCGGGAATCTCTTTGATGACGATGTTCTCGCCGTGTTCGCCCTCGAAATACGTGGCCGTCATCTCAACCAGGTCGACCACACCCTTGAAGCCGGCCTCGAGACCAATCGGGAGCTGCATCAAGATCGCATTGTGGGCGAGCTTCTCGCGCAACTGCTCCGTTACCTGCGTCGGATTCGCGCCCGAGCGGTCGAGCTTGTTGATGAACGCCATGCGCGGAACCTTGTAGCGGCGCATCTGGCGATCCACGGTCATCGATTGGGACTGCACCCCCGCCACCCCACAGAGCACCAGTATGGCGCCATCGAGTACGCGCAGCGCACGTTCCACCTCGATCGTGAAGTCGACGTGGCCCGGGGTGTCGATGATGTTGATGTGGTGACCGTTCCAAACGGTGTGGGTCGCCGCGCTTTGGATCGTGATGCCGCGCTCTCGCTCGAGCTCCATCGAGTCCATGGTGGCGCCAACGTCGTCTTTGCCCCTCACCTCGTGGATCGCGTGAATCCGTCCGGTGTAGAACAGGATGCGCTCAGTGAGCGTCGTCTTGCCCGAGTCGATGTGCGCACTGATCCCGATGTTTCGGATCATCGATAACTCGTGGATCATTTCAGCCTCGGCAGTAGCTCGGGCGCCAAGCGTGGTTTCGCGCCATACCGCTGGGTGGGTGGGGGGATGAGTGGCCACCCGCCTCAATTCGTGTCGGAAATTCCAACCGATCCCCCACGGGGCCTCCGAGGGGTTCGACCGGAAGCTGCACCGGTCCTCCAGTCGCTCTGATTGGGAGGGCAATTCCTTCTGGTCAGAGCCGCCTCAGCGGTCCGCATGACCGACCGGCACTCTAGCGCGCTTTTTTCGGCCCGAAGGAGGCAGAACTTGTGCCATCGCTGGGCAGACGTCAAGTCTCGGGGCGGGCTGCGGACGCGCTGGGGCTCTTCTTGGCGCGGGGCGGAGGGCGGAGGGGGGGGAGCTCACCCGCCAAGTGCAGCGGGGGTTTGCGGGCGCGGGTCGGCGGGTTGGTGGGCTATCTGGGATCGGCGTTCGAGGGCGGGTTCCGCGAAATTTCGCTGCACCCCCACCCCCCGCCCTCCGCCCCGCTTCGGTGCGCCGCTGCTCGACATCGGGCCTGGAACCCCAGGCGACGGAGTCACGCTCTCGGATGGCTCAATCGAAATGAGGAGGGGTATGCGAGACCCACGTGCCGGATCGTGGAGTTTCCTACAACTGAGGGGCACCGTTTCGCGACAGCATCCACTCGACCAAACGACCGACACCGCGCGCTCGTATAGAAGCGATCGCGGATCAGCGGGTCTCGGAACGGTCTCCGATCACTCCTTGTGGTTTTGCGGGTTGGCCGTAGGCGAGGGTGTGGGGGGGGATGTCGCGGGTGACGAGGGAGCGGGTGCCGATCACGCTGTGTTCGCCGATCGTCACGCCGCGCAGGATGGTGACGTCGGATGCGACCCAGACGCAGTCGCCGATGATTACGGCTTGGGTGACTTCGGGGTGCTCGGAGTCTAGGTCGTGCTGATCGGAATCGAAGACGCGGCTGCCCAGCCCGATCCAGGTGCGGCGTCCGGTGCGAAGTTCGCGCTTGGCGCTCAGGTGGCAGCCGTTCAAGAAACCGAGTGGTCCGAGCGCAATTCGGGCGCCGTCGAACGCGACGATGTGGACCGGGTCGATCTCGGTCCTCAACCAGGTGCCCTCACCGACGGAGATTTCGGCCCCGCGCCCGAGTGAGAAGTGCAGCGCTCCGGCGAGGCGCTCGGTGACGACACCCGCAGCGATCCGCAGCCGCGCACCTTCGGCGAGGTCGTAACGCGCTGCGGCGAGATTGCTGGATGCAGCCGGGTGAATTTCGAGGCCGCGGTGCTGCGCCATCAGGCGCCGCAAACGAACGCGGTCGTAGGCTTGGAGGGTTTTGAGTTGCAGGCGAACTGCCCGGCTGGGCACAGGCCTGGCTGGTGAATTCTGCGGATTCGCTTGGCTGCTTCGCTCGACCCCGTTCACAGGGTCGCACTCCTACCTGCGCGTTGGCCTGCGGCCAAAGCTTTGCGGCGGCGCGCGACCTGCTGGGTCGCGCTCCTAGCGGGGCGCGTTCTGACCTTCGCGGAGTCGGAAGGTGACGAAGCCATGGGTGGGATCGTAGGGAGACACGCCGACCTGGACACGATCTCCAGGAATCACACGAATCCGGAAGCGGCGCATTCGACCCGAGAGCTGCGCGGTCACGACTTGGCCGCTTTCCAGGGTGATTTGGTAGCGACCGCCGCCGAGAATCTTGTCCACGGTTCCGGTCGCCTGAATTAGATCGTCACGTGCCAAAAGGATGCCTCAACGAGATGCCTCGACTTCGGAAAATTCCGAGCGCGGCGTAGGCTAGCCTCTCCTTGCGCGCTGCGCACCGCCGCTGGCCCGTTGGCGTTGGCCTGCGATAGCCTTGGCGCCCGCGGAGAGGTGGCGGAGTCCGGTTGAACGTGCCTGACTCGAAATCAGGTGTACTCGCAAGGGTACCGTGGGTTCGAATCCCACCCTCTCCGCCATACCTGCCATTCGCCTGCATGGCGACACGCGACCCACGGGGTCGCCCTCCCAGCCCGCTTGCAGTGCGTCGACGCAGCTCGGGGGGCGCGATTGACCCCCTCGGGCGAGATGAGTAGAGTCGAGAACGCCTTGTCGGGAACCGCGATCGCAGGGTCCCGTTCGATCACGAACCTCGTGAACTCCGTCAGATCCGGAAGGAAGCAGCGGTAGCGGGGATTCGGTTGCGAGTGGGGGTGCCCTGCGATCCCGGCTCTCCACAACCCGTCGGGGTTTTCCGGCCGGCAGTACGGTGCCGGACGAATCGAACGAACAGGACTCGATGACTTTCCCCCACCCCCAGCGTGCTCGATGAGTTACCAGGTTCTCGCCCGCAAGTGGCGCCCCCAGACTTTCGACGACGTCTACGGACAGGCGCACGTCACGACACCGCTGCGCAATGCGATCCGCTCCGATCGCGTACCCCATGCGATCCTATTGACGGGCCCGCGCGGAACCGGCAAGACCACCCTCGCGCGAATTCTCGCCCGCTGCCTGAACTGCGAGAAGGGGCCGACTGACACACCCTGTGGCGAGTGCGTTTCCTGCACCGAAATCACCGCGGGAACCTCGACCGACGTCCGTGAAGTCGATGCCGCGAGTCGAACCGGCGTCGACGACGTGCGGGAATTGATCGAGGCGATCCGCTACGCGCCTTCGCCCGGCAAGCACCGAATCTTCATCGTCGACGAAGTTCACATGCTGTCGAAAGCGGCTTTCAACGCGCTGCTCAAGACCCTCGAAGAACCGCCGCCGCGCAGCCTCTTCGTGTTCGCGACCACCGACCCCGACAAGGTCCTTCTCACGGTGATCTCGCGCTGCCAGCGTTACGACCTTCGACGCATCGCGGTCCGCGAGATCGTCGAGAGTTTGACGACAATCACCAAGGCCGAGGGCGTGGTGGTCTCGGAGCAGAGCCTGCTCGCGATCGCGCGCGAGGCGGACGGCTCGCTGCGCGATGCCCAGACCCTGCTCGATCAGGTCGTGTCCTTCGGTGGAAGCAAGGTCGATGACGAGCAGGTGGCGGACATCCTGGACCTCGTCGATCGAAAATTGCTGTTTGCGATCGCGGAAGCCTGCGTGAACGGAGATGCGGCCACAGCGATCGCGGCCTGCGCGCGCGCGGGTGCGAGTGGCGTCGACGCCAAGCGGCTCGGCGAAAACCTGCTCTCGTTGCTTCGCGATTTAGTCGTATTGCGCATTGCGCCGGGCAACGACCAGCTCGTCGAGGGCGGCGACGCGGAAATCGCAGAACTTCGCGCTCTGTCTGAAAAATGCGAGGAAGCCCGGCTGCGGCGAATGTTCCGAGCACTCTTCAAGGAACAGGAAGACCTCGCCTGGGCCCCACAGCCGTTTGCGGTGCTCGAAATGGCGGTGGTTCGACTCGCGACGATGCCGCCGGGTGACGACGTCGCGCAGCTGCTCGCACGGATCGACAGGCTCGAGCGCGGACTTCGCGAGAATCCGACTGGCGGTGGATCGGGCAGCAGCGGCCCGCAAGGCGGCCGCAGCAGCTCGAATTCCAATTCCGGCCCCCCGAGTACGCGCCGCGCGGCCCCGACCCAGGCTGCGGCCGAGTCCACTGCGGCCGCGACCCAGAGCGGGCCCGACCCCGAGGCGGCGCCAACGGAGAGCGGGCCCGAGCGCGATGCGGCGGCAGATGCGCCTCCGAGCAACGGAAGCTTCGACGCGCACCCCGCGGTGATACTCGACCGCCTTCGCGGCTTCATGCGCGAAGACCACCCCGGGCTCGCTGCAGCGCTCGAGGGTGGAACGTTGCTCGAGCGCGACGATCAACACATTCGGGTGTTTATTCAAGAGCCGTTCGCGGCCCAACGGCTGCGGGATCGAACCGAATCTCTCGAAGCGGCTTGCGCAAAATTCTTCGGCCACCCGATTCGGGTGCAAATCGAAACCACCAAGGAGGATGCTGAAGCGGGGAGCCAAGCCGCGACAGACTCGAAAGTGGCACTCAGCAGCGACGCTCTGCGAGAGCTAACGCAGCGAGCACTCAAGAATCCCGCAGTCAATCGCGCAGTCGAGATCCTCGATGGCGAGATCGTCGAGATCCGCCCCACGGGACAAACGCGATGACCTCCCCCGACTTCGCCGATCTCTTCCAGAAGGCGCAGCAGGCCCAGCAGAAGATCGCCGAATTGCAGCGCGACCTCGCGCTTCGTCAGGTCGAAGGAGAGTCCGGCGGCGGAATGGTGACCGTCGTGGCAACCGGAGCGCTGCGAATTCTCGAGATCCAAATCGAGTCTTCACTGCTGGAATCGGGTGACGCGCGGATGATCCAGGATCTCACCGCGGCAGCCGTCAACACGGCACTCGCGAACGCGCAGCGCATGGTCCAGGAAGAGTTCCAACGCGCCTCGATCAACATTCAATTGCCGGGCTCGATCGGCCCCGAAAATCCCCAATAGACGATGCGAATCACACCCGCACCGATCGAGCGTCTGATCACCGCCCTCAAGAGGCTGCCGGGCATTGGCGAGAAGTCCGCCACGCGACTTTCGTTCTTCCTGCTGGGCGCTCCAGATATGGTCGTGCGCGAACTGAGCGAAGCGATCGAATCCCTCAAGCGCGAAATCGTACTCTGCGAAATCTGCTTCGATCTCACCGAAGCCTCTCCCTGCCCGATCTGTTGCGACGATCGCCGAGACCCCTCTGCCATCTGTGTTGTCGAGGAACCGGCTGATCTCGTCGCCATCGAGCGCAGCAGGGCTTTCAGGGGGCGCTACCACGTGCTGGGAGGCACGCTCTCGCCGATCGATGGAGTGGGTCCGGACGACTTGAGGATTGCTGAACTCGAGGCCCGCCTGAAGACCGGATTGGTCGGAGAGGTCATCCTGGCCACCAATCCAAACGCCGAGGGCGACGCGACCGCCCACTACATATCCACCCTGCTCGCCAAGAGTGGCGTGAAATTCAGCCGGATCGCCTGCGGAATGCCCCTGGGTGGGGATCTCGAATACGCGGATCACGTCACCATCAGCCGCTCGATGGAAAATCGCGGCCCCATCTGACCCCAGCACCCCGAGAATCGGGGCCGACCGGCCTAAACCCCAACTGGGCACACCCAAGATCGAGTTGCCGGCACTGTCTATCGGACTAAAGCCACGTCTCAGGTGAGCCGAACCATTCGCCGGGCTTAGGCTTGCCGGGAGTTTGGCGTACGCGGTAACGTGCGTAGGCGAAACCCGCGACTGTTCCACTGCTTATAGAGGCAACTGCCGATGAATGAAACACAGCTGGTGATGTACGATGAGGATTACCGAAAGGTTCTGGCCATCATCCAGAAGCTCGTTCGAGACGCAAACGCCAAGGGCATCTTCGTCGTAGACCGCAACGGCCAGCTGATTGGAGAAGCGGGCGAGATGCGCGGGATCGATACGACGAGCCTCGCATCGCTCACCGCGGGCTGCATCGCGGCGACGGGAGGCCTCGCCAAGATTGTCGGCGAAGAGGAATTCCCGATCCACTTCCATCAGGGCGAGCGAGACAATCTACACATCACGCTGGTCGCCAAGCGAATCATCCTGGTCGTGGTCTTCGATGAACGCAGTTCGCTCGGGCTCGTCCGGCTGAGAGTAAAGAAGGCTGGCGGCGAACTTGCCAAGGTCTTTGAACATATCCAGAAGCGCACGGAACAAGCAGACTCAGAGGGCGGTGGCGATGCACCTTTCTCAGAGATCACGGACGAAGACATCGACAACCTGTTCTCGATGTAGCTTGCCAATGTCCTTCATCAATTACTCCTCACGCGAAATCAACTGCAAGATCGTCTACTACGGACCGGGTCTGTGTGGCAAGACGACCAATCTGCAGTTCATCTACAACAAGACGAATCCGGACCTCAAGGGAAAGATGATCTCGCTCGCGACGGAGACCGAGCGAACTCTCTTCTTCGACTTCCTGCCGCTCGCGCTGGGGCAGATCCGCGGATTCAAGACACGCTTTCATCTGTACACGGTTCCAGGTCAGGTCTTCTACGATGCGAGCCGCAAGCTGATCCTCAAAGGCGTGGATGGCGTGGTCTTCGTGGCCGATAGCCAGATCGAACGAATGGAGGCGAACGTCGAAAGCCTCGACAACCTGAAGCTCAACCTCGCCGAACAGAATTACGACCTCGACAAGACGCCCTACATCGTCCAGTACAACAAGCGGGACCTCCCCAATGCGGCTCCGCTCGACGAAATCCGCCGGCTCCTCAACCCCGCCGGTGTGCCGGATTTCGAGGCCTGCGCGACGGTGGGAACCGGTGTGTTCGAGACACTAAAGGCCGTGGCCCGCTCCGTGCTGAGCGACCTCAAGCAGATGAGCAAATAGGCGCCTTCGAACGCCCCGACTTCACGACGGAGCAAAGCTTCAAATTCGAACCGGGTAGCGTTACCATCCGCACGTGCCCCACGCCGTCGTCCGATCACGCAAGGTCTACTACGAGTTCCATGGAGAGCACCCCGGAATTCCGCTGCTCTTGATCATGGGAGCCGGAGGATCCTGCCGTGGCTGGCTGCCCATCCAGATCCCTGATTTTTCCCAGGAGCATCGCACGCTGATCTACGACCACGCCGGCGTAGGTGGGAGCGAGGATTCGGGCGCCCCTCTCACCACTGCAAGCCTCGCCGATGACACGATTGGGCTGATGGACGCCCTCGAAATCGAGAAAGCGAACGTGCTCGGGGCGTTCATGGGCGGCATGGTCGCGCAGGAGATGGCGCTGCGGCATCCGAACCGCATCCATCGCCTCGTCCTCGCGGGAACCTATGCGCGCCCCGACGCCAAGCGGCGGATGCTCCTTCAACAGTGGCGGCAATTATCGCTCGGTGGCGCCTCCGTCGAAGTGATGGTTCGCGAGCGCATGCTCTGGACCCTGCAGGACGAAACCCTGGAGCAAACCGACCTGATCGACCAGATGATCGAATTCTTCATCCAAGACGGCTTGCCGCTCACCGAGGAGGTTTTCGCGCGGCAATGCGACGCCTGCCTCGGGCACGACACCGCCGATCGACTGCGCGAGATCCAACACCCCACACTCGTGATCTGTGGCCGGCAGGACCGACTCACCCCGCCGCATTTTCACCGCGAACTCGCAGACGAGATCCCCAACGCGCATCTCGTCACGATTCCCTATGGGGGCCATCTCGTGATGGCCGAATCCGCCGAGCAGTTCAACCACATCGTGCTCCAATTTCTCGCGGAAGAACCCCACTAGCGCAGCCCTCAAGGAGCGCGACTCCAGGATGGAGTTGCGCGACGCCGCGTAAGCTTTGGCCGAAAGCCAACGCGCGGCGAGTGGCCCGTGGATTTGCGGATCTTGAAACGCTGCACGGTCGAGGCCGGAGAGCAGCTGAAACGCCGCATAGACGATGTAACCGCTGGTTGCGACGGGTCGTATTTAGAATTGAATCATGTTGAGGTACCGGCCATTTTCGACAACGGTCAAGAGTGGGCGCATCTGGGGTGTGATTGATCAGCGCCATCGACAAGGCACGACCCGAAATGGATTGACACCCACGTATGTTTGTTCATACGCTAGAGACGGTTGGTGGGGTTGGTTCGATCATGAGATTGACTGTATTCACGGCCGCGATCACATTCTTGCTCTGGGGAACGCCCGTATTCGCGGACGATTTCGATTCTGACGGAGTCGAAGACGAGTTCGACAACTGCCTCGAGGCGATGAACCCAGCCCAGGACGACACCGATGGAGACGGCTGCGGGAACCTCTGCGACTGGGACTACGACGACAACGGAACGGTGGGAATTCCCGATCTCATCGTATGGGATGCCGTTGTCGGCACCTTCGGCAACGAGGAGCAATGCCATGACGAGCCGATCCCGGGCTGCTTTATACGCGGCAAGAGCTTCGGGGCTATTTCTCTTCAGTACGGACGCTCTCCGGGGCCTTCCGGAACAACGTCGGGTACAACGGCGTGCCCGTAGGGAGCTGGGCGGATCTCCAATCGAGATACTCTGATGACGACAAGAATATTTCGTGTCGCCACCAATGAGAGACCCATGCTGAAGTCTTTTGCAATCACAATGGTTAGCGTGTTGACCCTCTTGGGGTTCGCGGGCGAAGCCGATGCAACCGCCACCATCGATCTGATCTGGCTAGACGTTTCCAACGTAGACACCAACGGAAATCCGATCTGCCTGCGACCCCTCCAACGGAATTGTCCGCAACTCGGAAAAACGCTCAGCAATGTGGCCGCAACCGACAACATCACCTTGGGCGTGATCGTCACCGCAGGTGTCAGTGGCGTGATCGGCGCGGGCGTCAGCGTCGACTACAGCGACGTATTGCCAGCCTTTAGCGTGATCGATTTCAGAAGCATGATCACTTTCAATCAAAATGGGTGGTGGCTCCACCAGTCAGTTGGCACGACAAGCGACATACCGCCGTTTATTGACAGCATCAATGCCCTAACACTCACCTTTATCGCCGGTATCGGCCTGCCGGCGGGGCAGAGCGCCTATCTCGGAACGGTCTCGTTCCACAAGAATCAGATCCTCAACGGCACCTTCGAGATCAGCGTCGGTGCCTTTGGTCCCGGCGGAACGGACGGCATTGGGAATCTCGACCATCAAATCATCACCTCGAGCACAACGTTCAACAGTGCGTTCGTGGTTCCCGAGCCAAGCGCGTTGGCGGCTCTGGGGTCGGGAATTGCCGCGCTCGCGCTCCTGGAGCGACGGCGTCGGCCCTCCGCATCGCGGTAACAGACACAGCGACCCAATTCTTCCGATCGAAAGGGGGCACTCCGGCACGGTCAAGATCGGTTGACTCTGGCTTTCATTGGTGTCTAAACTGGAGACGGTCGGGATTGGATTGATCATGAGACTGACGATATTCGCAGCGGCGATCCCCTTTCTACTCTGGGGAATGCCCGCGCTCGCAGCCGATTTTGATAGTAACGATTTTGATGCTGACGGGGTCGAAGACGCGTTCGACAACTGCTCGGAAGCCGCAAATGACGCCCAGGATGACACCGACGGCGACGATTGCGGAAACCTCTGCGACGCGGATTACGACGACGACGGAATCGTGGGACATAGCGATGTCTTTCGATACGCCCCCTTCTTTGGAACCGGTGACAGCGAGGAACAATGCCACTTTCAGCCGATTCCCGGCTGCCTCGTCGGTCTTTCCGACTTCGGTTTTCTACTTGGTGCCTTCGGCGAAATTCCCGGGCCTTCTGGAACGACAGCCGGAACGACGGCATGCCCGTTGTGAGCGGAACGGATCTACAGTCGAAACACCCTGATCGGGGTCGGCGCATCTCGAGCAGTCGACGAGACAAGACCATGCGAAAATTCCTTGCGGCAGCAATCGGTGGCGTGGTGGCCCTCGTGGGGCTCGCGGGCGCGGCCCACGCAAGCGCCACGATCGATCTAATCTGGATCGACGTTACCGACGTCGATTCGAATGGGAATCCGATCTGCCTGCGAGGTAGCCAACGAAATTGTCCGCAACTGGGGACAACGCTCAGCAACGTGGCGGTGACCGATACCATCACCCTGGGCGTGATCGTCGTCGCCGGCCCCGCTGGCTTGGTTGGCGCCGGCGTCAGCGTCGACTACAGCAACCTGCTGCCCTCCTTTAGCGTGAACGATTTCCAAAGATTGGCCACCGTTCCGTTCTTGCCCGGTTGGCTCGGCGTGACCAGCGACATGCCCCCGTTCATCGACAACTTCAGCGCCCTATCACTTCTTCCTCACGGTGGTCTCGGTCTCGGCTTGCCACCGGGTCAGACCGCTTATCTCGGAACCGTCTCGTTCCACAAGGATCAATTGGAAATTGGAACATTCGAGATCGCCGTAGGCATTTTCGGTCCCAGCGGGACGGATGCCGTCGGAGATCTAGCCGGCCAGGACATCTCCTCAACGACCACGTTCAACAGTGCGTTCTTGGTCGATTCTGCGCCGACTCCGACGGCCACTCCCACCGTGACGCCTACGCCGGCCACCTGCTCACCCGAGGGCGCCTCCTGCCAAAACAACTCTGGTTGCTGTTCCAACCAGTGCTCGGGACCGGGAGGCAATAAGATCTGCCAGCCCGGGCCGACCTCGACCCCAACCACGTCACCCACAGTGAGTCCCTCCGCCACGCCGACGTCGACTCCAACCGCAACGCCGACTGCAACGCCCAACGAAACACCTACGCCCACGCCAACCCCCGAGCCGGGCGTGCTGCCGGCTCTGGGTTCGGGAATCGCCATGCTCGCGATGATGTACCGGCGCCGCTTGTCGAAGCAGCTCACCGGTTGATTTCGCCCTCGACCTGAGAGATCTCCGCTAGCCTGTTCGCCCGTGGAAAAACCTCGCGAGCTGTCGGCCACCGAAATCGAATCCCTTCGCTGCGATCTCGAGGCGCTGACCCGAGAACTCACCGCCCAATTGGAAGCGAACGCCGACACCACGCGGCCCGTGAAGCTCGACCAGACGGCGGTCGGACGCATCTCGCGCGTGGAGGCGATGCAGGATCAGGCCATGGCGCAGGCGGTGCAGAGAACCGCGAAGCTCCGGCTCGATCAGTGCCGCAACGCCCTACAGGCCATTGAACGTGGGGACTACGGGCTGTGCCGGAAATGTGAGGAGCCCATCGGCGTCAAGCGTCTGCGCGCAAAGCCGGAGGCGCCCTTCTGCCTGAGCTGCCAACACGCCGTGGATCAGCGCTAGGAGCGCGGCCCAGCGGGCCGAGCGACGCCGCATAAGCTTTGGCCGAAGGCCAACGCGCAGCTAGGAGCGCGGCCCAGCGGGCCGAGCGACGCCGCATAAGCTTTGGCCGAAGGCCAACGCGCAGCTAGGAGCGCGGCCCAGCGGGCCGAGCGACGCCGCATAAGCTTTGGCCGAAGGCC